>ENA-OZGB01001411-OZGB01001411.1-human-gut-metagenome-genome-assembly--contig:-NODE-1411-length-11338-cov-5.325002_pt1 | contig 11338 bp, 10 predicted proteins | sample MGYA00245113_ERZ653651 | MGnify/ENA primary metagenome ERZ653651 (study PRJEB26926, sample SAMN06165095) | human gut metagenome | biome: ENVO:00009003; feature: ENVO:2100002; material: ENVO:00002003... | reverse complement strand
AAGGCTATTCGTCGGCAGCGTCAGATGTGTATAAGAGACAGCACATTGTCGAACAAAACCCGACTGCGGCCGAACTCACCGAATGGTACAAAAAAAGCGGACTGCCGTTAAAGAGCTTTTTTAACACCAGCGGATTGCTCTATAAATCCATGAATCTTAAAGACAAGCTGCCCAGCCTCAGCGAAGCCGGACAAATTGAAATTCTGGCCTCCAACGGTATGTTGGTCAAACGCCCGCTGATTGTCGGCCCGGATTTCGTCCTCGTCGGCTTCAAACCCGATAAATGGGCGGAAACGCTTAAAGCCTGAACAAGCCAAAAGCCTTGCTTTCATTTCTGAAAACAAGGCTTTTGTTTCTTATCTGGCAATCTTGCGACCGAACCAGAATTTTATAATTGCGACCAACACCATCATTATCAACAGCGTCGTCACAACTGAAAATCTGACTCTTGCGCCGATTTCCATATCCTTAAACATCAGAGATGCTATCGATGCTGCGGCAATAAAACCACATACCATCCCCGACAATAAAAAGGTTTTTGAACTTTTCTGCCCTTTGGCAAAAGCAGAAATTACCATACAAATAATAAATAAAAATCCGCTCGGAAGCAGAATGAAAACTGAATTGTCCATCGCATTTAATTTTAGTTAATAATATTTTTTTCAATAGTCTTATCATAGCATATTTTTTTGTCCATAACAAGCTCGTTTTTAAGACTTTTTTCTTTGGCTGAAACTTTTATCCCTACAAAAACCCCCGTTGTTGAATATATATTGCAGTGTCTTAGGTTTATAAACGACAACAAGGAGAAAATTTATGCAGAAAATCACTTTAGCCGGCCTGCTGGCTGCCGGTATCATTTCATTTGCGCCGCTGGCTCAGGCGGCTTCGCAAAACAACGGCGGCTTCAACGGTCCCAATACCATGACAATAATGACCGTTGAACAGGCGCAGGGCCTGACCGATGAAACGGCGGTTGTCCTCCAGGGCAACATCCAGAAAAGCCTCGGTGACAATATGTACCTGTTTAGCGACGGTACCGGAACAATCAACGTTGAAATCGACGAAGGCGATTGGAACGGCATCAACGTCAATCCCGATGACGTCATCCTCATTCAGGGTGAAATCGACCGCGACGGCAATGTCGTAAGCATTGACGTAGACGAAGTCTCGCTCGCCCAGTAGTGAAAGAAACAGCCTGACCCGGACAATTCTCCCGGTCAGGCTTCTTTTTATTTCGGCCGACGTTTTCTCTAAAACACTTCTCCGCCCTCCTCCACCGGAGTTTTTCGCCGCATCTGCTTAAGATATTTGACACGCGGCGTCCAGTCTTTTTTCAAAACGATTTTCTGCGCGTTGCTGTAGGTATAAATCAGCGGCCACCACCGGGGCGAAATATTCTCCCAAATCATCTTATGACGAATTTTATAAGTACTGTAATGCACCATAAATCCCAAATAAGAATTTATGCTGGAAACAAAATGCTCGGCCTGCTCCGAATAAGACTTGTTGCTTTCGGCCAGACGGTTGAACTCCCGCATTTTCTGATACAGGTTTCCCTTGGTCCGGTTGCCGATGTAAACCCTTCCCGGTTTGATAACTGCGCCGATAAACTTGACGCCCTTGCTGTAATGCTGCAAATAAACCTTCCGCGGATGCAAACGCAACGACAATTTTTCAACCATAAAACGCCGCAGCTTTTCCTGAATGTCTACCAAAAACTGTTTGTCCCGGTGTACAATGACGAAATCGTCCACATACCGGCCGTAATATTGGGCCTTCAACTCGTTTTTTACAAACTTGTCAAAAGCATCCATATAAAAATTGGCAAAAATCTGAGACGAAAGGTTTCCGATTGGCAGACCGTGAAAATCATCGGCCCAAAACAGGCTTTTGGAGCGTGGCAGCCCTTCCCAGTCCGCTTGCCTTCCCTTAATCAGACAATTATGCTGGGGACAGTGGTAAACGATGATTTTTACCAGACGCAGTATCGTCTCCTTGTCCACGCCGTGATAATATTCTCGGATAAAACGTTCCAGACGGGAATATAAAATATTCTTGTCAATGCTCATAAAAAAAGACTGAATATCCATCTTCAGAATATAACAGTCTTTGCTGTAGTTTTCGGAACAGGCGCGAATAAACTCTTCCACCCTTCTGATGCCGTAAAGCGTGCCTTTTCCGGCGCGGCAGCTGTAGCTGTCCCTGATAAACAAGGCCTCAAACAACGGCATCAGTTTGTTAATCACCAGATGATGAATCACCCGGTCCTGAAAATCCGCGGCAAAGATTTCTCTCTTCACCGGCTTGTTGACAATAAAGGCTATTGATCTTCCCGGATAATAAGTCTGTTCATTGACGGCACGCCAGAGATTAACCAGTTTTTGTTCAAAATCCGCCTCAAATTCCAACGCGTTAAACGTTTTGCGCTTATGCCGCCGGCAGTCGTAATAAGCGGCAAACAATTCTTCAAGCCGCACCGGTTCCCGATATGTGGTGTCAAACAATTCCAGCTGCATCACCTGTGTTCCGCTCCCTTTTTGCAAAATAGCCGGGGTGTCTGACAGCTTTCAATAATTCTACTCTCAAGAGCGAGGACACAACGAACGCGGTTACTGTTATTCTTATTGTTGTTGTTCATGTTGCCGTCGGACGGTCTGACGACCCACGCGTTGTTGTCGTTGTTGTTGTTCTCGGACGAAGACCAATCCACACAATTTTAACTGCCGGTTTTTGTCTTAACAACCCGCAACCGGGCTGTCGGCAGTCCTTTTAAAAGTAAAATATGCTCACTCCGCAAGACCTTAATCAATGCGAATTCCGGCAAAGCTTCAGCATTTTATACGGCGGGTTTCGGTAATCCATAAAAATATCGGCATAAAAACTGCTATTTGCTGCGGTTTTTCCATGCCGTAATCTGCTTGCCGATACTGTCGGTAATCATCGCAATCTCGGCCATTTTCTTGTAAGATAATAATTTCAGGTCCAGACAAACCCGTATCTGCAGCTTCAACAACTCAAAATCATCGAGAAACGCCTCCAGAAAAACACGCTTGTCCTGATTTTTGTTCGCGCGGTACAAATTCCGGAACAGCGACAACGTATCGCGTCGCATATCCTGCCCCAGACTGAATTTGTATTCGCGGGAAAAAGTATTGGTGACTTTATAAATCTCCAACAACAAACGGTAACTGTCGCGGTAAACCGGTAATTCGCTGTATATGGCCACAGTCGTTTAGTCCTTATACCTTAACTTCATTAATACACCCCGGCACAATGATATGTAGCCGAAACCATTTTTTTTATAAATAAACGCCGTATAATATTCAATCCAAACCTCCGAAGTTTTGCACATCCCGTTCTATATAGCTGCTATATAAATTTACTGTCTGCAAAAACCGACACCCCGGTATGAGGATCAGCAACAGAGCGCCGGGGTGGGGTTTTGCCGCTGCCTCTTTTGCCAAGAAAAAAGAAGGTCGGCTAAAAAATTTTCGCTTGCGGCGCGGCCTCCTCCCGCACCGCAAGACAAAATAGACGAATAGACAAATAGTTTATAAAGCGAGGACACAACGAACTGGTTTACTGTAACTCTTACTGTTGTAGTCGTTCATGTCGCCGTCGGACGGTCTGACGTACCAGGCGTCGCTGTAGTTGTACTCGGACGAAGACCAATAATGGTTGGACGAAATTTGAGTTTTAGACAATTTCTGTAAACCAAGGTTGATTGCACCATAGCTATAACTCATCGCTTTCAACTCACCCGCTGCCGGCAAATACCATCCGCTTGAACCTTTGCCGCTCGATACTGCTGAAAACGTATTACAATAGTTTGCTGCTGGGTGAGTTTGACTGTCACTAACCAAGCACTGAGTATTAACACGACCGTTCATATCAGCTGAGGCTGCACCGCTGTCCATATCACCAAGACAAGAAACATTATAACCATAACCGCCCCAGGTTTGATTACTTTCCGTCAAGGCCACCGCAAATCCGGTGCTGCCGTTTACATAGGCCACAATACCAACCGGCGTCTTGCTGGCTATCACGCTGTCTGATATCGTACCGTCTGAATACAAAATATCGCCTGGCTTTGGGACATAAATTTTCTCTTTGCAGAAGACTTTAGAGGTATCAAAGGGACAACGGATAATGTCGCCTTCACAATTGTCTTCCGATTTGGTAAAACCAAGCGCGGCACAGTTGTTGGCAACGCAGGTTTGGGCGGCGGCAGAGCCGGCCAGCAGAGAAAAACCGGCGGCCAGCAGAGTTGAAGTTATCATATTCATCTTAAAATTCATTGTTTTTCTCCCTAATTAAAATCGAGACAAGCTTTTTTGCTGCTGTCGAACGGGCAGCCGATTGCAGTCAGTCCGCCGCTGCATGAAGATTTCGTATATCCCAGTGTAGCGCAGTTTAGAGTTGCCGGTTTTCCGCACCAGAAAGTGTTGGTATTGACATAACCGCTGACACAGGACTGGAATTTATATTTCGGAGTATTGTCGTCACATCCCGGCGTACAACTGGTGAACGTAGCGTGAGCGATAGATTCTGACGAGAACGGATAATTGGCATCGGTACAGTTGGCATCCGGTGAGCAAGTTTTACAAGATTGGCATTTAGACGAACACTGACTGTAGTAGGTCTGACATCCGTAGTCGCAAGACTTGTTTTCCAAACCGTAACAGGGGTCAACCTTGCAGGAATAACAACTCAGTCCCGCATAAGTGACCGCAGAACAGATGTAACCGGTTTTCGATGCACTGTCATACCCTCCGTCGGCACAGGTCTTGTTGCGGCAGGAGTAACAGGTGCGGCCGTAATAAGAGGTTGAGCTGCAGACCATCGAGGTGTCGTTGGCCGCTTTGTAACCGCCTTCCGAACACTGCGGCTGATAACAGGAGTAACAGGTTCTGCCGCCGTAAGTGACGCCCGAACATTTCATATTTGTCTGGTTGGAGGAGTCGTAATATCCGCCGTCGGAACACGGACGCGGATTACAGCTGGTGTAATAAGTTCCGCGGTTATCGGTACAGGAAGACCCCCCAACCTGATACTCTCCCTTACATGTAGCCGTGGTATGAGGATAGCTGCTGGTACAGTGGCATTGCGTATACTTGAGGTATCCGTCGCCCTCGGTATCATTACAGGAAGCCCCGGTGGGAGCTTTGCTTCCGGAACAGTTCCCGGTATGATATTGATAAGAAGAAGGGCAAATACATTTTTTCTGACAAGTCAGCTCGTTAGTAACATGGATTTCGCCGGTAGAGATTTTAGGCGTAGGACAAGTTGTATGAAGATTGTAGTTTTTCTCGCAATCTTCATCAAAAGGATTCTTGTCCGGATCGTCGTTGCCGCGGCTGATGTTCCCTTTTAGATAATCGGGGAGCCAATAGATACCGGCAACGGTTGTCACCGCTTCAGCAGTCATCGGTTCCGGCATCAGCGCAGAAGCGTTGGCTTCCGTTATCTTATCAGCTGATGAACCGTAAAGACTGAGCGCGTAAACACCAGTGCTGAATAACAACATCAGAACCAGGCTGAATATGCTTATCTTTAAATACTTCATGGTCTTCACCTTTATAATTATGGTTCGTTCAGGAAAACCCTCTGCCTCCTGGCAGAAAATTATCCATTTTTCTCGTATGGACGCTTTCCGAAAACAACAGTTTTCAGAAAGTGTGCCCCAAACCGAGCCGGCCCGAAAAAAACAAGCTTTTTCAGACCGTTAAAGTTTAAGGATGAAGTATTATGAAATATACCGTGACTGCAGAAACGGCCAAGGCTTAGAAATCTTATATATTTTTCTGATTGATAAGAAAACGTACAAACATTCCCAAAACCGCCGCGTCTGATTGCTCTGACGCTGCTTTTTTGGGTTTTGTCCATACCTTTGCGGTAATATGGAAAACCATATATGCCGGCAGACAATTCAAAAATACGCTCGTATTCAGAATTGCCCCAAGCCGACCAAAAGCTTCTGCTCTTAGTCATAATACACCACCTGTCATTATATTCAGGCGCATTCACACTTTGCGCCTAAACCCACACACTTATATTATACGATAAATTATTCTTCATTACAATCTTAAAATTGAAAATGAAGCCTCTGACAGATAAGTGCTTGTTGTTCAGATGGGAAAAATCAGGCTTGTTTCCAGCGGCCGTTTGCATCCTGCTGCCAATAAAAACATTCGTTGCCGCCGCTTTTCAGATTTTTCCAAAAAGCCCGGGCCTGTTGCAGGGCGTCAGGTGAGTTTCCGTCAAAAATGTTAAAAACGCGGGAGAATTTTTCCAATTCGCCGTTGTCTGCCGCAGCGCCGTCAACCAAAAACAGCAGACTGGCCATATTGGGATTGTCGGTGCCGCTGGTCAGCCATATCGGCTGTAGCTCGGCATTGCCGTCTTTCTTAGAGCCATGCGGCAAAAAAGACTGGTCATTATAAGTCCACAACAGCGCATTTAAAAACTCGACACGCTCTTCATTGCCGACGCGAACCAAAACGCTTTTACCGGTTTCGTAGGCTTTTTCCAGCAGTTTGGGCAAAACGTTCTCCAACGTCTGACTCTGCAGATGATAAAAATCAACTCTACTCATTACTCTTTAACTTTACGGCTACATAATGCGGAACATTGTTGTCATTAACCAGCAGCAGTACCGGCCGGTTATTTTCGATTTTGGCGTCATTAACATACGTCTTAACGTCGTTAATGTCAAAGATAGCTTTTTTATCTATCTGGGTAATCAGCCTGCCGACGGACAGCCCTTTAAGCTCGGCATCGCTGCCGGGAACGACGCCGGTAACAACCACTCCCCGGGCATCGTTTGACAAACTGTATTTATTTAAGATTTCCGGCGTCAGGTCGGCAACGGAAATTTCCAACGCGTCAATCAGGCCGTCCGGCGCGTTTTGGCGCTCGGGCACAGTTTCAACAAGCGGCGCGGTATCGCGGTTTTCTTCCTTAGCCTCTTTATAGAGGGAGGGTTCCTCCGGCATCAACATTACCGGAAGACTGATTTTTCGGATTTGTTTGTCACGCCAGATTTCCAGATTTATGGTCTTGCCGACTTCGGTCTCCGCCACCATACGGGAGAAGTTCTTGGTGTCGTCAATCGGCTGTCCGTCAAAGCTCAAGATGATGTCGCCGGCTTCAATTCCGGCTGCTTTGGCGCTGGAGCCTTTGGAAACGGACGAAACAATCACCCCTCTTTGCGCCTGCTGGCTCAAACTATGGGCGATGTCTCCGGAGTTAGGCTGAATTTTAATGCCTATCCAGCCCCGTTCGACTTTTCCTTTGCTTTTGAGCTGCTCAATAACAAAATGCGTCAAATTTACCGGCACCGCAAAACCAATGCCCATACTGCCGCCGTTGGTCGAAAAAATGGCAGTATTGATACCGATGACCTCCCCGTCCAGGTTAAACATCGGTCCGCCCGAGCTGCCCTGGTTAATCGAGGCATCCGTCTGGATAAAGTTGTCATAAGGCCCGGCCTCAATATCGCGTGATTTGGCGGAAACAATGCCGGCGGTAACGCTGCCGCCGAGGCCAAACGGGTTTCCGATGGCCAATACCCAGTCTCCGACGCGGATTTTGTCAGAATCGCCCAGCTTGACCGCGGGAAGTTTTTCCGACGCCTCAACCTTTATCAACGCAATGTCGGTTTTGCCGTCGCGGCCGACGAGCCTGGCCGTCAGCTGGCGGTTGTCGGCCAAGGTTACGGTGATTTCCTCCGCCTGGTCGATAACATGGTTGTTGGTAATGATATACCCGTCGCCGTCAATGATAAATCCGGAGCCCAAAGACAGCTGCTGCGGATTTTGCGGATTAAAATAATCCTTAATCCGCGGATTGGTGCTTTCAATACCCAGCATCTCCTCGTTAGAGGAATCTTCCTGCGGCTTATGCGTTGTCGAAATGTTCACCACGCTCGGCTGCAGTTTTTCCACCAAATCGGCAAAAGACGGCAGAGCCTGAGCCCGAACGTGCGTACACCACAGCAAAAGCCCGGCCGCAGCCAGAATATTGAAAAGTCCTTTCATTACCACGGATTTCCCTGTTTCATGGATTTTCCGAAGAACTCAAAGAACTCGGCATTGGGCGAGAGCACCAAAGAAGTGTCTTCCTTAGCCAAAGCTTTTTTATAAGCCTCCAGCGAACGATAAAAAGCATAAAACTGCGGATCGACGTTTGCGGCATTGTTCCATATCGTGATGGCGGTTTTATCGCCCTCGCCGCGCGTTATCTGAGCTTTTTTCTCGGCCTCGGCGATAATAATCGTCTGTTCTTTTTCGGCAGCGGCGCGAATCTGCTGAGCCTGCTGCTGACCGGTGGCACGAAACTCTTTGGCATCGCGTTCGCGCTCGGTTTTCATCCGGGCGTTAATAGCCTGCAACACCTCAATCGGCAAATCGGCCCGGCGAATCCGAACATCGGCCACGTTTACGCCGATTTGCTCGGCATCAACCTTAACCGCGCTGCTGATGTCAGCCATAATTTTGGTTCGTTTCTGAGACAAAAGCTCCTGAAGGGTTACCCGGCCGAGAATCTTACGAACAGAAGAGTTTACGATTTCTTCCAGCTTGCTGCGCGCCTGGGCTTCGGTTCGAACGGTTTTGTAAAAACGAAGAGGCTCGACAATGCGGTAACGGGTAAAACTGTCGACGTCCAGACGTTTTTTGTCGTTCAGGACAACCTCTTGCGCGGGAGGATCAAGGTTGAGCAGCCGGTTGTCATAAAAAACGACGTTCTGGATAAACGGGACCTTTATCTTCAGCCCGGGTTCCTTGACTACGCGCATCGGCTCGCCGAATTGCAACACGATTGCCTGCTCGGTCTGACTGACCACATAGAGCGAATTGGCCAAGACAAAGAGAATGACGACCAACACGCCGGCCAAAGCAATTTTAACCTTATCATTCATGTGACTATTCTCCTTGTTTTTTCTGTAGTTTATCAAGCGGCAGGTACGGAACGACGTTGGAGCCTTTGGCCGATGGGTCGATTATGACTTTGTTCGACTTGGCCAAGACGTCTTCCATCGTTTCCAGATACAGGCGTTTGCTGGTGACGTTTTTGCCCTGTTTATAAGCATTGTAAACAGAGAGGAAACGTTCGGCGTCACCCTGAGCCTTATTGACTACGGCCTGTTTGTAAGCTTCGGCGTTTTGCAGGCGCTGAGCGGCCTCACCGCGGGCTTTAGGCAGAATCTCGTTGCGATATGCTTCCGCTTCATTCTTAAAACGTTCCATATCCGCCTTGGCACGCTGAACTTCGTTAAAGGCATCGACAACCTGCTTGGGCGGGTCAGCCTTTTGAAGTTTGACACGGACAATTTTGATTCCGGAGCCGAATTCGTTTAACACTTTTTGCAGTTCTTCCTTGGTTTCATCCTCAACTTTGCCGCGGTCTCCGGAGATGATGGGCATCATTTCCGACTGGCCGACGATTTCGCGCAACACGGACTGCGCCGCTACGCGAACCGTATGATCGGGGCTCTGCATATTAAAGAGGTAGTCTTTGGCATTTTCAATCCGCCAAACGATTGTGAGGTTGATGTCGACAATGTTTTCATCTCCGGTGAGCATATGGCTTTCGTTAAAAGTCTTGAGCTCGTCACGATAATAGGCATTGCGGCTTCCGGCAAGAGATGCGGTATTGGAAGCGTCATAAGCTTCAACCATTCCCAGATTGATGCTTCGTTCCTGCGTAATGTTAACCTTTTCCACGGTCTCTATCGGATAAGGCAGATGATAGTGCAAGCCGGCATCGGTGGTGCGCTCATAAGCGCCAAACCGCAAAACGACACCTTCTTCGTTAGGCTGAACCTGATAAAAGCCGGAAGCCAGCCAGACCAAAAGCACCAGGATTACGCCCCATTGCCATTTGAACTCGAAACCGTCAGGCTTTTTGATTTTGGTAAAATCGGTCACTTTAGGCTTGTTGACCGGTTTGTCATTGCCTTCCCACGGGTTATTATCGTTGTTATCCCACGGATTTGGTACTTTTGCCATGTTTATACCCCTATACTTTTTTGTATTGCTTTGCACCATTATATAATATAAATATAGCAATAAAACAACAATCGATGAGATATATCAACAGGACACGCTAATATGGAAAACCAAATCAAGAACCTTGTCGAACAGTATTTTCCCGCCGATGCAATCGACAGCATCAAGCAGTTCGGCAAACGCGTCATCATTACGCTGCACAACATTGCCGAAGACGAAACCAAAGCTTCCGAACTCAAGGCGGCGCTCGCCAGCCTGGAGGGCATCGACAAAGTCTCCGTTATTTTCACCGCGGACAAAAAACCGCAGGGGCTGAAACCTGAAGCCGATGACAAGTGGACGGTCCCCGGCGTCAAAAAGATTATTGCGGTCGCCTCGGGAAAAGGCGGCGTCGGCAAATCGACCACGTCGGTCAACCTCGCTTTGGCCTTAGCGGCTCTCGGAAAAAAAGTTGCCCTGTTTGACGCCGACATTTACGGGCCTTCGGTTCCGACCATGCTGGGCTATGAGGGCGTCGCTCCGGTTTCTTACGACGGAAAAACCTTTCAGCCGTTCGACTACAAGGGAATCGCCTCAATGTCCATCGGAACCCTCATCCCCAAGGATACGGCTCTGATTTGGCGCGGCGCCAAAGCCTGCGGTGCCATTCAGCAGCTGCTGACCGAGGTTAACTGGGGAGAGATTGACATTATGGTGATTGATATGCCTCCGGGAACCGGCGATATCCAGATTACCCTTTCTCAAAAACTCGATTTTGCGGGAGCGGTCATCGTTTCCACACCGCAGGATATTGCTCTGATAGATGCGGTTAAAGGCGTTAATATGTTCAAAAAAGTTAATGTACCGATACTGGGCATTATCGAAAATATGAGCTATTATCTGTGTCCCAAATGCGGCAACCGGGCCGACATCTTCGGCCATGCCGGCGCACAGGCGACCGCGGCCGAACTCGGCGTTCCGTTTTTGGGCGAAATTCCCCTGCATATTGACATCCGCAGCAATTCCGACAACGGCACGCCAATCGTTTCCGCCCAGCCGGACGGCGAATTTGCAAAGATATACAAGGAGATTGCCGCCAAGGTTTTGTCCGAGCTCTAAACGCCCGGAACAAATTGCGCCCTCAGAAAGCGGCATAAAGAAAGCCCTCCGTTCAAACAGGGCTTTTTTTGTTATTTGCGGTCAACGAGCTCGATGTTGACCTGTTTGCCGTAGAGTTCAAGCAGTCGCCTGAAGAATACAAAATAGTATCCTCTGCCGTCTTCCAGCCTGCGCATATAACGGTAAGATACTCCTGTCTCTTATACACATCTCCGAGCCCACGAGAC
>ENA-OZGB01001410-OZGB01001410.1-human-gut-metagenome-genome-assembly--contig:-NODE-1410-length-11338-cov-18.935124_pt1 | contig 11338 bp, 10 predicted proteins | sample MGYA00245113_ERZ653651 | MGnify/ENA primary metagenome ERZ653651 (study PRJEB26926, sample SAMN06165095) | human gut metagenome | biome: ENVO:00009003; feature: ENVO:2100002; material: ENVO:00002003... | reverse complement strand
TTTTTTAGAAAGGCAGAATTCGTTCTATTAGTTTTAGGTTAAACACTTAATAACGCTTATGCAAAAGTCTGACTGCATCATCGGTGTAGAGCACGTATCGAAATACTTCGGAGACAAAGCCGTACTGAATGATGTAAACCTCTCTGTCCGTAAGGGCGAATTTGTAACGATATTGGGCCCCTCCGGCTGCGGCAAGACTACTTTGTTGCGCCTGATAGCCGGTTTCCAGACCGCCTCGGAAGGTATCATCACCATCGCCGGAAAAGACATCACGCAAACACCGCCACACCAACGTCCGGTGAATACCGTCTTTCAGAAGTATGCCCTTTTCCCCCACCTCAACGTGTACAACAACATCGCTTTCGGACTGAAGCTCAAAAAGATGCCCGAAGCCACCATTGGCAAGAAAGTGAAACAAGCCCTCCGCATGGTAGGTATGACGGATTACGAAGACCGTGACGTTGATTCCCTCTCCGGCGGACAGCAACAACGTGTTGCCATTGCCCGTGCCATCGTCAACGAACCCGAAGTGCTGTTACTGGATGAGCCCCTTGCCGCCCTCGACCTCAAAATGCGTAAAGACATGCAGATGGAGTTGAAAGAGATGCACCAGAAGCTTGGAATCACCTTCGTCTACGTTACCCACGACCAGGAAGAAGCCCTTACTCTGAGCGACACCATCGTCGTGATGAGCGAAGGCCGCATCCAGCAGATAGGTACGCCGACAGACATCTACAACGAACCCATCAATTCTTTCGTTGCCGATTTCATCGGAGAAAGTAACATCCTGAACGGCCTCATGCTTCAGGACAAAGCCGTATCCTTTGCCGGACACGAATTTGAATGTGTCGACAAGGGCTTTGGCGAAAACACTCCCGTCGATGTAGTCATCCGTCCCGAAGACATCTATATATTCGAACCTTCTGCCGCTGCCCAACTGATGGGTACTGTCACCTCCTGCATCTTCAAAGGCGTGCATTACGAAATGATGGTACAGACTAACGAGGGCTACGAATTCATGGTGCAAGACTATCACAGTTTCGAAGCCGGACGGGAAGTCGGTCTGCTCGTGAAACCTTTCGACATTCACGTAATGAAGAAAGAACGCACCTGCAACACCTTCGAAGGCAAGCTCATAGACGCCACACACGTCGAATTCCTCGGTTACACCTTTGAGTGTGCCGAAGTGCAGGACATCGAACCGGGCAGTTCCGTCCTCGTAGAAATAGATTTCCGGAACGTCATCCTCGAAGATAACGAAGAAGACGGCCATCTGACGGGTGAAGTGAAATTCATCCTTTATAAAGGAAACCATTACCATCTCACCGTGTTTACCGATTGGGACGAGGATATCTTTGTAGACACCACTGACGTCTGGGACGACGGTGACCGTGTCGGCATCACCATCGCACCCGAAAATATACGAATTGTTGCACCGGCACAGACCACCGGTTCTATCCCTATTGTCGAATCTGCTAATAAGAAAGGAAGTGCTCAGTAATATATCCCGTTTCTTCATGCGCCGCCGGAACTGGACAGTTCCCTACGCATTGTTTCTCATCATCTTCGTTGTGATGCCTCTGTTGCTCATTGTGGTTTATGCCTTCACCGATGCTGAAGGCGCATTCACGTTTGCCAACTTCCGCAAATTCATGATGCATCCCGAATCTATCAACACATTCGTCTACTCCATCGGAATAGCTGTCATCACGACTCTGGTATGCCTCCTGCTCGGTTATCCGGCTGCTTATATTCTCAGTCAGAAGCGCTTCAACACTTCCCAGACCATGGTTGTACTGTTCATCCTGCCTATGTGGGTGAACATCCTGATACGTACACTTGCCACGGTGGCATTGTTTGATTTCCTCAACTTGCCGCTGGGCGAAGGAGCTTTGGTATTCGGTATGGTCTACAACTTCCTGCCGTTCATGATATACCCTATCTACAATACGTTGCAGAAGATGGATGGCAGTCTGATAGAAGCAGCCCAAGACCTGGGAGCTACGCCTGTACAGGTATTCGGTAAAGTGATCCTCCCTCTTTCGATGCCCGGCATCATGAGTGGTGTGGTGATGGTTTTCATGCCCACGGTTTCCACCTTTGCCATTGCCGAGTTGCTGACGATGAACAACATCAAGCTGTTCGGTACTACCGTACAAGAGAATATATATAACGGAATGTGGAACTATGGCGCTGCCTTGTCGCTCATCATGCTGTTGCTGATTGGCGTCACCGCCCTCTTTACCAACGAGGACGACAGTGCACAAAATGAAAGCGGAGGTGTGATATGATGACACGTATTCTGGCGAAAGGCTATCTTTGGTTTCTGCTTGCCCTGCTCTATTCGCCCATCCTGATTATTATGATCTTCTCTTTCACCGAGGCCAAGGTACTGGGTAACTGGACAGGGTTCTCCACCAAGTTATACAGTTCACTATTTACAGGCGGCATGCACCACTCACTGATGAATGCCATTTGGAACACATTCGCGATTGCTACGATTGCTGCCACAGCCTCTACCCTGCTGGGAAGCCTGGCAGCTATCGGCATCTTTAACTTGCGCTCCCGGGCACGTCAGGTGATGAATTTCACCAATGCTATTCCGATGATGAATGCGGATATCATTACGGGTGTATCCCTGTTCCTGCTGTTTGTCAGCTTTGGCATTTCGCAGGGATTTACTACGGTGGTATTGGCACACATCACTTTTTGTACCCCTTATGTGGTACTTAGCGTGATGCCCCGTCTGAAGAAAATGAATCAGAATGTATACGAAGCAGCTCTCGACCTCGGAGCTACCCCTTTCCAGGCGCTTCGCAAAGTCATCTTCCCGGAAATACTGCCGGGAATGATCAGCGGTTTCATCCTCGCTTTCACACTTTCCATCGATGACTTCGCAGTAACGATCTTCACTATCGGAAATGAAGGATTGGAAACGTTGTCGACATACATCTATGCGGACGCACGTAAGGGTGGATTGACTCCTGAACTGCGCCCACTGTCAACAATCATTTTTGTAACGGTGTTAGTATTGCTGATTGTGATTAATAAGAGAGCAGAAAGAAACAAGAAAGAATGAAAAATAATAATTTAGCGGAGCGAAAATGAAAGACTAAAGTATCTCAAATTCTCCTCCTCCTGGGAGGAGGAGTACCCGCAGGGGGAGGTGGTAGGTAAAACAATAAAATACCTATGAATAATAAAATTAAGGAATTTCTTTACCTACCACCCCGCCCTTTGGGCACCCCTCCTCCCAGGAGGAGGGGAATTGAGATAGTCCGAACATAAATAGCTACACCACTAAATTATCATTTACCTACTATATACCCCTATAAACAATGAAGAAATACATACCCCTCTTCCTCTGCATTCTTCTCCTTGCCTCCTGTACCGGTGCCAGTGAGAAGCGCAGCCGTGTACTGAAAGTATACAACTGGGCAGATTACATTGACGAAGAAGTCCTCGCCGAATTTCCTGCCTGGTACAAAGAGCAGACAGGCGAAGATATCCGCATCATCTACCAGGTATTCGATATCAACGAAATCATGCTCACTAAGATAGAGCGCGGACAGGAAGATTTCGACCTTGTATGCCCATCGGAATACATCATCGAACGAATGTTGAAGAAAGATCTCCTCCTCCCTATCAACCGCAATTTTGGGAAGACTCCGGACTATATCCCCAACATTTCCCCGTATATTCAGAAAGAGTTGGAGAAGATCAGCCAGCCCGGTCGCCACACCAATGATTACGTTGTTCCCTACATGTGGGGTACCGCCGGAATACTCTATAACAAGAAGTTCAAGACCCTTGAAGAAGTCAGCTCCTGGGGATGCCTTTGGGATGCCGTCAACCGTGGTAAGATTCTGATGAAAGACAGTTACCGCGATGCCTACGGCACTGCCATCATCTATGCCCATGCCCGGCAACTTGCCGACAGCACCACCACCGTGGAGCAACTGATGAACGACAATTCCCCTGAAGCCATTGCCCTTGCAGAGCAATACCTGAAAGATCTGAAACCCAACATTGCCGGATGGGAAGCCGACTTCGGCAAAGAAATGATGACGAAAAACAAAGCATGGCTCAACCTTACCTGGAGTGGCGACGCCGTCTGGGCCATTGACGAAGCGGAAGCCGTAGGTGTGGACCTGGACTATGTAGTTCCTCGTGAAGGCAGCAACATTTGGTACGATGGCTGGGCCATCCCCAAGTATGCCCGTAACGTAAAAGCTGCCAGCTACTTCATCAATTATCTTTGCCAGCCGGATATTGCTCTGCGCAATATGGATGCCATCGGCTACGTCAGTGCCGTAGCAACACCCGAGATTATGGAGGCAAAGATCGACACGACTATTGAACAGTTCTCCGACCTCAGTTATTTCTTCGGTCCAGGTGCAGACAGCGTTCAGATCAATCCGATACAATACCCTGACCGTAAAGTCGTGGAGCGTTGCGCCATGATCCGTGATTTCGGTGACCGCACAGAGCTTGTTCTCGAAATGTGGAGCCGCGTCAAAGGTGATAATCTGAATACGGGTATCGTGCTTCTCATCTTTGCAGTCTTCGGAATACTGTTTGTGTGGATTGTCTGGAAACGGATCAGCATTTATAAGCAGAAGAAACGTCACCACAGACGCAGACGCCGTATACGCAGGTAATAGGAGGTAAAGGAGATAACACCTTTATCTCCTGATTCGCATTAATAACATAAATGAAACATCACTTTTCAGACATATTTTGTACCTTGCGGCAGAATTATAAATAAGGAACTATGAAACTGAAAAAACTTTTATTTGCCTCCGCTATGTCTCTTGCCGCATGCGGCATCCTACAAGCCCAAAACACCCAAGTCATCGCCCACCGTGGTTTCTGGAAGACCGACGGTTCTGCCCAGAATAGTATTGCCGCCCTGGTGAAAGCTGACTCCATTCATTGCTACGGCTCCGAGTTCGATGTCTGGCTCACTGCCGACAATAAACTTATCGTAGACCACGATGGTGTATTCAAAGGTGTCCGCATGGAAACATCTACCGAGAAAGACTGTACCTCTATCACCCTCGACAACGGTGAGAACCTCCCTACCCTTCAGCAATACCTCGATAAAGCCAAAGGATTGAAAACCCGCCTTATCCTGGAACTCAAAGCACACAAGACTCCCGAACGGGAAACGCTCGCCGTAGAGCAAATTGTGAAAATGATTAAGGATATGGGACTGGAAAAGCGTACCGAATACATCACTTTCTCACGCCATGCGACCAAAGAATTCATTCGCCTGGCTCCTAAAGGTACTCCCGTATATTATCTGGAAGGTGACCTCAATCCGCAGGAACTGAAAGACATGGGTTGTGCCGGTCCTGATTACCATTTCTCCGTCTTCAAAAAACATCCCGAGTGGATCAAAGAATGTCACGACCTTGGCATGAAGGTTAACGCCTGGACAGTAAATGATGCCAAAGATATGGAATGGCTCATCAGCCAGGGAGTGGATTTCATCACCACCAACGAACCGGTATTATTGCAGGAGATATTGAAAAAGAAGTAATGCAGAAGGGAAAGTTGACAAGGGGACAAGGTTCCATGCGGCACAGAAGCATTGCGCAGCCCCTTGTTCCCTTGTTAACTCGTCCCCTTGTCAACTTCCTTTCTTTCCCAATCTGTACCAATGCCCCACTTTAACTCCCCCAATGCCACACCTCAACAATTCAAACGCCACACTTCGATGGCTCAAATGAATGGCATTACGGAAGCTAAAGTGTGGCATTTGGCTTGTAATAGTGTGGCATTATGCAAAAGATCATTTAGTCATCAAAAAGAAGAAAACGATTTCATTCTGTCATATACAAATCTTCATTTTCACCCCATAAACTCCATTTTTTCACTTAAAACACGTATTTACGCCACTATCTACATAGAATGAATATGCGGAAATAATTCCATAAATAACAATTTATACAAATATGCACCCGCAAACTTTTAATTTGAAACTTGAATACCGTATATTTGCAGCGACTGAAAGAATGAATAAAAACAATAGAAATAAGATATGTATTCTACAAATAATTTAGCAAAACGTCGTATCTTTGCAGTGTGATAAAACAAAAAGAAAGATTAATCCACCAACAGAGTACAAAATGACAAGAGTTATAAAATTCACTAAGATGCACGGAGCAGGCAACGATTACATTTATGTAAACACCCTGAAATATCCCATCGAAAGCCCTGAAAAACTTTCGGTTGAATGGAGCGCCCCGCATACAGGAATTGGAAGCGACGGCTTGGTACTCATCGGCAGTTCGGACAAGGCAGATTTCAGTATGCGCATCTTCAATGCAGATGGTTCCGAAGCCAAAATGTGCGGCAACGCCAGTCGTTGCATCGGTAAATACTTATATGAATACGGTCTGACTTCCCAAACAGCCGTTACCCTTGATACCCTGTCGGGCATCAAAATACTGAAGCTCCATGTAGAAGACGGAAAAGTGAACACCGTAACCGTGGATATGGGACGTCCCGCCGATATGAAAGAACAACCCATTGAAGCCAACGGACAGAAATTCACCGGAACCACCCTATCAATGGGAAATCCTCACCTGGTAATCTTTGTAGAAGATATTAAAGATATCAACCTCGAAAGCATCGGTCCGAAACTGGAAAATCATCCGTTGTTTCCCGACCGCATCAATGTAGAGTTTGCCCAGGTGTTGGAGCATGGGAAAATCAGGATGAGAGTTTGGGAAAGAGGTTCGGGCATCACCCAAGCTTGCGGAACCGGAGCCTGTGCCACCGCAGTAGCTGCCGCACTGACCGGAAAATCCGGAAGAAAAACAGACATCATCATGGATGGAGGCTCACTTACCATCGAATGGGACGAAAAAACGGATCACGTATGGATGACGGGAGGAGCAGTCCGGGTGTTCGACGGAGAAAAGATAATTAGTGATTAACGTTTAGTGATTAGTGATTACACTGGATGCTGAATAGAGTTAATCACTAAACATTAATCACTAACCTAAATAACGCTTAAAACAACAAGAAAGTATGGCATTAGTAAACGAACATTTTTTGAAACTACCGGGAAGTTACTTATTTTCAGACATAGCTAAAAAGGTGAATACTTTCAGGATAACGCACCCTAAACAAGAGGTCATCCGCCTGGGTATCGGAGACGTTACCCGGCCACTGCCACCGGCTTGCATCGAGGCGATGCACAGGGCAGTGGATGAGATGACAAATGCCAGTACCTTCCACGGATACGGTCCCGAACAGGGATATGACTTTTTGATTGAAGCGATCATCAAACATGATTATGCTCCGAGAGGCATTCATTTTAGCCCTACGGAAATATTCGTAAACGATGGAGCCAAAAGCGATACGGGCAACATAGGCGATATCCTCCGCCACGACAACAGCGTAGGAGTGACAGACCCCATTTACCCGGTATATATAGACAGCAACGTAATGTGTGGCCGTGCCGGAGTATTGGAAGAAGACGGCAAATGGAGCAACGTGACTTACATGCCCTGCACCGCCGAAAACAACTTTGTTCCCGAAATACCGGACAAACGGATTGACATCGTCTACCTTTGCTACCCGAACAATCCGACGGGAACAACGCTGACCAAGTCGCAACTGAAAAAATGGGTGGACTACGCACTTGCCAACGACACTCTGATTCTGTTCGATGCCGCTTATGAGGCGTTTATACAGGAAGAAGACGTTCCCCACTCCATTTACGAAATAAAAGGTGCCAAGAAATGTGCCATAGAGTTCCGCAGCTTCTCGAAGACAGCCGGATTCACCGGAGTCCGTTGCGGATACACCGTAGTTCCGAAAGAGCTGACAGCCGCCACCCTGACCGGTGAACGCATTCCGTTGAACCGTCTTTGGAACCGCCGTCAATGCACCAAATTCAACGGTACCAGCTACATCACCCAACGGGCTGCCGAAGCCATCTACACCCCGGCAGGCAAGCAGCAGATAAAGGAAAACATCGACTACTATATGAACAACGCACGAACCATGAAAGAGGGTCTGGAAGCAGCCGGACTGAAAGTGTATGGCGGCGTGAATGCTCCTTACATCTGGCTAAAAGCACCGAATGGCATCGGTTCTTGGCGCTTCTTCGAACAGATGTTATATGAAGCCAATGTAGTAGGAACACCCGGTGTAGGTTTCGGCCCCAGCGGAGAAGGCTACATCCGCCTGACCGCTTTCGGAAATCATGAAGATTGTGTGGAAGCCATGAGGAGAATCAAAAAATGGCTGGTATGAAAATGAAAAAGATAACAACTAAAATAAAACTATAGTTTCACCGGACTGATCATCCGCAATTTGTCTAAACTTAAAAGGTAAAATAGGTATGAAAATGAAAAGCGTAAAATTCCGAATGATAGCCATCGCGCTATTATCAGCAACAATGCCTTTCACGGCAAAGGCACAGGATAAAGTGGAGGCCTCAGTCGGTGCAGATTTTGTAAGCAACTACATCTGGCGTGGAACAGACTGCGGTGGTGTAAGCATCCAGCCCAGCATGGGAGTCAGCTACAAGGGCTTGTCACTGACTGCTTGGGGCTCGGTAGGCATCGACAAGGAAGATGCCAGAGAGATCGACCTCACACTAGGTTACAATACAGGCGGTTTCAGCGTATCCGTTACAGATTACTGGTTCTCCTACCACAAAGAGGATGGCGGATATACGGGAGATTATTTCAAGTATGGCGCACATAGCACGGTACACATCTTCGAAGCCACTCTGGGATATGATTTCGGTCCGCTGGCACTGAGTTGGAACACTTACTTTGCCGGAGATGATTATACAAAGGAGAACGGTGACAGAGCTTATTCCACGTATGTAGGCATCAGCGCACCTTTTAAACTCGGTGGCCTGGACTGGTCGGCAGAAGTTGGTCTTACCCCATGGGAAGGTGCGTATGCCAACAAGTTCAACGTAACCAACCTCACACTGAAAGCAGAAAAAGAAATCAAATTCACAAATTCTTTTTCGCTGCCCACCTTTGCACAAGTGACGTTCAATCCACACACGCAGGGTGCATACTTCGTATTCGGAGTTAGTTTTTGAGAGAGAGTAAAAATAGGGAACGAGGGGACGAGGGAACAAGGAGACAAGGATAAGAAACGGACACCCCGAAAGGTCCTTGTCAACTCGTCAACTAAAAAACCTCGTCAACTAAAAAAAACGTAAATGTATTAAGGTATGAAAAAGATTGAAGCAATTATCCGCAAGACAAAATTCGAGGATGTAAAGGACGCATTGCTCGAAGCGGACATCGAATGGTTCTCCTACTACGACGTCCGGGGAATAGGAAAATCCCGTCAGGCACGCATCTACCGCGGTGTAATGTACGACACCAGTTCCATTGAGCGTATCCTGATCTCTATCGTGGTACGCGACAAGAACGCCGAAAAGACCGTGCAGGCCATCATCAGGTCCGCACAGACCGGAGAAATCGGCGACGGGCGTATCTTCATCATCCCCATAGAAGACGCTATCCGCATCCGCACCGCCGAACGTGGCGACATCGCCCTCTACAATGCTGAACAGGAAAGATAGTCCAGGCAGCACCAAACCGCAACTGTTAAGAGCATCTTCCAGAGAGCTGTAAGAGCTACTTAACAAAACTAAGAATACAAGTACAACTAAAAGCAAAAAGATTTTATGGATAAATATAGTAAACGCAGCATTGCCAGGCTGTGGATAGCCCTTGCTGTCCTTATGGCACTCTGCACAACAACAGAAACTTTTGCACAAACTTCCGCAGCAACGGATAGTATATCAGCTACAACAACCGCTGTTATAGCTACATTAGAAGAGACTACTGTAGAATCATCAGCCCCTGACACTGTAGGAGAATTAGTAAACGGACTCAACACTGTATGGATGTTACTCGCCGCTATGCTGGTATTTTTCATGCAACCGGGCTTTGCACTGGTAGAAGCCGGTTTCACCCGGGTTAAGAACACTGCCAACATCCTGATGAAGAACTTCGTAGACTTCATGTTCGGTTCCCTACTCTATTGGTTCATCGGTTTCGGACTGATGTTCGGCGTAGGTGGTTTCGTGGGAATGCCCCACTTCTTCAACCTCTCGTTCTATGATGGAGGAGGATTACCAACAGAAGGCTTTCTGGTATTCCAAACTGTATTCTGTGCCACAGCAGCTACTATCGTATCAGGAGCCATGGCCGAACGTACCAAATTCTCCATGTATTTGATTTACACCATCTTCATCAGCGTACTGATCTATCCGATTTCCGGTCACTGGACCTGGGGCGGCGGCTGGTTGATGAACGGCGAAGAAGGTTCGTTCATGATGAATCTGTTCGGCACCACGTTTCACGACTTCGCAGGTTCCACCATTGTTCACTCCGTCGGTGGCTGGATTGCGCTGGTAGGTGCAGCCATCCTTGGCCCACGCATTGGTAAATACAGTAAAGATGGCAAGTCCAGAGCTATTCCGGGACACAACCTCACCATGGCGGCACTGGGTGTATTCATTTTATGGTTCGGCTGGTTCGGATTCAACCCCGGTTCACAGTTGGCAGCAGCCTCTACGGACGATGCAATGGCTATCTCACACGTCTTCCTCACCACGAATCTTGCAGCTTGTGCCGGAGGTTTCTTCGCGCTGGTGGTCAGTTGGTTAAAATTCAGCAAACCATCTTTATCCTTGACTCTGAATGGTATCCTGGCAGGTTTGGTAGGTATCACGGCAGGCTGTGATATGGTTTCTCCGCTGGGTGCTGTCATCATCGGTACAATCTGTGGCATCCTGATGATATTCTCGGTAGAGTTCATCGATAAAGTGCTGAAGATTGACGATCCCGTTGGTGCAAGTTCCGTACACGGGGTCTGCGGTTTCACAGGTACCATTCTCACAGGTTTCTTGTCTACCAGCGAAGGACTCTTTTATGGTGCAGGCTGGGGATTCCTCGGAGCACAAGTATTTGGCGCCCTCGTAGTAGGTGCATGGGCAGCCGGCATGGGATTTCTCATCTTCAAAGGACTCGATAGGATACACGGTCTCCGCGTTTCAAAACGTGTTGAAGAAGAAGGGCTCGACATCTACGAGCATGGTGAATCAGCTTATAACGGATAAGAAAAAAGTTTTTTTACTCTAACAAATAGTTTTTATAAACCAACAATTACAAGGTATGTCTAAATTGAGATTCAGAGTAGTAGAAACGGCGTTTAAAAAGAAACCCGTTGCAGTGGCAGCCCCTGCGGAACGTCCGTCGGAATATTATGCCAAGTATGTGTTCAACAAGGAAAAGATGTTCAGGTATCTGCCGAGCAAGGTATATGCCAAACTGATTGA
>ENA-OZGB01001403-OZGB01001403.1-human-gut-metagenome-genome-assembly--contig:-NODE-1403-length-11377-cov-5.511570_pt1 | contig 11377 bp, 9 predicted proteins | sample MGYA00245113_ERZ653651 | MGnify/ENA primary metagenome ERZ653651 (study PRJEB26926, sample SAMN06165095) | human gut metagenome | biome: ENVO:00009003; feature: ENVO:2100002; material: ENVO:00002003... | reverse complement strand
CGTCAGATGTGTATAAGAGACAGATCTAATACAAATTAATTCACATAGTTTCCAGTAAAAAATGCATTTTATAAAATTTTTTTATGAAAGGACGATAATTTATGTTTGATAAGAACCAAATGAGCAAACTTCAGCACCAATTGTGCGAATTGAAACTTGAGGAGCGCCGAGTTCGTTCAGACATCAAGCATTTAGTTGCCAATCAGACAATCGATTTTTTCAAGGCCAAACAGCTGCATTCACTGAATACTAATATTAAATCAAGAATTAAAACTATTGAAGGCAAGGTTACTCCGAATATTATCGCGTAACCGTTTTTATTACCTGTTACCGCTTTTATATAAGCATTGTAAGTAAAAATATTGTAAATATTTGTTGCAATTTATTCTTTATGATGTTAAAAGCAAGGACAGATTTGATGGATTAACCCTTTTTTATATATTGAAATGAGGTGATTTAAGTGGTTCAAGTTACTGTTATCGGTAATGATGTTGGTCAGTCTTTGAAGGTTTTGAAAAAGAAGATGCAGCGTGAAGGCGTCTTTCGCGAGATGAAGCTTCGCCGTTGTCATGAGAAAAACTCTGAGAAGAAAGCCCGCCGTCAGGCAGAAGCTGTCAGACGTGCCCGTAAGCAACTTCGCAAACGCTTAGATACTGAAGGATTCTAGTCGAATCTTACAAGTTATGAAAAACCCCGGATGAAAATCCGGGGTTTTTTGCTGCGGAAAGCTGCTAATATTCGTAATAATAGGTATAGCCGGACTGATATACTTTGCCGCAGCTGATTTCGGCATTGCTGATCGGATATTGATACGCCGATTTTCCCGAAAGAGAAGTGCAGATTTGTGAACTGCCGTTGACTTTGTAAAAGCAGCAGGCGGAGGGGAAGCTGCCTTGCCAGATATTGTCCTTGATGAGGATGTACAAACATTTGTTTTGGTACATTTCTTTGGGATTGTAAGTACTGCCGCAGGTGTAATAAGGTTTGTCGCCGCTGTAGCAAACGTTGCAACCGCTTGAGCATGAGGTGAGGTTGTATATGCTGGTGTTGCAGTTTTTTTGGTTGCAGGCATAGCATTTGTTTCCGGCAGGGGTTGTTTGCGAACTGTAGCTGCTGAGTTCCCATCCCTGGGCGCCGGAAGAGCCGCAGTCAGCCGCGGTTCGGGCATATCCCTCGGGACAAAGGTCAGACTTGCAGCTCCATTCATTAACGTCAAAGACATAATTTTCGTTGCAGGTAATTGTTTTTTGGTATGTGATTCCGCCGATTTCGCAGTTTTTGCAAGTGGCGTTTGCCGGACATTGGGTGATACCGTAAAATTTATCTCCGCAGGTGTCGCTCACACAGTATGCTTTGCTTTTGTCATAAGGGCAGCGGATGATGTTGCCAGTGCATTTGGAGGTATCGGTTATGGTATATCCCAAAGCGGCACAGTCGTTTGTTATGCAGGACGACATGGCGTTTGCGGGTAAAAATCCGGCGGAGAATACCAACTCCAAAGCGGTGAAACTGATAAGACGTGATTGAACGGACATAGTATTTCTCCTTTAGTTAGCAAAACAACTGAATTGGTTAGTGTCAAAAGGACAGCGGATTTTGTGTCCGGAACATGAAGCACCCTTGTAGCCCAGAGCCGCGCAGTCGGTTATGGCTGAGGCAGAACACCAAACGCTGTCGCTTTCGATGGTGCCGTTCTCGCAGCCTTTGGGTTTGAGGCTGCATTCCAGGCACACGTCTTCGCATCCGTTTTGGGTACTGTATTTGCTGCAGCCGTATTCGCAACTTCCGCCGATGCCGGCCGGGCAGGCTTCTCCGATGCATTTAACGTAACTGCCGCAGGCTGAGGAGCAGCTTTCTTTGGTTTGGCCTTTGCTGCATTCCTGATTGAGTATAAATCCTTGTGCAGAGCATTTTTCTTCACAATTTTTTTCGCGGCAGGCGTAGCAGGTTCTGCCTCCGTAGGTTATCTGGTTGCAGGTTTTGTCTTGGTCTTCCGCCTCCAGATAGCCTCCGTCGCTGCACGGGCGCGGAATGCATTGGTCGTAGAGCCCGTCACAGGTATCTCCGGCGAGTTTATACTCGTCTTTACAGTTGGTTTGATTATAGATAAACGTTTCCGGGCAGCGGCATTCCAGATATTGCCCGTCGCAGGAGCCTCCTGCCGGTTGTTTCATTCCCGAACAGTTTGAGTCGTCGTATTGGTATGATGCGGGGCAGGTACAACTGCGATAACAGGTGAGACCTTCAAGCGGGCGAACGATTCCGGAGCCGACTTTGGGCGTTTCGCATTCTTGGATATAGCCGTAGCGTGCACAATTTTGGTCGGATCCGGAATCCGGTTGGGAATTGTCTGAGAGGCGTTGCGACATGGCGTTTTGCCAGTCGGGAAGCCACCAGGTTGCGGCAATTTTAATTCCTTCGGCGGAAGCAGATTCCGGTAGAAGTGTGATGTGTGTAATTATATCAGGGGTGAGCGACACCGTATTTTGAGCCCTTGTACTGCCGCCGTTTAGCAGAAGCATTAACAACGATGAGAATATTAAGAACCTAAAATGTTTCATGTCAGTCGTCCTTGATGATTAAAATACCGGAATCTGCCGTTCCTATTTTTATCTTATCAAAAACTTTAAACAAAGTAAACAAATATTTGAACGGGGTGGACGAAATTTTAATAGTAAACCCGCCTAAAGAGCGGGTTTGGTTTTAAGGGGAAGGCGGGGAGACCGTATTCAAGAGGTACTGGTTTATAGGCGATTAAATCCTGAAATGATTGTTTTTATTTCGCTTCCAGCAACAGAGAATGAGAAGCTAATCTGCCAGAACATCATTTAAGGGCTTAATTCTTAGATGAATAGGTTTCCCCAAAAGTATGATTACATTATAGAACATATCCTCCGAATAAGTCAATATATTATTATGCGGTGTTGACTAAATTTTTGCCTCTATCATTAATATAAAGTAGTAGAAAAGCCCGTAAAAACGGGCTTTTCTTTAGAAGCGGCGGTTATTTACAGATACCGTACCATATCCATTCGCTTTCGTTGGCACCGTCACCATGGCATTTGGACTCGAATTCCTTGCCTTGCGCAGCACAAGTTTCGGCGGTGTCCTCGTATGGGCATTCCTGAATACAGTAGTCTCCGAACTGGGTACCGCCGCAGCTGCAAATAGAGCCGCCCAGCGTTTGTCCGGAACTGCATTGGGATTTGGTGATTTTTCCCCGGCAGGGGGCCAGGCTTTTATCTGCATTGCATTTCGTATAATAGTATACAGGCGTTCCGCTGGGGAGAGTACATTTTTGCTGGACGGTAGTCCAACCGGTGGACAAACGGCTCGGATCGTCGGTTGCCGTGTAATATTCAGAGTTGATATATCCTCCGGAAGTATCACAGCTGCTACAGGTTTTGTAGTAGGTTTTACCGCCGCAGGTGCAGCTGCCGCCGCTGCCGATACTGCCATTTTCGCATTCCTGATATCCGGCGCAGCGCGGGGTGTTTCCGTTGCAGTCTTTGCTGGTGCCGTTGCAGTCGTAAATATATACGTATGATTTTCCGGTGGAAGTTGTACATTTTGACTTAACCACGTAGTAACCGCAGGTTTCCTGGCCGAAGCAAGAGGTTGTGGTATCTGCCAGGCAATAGCCGCCGTTTTCGCTCAATGAAGAGTCGTCACAGGTGTCGGCGCAGGTTTCAAAATATTTTTTGCCGCCGCAGGAGCATTCTCCGGTTCCCTTGTCTCCGGGGCATTCTTTTTTGCCGGCGCAGGGCGGAAGATTGCCGTAACAGTCAGTCCAGGAATAAGAACAGCTGAAATGGGTGTAGATTTTCGAACCGTCCTGTTTGGTACATTTTGTTCCGGTTTGATACCATCCGGTTCCGATGCTGCCGGTATTGGTATAGCAGGTACCTTTGTCGTTTTTGATATAATCGTTGTTGCAGGTTTCTTTGACCAGGCAGGTTTCATAAAAGGTTTTTCCGCCGGCGGTACAGGTGGCACCGCTGCCTACCTTAGTTTCCGGGTCGCAGTAGACTTTGCCGGGACAAGAACAGGTACGGTCTTCGGGGTCACAGACTTTGCAGCATTTCCGGGTTCCGCCGCAGCCGTCGGAACAATCATAGTCTCCATTCGTACAGCCGGTTTCGTTTGAGTACGGTGAGCAGGTTTTGCAGCTTTGGCATTTGGACGGGCATTGGCTGTAATAGGAAGCACAGCCGCTGTCACATTGTTTGTCGGTTAAACCGGCACAGGGGTCTGCCGTGCAGGAATAACAGGTCATTCCCTCATATGTGACGCCGGAGCAGGTTTGTCCGCTGATGGACGATGACGAGTATCCACCGTCCGAACAGGTTTTGCTGCGGCAATTGTAACAGGTTTGTCCGTAATAAGAGGTTGAAGAACATACCATCGAACTGTCGTCAGACGAATTGTATCCGCCTTCCGAGCATGAGGGCTGATAACAAGAATAACAGGTTCTGCCGCCATAAGTGACGCCGGAACATTTCATATTGGTCTGGCTGGAGGAGTCATAATATCCGCCGTCGGAACACGGTCGCGGATTACAACTGCTGTAAAAGGTTCCGCGGTCATCGTTGCAGGAGGAACCTCCAACTTCGTATTCGCCGTTACAGTTTGAGGTGCTGTAAGGATATGAGCTGCTGCATCGGCACAATGTGTATTTTATTTTTCCGTCGCCTTTTTTGCGGTCGTCGTCATTACAGGAAGAGCCGGCGAGCACATAATTGCCGTTGCAGTTTTCGGAGTGGTATTTGTAGTTGCTCGGACAAATGCAGGCATCCTGACAGTCCAGTTCGTTGGTAATGTGCAGAATACCGGTAGAAATTTTGGGTGTAGGGCAAATGGTGTTAAGATCATAGTTGTCTTCACAGTTTTCCTTAAAAGGGTCTTTGACGGGATCGGTGTTGCCACGGCTGACGTTTCCCTTCATATAATCGGGCAACCAGTAAATTGCCGCCGTCTTGATTTCTTCAGCAGGATTGGAGGCGGGTTTCGGCAGCAATGACAAAGGTGTGATTTGTTGTGGGTTCCAATCGAAAGGCGTTTTCAGAAAATATGTTGTAGCATGCCCCTTGGCACAGAACAAAATCATCACGGCAAGGGAAAATAATACAATTTTGATATGTTTCATGGCACACCTCTCGGTTAAAAATAATTGTGACCGAAACCCGAAGTTTCAGCTGTTATTTTAACAAAATATTTGAGCAAAATCAATATTAAATTACGCGGTGTGGACTAAAAATTTATAAAAAAAGCCCCGGTTATCAAAACCGGGGCCGGGAAAACGCATTATTGTCAGGCTGCCTGGGGCATATTGAGCCCCAGCTCTTCCAAGACCTGTTTTTTGAGCGTAACGTTATCGGCTTTGCCGGTTGCGAAAACAGGCAGGGAATCGTGATAGAGGATTATTCTGGGCAGATAGAGCTCAGACATTCCGTTGCTGCGGATAAAGCTGTGCAAGCCGTCCTGAGTGACGTCTTTGTTGTTGGTGACCAGAACGATTTGTTCGCCTTTGCTTTCGTGCGGAACGGAAACCACTCCGTATGAATATTCGGCTCCGGAGTTGGCATAAGCATTGTGTACCATTTCATCAACGGCATTAAGCGAAACCATTTCACCGCCGATTTTGGCAAAACGCTTGATGCGGTCTTTGATGAAAACGAAGCCGATTTCGTCAATGTTGACGACGTCGCCGGTGTGATACCAACCGCCTTCCAGTGGGACTAAAACGCCCGGATTATCGGGCATAATGTATCCCATCATGACATTGGGACCTTTTACAACAAGTTCGCCGCCGTTTTCAATTCCGTCAACGGGAACGATTTTATGCTGGATTTTTGGCAGAAGTTTGCCAATGGAACCGAAACGGTTGAAAATACGATTGTTAGCGGTTACGACCGGTGAGCATTCGGTTGAACCGTAAGCTTCCATAACGCGAATTCCGAAACGTTCTACCCACATATTGCGAGTGTCCGGTTTTATGGCCTCAGCACCGCCAAACATAAAGCGGATATTGTGAAAGTCTATCGGATGGGCGATTTTGGCGTAACCGCGGAAGAAAGTGTCGGTTCCAAACATAACGCTGGCTCCGATTTCGTAAACGATTTCAGATATGACACGATAATGGAGCGGAGAGGGGTATAAAAAGAGTTTGGCTCCTTCCAGCAAAGGAAACAGCGTTCCGACGGTGAGACCGAAACTATGGAACATCGGCAGTGCATTGAATATGGTGTCGGTGACGTTTATGGTTTCGATGGAAGCCATCTGCTTGATATTTGAGATGATGTTGGCATGACTCAAAACAACGGCCTTAGGTGCGCCTTCCGAGCCGGAAGTGAACAAGATGACTGCCTTTTTATTACCGCCGGCTTGGTGCGGTACGCGTTTGATTTTGTAGCGCAGGTAGGCGTTTATTTTTTCCCACAGACTGATTTTGTTGCGGAGGTCTTCTAGATAAACAACCTGGAAACCGCTGCTTTTCAGTTCTTCGGCAACGTTTTCCATTTTGGCGTTTCGGATAAACAGGCGGGAGGTAATGACTTTTTTGACAACGGCGGTCTTACACATTGATACCATATTTTTGGCGCCGACTGAAAAATTCAGCATTACGGGGATGCGTTCATAGGCAGAGAGGCCGAAAAAAGTACACAAAGCCGCTATGGAGTTTGGCAACAGCAGGGCAACGTGTTCGCCGGGTCTGCTCCTGCGCTTAAAATATTTGCCGAGGATAAAAGAGCGGATGATGATGTCTTTGTAAGACATCGGGGTGCGGTTAATGTCCTCCACGAAGCGGGGACGGCGCAGCAAGCCTTTTTTAGAATGGACCTTGGCGGTTTTCATCAATTGAGCAAACAGGGAGATATTATCGTTGTAGGAAGCCTCGAAACTCATTTCGCGCATAATCATATAGACTTCGTTGCTGATGTGGTCCCGTTGGCGGCGCAAAGTGTCTTTTAACTTGAATTTTACCGGTTTTTTTACGGTGATGCTGATTTTGGGCAGCGGCCGGTGCGGCAGTTTGCCTTTGGTTTTGGAAAAATAACCATATTGGGGACCGTTTATCCATATCGGGACAATCGGCGCCTGGGATTTATCGGCAACCAGTCCGGGAGCTTCGTAAATTTTCATTAAGCCGCCGTTTTCGGTGATTCTTCCTTCGGCGAATATGACGCAGCGGCGTCCGCTGTCTACTTTGGCAATGAGTTCTTTGATGTCGCCGGGTTCAATCGGGTTAAACGGCATAATGTCGGCCGTACGCATCAAAAAGCGTATCCATTTGTTGCGGTAGAGATGACCGTTGAGGGCAAATACCGGATTTCCGGGCAGAAAGGCAAACAGTATTATCGGGTCAAGATAGGAAACGTGGTTGGAAACATAAACCGCTTTAGTGGGAAGCTTGTTCTCGTCGAAAGCGATATTGCATCTGACCTTCAGGCAAGTAAATATGCTTCTGAGGCAGAATCTGACAAAGTCTCTCAAGATAGTTCTCCGAGTAGTTCAAATAATAATATTATTAACCCATTATTAACCATATTGTAAAGCGTAAAAAGGTATAGGCCGGGGAAGCCGCTGCAACTTTGTCTCTAAGTGGTTGATATTGTGAAATAATGAAACCGTTTTCCCAAGGTGGATAAATAATTTGTTGATTTTGCGTCATATTTTTACTAGACCAGAATTATGGCAGTATATTGTTGGGCGGCCGAACAGACCGTGGTTGGTGATGATATGGTGCTTTTTGTATCAACTATAAAAGTGGACTTATATGAAGAAACTTCTTACTTTAACCGCGTTGGGGACCATACTTATGGCTGCCGATGCGATGGCCGCAGGTTTTCATCTGAGAGAACAATCTGCCGCTGCTCAAGGTAATGCATTTGCCGGCGCTACGGCCGGAGCCGAAAACAATTCCTATGCTTATTTCAACGTTGCGGGGCTGACCCGTCACAAAGGGACGCAGGGTAATGCCGGGGTAACCTATATTGCGCCGCGCGCGGAGGCTTCCGATGTGAAAGACGGTACCGGCAAAGATCAGCTCGATATCGACAATATCGTGCATGCGGCATGGGCTCCCAACGGTACGATTTCTCATCAGCTGGACGACAAATGGACGGTGGGGCTTTCCCTCAACGTACCGTTTGGTATGATTACCAAATATGACGGGCGCTGGGTCGGTTCTGATCACGGCAACCTCTCTAAAGTCGTTACGGTTACCACAACGCCGATGGCAGCATATAAGGTTAATGACAAGTTGTCTGTCGGTGCCGGACTTCCCATCCAGTATGTTAAAGCCAAGTTAAGCAACAGTGCTTCTTTAGTGTCGGCTGATGACGTTCATTTGAAGGGAGACACGGTTGACGTCGGTTATCAATTAGGCGCCATGTATGAGTTTAATGAAAATGCGCGCATCGGCGTAGGGTACCGCAGTGAAATCAACCATAAACTCAAGGGCGACATAAAATCCCAGGATGCGGCCGATATTGGAGGGATTATTCCCGGAGGACTGCTAAACCAAGATATCAGCGCTAAACTGGATACGCCGGCAATGTTTTCTGTGGGCGGTTTTTATCAGTTGAATGAAAAATGGGCGGTTATGGCCGAATATCAGAGAGTGTTCTGGAGTTCATTTGAATCTCTGGATATTGTTGGGGACAGTGTCAATAAACCGGCAGGCAATATCAGTTCTACCAAAGAAAACTGGCGCGATACCAATTTTTACGCTCTCGGCGCCAGCTATCAGCTTGACCACCAATGGAAGGCTCGTTTTGGCGTGGCGTTTGATCAGGCGGCTGTTACAATCAGCGACAGGACGCCGCGTATTCCGGATTCCGATCGCGTTTGGTTTTCCGGCGGTTTGAACTATGAGTACAGCGACAAGCTGTCGTTTGATTTGGCTTATACTTACATTAAGGCCAAAAAAGCCACCGTTAATACCAGACTGACGGAAAATACGGGTTCATCAAGAGATTTTTCTGCACGTTACAGCAATTCGGTCAAGCTGTTCGGCTTGTCGATGAACTACAAGTTTTAGTCTGACTTAAAGAAAAAATCCGGCAGAATGATACTGCCGGATTTTTTTGTTGTTATTTTTATAAAATCCGCTATAATGACAAAATAGACACAAACATGGAGTCCGTTATGACTACTCCTTCAATAATGTTAAAGCACAAGCTGGTTGCGTTGGAAGCCGATATGATGGAAGCGGTTCCGGAACGCTTGCGCCGGGATTTTAAGGAAATTTGCCGGTTTCGCGGGCATAAGGATTTTCACCGTGTTTGCGGCAGGATTATGTGGCGTTTGATAAATTCGGTAAAGAAGGCGGAAACCGGGTTGCGATATGACCGACGCGACCGGTTGGTGATGCTGCTTAACGAGTTTATTCCGCAGATGGAAGTAGACAACAAAAACAAGCAAACGGCGCTGGCCTATATTGTAAAGCACAATATCTTTCTTTCCGACAGGCTGCGTAACTTTTTGCAGACGTACAATCCGAATGAGGCTTATTTGCAGTCGACACATATGCGGTTGCGCGAGATTAAAGAGTATTATAGAAAATCTGAAGACTTTAATTTGCAGACGTTTATGAACAATACCACAGAGTTTCTGAATTTGCTTGCCGATCGGGACACGGACAGCAAACAGGTTCATTTCAGCGCTTTGTACACAATGATGCAGCGCAGAACCCAGGCTCATGGTTCTACGGTTCAGATTAACCTGTTTGACGAAGATTTGCGGCAGAAGGAAATGATTGATAAAAACCTGGTCAGGCTTACGGCTCTGATTTATGCCCGGCAGCTTGTGGAAGCTCGCGAAGTTGAGAGTGTCAGTCCGCATTACCTCCAAAAATTTAAAAATATGATGGTTGCCGTGGTCAGTAAAAATTCTTTCAGCCGGGAGGAGGTTAAACAACTGGCCAAGGAAATAAAAAATCAGCGATGGGTTTCCCGTTCGGTGGAGGAAAACTTAAACGATTTGTCGAATAAACTCGTTGACGTGTATGATTTTAAACAAGAAAAGGAAGTTCGCGAATTAAACGCCTGGTATGATCGCGAACGCAAACAAAAACCTCTGGAGCAGGCGGCACGCAGACGGGTTTACGTGAATATGCTGTATCGCAAGTTTATTGAAGACTTTGATATCGGCCGCGAAAAGCCTGACAATCTTTATAAAACGGAGAAAGACAAGCTTAAACAGGAAATCTCCCGCCGTTACAGCCGCATTTCGGCGGAGGGAAAAGAGCCTGCTGACGGAACTTTGATTCAAAATGAAGTTTTGAGCGAATACAAAGAACGGGATCAGGATCGTTTTCGTGATATCAACCTGATGATGAACAAACGCTGTCTGAAATGCGGTTTCTTTTTTAAGGTATTGCGCAATGCTAAGGAAAGCGGCCTGAAATACATTTATCCTCCGGCACTGATGAACAAAGACAATTCAAAATATTTGCATTAATCGAAGAAAACTCCCAAATGAGTCGTTTGGGAGTTTTTTACTGGTGTTGCGGCGTTTGCCGATGAAGACACAAATGCTCGGCTGCCAAAACTGCGTTTGCTCAGATTTTATCTTTAAGATATTTGGCAGTGTAGCTGGCCTCGCATTTGGCAACTTGTTCGGGCGTGCCCTGAGCAATGATTTTGCCGCCGCCGTCACCGCCTTCGGGGCCGATGTCGACAATATAGTCTGCGGTTTTGATAACGTCGAGGTTATGTTCGATAACAATCATGGAGTTTCCTTGTTCGACCAGGGTATGGAGAACTTTGAGCAGTTTGTTGATGTCTTCAAAATGCAGTCCGGTCGTGGGTTCGTCCAGAATGTACAGCGTTTTGCCGGTGGCTCTTTTGGACAGTTCTTTAGACAGTTTGATACGCTGGGCTTCGCCGCCGGAAAGCGTGGTGGCGGGTTGACCGAGGTGAATGTATCCGAGGCCTACCTTGCGCAGAAGTTCCAACCGGTTTTTGATGGAAGGAATGGCGTCGAAGAAGACATAAGCCTCGTCTACGGTCATATCCAGCACGTCGGCTATTGATTTGTCACGATATTTGACTTCAAGCGTTTCGCGGTTGAAGCGTTTTCCTTTGCAAACGTCGCAGGCGACGTATACGTCCGGCAGAAAATGCATTTCGATTTTGGTGACGCCGTCGCCTTTACAGGCTTCGCAGCGTCCGCCGGCGACATTGAACGAGAAACGTCCGGCAGTGTAGCCGCGGGCCTTGGATTCCGGCAAGGCGGCAAACCAGTCGCGGATGTAAGTGAACAGGCCGGTATAAGTCGCCGGGTTGGAGCGCGGGGTCCGGCCAATCGGGGATTGGTCGATGTCTGTCTCTTATACACATCTCCGAGCCCACGAGACTGCAGCTAATCTCGT
>ENA-OZGB01001397-OZGB01001397.1-human-gut-metagenome-genome-assembly--contig:-NODE-1397-length-11411-cov-8.567189_pt1 | contig 11411 bp, 10 predicted proteins | sample MGYA00245113_ERZ653651 | MGnify/ENA primary metagenome ERZ653651 (study PRJEB26926, sample SAMN06165095) | human gut metagenome | biome: ENVO:00009003; feature: ENVO:2100002; material: ENVO:00002003... | reverse complement strand
GAAGGCAACCGCCGATCTAAAAGCCGCCGACCGCAACCCCTACTCGTGGAACATGGAGTTTTACGAATACCCGGATGGCAGCGGCTACGAGGGACGCTTTACCAAATGCGGCATCTGTGTGCTGATGAAGGAGCTGGGACTGTACGACCTGACCCCCGCTTTGTGCAATCTGGACTACACCATGAGCGAAGCGGGCGGTGTGACAAATTTTGTGCGGCAGTATACCCTTGCCTCCGGCGGACCCTACTGCGACTGCGGGTACAAAAAGAAGGGGTGACGGACGATGAAGGCGAAGGAAACCTATCTTTCCCATGATTTCCGGGAGACTGCGGCACTGCGCTTTCCCGCGCAGGCAAAGGAACTGAACACCGCTTTCGATATGCGCCTGAGTGCGCTGCTGGCTGAAAATGCAGATGCAAGCAAGGAAAAGCAATACCACCTCAAGCGGCAAATCTTACCGGGCATTGCGGCCTACGAGACCTTGCAGCGGGTCATGCCGAAAGAGGAGGCACTGCAAACCGTTCACGGCTATGTGGAGCGGCTGGCGAGAACGAGCCACAAACAGCTTGCCGCCCTGCTGCACATACCGGGGCTTTACCGCCTTGTTCCCGGCGTTTTCGTCAAATCCACCCGGAGTGTTTTCGGCCCGGCGGCGGGCTTTGCCCCAAAAGAACTGCAGACCGGCAACGGCGTCTGGCGTGTGGATATGATGGAGTGTCCCTATCACGACACCTGCACAGAATACGGCTGCCCGGAGCTGTGCCGCTGCTTTTGCGACAGCGACGACATCAGCTATACCGGGCTGCATCCGAAGCTGATCTGGGAGAGAACCATGACGCTGGGGCGTGGAAATGACCGCTGCGATTTTTGCATGAAGGTCAGATAATAGCGGGGAGGCATATTGGCATGGAGATCAAACGATTCGGCAATATAGAGGGAAAGACCATGATGCTGCTGCACGGAAATCTTATGTGCTGGCGGCAGTTTGAGGATCTGATCCCGCTGCTGGAAAGGAAATTCTGCGTGTATGCCGTCAGCTTCGATGGCTTTGACGGAACAGGCAAAACAACCTACACGACCGCCCAGAATCAGGCGGACAAGTTGGCCGGTTATATTGAGAAAGAGCTTGACGGACGGCTGGATCTGCTTTTTGCAGAGTCGCTGGGCTGCGGACCGGCTGTTTTTCTGAAGGCTTCCCCAACCGTTCAGATCGATCGGATGATCCTCAGCGGGCCGGAGTATCTGGATTTCGGAGTGCTGAATCGACTGATTTTGAAGGTCATGCCGCAAAAGCAATATCGAACGGCACACGAAAAGTACATGCCTGCATGGGCGCTGCGCTTTATGGGGCAGACGGAGCAGGGAATGCAGACTATGCTCCGCCGTATCCCGGATCATATCAGCTTGGAATCCGTCCGGGCCACTTGGGAGGCAGGACTTTATCTCTATCGAACGGACTTTTTGGTACAGCCCGATGCAAAGGTCGCCTGTTGGTACGGAGAAAAAGAAGGGCACATGAAAAAGGCCATCCAGCGGCTGCGGACGGCATATCCGAGCCTGATCGTCCGCTGCTTCACCGGTTTCGGCCATGGCGATATCATCAATCATCCAGCGCTGCTTGCGTCGGAGCTGGAACGCTTTTGGCTATTATGATTACGAACAGGAAGCGAAGAAAATGAAGAAAGCAGAAACAAAGCAGTTTATCCGCTGGTGCATCGCGGCTGCGGTGTATGAGAAAAAGCACTCTGCGCACCTCGCAGGATGACAGCGATTGCTGAATTGTCTGTGTTTTTTGCAGAAAGTGCATCCATAGCTTCCGGTGTGTATATATGCTGAAGGATTACTCGCCTTTCAGAGCAAATGATTTTGAATATCTGCGGGGGAGGATACTGATCCTTCTCCCGGAAAATGACATTTTCAAAAAAGAAAATCAGAAAACGGTTCGCAGATCTGTTCCGGAAACTGGATGCAGAGATCCGCACGGTTCCGGGCGGTCATGTGAGCTTCATTGTTCAGGCGGAACGGTATCTTGATTTGATGGAAACATTTTTGCAGAGAAATGGAATTTGACAGTTCACGTCTGCGAATCAGTAAGAAAAATCGAATCTTAAGGAAAAGAGAATGGCTATATATAAATCATTTTTTGATTTTCCCCCGGAGCAAACTGCTTCCACGGCGATGCCCCGCACCGTCGTGTTCTCCAACGGAACGGGGAGCGGGAGTATGACCATCTGTCCACTGTTTTCGGGGGCAGAACTGTACTACAACGATATGCATCTTGTTTCCTTTGACGAGACTCCCGCACCAGCGCGGAATGTGATCGAGGTCAACCACTGCCGCGTTGGGCGTTACGAGTGCAGTTTTGGGGCAAATAGCTGCTGCTATCTGGCAGCAGGGGATTTTGCGGTGTGTGCAGCAGCGCGCAAGAAATCCTCCTCCTGCTTCCCATTGCGGCACTATCACGGCATTACCATTCTGCTGGATCTGGATGCGATCTCGCCGGAAATGCGGAAACAAATGGAATGGTACGGCGTAGACCTTGATGTCATACGGCGGTACATCTGCACGGAAAACCGCTGCTGTATCCTGCGGTCAGAACCGACCATTGCCCATATTTTTTCAGAGCTTTACACAGCGCATTCTGTGCCGGACACCGGCTATCTTCGGCTGAAAGTGCTGGAGTTGCTGCATATTCTGACCCGGCTGAAAAACAGGGAAGATGTGCAGCAGACAGAGTATTTCAATCAGCATCAGGTGGAGTGTGTGAAGCAGGCTGCGGCTCTTCTCACGCAGGAACTGACAGTTCACCGTACAATCGAACAGCTTGCACAGGAGGTCGGCCTTTCGCCTACGGCATTAAAAAGCTGTTTCAAAGGCATTTACGGAAGCTCGGTCTATGCGTATCAGAAAGAGTACCGGCTGCAGCTGGCACAGAAGCTACTACTCGAAACCGATTGCACGGTTGCTGAAATCGCCCATCGGGTCGGGTACGAAAATCCGAATAAGTTTTCTTCTGCATTTCGGGAAGCAGCCGGCATGACGCCTACGGAGTATCGGAAGATGCGTCCGATTGGATAGATTCTGTCGATTTGGTTCTTGCGCAGAAAGTCCGGTTCCAGTAAAATCAGTATCGTGATTAGCTGAAGCTAACCCCGATATTCTGATTTTGTGGAGGAAATTGATAATGCGTTTGATGAAAAGAATTCTGAGTGCAGCTGCTGCGCTAGCTCTGTCTGCTTCTCTTCTGGTTGGCTGCAGCAGCGGCACGGCGAGCTCTGTTCCCGTTTCTGCAAGTTCTGCCGCAGAAAGCACTGTTTCTTCCGTAGAAGAGACCGCCTCTTCTGCTGTGGATGAAAACGAAGCTGCCGCTGCACAGCTGCTGAACGACCTAACAGGCAGCTATCAGGAACTGTGGCCGGTGATTCTGGCGGACGAATATAAGCAGACATGGCTGGATGATTGTACCGCTCTCGTGGGCGAGGACAATGCCGAAGCTGCTTTTGAGAAGCTGTCCTCTATGGTGACAGGTGATGTTTACGGCGAAGATGCAGTCAAAGCGTATGCCAACGGCGGCGGAGCCTATTTCTGCGGCTTTACCAATAGCCTTGCGACCTTGACCTTCGATGGTGAAACTTCTACCATTTCCGGCACCGATAAGGACGGCAATGTGCTGTTCTCCCATACCTATCACTACATTGGCATGGAGCCTGTGCATGGACTGTATGAGTTTGAAAGTGATGATGCCGATTCCGGCGAGTTCACCTACTTTTTCCTCGCGCCAGACACCAGTGCGGAAACCTACCACATTGAGTTTCGCTATGGTTCGGATGCAGAAGCTCTGAGCCAGTACGATGCAGGCGAATATGCTTACTGGGTGGCATCTGGCATTTCTACGGATTGCGACCAGACTATGATCGACAACTGCATTGAGCTGTTCTGTACTGAAAATCTAGCAGGTTAATGCGCAGAATGTGCTGTGGAGCAAAAACGCCACGGCACATTTTTGCATAAAAATTATTTGAAGGAGGTCTTTCCGTGAAAAAACAGTCCGATCTTTCCCGGCTGATGGGCTACGCCGGGAACTACCGATATTTCACCTACGCTTCGTGGGTGCTGTCTGCGGTCAGCGCGCTGGTGGCACTGGTGCCCTTTGTGTACATCTGGAAGATCCTGCGGGATGTGCTGAACGCCGCGCCGGACTATGCGCAGGCGGTGAACATCCCCCATTACGGCTGGATGGCAGTGCTGTTTGCGGTGCTGGCTTACCTCATTTACATTGCGGCACTGATGTGCTCCCATCTGTCGGCGTTCCGAGTGGCGACCAATCTGCGGCTGGAGGTTTCCGAACACCTTGCCACACTGCCGCTGGGCTTTACGGAGACGTTTGGCAGCGGTAAGCTGCGCAAGATCATCCACGAGAGTACTGGCGCAGCGGAGACATTTCTCGCCCATCAGCTGCCGGACAAATATAATGCAATGGCAACACCCATAGGTCTGTTGGTTCTTTTGCTTGTGTTCGACTGGCGGCTGGGTCTGCTGAGCCTTGCGCCGGTGGTGCTGGCTTTTCTCATTATGACGACCATGACTGGCAAGCGGATGGCTGAAAAAATGCGGCAGTACGGCAACGCCTTGGAGGCTATGTCCAATGAGGCCGTGGAGTACGTCCGGGGTATCCCGGTGGTCAAGACCTTCGGGCAGTCGGTGTTTTCCTTCAAAAAGTTCAAGGCCGCCATTGATGAGTACGAAAAGTGGGTCGTCTCCTACACCAAAGATCTGCGACTGCCCATGATGTTCTATACCGCCGCCGTCAACGGGGTGTTCGCCTTTTTGATCGCGGGCGGGCTGCTGTTCACGACCCACGGCGTCACCCCGGAGTTTCTGCTGAACCTGCTGTTCTATATCATCATCACGCCGGTGATCTCCCTGACTCTGACCCGTATGATGTATATGAGCGAGAACAAGATGGTGGTGGCGGATGCGCTGGCACGCATCGACTCGGTGCTGGAGGCGGCGCCCATGCAGGTGCAGGCTGTTCCGCAGTACCCGAAGGATTCCTCTGTCACGTTGCAGGATGTACATTTCAGCTATGACGGAGAAACCGAGGTCATCAAGGGCGTTTCGCTGGAGATTCAGCCGGGACATACCGTGGCTTTTGTAGGCCCCTCCGGCGGCGGCAAATCCACGCTGGCAAACCTTGTCTGCCGGTTCTTTGATGTGCAGAGCGGCAGCATCCGGGTGGGCGGAGCGGATGTGCGGGCTATCCCCAAGGAAGAGTTGATGGACACCATCTCCTTTGTGTTCCAGAACAGCCGCCTGCTCAAGGGTAGCATTCTGGACAACGTCCGTCTGGGTAGGCCACAGGCCACCGAAGCCGAGGTGCTGGCGGCGCTGAAAGCTGCACAGTGCATGGATATCGTGGAGAAGTTCCCGGCGGGCATCCACACGGTCATCGGCACCAAGGGCGTGTATCTTTCCGGTGGCGAGCAGCAGCGCATTGCCATTGCCCGCGCCATGCTGAAAAATGTGCCCATCCTGATCCTGGACGAGGCCACCGCCTTTGCCGACCCGGACAATGAAGCAAAAGTACAGGCGGCTTTTGCCCAGCTTGCCAAGGGCAAAACGGTGCTGATGATCGCACACCGCCTGTCCACCGTAGCCAACGCCGACTGCATCTATGTGGTGCAGGATGGGCAGATTGTGGAATCCGGCACAAAGGACGAACTGCGTGCGCAGAACAGCCTGTTTGCCCGGATGTGGCAGGATTATCAGGCGTCGGTGCAGTGGAAGGTCGCAAAGGAGGGGTAAGGAATGATCGAAAAAATTCAACACGCCACAGCCAGCTCCCCGGAGGGCGCAAAGGGGCTTGTGAAGGGCGTTCTGGCCTGTGCGTTCCAGAACATGGCGTTCATGCTGCCCACCGGGCTGTTGTATCTTTTGGTAAAAGACCTGCTGGCAGGCTCCACGAGCGGGAGAAGCACCTTCTATCTGCTGGGGTGCCTTGCCTGCTTTGCACTGATTTTACTGACCACATGGTTCCAGTACAACGGCACCTATTTTACCACCTATAAAGAGAGCGGCACCCGCCGCCTGACCCTTGCGGAGCGGCTGCGGAAGCTGCCCCTGTCCTTTTTTGGCAAGCGGGACCTTGCCGACCTGACAAGCACCATCATGGCGGACTGTGAGGTGTTGGAAAAGGACTGCTCCCACTTCATCCCCGGTCTGTTCGGTTCCCTCATTTCCACGGTGCTCATTGCCCTGAGCCTGTTTGCATTTGAGTGGCGGATGGCACTGGCGGCACTGTGGGTCATTCCGGTATCCGCTGCCATCGTGGTGGGCAGCTATCGGGTACAGGATAAGGTGCAGGCCAGGACCATGGCTGCGAAAATGGCCTGTGCGGACGGCATTCAGGAGTACATCGAGACCCTCCGGGACCTGAAAGCCAGCAATGCGGAGCAGTGGTATCTGTCTGGCCTTTCCGACAAAATTCGGGCAGTGGAAAAGCAGTCTATTGTGGCAGAGCTGGAAACAGCGCTGTTTGTGTCCTCCGCCGGCATGGTGCTCAAGCTGGGTATTGCGTCGGTGGCGCTCACCGGTTCGGTGCTGCTGGTGCAGGGCAGTATCGACGTACTGACCCTGTTTCTGTTCCTGATGGCGGCATCCCGGATGTACGACCCCATGCAGGGGGCTTTGCAGAATCTGGCGGCGGTCATCGCCATGCGTACCAATGTGGGGCGGATGAATGAGATTCTGGACGCTTCCCTGCAGACCGGCAGCGAGCAGCTGACCAATCAGGGCTGCGATATCGTGTTCGACCATGTGGGCTTTGCCTATAACTCTGGCGAGACGGTTCTGCGGGATGTTTCCTTTACCGCAAAGCAGGGCGAGGTCACGGCACTGGTGGGCCCCTCCGGCGGCGGCAAGACCACTGTTTCCCGGCTGGCAGCACGGTTCTGGGATTACCAGAAGGGCAGCATCACCGTGGGCGGCATGGAGGTTTCCCAAATCGACCCGGAAAAGCTCATGAGCCTGTATTCCATCGTCTTTCAGGATGTGACCCTGTTTGACAACACGATCCTCGAAAACATCCGTCTGGGGCGCAAGGGGGCCACCGACGAGGAGGTTCTGGCGGCGGCAAAGCTGGCAAACTGCGAGGAATTTGCCGAAAAGCTGCCGGACAAGTGGAACACCAACATCGGTGAGAATGGCTGTGCCCTTTCCGGCGGCGAGCGTCAGCGCATTTCCATCGCCCGTGCTTTTCTGAAGGATGCGCCTATCATCCTGCTGGACGAGGCCACCGCCAGCTTGGATGTGGAAAACGAAACTGCTATTCAGGAGGCACTATCCCGGCTCATAAAAAACAAGACCGTCCTCATCATCGCCCACCGGATGCGCACCGTAGCCGGTGCGGATCAGGTGGTGGTGCTGTCGGGTGGCATCGTGGCCGAGCAGGGCAGCCCGGCAGAGCTGTACGCCCGGAAGGGACTGTACACCCACATGGTGGATCTGCAGTCGGCAAGCCAGAACTGGACGATCTGAGAATGATGGCGGCTTTTATTTGGGAAAAAGTCTTGCATTCAGTTAAAAACTGTGGTATATACATTATACGAAACACTATTTTGAAAGAACGCTCCACCGTTCAATGATGTATAAATGGAGGTGCCTGCCATGACCGCCGTGATCTATGCCCGCTATTCTACTGATAGTCAGCGCGAAGAATCCATTGAAGGTCAGATCCGGGAATGCACCGCCTATGCGGAAAAGAACGGCTTCACGGTGGTGAAGCATTACATTGACCGTGCTATCTCCGCTAAGACCGATAACCGCCCGCAGTTCCAGCAGATGATCAAGGACAGTGAGCGTGGCATCTTTGACGTCATCATTGTCTGGAAGCTCGACCGCTTTGCCCGAAACCGCTACGACAGTGCCCGGTACAAGACTCAGCTGAAGCGAAACGGCGTGAAACTGGTATCGGCAACGGAAGTCATTTCGGCTGGCCCGGAGGGCATTATTCTGGAATTGGTGCTGGAAGGCTACGCCGAATACTACTCGGCTGACCTGTCTGAAAAGGTCGTGCGCGGCATGACCGAGAACGCTCTCAAGGGCATTTATAATGGTGGCACGATTCCGTTCGGCTACATGATCAATGAGACCCGGCATTACCAGCCAGACCCGCTGCTGGCTCCGTATGTGGAGCAGACGTTCCAGAAGTATGCGGACGGTGCGACCATGACTGACTTGCGGGATTGGTTGAAGGCGCACAACATCAAAAATTCGATGGGCGGAGAGATGTCCTATAACACAATTCAGCGGATGCTGAGTAATCGACGGTACATCAGCGAATTGCGTTTGCGGGATGTGGTACAGCCCAATGCGATCCCGGCACTGGTATCAGGTGAACTTGTCGGGGCAAGGCCCCTCCATCTTGCTACGCAAGACCGTTCTGTCGCTTAAAAGCCCCACTGGGGCTTTCATTACTCCGCTTCGCTGCGCAAACGCGAACCTGTTCAACAAGGTGCAGGAAAAGCTGGCGAAAAATAAAAAGGCCCCTGCCCGTCATAAGGCAGAGGAAAGCTATCTGCTCACCACCAAGCTGTACTGCGGTAAGTGCGGAGCGCTGATGTTCGGAGAAAGCGGTGTCAGCCACACCGGCAGGATGTACACTTATTATAAGTGTGCTGCCGCCAAGAAGAAAAAGACCTGCGACAAAAAGGCCGTGCGGAAACAGTGGCTGGAAGATCTAGTGGTCAACGAGACCATGAAGCTGGTGGAAGATGACGCTTCCATGAATGCCATCATTGCCAAAGTCATGGAATTGCAAAATCAGGAAAGCACAGACCTGCCCATCTACGAAAAGCAGTTGAAGGAAACGGAAGTCGGCATCACCAATATGCTGAATGCCATCCAGATGGGCATTCTGACCAGCTCTACCAAGGAACGGCTGGAAGCTCTGGAAGATCAGCGAAAAGAACTGCAAGCCCGCATTGCAGAGGAACGGCTGGCAAAACCGAAGATGAAAGAAGAATTCGTCCGGTTCTGGCTGCTCCGTTTCCGTAAGCTGGATATGACCCAGCCGGAGCAGCGGCAGGCACTGGTGGATGCCTTCATCAATGCCATCTATCTCTATGATGATAAGGCGCTTATTACCTTTAACTATAAGGAAGGTACAGAAACGGTCGCTTTCGGGGAAGCCGTAAAAGCGGAGAAAAGTTCGGATATGAGTGCGCGAGGTGCACCAGATATTGAACGTCAAATCGAAAGATTTGGCGTTCTTTCTTTATGTAGAAAAGCGGCTGCACACTTTCTGCACACCGTTTGTACATTTGCCCGAATCAGGGGCTTTTCTGCGCAAGGTTTGCACAGCCTGCTTTCCTTTGCATAAAAAGAAGAAATTTTAGGCGAACAGGGCTCTCGTCAATTCTCTGCGTTCGTCTGCGTCCATCAGCCGGATGGCTTCAAGGATCTCCTTACCAGAGATTTTTGTTGCCACCGGCTTTTCACTTTGCCGGGGCTGAGGTGCTGCCGGGGTCAGATCTTGGGAATAGAAGTTTGCTTCGATCTTCTCGGTCAGCTCCAGCCGGGGCTTGTCCTGCGTGTGGGCATAGGTGTCCATCAGGACAGATGCGGTAGCATGGCCTGTGTTGCCCTGCACCGACTTGAAGTCACCATCCGACTGCAAGAGCTGGTAGGTGGCACTGGAGTGCCGCAGACCGTGGAACACGATCTGCTCAAACTCCGGGTGTTCCGCTCTCCACAGGCGGTACCACTTTGTCAGCAGCTCCGGTGCGATGGGCAAGCCATCCGGGAGCCGGAACAGTTGCCCGCAATTGCTGTATTTCTCCGGGGCGTTCTGCTCGTCCTGTTTCAACTTTTCAAGCCATGCCAGCAGTTCTTCCTTTAAGGGCTTTGTCATATACAGGACACGGTTGGATTTCTTGGTCTTGGGCTTTTTCAGGATAAGGGAGGACTTGCTGCCCTCCCGTCTGTCCGGGAAGGTGTGATACACCTGATTGGGGTCGAGTTTTTCCAGAGCGTCCTTGTTGGCTCGCTGCATGGTCTTGTTCACCAGAATCGTGCCGCGTCCATCCGCAGCCTCGAAGTCCAGATCACTCGGCTGTAAGCCGAGAATTTCGCCCTCACGGAGCGAAAGAATCATGCTCAGATGCACCGCCAGATGGAGTGCCGGGTTCTCGATGGTCTGCAACGCCGCCAGCATCGTCTTTTCATCCCAGATGGTGCGCTCCTCGCTGTTCGCCTTGGGCGCTTCACGGGGCAGGGGAATCTTGTGGATCAAATCCCATTCCACCGCATAGGAAAAGGCGGCTTTCAGCAGGGTGTGGACTTCGTGGATAGAGGTGCTGGACAGCAGCCGTTTCTTCTGCTTATCAGTCAGGGTCTGCTTTACGCCGTGAACATACTGCCCACAAGGGGTCTTGGCAAGGGTAGCATAGAACTTCTCAATGTCGTAGGTGCGCAGCTCCTGTACCTTCCGTTTCCCGATATACGGCACGATAAGGTTCTGCACCATCGCCACAGATTGGGTGTAGGTCTTGGGAGACCATTTGTGCTTGGTGGACTGGATGGGGATCCACTTGTACAGCATCTCCTCCACCGTCATGGTGTCGGGGACGAGGAACGTGCCGTCCAGCAGTTCTTTCTCGACCGTGATCTTTCGCTCCTGCGCCTCCTTTTTGGTCTTGAAACTTTCCCATCCCTCGCAGGGTTTGCCGGAATGGTCTTTGTACTTGTAACGGACGGAGTAGGAATCTCCGCGTTTCATAATAGATGCCATAAATTACCTCCCTCAGACCGCCGCAAACCAGTTGTCGAAACTCTGCTTGTTCACCCGGATGCTGGTGCCGATGCGCAATACCCGGAAATCTTTTGTGGTGTTGCACAGGTTGTACGCAGCGCGAGGAGAAATCGCCAAAAGCTGGGCGATTTCCTCCACCCGGTAAACAAGAGGTTCGTGCTTGGCTGCTTTGGTCTGGTCAGAAGATTCAATGGCAGGGGATTTAGACGCTTTCATTGTAACCGGATTCGAGTCCATTTGCAATGGTTTATTCGTATAATCTTTATATTTCGTATCTTCGGTCATGTCAGGCCGATTCATATTCATAGGCAGACCTCCAATTCCTTGTAACCGAACGCCTGTAACCGGGCAGGAAAACTCTCTTTTTCTGCACACAGGGCATCCGGTCGGCTTTATACTTTTTCTTATCTTTTTAAGGTTACATGGTTACAGAAAGCGGAAAACGCAGCAATCATGCGGTTTTTTCGCTGTAACTGCAGCGTAACCAAACCTGTAACTGACCGTGTAACCGCTGTCCATCAGAAGGGAAATCCCAGTTGCTGGGCTTCCGCATCCGTTATTTCGGAGAAATCTTCAGCCCCGGTTTCTGTCTCTTATACAC
>ENA-OZGB01001391-OZGB01001391.1-human-gut-metagenome-genome-assembly--contig:-NODE-1391-length-11443-cov-5.986477_pt1 | contig 11443 bp, 10 predicted proteins | sample MGYA00245113_ERZ653651 | MGnify/ENA primary metagenome ERZ653651 (study PRJEB26926, sample SAMN06165095) | human gut metagenome | biome: ENVO:00009003; feature: ENVO:2100002; material: ENVO:00002003... | reverse complement strand
AGATTAGCTGCAGTCTCGTGGGCTCGGAGATGTGTATAAGAGACAGATCATCACCAATGTGAACGATAAGTTTTTGAATGAACTTGAGGAAAAGCTACATTTCAAGGGTGACAAGCGTATTAAGTTTGTCGGAACCGTTTATGATCAGGAACTGTTGAAGAAGATTCGAGAAAATGCCTATGCGTATTTCCACGGACACACGGTTGGCGGTACAAACCCATCGCTGATTGAAGCCCTTGGAAGTACCGATTTGAACTTATTGGTTGATGTTGGATTCAACAAAGAAGTGGCAGAGGATTGCGCTTTGTATTGGAGCCGCAAGCCGGGCAGCCTTGCAAAGCTCATTAATAAGGCAGACCAAATGAGTGTAGATGAAATCGCAGAGATGGGCCGCAGGGCCAAAAAGCGTGTGGCGGAAGAGTACACATGGGATAAGATTTGCAGGCAGTATGAAAATGTATTTGTGAGGAAATAGGCAATGAGTGATACAAAAAAATATGGGAATATTGATGCCCTCAGAACGTTTGGTTGTTTGGCAATTATAGCGTGGCATATTAAAGCGAATACCGGTTTTAGTACGGGGGGGACTAGATATAGTTATACCATCATTTGATTATCTGGTGTATCTATTTATGATGATCAGCGGTTTTGGAATGTGCAACGGTTATTATCGTGAATTAAAAACAGGAACGTGTGATTTGAATAAATTCTATTCAAAAAGATATAGAAGAACAGTTCCCTTCTTCGCAATACTGATTCTTTTGGACCTGGTTATTGAATTCAGCCCGGAAACATTATGTGAAGGATTTATGGAAATAACAATGTTGTTTGGATTTTTACCAAACAATACACTAAGCACAATTGGAGTTGCATGGACACTGGGAGCTATTTTTGCCTTCTATATTATATTCCCGTTCATTGTTTTCCTTCTTTATAACAAAAAAAGAGGAATTATGTCCTTTGTGATTTCTTTAGCGATTACATATATGTGCCAGTGCTATTTTATGACAGAAAGATTTGTTACGGAAAATTTTGTGATGCGTCATTCATTTTTGTATTGCTTGCCATATTTTCTCATAGGTGGGATTGTATATTTGTATAAAGATGAAATTGAACGTTTTGTAAATCAATTTAAAGTAATTAGTCTTTGTGTTGTGTTAGCTTTGACGGTAGGCTATTACATTACCCCTGACGTAATAAATTCTATCAATATAGTGGTTATTAAAACCTTGATACTTTATACTGGATGGCTGGGTTTAGCTTTGGGATATGACAATAGGTTGATGAATAATAATTTTACAAATTATATTAGCAATTTAAGCATGGAGATGTATTTATCTCACATGGTTGTCTTTAGAATTGTAGAGAAAATAGGTATTATGGAGAGAATTGAAAGTCCAGTTATCAGATATATGACAACTTATTTACTGTTGGTGATGTTATTGGTAATGGGATTAACAATTTATAGAAAAGCAATAAACAAATTAGATGAATTAAGGTGAGAATTGAGAATATGGATCAACATTTGTCGATTGAAAAAACAGGAATACAAGGGCTGTACGTTGTAAATCCAGCGTCATATAAAAGTGATGAAGATTTAATTGTGGAAACATATAACAGTCAAGAACTACTTAAAAATAGCTTAAATATGACTTTTGTTCAGGAAAACCAGTCGATGAGTGTTAAGGGCGTTCTGCGAGGATTACATGTTCAAAAGAACTTCCCGCAAGGGAAATTGGTGAGAGTTGTAAGAGGAAAAATATACGATGTCGCTGTAGACACAAGGACTACTTCTTCAACCTACGGAGATTGGTATGGTGTTGAACTCTCAGCAGATAATAAAAAACAATTTTATATACCAGAAGGTTTTGCACATGGATTTTATGTGATTTCTGATATTGCAGAGGTGTGTTTTAAGGTTTCTGACTATTGGCATCCGAATGATGAGATTGGAATACCGTGGAATGATCCAGAGCTGAAGATAAATTGGCCTATAAAAGAAAATGAGACGCCAATTATTGCAGATAAAGACCTACATTATGATTCTTTTTCTCTGTTAAAAGAAAAATTGGTCCAAAGAGAGGAATAGCAACATGAAAATACTATTAATACATAAGTTTCATTATATGTTGGGTGGAACAGAAACATTTCATTATAATTTGGCAGAGGCGTTAACTGCAGCAGGGCATGAAGTCATTTTCTTTTCAATGTATGATGAAAGAAATATACCGTGTGCGCAAGATAAATATTTTGTTTCAAATGTAGATTATAATGATCCCAATTTGAGTACATTTAAGAAAATCAAAATGGGAATTAAATTAATATATTCTTTTGAATCTAAACATAACATCGAAAAACTAATTCGGGATGAAAAGCCAGACATTGCCCATATTGGATTGTTGCATCGCCAAATTACATTTTCGGTAGTTGATGTTTTGAAGAAATATAACATTCCGGTTGTGATGCACTTGCATGAATTGACAGCAGTGTGTCCTTGTTATACGATGCTGCGACAAGACGGAACTATATGCAGTGATTGTGCGACAAAAGGATATTGGAATTGTGTGAAAAATAAGTGCATGAAAGGCTCTCTTGCAAAGAGTGTATTGGCATATATAGAAGCTCAATTTCTTAGATATGGGCATTATTATGACAAAATTGACTTATATATTGCGGAATGCAATTTTTATAAAAATTTAGTAGAAAAAGCTCATTTTACACATTCACCAATAATCAAGATGAATAATTTCTTGCCGATAAATCAGGAGTACAAAGCCTATTATGAGCATGACAATTATATTCTGTATTTTGGAAGATATGCAAGAGAAAAAGGCGTTTTGACAATTTTAAAGGCATATGCCAAGATGCATTGTGATGAAAAGTTGGTTCTGGTTGGTAAGGGATCGGAAGAAGAAAGAATAAAAAATTTTGTTAAGGAACACAATCTTGAGGGTCGCGTTCAAGTAAACGGTGCAATTTTCGGCGAAGAAATGGATCGTATAATTGAACGCGCCAAAGTTGTTCTTGTACCGTCAGAATGGTATGAAAATGGGGCATTTGTTGCATTACAGGCCTTGGCTAAAGGGAAGATTGTTGTTGCAAGTGATATTGCAGGTCTTTCTGAAATTGTACAAGATGGTGAAACTGGATATCTGGCAGAACCGGGAAATCCTGATAGCTTTGCAATAGCTATTCAGAAAGCTTTAAACTTGACAGAAAACGAGTATAGAAATATGAGCGCGCGCATAGTAGCGTATGCAAAAAAGCGATGCGATGCGGAAAACTATATAGAGAAACTCTGCAAAATTTACGAAGAACTAATAAATGGGAAACAGCATAAGGAGAACGGATGAAAAAGAAAGCATTGATAGTTGTGAATCTTGCTGGTTTTCTACATTTTCTGTGGAATGATATCGCGACACTTCAAGAAATGGGATATGAAGTGTCAGTGGCAATGAATGAAAATTCTGCGGCAGGCCCTAACCTGATTGAAATTCCTAAACTGGAAGAAATGGGGATTGCACATTATCAGGTAGAATTTGATACAAAAAGCCCGGTGTCAACTCAAAATATTCAGGCTTATAAACAATTAAAACTTATTTTGAAAACGAATAAGTATGATTTGATTCATTGTCATACACCTATTGTTGGCATTTTAACCAGAATGGCTGCAAGGAAATATAGAAAAGCTGGAACAACAGTTATATATACCACACATGGATTTGCATTCACAGACAAATCATCAAAAAAGAGTTGGATTGTTTATTTTACAGCTGAAAAGCTAATGTCAAGATTTTGTGATGCTATTATTACGATAAATCATGAGGACTATGGTAATGCAAAAAAAATGCATTGCCCCAAGGTTTATGTTATTCCGAGCGTTGGCTTAGATAATCATAGGTTTGCAAATTTAAGAATTAACAGAGATGAGTATAGAGCATCATTTGGCGTAAACTCAAAAGATCATATGGTTTTAGCTGTGGGTGAATTGTCATCGAGAAAAAACCAGAAAATTATTATAGAAGCCTTAGGAACGCTTGATAGAAAAGAACAGTACATATTTGTAATCTGCGGAACAGCAGTTGTTAATTCAACAATCGAGGAAGAACTCAAAGAAACAGCCTCCAGATTAGGAGTCAGGATTTTCTTGGCAGGACATAGACTTGATATTCCAGAGATAAATGCATGTGCGGATGTTGCTGTTATTCCATCAGTAAGAGAAGGATTTGGAATGACGGGAGTGGAGGCACTTGCATCAGGTGTACCTGTTGTGGGATCTGATGTGCAGGGGATAAGAGAATATGTAATTCCGGGAAAAACAGGATATCTTTGTGATCCGTACGATGCACATCAGTTTGCAGAAGCTATTGAAAATATCGTAAACCTGACTCCGGAAGCAAGGAACCAGATGGCAGCTGCTTGCAAAAAAAAGGCAGAAGAATTTGATGTATCTAAATCTATTGCCGCCATGAAGAACATATATCAGGAAGTATTAAGCAATGACAGAAAATATGAAGAATAAAGATGTGACGTCGCTGGTTAGTGTTGTTGTACCAATATATAATGTTGAATCTTATCTGAAAGAATGTGTTGATTCGATTCTTTTTCAAACATATAAGAATATCGAGGTAATTTTAGTGGACGATGAGTCTCCGGATTCATGCGGGAAAATGTGTGATGATTATGAGAAAATGGATACGAGGATTAAGGTTGTTCACAAGAAAAATGGTGGTCTGTCTGATGCCAGAAATGCAGGTATGAAGGTTGCGACAGGGGATTTAATCACTTTTGTTGACAGTGATGATTACATTTCAAAAGACTTTATAGAAATTCTCTTTGAAGCTATGTTAGAGAATAAATCCGACATAGCTATTGCAAATATGAAGAGAACGAGTAAGCGAGATGAGAAAAACACTTCAACAGCTTGGAAAACGTCTAATTTTAAATCCGAAGATGCTTTGATTAGTATGCTATATGGTATACCATTTGGCACATCTGCGTGTGGTAAACTTTTTAAGAGAAACCTATTTAAGGGTGTGGAATTTCCATATGGTAAATTCTCTGAAGATCTTTTTACAATCTATAAAACAATCTTGAAGAGTAAGAGCGTAACTTATGTAGAATTTGATGGCTATTTCTACTATTACCGGGATGAAGGAAGTATAGTTGTCTCAGGTTATAAGGAAAAGCATTTAGAAGCTTTAGATGCTGTTGATGATATCGCCGGAGCGGTAAAAGGAAAAACGCAGTTTGATAATGCATTATCGACTCAATATATAAATGTCATATATGATATTGCAGCAAGAAATCCACAGCCTTTAGAATTCCGGAATAAGCGTATTCAGAGCATCTTGAAAGCACATCGAATAAATGTGCTAAAAGATGGTAATGCCCCAAAGAGATTACGGGCTTTTGCGGCGATATCATTATTTGGAAATAGAATAGCACTTAAGGTTGTCGTTGCGAGAAACAGGAAGTGGAAGGTGTAAAGAGGGGAGGCAAAAAGAGATGACACCATATATTGTTGTATTTATGATTTCGATAGGTCTTTTTGCGCTTTCTGATCGGGTGAAATATACACAAAGGAAACCGATTGTATTCATATCAGTTATGGCATTGTGTTTGTTAGCAGGAATGAGAGCGGTGGGTGTTGGAACAGATACACGAGTTTATTTAATGCCTGTTTATGAGGCAGCGAAAAGAAGCCATAGCATTGGTGAGTATTTGAACTCATCTTTCCATGCTTTCACATGGACAACAGATTATGTGAAGGATATGGAACCATTGTTTCCGTTATTAGTTTTGATTGTAACAAAAATTACAGGTTCATTATATTGCGTTCAAACTATACTGGAATTATGTGTGATTCTGCCACTATATGTTGCCGTTAGAAAAGATAAGAACACAAGCCTTGGGATGGCGATGTTTGTTTTTTGCATGGCATTTTATAATCCCTCGATGAATATGATGCGTCAGTCAATCGCTATGTCTTTAGGAGTCCTGGGATTTGAATATTGGAAAAATGCAGAAAAGAAAAATTCGTTTATCTGTGTGATTATTGCTTTCTTATTCCACACAAGCTCATTGCTGATATTACTGATTTATCTTCTGTATGATTATATTGTCAAAGGAACAACTTTGAGCATAACAGGAAACAATGTTAGTAAGAGAAATGAAACTCCTAGAATGCTGATATCTATGGGGATTGGTTTCGTAGTGATGATTATGATGTCCGCGATTGTGTCTGCTTTGTCGGCTGTTGGATTTGGGGAATATGTCAGCTACGTTACAGGAAAATTGGTTTTTATGCCAAACCAGCTTTTAATCCGTATTCCTCAAATAATATTGATCATCTGGAGTTATAGATATTTGAGAAAAGATGGAGAAGACATTTCATTTTTCTTGGTTATGGAGGTATATGCAGTCTTGTTTTCACAGTTTACCAGTGTGAGCGGGTATGGTGGAAGAATTGCTTTATACTTTGCGATTTTTGAGGTGCTTGTCATATCACAGGCAATGAGTGCATTAAAACCAAGAAAAAGCGGAATAATTATTCGACCGTTAATCATAGGATATTATATGTTTTATTGGTGGTACTATTTTGTATTTGTTGGTGCGCATCAAACAGTACCGTATATATTTATGAGATAGAGGAGAAACGAGTAGATGGATAAAAAAATCGGTATTATGTCTATGCAAAGGATTATTAATTATGGATCTTTTTTGCAAGCGTATGGTTTGAAAAAAATGATTGAGTCGGTTTCAAAATCAGAAGTTGAATTTATAGATTACAGATTTGGTGTTGATATTACAAATAGATTAAAAAAACCGCAGTCTAAAGCTGAAAGCATAGTGGATAAGATTCTGAAAAACAGAACCCCATGGAATTATCTGAAAAAAAGAACTTTTTCAAAGAAATAGAAAGAAATTTAATCCTGGATTTAAAGAATATTGGGGTTGATAAACTGAATTATGACTGTGAGGTTGACACGTTAGTGATTGGAAGTGATGAAGTATTTAATTGCCTTCAACCATATCCAGTAGGATATTCTAAGCAGTTATTTGGAGATGGATATGCACACTCCAAGATTGTTTCATATGCGGCTTCTTTTGGAAGCACACGTTATGAAGATTTGGTAGATACAGGAATTGCACACGAAATTAAAACAATGCTGTCAAGATTTGCAGCTATTTCTGTGCGTGATGAAAATAGTGCTCATATTGTTAGGCAATTGCTCGGTTACTCTCCGGAAATTCATATGGATCCAGTTCTGATGTATGATTTTACACAAGAAATTGCAGAGTATACGACTTATGAAAGAGATTATATCATTTTATATGCATACACGGGCAGATTAAGCAGAGAAGAAGAAAACTATATAAAAAAATTTGCAAAAAGGCACAATAAGAGGATTATATGTGTTGGACATTATTCAAATATTGCGGATAAAAATATAATTTGCAATCCGTTGTATGTATTTTCCTATTTCAAAAATGCAGATTATGTCATTACGGATACATTTCATGGTACAGTCTTCTCTATTAAAATGAATACAAAATTTTGTACACTGGTAAGAGATTCAAATCGCAATAAATTAGAAGCATTACTTAATAAACTTGATAAATTGGATAGAAAAGTGGAAAAACTAGAGGATATTGAGCGATTATATAATACCGAAGTTGATTTTTATAAAACTAATCAAATAATTGAACAAGAGCGTAAAAAAACAACGTTGTATTTAAAGGAAAATATTTAAAATGGGTAGTGAGTCAAGAAATAGATACTTATTAAAAAACACATTGATTTTTACACTTGGCAATATTGGCTCTAGGATGATTTCTTTTTTCTTGATTCCATTGTATACTAATGTTTTAACAACGAGTCAGTATGGTACGGTGGATCTTATAACTACTATTAGTACAGTTGCAGGGCCAATGCTTACATTGAATATTGCTGAGTCGGTTATGCGGTTCGGGTTAGACAAAGATGCAGATAAGGAAAAAAACACACAGTGTGGAAGCATAGTTCTACTTATTGCGATGATAATTGGACTGGTTTTAATTCCAATATGCAGATGCATCACAGAAGTATCTGACTATGCGATGTATGTTTATTTTTATGTCATTTCTTTATCTGCTAGTCAACTGTTTCTATGCGATTTACGCGGAAAGGAATTGTTACTTAAGTATTCACTTGGAAATATCCTTCAGACATTGATGATAGCGATTTTAAATATAACATTTTTACTTGTCTTTAAAATGGAAACAGGTGGATATTTATTGGCATATATCATTGCAAACTTTATAGTTGCGATTTATGCCATTATTGCAGGAAAAGGCTATAAAGCGTTCTCTTTTCACAACATAGATCGCTGCAAACTCAAAGAGATGATTCGGTATTCGGTTGTTCTTATCCCGAACACATTTATGTGGTGGATCATGAATTCTTCAGATAGGGTTATGGTGACCTACATGATTGGTGCAGCGGCTAACGGAATCTATGCTGTTTCTTATAAACTTCCAACCCTTGTATCAACGCTGACAGGAATATTTAATCAAGCATGGAGTTATTCTGCGATTCGTGAAGAAGGCACGAGTGATGAAACTGAATACAACAATAAAATGTTCAAAACACTTTCTGCAATTGCGTTTATGATGGGAATTGGCCTTTTACTATTAACAAAACCATTCTTGGGAGTTTATGTGGCGGATAGTTATTATGACGCTTGGAAGTATACTCCGTTTTTGATTATTGGATGTGTTTATTTAACATTGGGCACATTCATGGCAACAAGTTATACTGTACATAAGGATAGTTTTGGCTATTTGTTTTCTGGATCGTTTGGCGCAGTGTTTAATATACTATTGAATTTTATCTTGATTCCAGTGATAGGAGTCTATGGTGCTGCATTAGCAACATGTATAAGTTATATTGCTGTTTTTATGTTCCGTGTGTTCCACACTAGAAAATATATTAAGTATGATATTATGTATAAGGAATTCATTTTAGGTTCGTTATTAATGCTTGTGTCTGCAATTTTAATGTTTGTAGATGGAATGAAAGGATTCCTTCTTCAACTTGTGATTCTTTTGATTGGATTTACGGTGTTTTCCAAAACTTGGATTCCGATGTTACAGTTTTTTCTAAATAAAATTCAAAGGAAGCGGGTGAGCTAATGCAGAAGTTGGTTAGCATTATTGTTCCAGTATATAATGTTGAAAAGTATATTGATAAGTGTGTTAGATCATTATTAAAACAAGATTATGGAAATATAGAAGTAATTCTTGTTGACGATGGTTCTCCTGATAAAAGTGGTTATATCATTGATAGACTGAAAGAGGAAGACAATCGAATAGTGGTAATACATCAAGAGAATCATGGCGTTTCTAGTGCTAGAAATGCAGGAATGGCTGTCGCTTCAGGTGAGTATATCACCTTTGTCGATGGAGATGATTGGGTTGATGCTAACTATGTGACATATTTTGTTGATTTACTAGAGAAATCAAGCTGCGATGTTGTGATGAATAAGAATAATTATTCAGGTTGCAATGATATATCAAATAATAATTTTTCTGTGATTAGTGCGGAAAAAGCTATTGAGTGGATTTATTTGGGAGATCTTTTTGTAGCAGTTTGGAATAAGATGTATCGAAGGAGTGTGCTCGAAGAGAATTATATAAAATTTAATGAAAAAATATGGTATGGTGAAGGAATGCTTTTTAATGTTGAGTTTCTACAACATGTAAACAGTGTGGCAGTTGGTGAAAGTGCAGTTTACCATCAAACTTTTAATCCTGATAGTGCGATGAGAAAATTCAATTTAAAGAGTAACTTGTGTGGAATCAAATCTTTAGAATTGCAAAAGGAAGCATGGATAAAAAAGAACATTGATATTGAGAAAGCATGGGAATATCACAGGTATTGTTTCAATAGAAGTATAATTGATGGCCTTGTTCGATCTAATATGATTTTAGAATATAAAGAAACGTATAAGGAGCGTGTTTCTAACCTTAGGAAAAACATATTTTTGCCATTAAAAATGGAAAAAAGTATTAAGAAAAAAATTATGTGGTGTTGCTATTTTATTTCACCAAGGCTCATGGCTATTAGAAAAGCTATAGGATTTAAGAAGGCTGCAAAAACTGTGTGTGGGGGGGTATAAGAAATAATGTTATAATAAAGAAACCAGCGTATATTCTTGTGCCTATCACGGGAGGTGCTTTTGCATGAAAACCGTGTGCGCTAAGGATATGTGTGCTGGTTGTATGGCCTGCATAAATATGTGCAAAAAGAGTGCTATTACTATTGTAGATGATTACAAGACATATAATGCCGTAATTGATGAAGTAAAGTGCGTGAATTGTGGGTTGTGTGAAAAAATTTGTCCTAATGTAAAATGCGTGGAGCAGGTTAACCCTATCTTTTGGAAAGAAGGATGGGCATTGAATCCTGAAATCAGAAGTAATGCATCTTCAGGAGGAATTGCTTCATCAATTATATATTCATTTATTAAAAATGGTGGATATGTTGCTTCGTGTATGCTTAATAAGGGAGAATTCGTTTTTGAATTGACAAATTCGACCCAAAGAGCTGAGCAATTTGTAGGATCTAAATATGTTAAAAGTAATCCAAAAACAATATATATAGATATTGAAAGGAAACTACAAGAAGGGAAAAAGGTCCTTTTTGTTGGATTGCCATGTCAAGTTGCTGCATTGAAAAATTTCTCACGCAATCAAGATAATTTGTATACAGTGGATTTAATATGCCATGGGTCCCCTTCGCCTGAATTGTTAAAGATGTATTTAAAAGAAAAATCAGTGGATATCGAAGAATTAGAAGGGTTGAATTTCCGTGAGAAAACATCATTTGGCTTAAGATTAGTAGGGGAAAATAATGGTTTTCCGCGGATTGTTGATATGTATACATATGCTTTCCTGAAAAGTATTGATTATACTGAGAATTGTTATTCTTGTCGTTATGCGTCGCAATCTCGTGTTTCAGATATTTCATTAGGTGATTCATGGGGAAGTGAATTGTCTGAAGAGGAAAAGAAAAAGGGAATATCTTTAGTTCTCTGTCAAACGAAAAAGGGAGAAGAATTACTAAAAAAGTCAAATGTGGAACTATTTGATGCGGATATTACAAGAGCGATCCAATTAAATCATCAATTGGAATATCCATCGAGAATTCCATCATCAAGAATGTTTTTCTTTGAAAACTTAGAAAAGGGTTTTGATTTTGCTATGAAGAAAATACTACCGAAAGAATATTTGAAAAATGAAATCAAGATTATTTTGTCTAAAGTTGGAATTAGAAGATAAACTTTCATATTGACAAAGAGTTGGGAGATGACACAATCTTGAGAGCAGAGCAGAGCAGAGCAGAGCAGAGCAGAGCCTGTCTCTTATACACATCTGACGCTGCCGACGAATAGCCTTG
>ENA-OZGB01001377-OZGB01001377.1-human-gut-metagenome-genome-assembly--contig:-NODE-1377-length-11524-cov-6.025111_pt1 | contig 11524 bp, 11 predicted proteins | sample MGYA00245113_ERZ653651 | MGnify/ENA primary metagenome ERZ653651 (study PRJEB26926, sample SAMN06165095) | human gut metagenome | biome: ENVO:00009003; feature: ENVO:2100002; material: ENVO:00002003... | reverse complement strand
CGAGATTAGCTGCAGTCTCGTGGGCTCGGAGATGTGTATAAGAGACAGGTCTGGGCGTGGTGGCATCCCGCCAGATGCAGGCCAGGTTCGGGCCGGACGTGGTGCTGAAGGATCAGAGCTATCGACTGTCCCGGTCGTTGTACCGGTTGAATTGATGATACCGCTCAGTTTTGCAGAAGTTTACCGGATGCAGGCTGGGTGTTCTGAGGTGAAATGCTTCTCCGTGTGCTTTTGGGCAGAGGGAGAAGGCAGAAAAATATGGAGGTCTTAGATGGTCAAGGTACTTGTGGTAGAGGATGAAGCCAGCATCCGCGAGATGATCGCGCTGAACCTGCGCCTTGCGGGCATGGAGGCTGTGGAGGCCGAAAGCGCCGAGGCGGCTCTGCCGCTGCTGGAGAAGAAGCCGGGCTGCGATGCGGCCATTCTGGATGTGATGCTGCCGGGCATGAACGGCTTCTCCCTGTGCGAGACCATCCGCCGCACCGATCAGAAGATCGGCATTATCATCCTCAGCGCCAAGGGACAGGAGCAGGACAAGATCCGCGGCCTTTCTATTGGTGCCGATGACTATATGACCAAGCCTTTCAGCGTAAGCGAACTGCTGGCCCGTGTGAAAGCGCTGTGCCGCCGCGTCGGCCGTACTGCAGGCGGGGACGAAAAAGAAAAGGAAAACCCGCTGGGGATGCTCACCAGCGGCGAATTTGTGCTGGACGAGAACCGCCGCGTGCTGCTCAAGGCAGGCCAGCCTATTGAGCTGACGCAGGTGGAATTCCAGATCATGGAGCTGTTCTTCCGCAACCCCGGCATTGCGCTGGTGCGCGAGAAGATCTTGAAGGGTGTCTGGGGCGAGAACTATTTTGGTGACGTGAAGATCGTGGATGTGAACATCCGCCGTCTGCGCATGAAGGTGGAGGATGAACCCAGCCATCCCACCCATATCCTTACTGTGTGGGGCTACGGTTACAGATGGGAAGAATGAGAAGCGGGATCACCCGCCGGTGGCTGCGGGGCAATCTGCTCATCACCGTGCTGCTGGTGCTGCTGGCCGAAACCATGTTCCTGTACAACTACACACGCAGCTATTATAACAGCGTGCAGCAGACCATGTACCGGCGGTTCTCTTCGGTGTCCGGCCAGCTGAAAATGTACACCGGCGATACGGTGCAGAGCACGGCGGCTACCCGCAGCGTGGCCTTGCGCCGCATGGTGGAGCAGTTTGCCGATAAGGACAAATACGAGTTCATGCTGCTGGACAGCTACGGCGGCGTGATCGCCTCCTCCAGCGGTACGGACGCGGAGGGCATCGTCAGCAGTAAGGACTTTGAACAGGCGCTCAACGGCCCGGACGGTCTGGGTGTGGCGGTGTACCGCACCCAGTCGGGCGAGGTAGTCATGGCGGCCTGCTCGCTGGTGCCCTACGACGCCGAGGACGTGGCCGCGCTGCGGCTGGTCACCAGTCTGGCGCTGGTGGAGCGGCAGGTCAAAAACGCCATCATCATCAGTGTGTTCCTTGCGGTGGCGATCTTGCTGTTTACGATCATGTCCGGGCTGTACTTCGTGCGGGGCATCGTGGTGCCGCTGGGGCAGGTGGAACGCACCGCCGCCGGCATCGCCCGGGGCGAGCTGGACGTGCGTCTGCCCCTGACCGGCGACCCCCACGACGAGGTGGACCGGCTGCGCGGCACCATCAATCAGATGGCTGAGGGACTGGAAGAGACCGAGAAGATGAAGAACGAGTTCATCAGTTCGGTGTCCCACGAGCTGCGCACCCCGCTTACCTCCATCCGGGGCTGGGTGGAGACCCTGATGACCTTGGATGACCCTACCGACGAGAACTACCGCAAGGGACTGGAGATCATCAACAACGAGACCGGGCGGCTGAACAATATGGTGGAGGAGCTGCTGGATTTCAGCCGCCTGCAGAACGGACGCATCCGCATGGAGTGCCGTCCGCTGGACTTGGTGGCAGAACTGACCGATGCGGTGCTCTTTTGCGAAGCACGCATCCGGCAGGAGGGGCTGCTGCTCCACTATACCGAGCCGGAGGAGATGATCCCTGTCTACGCCGACCCGGACCGTCTGCGGCAGGTGTTCATCAATATTCTGGATAACGCCATCAAATACTCTGCCCCCGGCGGGCGCATCACGGTCAAACTGTGGGCAGGGGAGTACAAGGCCTTTGTGGAGATTATCGATCAGGGACGCGGCATCCCGCCGGAGGATCTGGAAAACGTAAAGACCAAGTTCTACAAGGGCAGCAACTCGGTGCGTGGCAGCGGCATCGGTCTGGCGCTGGTGGACTCCATCATGACCGCCCTCGACGGCACGATGGACATCAAGAGCACTCTGGGCCGGGGTACGGTGGTGACACTGGGCCTGCCGCTCTATAAAAAATAAGAAGCCGTTTTCTAAGCATTGCACACCGCCTGAGCGGTCTTTTTGCCAGCATACCGTGTTGCTTTCCCTTGCAATCCGTCAGGATTGCTGCGGAAAATCGCCTTGTCTGCTGACAAAAATCCTCGCCATTCGGCGCACCCTGCTTACGAAAACAACTTCCAAGATTTTGTCATATTTATATGATAGAATAAAGGTCAAAAACTGACAGGAGAAATCCATTTTATGAATCACGAACCCAAGAAGGAATGCTTCAAGACCAGTGTGGGCGGTCAGGCCCTGATGGAAGGCATCATGATGCGCGGCCCGGAGCACATCTGCTGTGCTGTGCGCAAGCCCGACGGCACCATCGAAACGAAGATAGAAGACACCCCGAAACACGGCATCTGGGCCAAGATCCCTCTCGTGCGGGGAGCCATCTCGATGATAGAGAGCCTCATCACCGGCTACCGCTACATGATGTACTCTGCGCAGGTGAGCATGGGCGACGAGTACGACGCCGAAGAGGAAGAGTCTGCCTTTGAAAAATGGGTGGGCGACCATCTGGGCAAGAAGGCCGAGGACATCCTGATGGCCGGTGCGGCCCTTGTGGGCGGCCTGTTTGCTATTCTGCTGTTCACCGTTCTGCCGACGGTGCTGGTGGGCGGCCTCGGCAAGGTGGTCATCCTGACCCGCTGGCCGAGAGTCATCCTCGAGGCGGTGCTGAAAGTGGCCATTTTCCTCAGCTACATGGTGGCCATCTCCAAGATGAAGGAGATCCACCGCATTTTCGAGTATCACGGTGCAGAGCACAAGACCATCGCCTGCTACGAGGCCGGCGACGAGCTGACCGTGGAGAATGTCCGCAAGTACACCCGTTTCCACCCCCGCTGCGGCACCAGCTTCCTCATTCTGGTGGTCATCGTCAGCGTTTTCCTCTACAGCGTGCTGCCCTGGAGCAGCACCAGCCTCCGCGTCCTGTTCAAGCTGCTGCTCCTGCCGGTGGTCATGGGCATCAGCTATGAGCTGCTCAAGTGGTGCGGCCGCTCGGACAACATCGCCACCCGCATCATCCGTCAGCCCGGCCTTTGGGTGCAGCGGCTGACTGTCTTTGAACCCGACGACAGCATGATTGAGGTGGCCATCGCCGCCGTGACGCCGGTGCTGCCCGAAGACCCGGAGGACGGCAAATGGTGAGCGAAGCGATGCTGCCCCGTGCAGCGGTCAAAGAAGTGGAAGTGCGGCTGACGGCGGCGGGCTGTCCGGACGCAGATTTCGACGCCCGGGAGCTGTTCCGGCTGGCGACAGGCCGGGACGTCCGCCTTTCTGACCGTCCATTGGACGCCGCCGAAGCGGCAAAGCTCGAAGAACTTACCGTTCGCCGTGCGGTCCGGGAGCCGCTGCAATACCTCTGCGGCAGCTGGCCTTTCCTCGACTTTGAACTGGCCGTGGGGCCGGGCGTGCTCTGTCCCCGTGCTGATACCGAGGTGGTGGCTGAGACGGCTGCCGAGATGCTGGCGGGCGTGGAAGCGCCCCGGGCGCTGGACCTCTGCGCCGGTACCGGCTGTCTGGGCCTTGGCGTCAAGCGGCTCTGCCCGGCGGCGCAGGTCGTCTGCGTGGAAAAGAGCCCGGAAGCCTACGTCTATCTCGAGAAAAATACCCGTCTGGCCCTGAAAGGCCGGGGCGGCAGCACTGAAAACGTGCTGGATGCCTCGCCTTTTGAAGAGCCGGCCTTCGACTGGGGCATGAAGCCTACCCGCGCCGCAGAGCCGGTGGAGGGTGACCTCTTCACCTACTGGGAGACCCTGCCGGAGGGTCAGCTCGACCTCATCGTCTCGAACCCGCCCTACCTGACAGCGCAGGAGATGAGCGAATTGCAGCCCGAAGTGGCCAAAGAGCCGGCCATGGCACTGGAAGCCGGGGAAGACGGTCTCGTATTTTATAAGGCCATCGCGGAACACTACCAGAAAGCTCTGCGCCCCGGCGGTGCGCTGGCGCTGGAGATCGGCTGGCAGCAGCGGGAGGCCGTGACCGCCCTGCTGGAAGCAAACGGCTGGGCAGACATTGCCTGTCGAAAGGATTTCGGCGGCAATGACCGCTGCGTGACGGCCCGGAGACCCAAATAAGCGTGAGAAAAAGTGAAAATATCTACAACTATCTGTTGTAATATTTGAAATCTGTGATATACTATAGAGGAAAGAATCTGTATAGTACCGCCTGCACCCCGCAGGCCATGTGATAAAGGAGCAGCACGCTATGGCAAAGAATCAGAACAACAATGTCGCCCCCGCCACCCAGAAGACGGAGCCGGGCGCAAAGAAGGATGCGCTGGCAACTGCGCTGGCCCAAATCGAAAAGCAGTTCGGCAAGGGCGCCATCATGAAGCTGGGCGATAACACCGCCATGCAGGTGGACGCCATCTCTACCGGCAGCCTCGGCCTCGACCTGGCGCTGGGCGTGGGCGGTGTGCCGCGCGGCCGTATCATCGAGGTGTTCGGACCGGAATCCAGCGGTAAGACCACGCTGGCCCTCCACATCCTCGCCGAGGCCCAGAAAAAGGGCGGCGAGGTGGCCTTTATCGACGTCGAGCACGCCCTCGACCCGGCCTATGCCTCCGCACTGGGCGTGAACATCGACGAGCTGCTGGTCAGCCAGCCGGATACCGGCGAGCAGGCCATGGAGATCTGCGAGGCGCTGGTGCGCTCCGGTGCCATCGACGCCATCGTCGTGGACTCCGTCGCTGCTATGGTGCCTCGTGCCGAAATCGAGGGCGAGATGGGTGACAGCCACGTCGGCCTGCAGGCCCGTCTGATGAGTCAGGCTATGCGCAAGCTGACCAGCGTCATCGGCAAGACCAACACGGTCTGTGTCTTCATCAACCAGCTGCGCGAGAAGGTGGGCATCGTCTACGGCAACCCCGAAGTTACCACCGGCGGCCGCGCCCTGAAGTATTATTCTTCTGTCCGCATCGACATCCGCCGCGTCGAGGGCCTGAAGGACTCTTCCGGCCAGTTCATCGGCAACCACACCCGCGCCAAGATCGTCAAGAACAAGGTGGCTCCTCCGTTCCGTGAGGCTGAATTTGACATCATGTTCGGTGAGGGCATCTCCAAGATGAGCGAACTCATCGACGTGGGTGTCAAGCTGGGCATCGTCCAGAAGAGCGGCGCATGGTTTAACTACGGCGACATCCGTCTGGGTCAGGGCCGTGACAACGCCAAGCAGTTCCTCAAGGACAACCCCGAGATCGCCAACGACATCGAGGGCCAGATCCGCGCCAACGCGGACAAGCTCTACGCCACCCGCCGCCCGGCGGGCAAAGCTGCTGCCGCTGCGGCAGAGAAGGAAGAGGGCGGCGAGACCGCTTCTGCCTCCAAGGAGCCTGTCGTCAAGGCCCCGGCCCGCAGCAGCGAGAGCGAGCTGGACATCATGGTGGAGGACTAAATGTCCTTTTCGAGAAGAGGCCATCCGCTGGCCGAAGAAGAAAAGTCCACCGACGCCGCCAAGGCCCGCGCCCGGGCCATGGAGCTTCTGGCCGGGCAGGAGCTTTCCTCCGGGCAGCTCTATGAGCGCTTGGGGCGGAAGTTTACCCAGCCCACCGCCGCCGCTGTGGTGGCGGAGATGGTGGAGCGGCAGTATGTGGACGACGAGCGCTACGCCCGGACCCGGGCGCACGGCCTGCTGGTCGCCCGCAAGAGCCGCCGCGCTGCCGCGCAGGATCTGCGGCAGAAGGGGCTGGACGCGCAGCAGATCTCTGCTGCGCTGGAAGAGGTCTACGCCCCGGACGAAGCGGGCGGAGACCCGGAGCTGGAAGCCGCTGCCGCCCTCGTGGAAGGGTGGTACCGCGGCAAGCTGGCCGCAGGGCGGAAAGACCTTGTGGTGGCTGCGCTGGCCCGGCGGGGGTTTGCATATCCTATTATAAAAGAAGCAATCAAAAGAGTAGAAGAAGAAAATTGACCCTCAAGAGAGAAAGAGAGTATTATCCCATATGAAAATTGCGTGTATTTCCCTTGGCTGCCCGAAGAATCAGGTCGATTTGGACGTGATGGTCCACATCCTGCTGTCGGCGGGCCACGAGACGGTGGCTGACCTCGCAGAAGCGGACGTCATCCTCGTCAACACCTGCGGATTTATCGAGAGCGCCAAGACCGAGGCCATCGAGAACATCCTTGAGGCCTGCTCCTACAAGCAGGCAAACCCCAACCTGAAGGTGATCGTCACCGGCTGTCTGGCCGAGCGCTATCGCAGCCAGATCGAAGAAGAAATCCCCGAGGTGGACGCCGTGGTCGGCTGTGCCTCCAACAAGGCCATCGACTCCATCGTGGCCCGTCTGTTCAACGGTGAAGAACATCTGGAAAGCTACGGCCTCAAGAAGGACTTTCCTCTGGGCGGCAAGCGCGTCATCGGCACGCCTGCCCACTATGCGTACTTAAAAATCGCCGAGGGCTGCAACAACCGCTGCCACTACTGCGCGATCCCCGGCATCCGCGGCCCGCTGCGCAGCCGCGAGATGGCCGACTGTGTGGCCGAGGCCCGCTGGCTGGCCGGTGAGGGCGTCAAAGAGCTCATCATCGTGGCCCAGGACCCTACCGCCTACGGTGAGGACTGGGGCAAGCCGGGCAGCATCTGCGAGCTGTTGGACAAGCTGAACAAGATCCCAGGCCTCGAGTGGATCCGCATCATGTACGCTTACCCGGAGCGTATCACTGACGACTTCATTGCCGCCATGAAGCGGAACGAGAAGGTCCTGCCTTATCTCGATCTGCCCATCCAGCACTGCAACGACACGATCCTGAAAAACATGAACCGCCGCTCCAACCGCGCCGAGCTGCTGGACGTCATCGGCAAGCTGCGCCGTGAGATCCCGAACATCACCCTCCGCACTACCCTCATCGCGGGCTTCCCGGGTGAGACGGAAGAGCAGTTCGAGGACCTGTGCAACTTCGTGAAGGAAGTGCAGTTCGACCGTCTGGGCTGCTTTGCCTACTCCGCCGAGGAGAACACCGTTGCCGCCAAAATGGACGGCCAGATCGATCAGGAAGTCAAGGACAAGCGCGCTGAGCTGGTGATGCAGATCCAGACCGGCATCATGGCCCAGAAGCAGGCCGCAAAGGTGGGCCAGACTGTCCGCGTCCTCTGCGACGGTGTGGACGACGAGAGCGGCCTCTACCTCTGCCGCACCGCTGCCGATGCCCCCGAAGTGGACGGCAACGTCTGCGTGTCCAGCGAAGAGCCGCTCTACCCCGGCGAGTTCTATGATGTGCTGGTGGACGACAGCGACCTTTACGATTTGTATGGTACTGTTGTAAAATAACAGATTGGAGGATAATTCTGTATGAATCTGCCCAATAAACTCACGCTGGCCCGCATCCTGCTGGTGCCGGTGTTCATGATCTTCGTCTCGCTCGGCCAGTATATCACGCCGAGCTACAACCCGCGGTACTACCTCATCGCCGGCCTCATCTTCGCCGTGGCCAGCTTCACCGACTTCCTCGACGGCCATCTGGCCCGCAAGTGGAACATGGTCACCGACTTCGGCAAGTTCGCCGACCCGCTGGCCGACAAGCTGCTGACGACGGTAGCCTTCATCTACATGATGCGGGACGGCGTGTGCAGCCCTGTGGTGCTCTGCATCATTCTGGCCCGCGAGTTCGCCGTCTCCGGCCTCCGCATGGTGGCCGCCGGTGCAAAGGACGGCAAGGTCATCGCCGCCAACATGTGGGGCAAGGTGAAGACCGTGCTCCAGATGCTGACCATCATCTTCTACTACTTTACGGTCTCCCTGACCGGCAATGTGCTGGGCCAGCAGTGTGCAGACATCGCCTCTGTGCTGTGCTGGGTCGTGGCCGCTGTCACCGCCATCTCCGGCATCAAGTACCTGTGGGATAACCGCAGCTTCATCAATACGGCAAAATAAGCGCCCGTCCGGGTGTAAAAAAGAAACGAGCGGAAAAAACCGCTCGTTTCTTTGATATTCCAACAAAAAATTACAGATAGGAGAGTGGAACGGTGCTGAAAAACATCCTGACTGTCCTGCGGAAGCTGGCCTCGGCGGCAATGAACTTCCTTATCGTGTACTTCGAGACCATTGCCGTCCCCATGAGCTGGGCCATGGGCGGGACCATCATGTTTACGATGTACACCGAGCTGTCCAACATCTTCAATGGCGCGGTCTGTCTGCTGGTGGGTCTGTGGCAGCTGGGCTGCATCTTCACCGGGCGGGAACTGCCCCTCTGGCTCAAGCGGCTCAAGTTCATCTCCACCAGCTGCCTCGCCATGACCCTTCTGACGGTGGTCATCATTCTGGCCCCCATGTACGAGGACGGCAACGGCTGGTACATCATGCTTTTCACGGGCTCGATGCTCTACCACCATTTCCTCAACCCGGTGCTGGCGATTCTGTCGCTGGTGCTCTTCGAGCGTCTGCCCCGCATGCCGCTGCGGCAGGTCTGGTGGGCGCTGGTACCGACGATCCTATACGGTCTGTATGATTTGCACGGCAATATTACAGGAGCCATCGACGGCCCCTACCCCTTTATGCGGGTATACGACCAGACCATTCAGGAGACGCTGATGTGGTTTACCATCATCCTCGTCACGAACCTGCTGTACGCCTTCCTGCTCTGGTGGCTGGGCGGAAACGGGAGAAAAAGCAAGGTGGGTCTGGAATTCAGGACATAAGAAAAAGGACTGCTGCGGATGCATCAGTCCTTTTTGTATACAGTCTTACAGCAGCGGGATGCCTGCCTTCTCGCAGGCTTCGCGGGTGGCGTTGTCCCAGACGCTTGCCTGCACCTCACCGATGTGGGCGCTGCCCAGCAGCAACATGCACAGACGGCTCTGGCCGATGCCGCCGCCGATGGTGTAGGGCAGCTCGCCGTTCAGCACAGCCTTGTGGAAGGGTAGCTCGCGGCGGTCGTCGCAGCCGGCGGCGGTGAGCTGGCGGTCCATGCTCTCGGGGCTGACGCGGATGCCCATGCTGCTCAGCTCGTAGCTGCACTGCAGCGGCTCGTTCCAGAACAGCAGGTCGCCGTTCAGATCCCAGTCGTCGTAGTCGGGGGCGCGACCATCGTGGGGTTTGCCGCTCTTGAGGGGAGCGCCGATCTTCATCAGGAAGGTGGTGCCATTCTCCTTGACGATGGCATTCTCCCGCTCCTTCGGGGTCAGGTCGGGGTACTTATCCTCCAGTTCCTGGGTGGTGATGAAGGTGACGTTGGGGGTGTGGAGCGGCAGATCCTGCAGCTGGGGGAACATGGCGTGGAGGTTCATCTCGGTGGCGCAGACCGCCGACACGATGGAGCGCACGACGTTCTTCAGATACGTCTCGTTCCGGTCTTCCTCACGGATGACCTTCTCCCAGTCCCACTGGTCCACATAGATGGAGTGGAGGTTGTCCATGTCCTCGTCGCGGCGGATGGCGTTCATGTCGCAGTAGAGGCCCTTGCCCACGCGGAAGCCGTAGTCTTTCAGGGCCTTGCGCTTCCACTTGGCCAGCGACTGAACGACCTGCACCTCGATGCCGCTGTCCTTGGTGTCGAAGGTGACCTTCCGCTCGACGCCGTTCAAATCGTCGTTCAGGCCGGTAGAAGCCTCGACGAAGAGCGGTGCCGACACGCGGTAGAGATTCAGCGTGGCGCACAGGGTGTCGGCGAACAGCCGCTTCACGGTGCCGATGGCGCGCTGGGTGTCGTACAGGTTCAGCGCGGGCGTGTAGTTTGCCGGAATGATGATCTTACTCATAGCAGATTACCCCTCTCTTGCTGCCCCGCGCCGCCGAATCGCCGCGCCGAGGACAGCTTCCCTTTATTAGAATAAATTATGGCACAAGTTGAGGGAGATGTAAAGGGGAAAGCGCTGATTTGACGATGGAGTCAAGGCTTTTGGCGCAAAATAAACCTCGGCCCTTCCGCGCCCATCGTCCCGGTCGGAACAAAGCCCACCCGGTGCAGCACCGCCTGCGAGGCAGCATGATCGGGGTCAGTCTCGGCCTCGACGGCGGTGACGCCGGGCTGTTCGAAGGCCCAGCGGCAGGCGGCGCGGACAGCCTCGGTGGCGTAGCCCTGATGTTCATATTCCGGCAGAAGGCCGTAGCCAATTTCCGGCTGGCCGTTTTCGGGCAGGCCCTTGAAGCAGAGGTCGCCTACCCAGTCGCCGGAATCGTTCTGGTAAAGCCCCCATGCGGTGTACCAGACCCACTGCTCGGGGTGGGCGAGGGAAAGGTTCAGCATATCGGTGTAGGGCTGGATGAGCTCCGGGTCGGTGGTGCGGGCCAGAAGGGCGCGCATCCCATCGGGCTGCAGGGGGATGAGAAAAAGACGTTCGGTGATAAGCTGCATGATAAAACCTCCGGGCTGCATTTTTGCCCAGTGTAGCACAAGCCGGGCAGGGGAGTCAAACGCTTGACTTACGCCCCGGCGGCTATTATAATAAGTTTGTAAAAGGATAAATGCGTTTATCCGGGCAGAGTAGCGCTGCATCGTCTGGGCAGAGAGAACGGGCCGTTGGCTGGAAGCCTGTTTGCAGACCGCTGCGTGAAGTGCGCCCGGACAGCACGCTGCGGGAAGCTGAGTATCGCAGTGCGGATGGCCGCCGTTATCGGCTTTGAGCGACAAACCGGAGTGGAACCGCGATTTTGAGAAAAGACCGCCTTCGATGCTGTGCTTTTGGCATGGCGTTGGAGGCTTTTGCTTTTTCGGGCAGGCTCGCAGGAGCTGGCCCTCTTTGCCAAGGGCTCCCCTCGATAGGGGAGCTGTCGAGCGAAAGCGAGACGGAGAGGTTTATAATCACGGCTCCGGTCTGTCCCACAAAAAGGAGTATTCAACTATGCAGATCTTCAACACCCTGACCCGCCAGAAGGAAGAGTTCGTGCCGCAGGTGCCGGGCGAGTACCGCATCTACGTCTGCGGCCCCACCGTCTACAACTATATCCACATCGGCAACGCCCGCCCGCTCATCGTCTTCGACACCCTGCGCCGTTACCTTGAGTACCGCGGCAACAAGGTCATCTATGTCTCCAACATCACCGACATCGATGACAAGCTCATCAAGAAGGGCCAGGAAGAGGGTACTTCCATGAAGGAAGTCGCCCAGCGCTTCGAGGCCGAGTACCTCAAGGATGCCGCCGGTCTGAACTGCAAAAAGCCCACCGTCC
>ENA-OZGB01001355-OZGB01001355.1-human-gut-metagenome-genome-assembly--contig:-NODE-1355-length-11666-cov-4.387391_pt1 | contig 11666 bp, 8 predicted proteins | sample MGYA00245113_ERZ653651 | MGnify/ENA primary metagenome ERZ653651 (study PRJEB26926, sample SAMN06165095) | human gut metagenome | biome: ENVO:00009003; feature: ENVO:2100002; material: ENVO:00002003... | reverse complement strand
ACAAGGCTATTCGTCGGCAGCGTCAGATGTGTATAAGAGACAGATAGTATAGGTAGTATTAGGCTTTAGTGAGTCAAGCAGATTCACTTGTATTTTCTTTCCGGAAGCCTTTATCTCCGGTTGTTGAATCTGAGGAGGAGAAACAACCACTTTCTCGGTTGCTTTCTCTAGCTTAATAAACTCATCGAACTGAAGAGAAACTTTAGTCCTCTTATTATTAATCGCACCTGCAGCAGGGGTACTGCCGACAAAACGCGGAGGATCGTAATCCTTAGGCCCGCCTTCCGGCCGTCCAATGCTGGCACAGGAGTACAATATAGCCACCAGTGCAATCACCGGAAGAGCTTTGCGCACGATATGTTTTATCTTTTGATTCTCAAATTGTAACATGTTGCAAAAATAAACGTTCTTCACCAATAAACACTACACTTTCTAGCTAATTTATTAAAAAGTAGCCTTAAATGAATGATTATTGGTCCTTATCTTGTTAATAAATCCCTATCTTTGACTCCCGAAATTCAAACCTAATACAAAAAACCCATGAAGAAACAACTACTTTCCTGCTGTTTGGCTGCACTAGGACTAACAACAGCCATCCAAGCACAAAACTTTAACGAGTGGAAAGACCCGGAAGTGAATTCCGTAAACCGCTCCGCAATGCACACTAATTATTTCGCCTATGCATCGGCTGATGAAGCTAAAGCGGGCAGCAAAGAAGACTCTCAGAATTTTATGACTCTGAACGGTCTCTGGAAATTTAACTGGGTAAGAAATGCAGACGCACGCCCGACAAACTTTTATCAGACAAGTTTTAACGACAAAGGCTGGGACAATATTAAAGTACCCGCCGTTTGGGAATTGAATGGTTATGGCGATCCGATTTACGTAAATGTCGGCTATGCCTGGAGAAACCAATTTCAGAACAATCCTCCCCTTGTCCCCACAGAAAACAATCACGTAGGCTCTTACCGAAAAGAAATCGTTCTTCCTGCTGACTGGAAAGGAAAAGACATCTTTGCCCACTTCGGCTCGGTAACTTCCAATATGTATCTTTGGGTAAACGGCCGCTACGTAGGCTATAGCGAAGACAGCAAACTGGAAGCCGAATTTGATCTGACCAACTACCTGAAACCCGGCAAAAACCTGATTGCCTTTCAGGTGTTCCGTTGGTGCGACGGCAGTTATCTGGAAGATCAGGACTTCTTCCGTTATTCCGGCGTAGGACGTGACTGCTATCTGTATGCACGCGACAAGAAACGCATTCAGGATATCCGCGTCACTCCCGACCTGGACAGCCAGTATAAGGATGGTACACTGAACATAGCTATCGACATGAAAGGCAGCGGCACTGTAGCTCTTGACCTGACAGACGCACAAGGAAAAAGTGTAGCCACAGCCGATCTGAAAGGTTCCGTCAAATTGGACACGACTATCAACGTGGCCAATCCCGCCAAATGGACTGCTGAAACACCCAACCTCTACACATTGACCGCTACTCTGAAAAATGGAAGTACCATTACTGAAGTGATCCCTGTCAAGGTAGGTTTCCGCAAGATCGAACTGACAGGCGGACAAATACTCGTCAACGGCCAACCAGTACTCTTTAAAGGAGCAGACCGTCACGAAATGGACCCGGACGGAGGTTATGTCGTTTCCCTCGAACGTATGATACAAGATATCAAGGTTATGAAACAGCTTAATATCAATGCTGTACGTACCTGCCATTATCCGGACGACAACCGCTGGTATGACCTTTGCGACCAATATGGTTTATACGTGGTAGCCGAAGCCAATGTCGAATCTCACGGAATGGGATATGGAGACAAGAGCCTTGCCAAAAACCCCATTTACGCAAAAGCACACATGGAACGTAATCAACGCAATGTACAGCGTGGTTACAACCATCCGTCCATCATCTTCTGGTCATTGGGTAACGAAGCCGGTATGGGACCTAACTTCGAACATTGCTATACATGGATCAAGAACGAAGACAAGACACGTGCCGTACAATATGAACAAGCGGGAACCAGCGAATTCACCGACATTTTCTGCCCGATGTATTATGATTACAATAACTGTATCAAATATTGTGAAGGCAACATTGACAAACCCCTTATCCAATGCGAATATGCACACGCTATGGGCAACTCACAAGGTGGATTCAAGGAGTACTGGGACATCACCCGCAAGTACCCGAAATATCAAGGTGGATTTATCTGGGACTTTGTCGACCAGTCCTGCCATTGGAAAAACAAAGACGGTGTAGCCATCTACGGCTATGGAGGCGACTTTAACAAATACGACGCTTCGGACAATAACTTCAACGACAACGGCTTGATCAGTCCCGATCGTGTACCGAACCCACACGCTTACGAAGTAGGATACTTCTATCAGAATATCTGGACTACTCCGGCCGATCTTTCCAAAGGTGAGATCAATATCTATAACGAGAACTTCTTCCGTGACTTATCCGCATTCTATTTGGAATGGCAGTTACTGGCTAACGGAGAAATCGTACAAAACGGCATCGTATCAGACCTGAATGTAGCCCCGCAACAGACTGCAAAACTTCAGCTGCCATTCGACACAAAGAACATCTGTTCTTGCAAAGAGTTACTTCTGAACGTCAGCTACAAGCTAAAAGCTGCCGAAACATTGCTTCCTGCGGGAGAAACCATCGCCTATGACCAGATGAGTATCCGTGACTACAAGGCACCGGAACTAAAACTGGAAAACAAGCAGTCCTCCAATATCGCAGTCGTAGTTCCCTCTTTCCAGAATAACGACCGCAACTATCTGATTGTTTCCGGCGAAGACTTCACGCTCGAATTCAACAAGCACAACGGCTACCTCTGCCGCTATGACGTCGACGGAATGCAACTGATGGAAGACGGAAGCGCACTGACTCCCAACTTCTGGCGTGCTCCGACCGACAACGACTTTGGAGCAGGATTACAACACAGATATGCCGCATGGAAGAATCCGGAACTGAAACTGACTTCATTGAAGCATGATATAGAAAACGAACAAGCAGTGGTTCGCGCAGAATACGACATGAAATCTATTGGTGGAAAGCTATTCCTGACGTATACCATCAATAATAAGGGAGCAGTAAAAGTGACTCAAAAGATGGAAGCAGACAAGAGCAAGAAGGTTTCCGATATGTTCCGTTTCGGAATGCAGCTGCGTATGCCTGTCACCTTTAATGAGATAGAATATTACGGACGCGGACCAGGTGAAAACTATTCTGACCGTAACCACGCCGCAAGGATCGGCAAGTACCGCCAGACCGTAGAAGAACAATTCTATCCATACATCCGCCCGCAGGAAACCGGTACCAAAACTGATATCCGTTGGTGGAGACTGCTTAATATCGGCGGCAACGGACTGCAGTTTGTAGCCGATGCACCGTTCTCCGCTTCCGCACTGAATTATACAATCGAATCATTGGATGACGGTGCCGGCAAAGACCAGCGTCACTCACCGGAAGTAGAAAAAGCCAACTTCACAAACTTCTGTATTGATAAGGCACAAACGGGACTCGCCTGCGTAAATAGCTGGGGTGCTATCGCTTTGGAAAAATACCGTCTTTCATATCAGGATTATGAGTTCAGTTTCATAATGAATCCTGTATATCATAAACTGAAGTAAAAAACATAGTTAAAAAACACGGTATCAGAGTACAAGAATACCGAATTTAAAGTACTTTTGCAGCCGGAAACTTATTTCATGGAATAAGTTTCCGGCTTTTCTTCCTTAGATCATCTATCCATACAATGAATGTACACAGCGACGAACGCACAATTTTAAAAAACAGATAAATATAAAGTATGAAAAGTAGAATTGTTTTTTTTGCATTTTGCTTAGCCCTCTTGTCTAGTTGCGGCAATAAGGGCAATGACACAGGGAAAGTCCCAGAATATGCAGTACAAGAATTACAGAAGACAACTGCAGATCTAATGAAAGCTTATCCGGCTACTATCAAAGGTAGACAAGACGTAGAAATCCGCCCGCAGGTATCGGGATTCATCACAAAGTTATGTGTAGATGAAGGAGCAACCGTTCGCAAAGGACAGCTCTTATTCATCATAGACCCTACTCAGTATGAAGCAGCAGTACGCACAGCAAAAGCTTCAGTTGCAACAGCAGAAGCAGCCGTGAATACACAACAAATGACTGTTGACAATAAGATCGAACTGAACAAGAAACAGATTATCAGCGATTATGACTTGTCAATGGCGAAGAACTCACTGGCACAGGCTCAGGCACAACTCGCCCAGGCTAAAGCACAGCTGACCACAGCACAACAAAATTACTCTTTCACACAAGTAAAGAGTCCTTCAGACGGCGTTATCAACGACATTCCTTATCGTTTGGGAGCACTCGTAAGCCCCTCTATGGCTACGCCAATGACTACAGTATCTGAAATAGACGAAGTATATGTATACTTCTCTACAACTGAAAAAGAACTGCTGGCTATGACCAAAACCGGAGGAACCATCAAAGAAGAAATCAGTAAAATACCAGCCATCAAACTACAATTGATTGACGGCACAACATATGATGCAGAAGGAAAGGTAGACGCTATCACAGGAGTGATCGACCAGTCAACCGGTTCTGTTAGCATGCGTGCTATCTTCCCTAACAAGGAACATATGCTTCGTAGTGGTGGAACTGCCAACGTTCTGATCCCTTATAATATGGAGAACGTTATCAGCATCCCACAATCGGCTACTGTAGAAATCCAGGACAAAAAGTTCGTTTACGTTCTGCAGCCGGACAACACGGTGAAATATACCGAGATCGGTATATTCAACCTGGACAACGGAAAAGAATATCTGGTAACTTCCGGACTGAACCCCGGCGATAAAATCGTAGTCGAAGGTGTACAGAGCCTGAAGGACGGCCAAAAAATACAACCAATCACGCCGGCTCAAAAAGAAGCGAACTATCAACAGCATTTGAAAGACCAGCACGACGGAAATTTAGCTACAGCTTTCAACTAATAATTTAGATAATCGTATGAAATTAGATAAATTCATTAACCGTCCGGTACTATCAACAGTTATTTCCATTTTGATAGTTATCCTAGGTGCTATCGGATTGGCAACACTGCCTATCACACAGTATCCGGACATTGCGCCTCCTACCGTATCGGTAAGAGCCACATATACGGGTGCCAGTGCATCAACCGTATTGAACTCTGTAATTGCCCCTCTGGAAGAGCAGATCAACGGTGTAGAAAACATGATGTACATGACTTCCAACGCATCCAATACCGGTTCCGGTGATATCTCGATCTACTTCAAACAAGGAACTGATCCGGATATGGCTGCCGTTAACGTACAGAACCGTGTTTCCATGGCACAAGGTTTGCTACCTGCCGAAGTTACCAGAATTGGTGTGACTACTCAGAAACGTCAGACATCCATGCTGGTAGTATTCTCTCTTTACGATGAAACCGATACATATACAGATGCTTTCATCGAAAACTATGCAAAAATCAACCTGATTCCTCAGGTTCAACGTGTACAGGGTGTAGGTGATGCCAGTGTGATGGGTCAGGACTACTCCATGCGTATCTGGCTGAGACCGGACGTAATGGCTCAGTATAAACTGATCCCCAACGATGTATCTACCGCTTTGGCTGAACAGAATATAGAAGCGGCTCCGGGACAATTCGGTGAACGTAGTAACCAGACTTTCCAATATACCATTCGTTACAAAGGACGTCTGCAACAGCCGGAAGAGTTTGAGAACATTGTCATCAAGTCTCTGCCTAACGGTGAGGTACTTCGACTGAATGATATTGCGGAGATTCAGCTGGACCGTCTGGGATATAACTTTACCAACCGTGTAAACGGACACAAAGCTGTAACCTGTATCGTTTATCAGATGGCTGGTACAAATGCTACGCAAACCATCACTGATATCCAGAAATTATTGGATGAAGCATCCACAACACTGCCTTCGGGATTGAAGATTAACGTTTCCATGAACGCCAACGACTTCTTGTTCGCTTCTATCCACGAAGTGTTGAAGACATTGATCGAGGCATTTATTCTAGTATTTATCGTAGTATATATCTTCTTGCAGGATTTGCGTTCTACCTTGATTCCGACCATTGCTATTCCGGTAGCCCTTATCGGTACATTCTTCGTACTGTCACTGATCGGATTCAGTTTGAACTTGCTGACCCTGTGTGCCCTTGTGCTTGCCATTGCGATTGTGGTCGATGATGCGATTGTGGTTGTCGAGGGTGTACATGCCAAGCTCGATCAGGGATACACATCCGCCCGTCTGGCATCTATCGATGCGATGAACGAATTGGGTGGTGCCATCGTATCTATCACACTGGTCATGATGTCCGTATTTATTCCGGTAAGTTTCATGGGTGGTACGGCAGGTACGTTCTATCGCCAATTCGGTTTGACAATGGCTATCGCTATCGGTCTGTCCGCATTGAACGCCTTGACACTGAGTCCGGCATTGTGTGCCGTTCTTCTGAAACCGCATACTGATCATGGAGATAAGAAACAAACACTTGTTTCTCGCTTCCACACTTCTTTCAATGCCGCTTATGACTCTATATTAAAAAGGTATAAGAAACGCGTACTCTTCTTTATCCAGAAAAAGTGGTTGTCAATGGGACTGGTGGTTCTCTCTATCGTATTGCTGATCTTCTTTATGAACACTACTCCGACAGGTATGGTCCCTAATGAAGATACCGGTACGCTGATGGGAGCTGTAACACTACCTCCGGGTACATCACAAGACCGCTCGGAACAAATACTGGCACGTGTAGACAGTTTGATTGCTGCGGACCCTGCCGTAGCTTCACGTACATTGATCTCCGGTTTCAGTTTCATTGGTGGTCAGGGACCGTCTTACGGTTCTTTCATTATCAAACTGAAAGACTGGGATGAACGCTCCATGATTCAGAACTCAGACGTTATCGTCGGTTCTTTATACATGCGTGCGCAGAAGATTATCAAGGAAGCACAGGTATTGTTCTTCGCTCCTCCTATGATCCCCGGTTACTCGGCATCTACGGATATCGAGGTGAACATGCAGGACAAGACAGGTGGTGACCTGAACAAATTCTTTGATGTAGCCAACAACTACACCGCAGCATTGGAGGCACGTCCGGAAATTAACTCTGCAAAAACGACCTTCAACCCGAACTTCCCGCAATATATGATTGATATTGATGCGGCAGCTTGTAAGAAGGCAGGTATCAGCCCAAGCGATATTCTTAGCACGATGCAGGGATATTACGGAGGTTTGTACGCATCCAACTTCAACCGTTTCGGTAAGATGTACCGTGTAATGATCCAGTCGGACCCGTTATCACGCAAGAATCTGGAATCACTGAATAATGTCAAGGTTCGTAACAACCAAGGCGAAATGGCTCCGATTTCCCAGTTCATCTCTGTAGAGAAGGTATACGGACCTGATATTATCAGCCGTTTCAACTTGTATACTTCCATGAAGGTGATGGTAGCTCCGGCTTCCGGTTATACTTCCGGTCAGGCACTGGCTGCACTGGCAGAAGTGGCCAAAGAAAACCTTCCGGCAGGTTACACCTATGAACTAGGAGGTATGGCTCGTGAGGAAGCACAAAGTAGCGGCAGTACGACCGGTTTGATCTTTATCCTTTGTTTCGTGTTCGTTTATTTGCTGTTGAGTGCTCAGTACGAAAGTTATATTCTTCCGCTGGCCGTATTGTTATCCATTCCGTTCGGTTTGCTAGGCAGCTTCCTGTTCGTCAACGGAATGAGCGCGATCGGTAGTATATCGGCCTTGAAAATGATACTCGGTACCATGTCCAACAATATCTATATGCAGATTGCGTTGATCATGTTGATGGGTCTGTTGGCAAAGAACGCGATCCTGATTGTAGAGTTTGCCCTCGACCGTCGTAAGATGGGTATGAGCATCACATGGGCAGCCGTTCTGGGTGCCGGTGCCCGTCTCCGCCCGATCCTGATGACCTCATTGGCTATGGTAGTCGGTCTGCTTCCGTTGATGTTCGCATTCGGTGTAGGTGCCCACGGTAACCGTACACTGGGTACAGCTTCTATTGGTGGTATGTTGATCGGTATGATCTGCCAGATCTTCATCGTTCCTGCTTTGTTCGTAATCTTCCAGTACCTACAAGAGAAGGTTAAACCGATGGAATGGGAAGACATCGACAATACGGATGCCGTAACTGAGATTGAACAATACGCTAAATAATGAAATTCGATATGAAGAAACAGATTCTATATATGTTGTGTGCAACTGCTCTCCTGAGCAGCTGCCACATCTATAAGTCGTATGACAGACCCGAAGATATTACCGCTTCCGGCCTGTATCGTGATCCGGCAGCGGACAATGATACATTAGCTTCGGATACCACCAACTTCGGTAACCTGCCGTGGAGAGAAGTCTTCACCGACCCACAGCTCCAGTCTCTCATCGAACAGGGACTGAAACAAAACACTGACCTCCTTTCCGCTGCATTGAACGTCAAAGCGGCAGAAGCGTCTCTGATGTCAGCCCGACTGGCTTATGCACCGTCCATCGGTTTGTCTCCACAGGGAACAATCAGCAGTTTTGACAAGAACGCAGCAACTAAAACGTACTCATTGCCGGTTACTGCCAGTTGGCAAGTAGACCTGTTCGGGCAACTGCTGAACTCCAAACGAAATGCACAAGTCACCCTGAAACAGACAAAGGCTTATCGCCAGGCTGTACAGACACAAGTTATTGCCAACATTGCCAACATGTATTATACCTTGCTTATGCTCGACCGCCAGCTGGAGATCACTCAGGCTACGGCTGAGGTACTGAAGCGTAATGCTGAAACCGTACAGGCACTTTCGGAAAGATCGACCTACACATCTGCCGCTTTAGCACAAAGCAAAGCTGCCTATGCACAAGTAGTGGCTTCCATCCCCGACATCGAGCAAAGCATCCGCGAAACGGAAAATGCCCTGTCTACCTTCCTGGGAGAAGCTCCGCACGCGATCAAACGTGGTGTACTGGAAGCACAGGCACTTCCTGAGGAACTTTCCGCAGGGATTCCTTTGCAGTTGTTATCTAACCGTCCGGACGTAAAAGCAGCCGAAATGTCCTTGGCAAGCTGCTATTATAATACGAACTCTGCCCGTGCCGCTTTCTATCCGCAGATCACTCTCAGCGGTTCTGCCGGATGGACAAACAGTGCAGGTTCCGCCATTATCAATCCGGGTAAGTTACTGGCTTCCGCTATCGGTTCACTGACTCAGCCATTGTTCTACCGTGGTACGAATATCGCCCGCCTGAAAGCAGCGAAAGCACAGGAAGAACAAGCTAAATTATCTTTCCAGCAAACATTGTACAATGCCGGAAGCGAAGTCAGCAATGCGCTAAGTTTATACCAAAACACCAGTAAAAAGGCTGAATCCCGCCAAATGCAGGTAGAATCTGCCAAGAAAGCTTCGGAAGATACAAAAGAATTGTTTAACTTAGGGACGTCAACCTATCTGGAAGTATTGTCGGCACAGCAATCTTATCTGAGCGCACAGATTTCTCAGGTTTCCGACTGTTTCGACAAGATGCAGGCTGTGGTCAGCCTCTACCAGGCATTAGGCGGTGGAAGAGAAGATTAACTTTAAACATATACTATTATGATTAGTCCGTTAGCTTACGTAGACCCCGAAGCGAAATTAGGCAAGAATGTAACTGTCTTGCCTTTCGCCTACATCGAGAAGGATGTGGAAATCGGCGATGACTGTACCATCATGTCATACGCCAGTATCCTGAAAGGTACAAAAATGGGGAAAGGAAACAAAATACATCAGAATGCTGTCCTGGGAGCAGAACCACAAGACTTTCACTATACAGGGGAAGAAAGTAGTCTGATCATCGGAGACAATAACGATATCCGTGAGAATGTAGTAATCAGCCGTGCCACTTTTGCAGGAAATGCTACCAGAATCGGAAACGGGAACTACCTGATGGATAAGGTACACCTTTGCCATGATGTGCAGATCAGCAATAATTGTGTGGTAGGAATAGGTACTACAATTGCAGGAGAATGCTCATTAGATGATTGTGTGATCCTAAGCGGCAACGTAACGTTGCACCAATATTGTCACATTGGTAGCTGGACACTTGTACAAAGCGGATGCCGCATCTCCAAAGATGTTCCTCCCTACGTAATTATGTCCGGTAATCCTGTTGCCTATCATGGAGTGAATGCAGTCGTTCTGTCACAGCATCACAATACGTCGGAAAGAATCCTTCGTCATATTGCCAATGCTTACCGGTTGATCTATCAAGGTAATTTCAGTGTTCAAGATGCTGTCCAGAAGATTATCGATCAGGTTCCGATGAGTGAAGAAATCGAGAATATCGTGAATTTCGTAAAAGGTTCGGAACGTGGGATTGTGAAATAGACAAAATACACTTTTCATAGAGAAAGGGTGATGTCTTTTTACGGACATCACCCTTCTTATTTATTCAAACTCCAGCGTACCGAAGAAGTCGGGACGGTGAAAATCCGGCTTTTCTATTTTGATCGGATTCCATGAGAGGAAATGCGGAGTTTGCAGTTCGTCGCCACATTTATAGAAGTTGGCTGTGATTGTTTTCCCGTCCAAAGAGGTAATGTGATGTTTGAAGAAAGCTGTATATGGAATCACCAATGCCACCTCCCAGTTGCACTCACCGATACGTTCATCGAAAGGCTGGCGTCCCAGACTGGCCCAACGTTTCACCTGATCTGTCACTTCCCGAGAAGCGCGTTCACGGTTGTTGCGTTCTGCTCCTGCACCAATAAGAATGGTTCCGATACAGTTGCATTCGATGTTATAATAGATACCGTCGCCGGTAGGTACAGAGAAAACTCCACACAGGAATCAGTCCATACGGAGCCATCGTCTTCTCCATACTTGGCCCGTACACTGGCCTCTTTTACATTGAAGTGTAACAAAACAGCATCATCGCTATGTGCTATACGGAACTCCACTTTCGGACGATAAGGGTAGGCTTCCCAATTCACATTATCAATGGGTTGGAAACCGATCTTTTCTTTATCCAGTAATTCGGGAAGTGCATCGACCTCCACATTAGCAATACTGATCTTCTTTACTTTCATGGTCTATTCTATTTTTATCTTGCAAAAATATATACTTTATTTCAGTATTCCGTTCTCCATCCGATGCTATTTTACAACCTTTCCCGAAAACGTTTACTTTCGGATCTCCTTTTTTATGGTCAGTCAGATGATTTCCTTACCTTTGCAGCGTGAAACAACCACTTTGCATTGATTTAAGATAATAACTTCAACGGGTAAATCCCTAATGTATCTAACAAATAACACAAAAAATGAAGAAGCATCTGATTTTATCTGCTTGCCTGATAATGGCAATAAGCAGTTTTGCTCAAAAAAAGGACTTTAGTTATAAGTTTTACGGACAGATTCGCACAGACCTTTATTACAACAGTCGTGCCAACGAAGAGACAGTAGACGGATTGTTTTACATGTACCCCAAAGACGAAGTATTCGATAGCAATGGCAGAGATTTAAATGCAACTGCCAACGGTAGCTTTTACACCCTATATACCCGCCTGGGATTGGATGTAAAGGGACCTAAACTGGGACGCGCCATGACTTCCGCCAAAGTAGAAGCAGACTT
>ENA-OZGB01001338-OZGB01001338.1-human-gut-metagenome-genome-assembly--contig:-NODE-1338-length-11794-cov-7.245762_pt1 | contig 11794 bp, 5 predicted proteins | sample MGYA00245113_ERZ653651 | MGnify/ENA primary metagenome ERZ653651 (study PRJEB26926, sample SAMN06165095) | human gut metagenome | biome: ENVO:00009003; feature: ENVO:2100002; material: ENVO:00002003... | reverse complement strand
ACGAGATTAGCTGCAGTCTCGTGGGCTCGGAGATGTGTATAAGAGACAGCGGCTATTGACTTTTGGAGGAAATTGGATTATTATTTAAACTGTATAACTTTAAGTATGCTTATTTTTAGGACAGATGATTTGTGAAGGAGTTGAAAAAAGTGCCGGATCTTTCGATAATTTTCGATATGGGTGTTGTTGCACTGCGTTTTCTTATGCCTGTTTATGCAATAATAATTGTGTACCAGTGCTTTGCCGCAATGCGCCGCCGCCGCCGTCCCGAAACTCCTTTGATTTCACTTTTGAACCCTGCAACGGGCGAGATGCTCCCCGTGCTTTTCTGGGAAAATTCAATCGGCAGAAGTAAAAGCAGTGATGTAACCGTTGATGACCCGACGGTTTCAAGAAATCATTGCGTACTCCTTCGCCGTAAAGACGGTTGGTATGTAAGCGATACCGACTCAAAGAGCGGCACAATGCTCAACGGCAAAAGAACAAGAGGCAGAGCAAAGGTGCTTATTGACGATACAATAACAATAGGCGGTACAAGCCTTATAGTAAAAAGAGGCGAGGAGTTCCAACAGCCGTTGCAGTCGAGCTGGTTTTTCTCAAAGGTCAGCGATAAGCCTGCAATGAAATCGTGGAAGCTTATGCTTCTTATTACATTTTTTCACTTTTTTATGTGCGTTCAGGCAATGTTCTGGAATGACGGCACAAACACAATGGCTCCGCTCGTGCTGTTCGGCGCTCTTGCGGCTGTTGAATGGGGATTCTTTTTTATCTCCTATTTTGTAATCCGCAGAGTAAATTTTGAGCTTGAATCGCTCGCCCTGTTTTTGACGGGCATAGGCGTAATGATGCTTATCAGACAGTCGGAACGCTCGGCTTATGTTCAGCTTGTTGCCGCCGCAATAGGTATGATTTTCTTCTGCGTAATCATCAAGCTGATTGAAGATCCCGACAAGGTAAATAAACTCAGACTTCCGGCAATGATTTGTGCGGTCGGTCTTTTGGGTGTAACAATTGTATTCGGTAAGATTACAAACGGCGCCGCCAACTGGATTTATATCGGCTCGTTTTCATTTCAGCCGTCAGAGCTTGCAAAGATTATTTTCATCTTTATCGGCGCAAGTTCGCTTGATGTGTTGATGACAAAGAAGAACCTGCTTGAGTACATTATCTTCTCGGCAGTATGCGTCGGACTTTTGGCTCTTATGGGCGACTTCGGTACTGCGCTCATCTTCTTTGTAACATTTTTGCTCACAGCGTTTATGCGCTCGGGCGATTTCAAGACGATTATTCTTGCTGTTGCCGCTGCAATTTTCGGCGTAACCTTTGTCCTCAAGTTTAAACCGTATGTTGCCGACCGTTTTTCGGGCTGGCGTCATGTGTGGGAACATACTCAGGACAACCTCGGTTATCAGCAGGCAAGAGTTCTCACATATATGGCAAGCGGCGGACTTTTCGGCGTAGGTATCGGCAACGGTTTTTTAAAGCAGGTTGCCGCATCCGAAAGTGACCTTGTTTTCGGACTTGTTTCGGAAGAAATGGGAGTTATCGTTGCGTTCACACTTGCCGTGGCAGTAGGTGCAATGTTTATTTATGCAAGGGCAATTACAACCCGAAGCAGAAGTACCTTTTATTCAATTTCAGCGTGCTGTGCGGCAGGACTTTTTGTCGTTCAGCTTTCTCTCAATGTTTTCGGTGCAACCGATGTTCTTCCGCTTACAGGCGTAACATTTCCGTTTGTGTCTGCCGGCGGTTCAAGTATTATGTCTTGTTGGGGACTTGTTGCATTCATCAAAGCCGCAGACGAGAGAACTTATTCGGTAAAAAGATAAGTTTAGTAAATTGAAAATGAAAAATTGAAAATGGGAAATTGTTGTCGAGAGGAAAAACAGCAAAATAAAATGCTCTATCTCCCAACCGTATTCATAGTGCTTTGCAAGCAAAGCCGCATTTTCTTTAATTTTTCGATTGTTCACTTGATACACAGGGTGGTGTAAGGTTTGAAAAAAATACTTCGCAGAAGTACACTTATATATATAGTTGCGCTTGCGTTTATCGGCGGACTCGGATATCTTGCCTTTGAGCTTGTAACAGGGGCAGACGATTGGGTTGATCAGGCATATAATGCGCATATAGCAGGTGACGGCGGCCTTGCACAGGCAGGAGCGATCTATGACCGCAACGGCACGGCTCTTGCACAGACGGTTGACGGTAAAAGAGTTTATAACGAAAGCGAGAGCGTAAGAAAATCTCTGCTTCATGTTGTCGGTGATGACAGCCTTAACATTTCAACGGCTGTTCAAAGTATGTATCGTTCTCAGCTGATAGGCTATAACCTTGTTTTCGGACTTAATATGCCGGAATCATTGCGTGCCTCTCACGATATAAAGCTGACAGTCGATTCCGCAACCTGTGCGGCGGCTTATGATGTTCTTGCAGCTTATAACAAAAAAGGTGCATGTGTAATATATAACTACAAAACAGGCGAGGTTATCTGTTCCATAAGCACCATGGCTTACGATCCGCAGGCTCCTCCCGAAATTACCGAGGACAACGAAAGCGAATACGAGGGCGTTTACCTTGATAATGTGCTTTCGTCAACCTTTACTCCGGGTTCAATCTTCAAAATCGTTACATCTGCGGCGGCAATCGAGAATATTCCCGACCTTTATGACCGCACTTGGGTTTGTAACGGAAGTGAGAACATAGGCGGAAGTGAAGTTACCTGTACGGAAACTCACGGAACGCTGACATATAAAGAGGCAATGGCACATTCCTGCAATATTGTTTTTGCAAAGCTTGCCGTTGAACTCGGAAGTGACACAATGACAAAAACTGCCGAGAAAATCGGCATTAACAGCTCCTTTGATGTTGACGGAATTAAAACCGCAAAAGGTTCATATGATGTCAGCGACGCCAATGAAAACCAGCTTGGCTGGTCGGGCGTAGGTCAGTATAATGACAAGGTAAACCCGATGCAGATGGCAATTATCTGCGGTGCAATCGCAAACGGCGGTAAGGCTACAAACCCTACCCTTATCAAAGATGAGTCCATACTCTCCGCACTCGGCATAAACTACAAGAGCAGCGGACAGGAGCTTTTTTCATCCGATACGGCGGCAAAGCTTGATGATGTTATGAGATACACCGTTTCGGATTACTACGGCGACAACCTTTTCGGCGGACTTACAGTCTGTGCCAAAACAGGTACGGGTGAAGTCGGCGATGATAAGAACCCTAACGGCTGGATGGTCGGCTACTCAAAAGATGAGGACTGCCCTCTCGCCTTTGCCTGTGTTGTACAGGATTCGGGTTTCGGTTTCCAATATGCCGGTCCCGTGGTTGAGGCCGCAATGATTCAGGCTGCAAAAAGCCTTGGAGCGTCTGCGGTGCAGTAAATTAAAATTATATTATTGAAAATACAGTTTGACCGATTTTTTCGGTACATTGAAAGGAAGAACCCTGATGAATTTTTTAAAGGCTATGTTCGGCAACTACAGCAAGCGTGAAGTTAAGCGTGTGCAACCAATCTGTGACAAGGTGCTTGCACTCGAAGATAAATATGCGGCTATGAGCGAAAGTGAACTCAAGAACCAGACAACAATTCTTAAAGAAAGACTTGCCAACGGCGAAACAACAGACGATATTCTCCCCGAAGCATTTGCAACCTGTCGTGAGGCAGGCTGGAGAGTGCTTGGTATGAAGCACTTCCCCGTTCAGATTATCGGCGGTATCGTTCTTCACCAGGGCAGAATCGCCGAGATGAAAACCGGTGAAGGTAAAACCTTGGTTGCTACCCTCCCTGCATACCTCAACGCTCTTACAGGCGAAGGTGTTCACATTGTAACAGTCAACGATTACCTTGCCCGCCGTGACTCAGAGTGGATGGGCAAGCTTTACAGATACCTCGGTCTTTCGGTTGGTCTTATCTGCCACGATCTCGATAACGAGGGCAGAAAAAAGGCTTATGCCGCAGACATTACATACGGAACAAACAACGAACTCGGTTTTGACTACCTCCGTGACAATATGGTGGTTTACAAGGAAAACAAGGTTCAGCGCCCACACGCATTTGCAATTGTCGATGAGGTTGACTCGATCCTCATTGATGAGGCGAGAACTCCTCTTATTATTTCGGGTAAGGGCGACAAGTCAACAGACCTTTATGCAAAGGCTGACGCTTTTGCAAAAACTCTTAAAGTTCAGCGTTTTGCAGAACTTGACGCAAAAGAGGATATGGAGGAATATTACAAGGAAAACGACATTGATTATGTTGTTGATGAAAAGCAGAAAACAGCAACCCTCACACAGAGCGGTGTTAAGAAAGCCGAAGAATTTTTCGGTATTGAAAACCTTACAGACCCTGACAACCTTACAATTCAGCACCATGTAAATCAGGCTATCAAGGCTAACGGCGTTATGAAGCTTGATGTTGATTATGTTGTCAAGGACGGCGAAGTTATCATCGTTGACGAATTTACAGGTCGTCTTATGTACGGCCGTCGTTTTAACGAAGGTCTTCACCAGGCTATTGAGGCTAAAGAGGGTGTAAAGGTTCAGAGCGAAAGCAAGACTCTTGCTACAATCACATTCCAGAACTACTTCCGTCTTTACAAAAAGCTTTCGGGTATGACAGGTACTGCTCAGACAGAGTCGGAAGAATTCCAGGAAATCTACAAGCTTGATGTTGTTGAAATTCCTACAAACAAGCCTGTTTTAAGAAAAGACCTCCCCGATTCGGTTTATAAGACTGAAAACGGCAAGTTCCACGCTGTTATTGATGCAATTGTTGAAGCTCACGAAAAGGGACAGCCTGTCCTTGTCGGTACAATTTCAATTGAGAAGTCGGAGCTTCTTTCAAAAATGCTCAAAAAGAGAGGCATCAAGCACAATGTCCTCAATGCAAAACAGCATGAAAAAGAGGCTGAAATTGTTGCTCAGGCAGGTAAACTCGGTGCGGTAACAATCGCAACCAATATGGCAGGCCGTGGTACCGATATCATCCTCGGCGGTAACGCAGAGTATATGGCAAAAGCCGCAATGCGTAAGCAGGGCTTTACAGAGGAGCTTATTGAAGAAGCTACAGGTTATGCGGAAACCGATGATGAAGAAATCATCAATGCAAGAAATACATTCAGAGAACTGAATGACAAGTATAAGGAAGAAATTAAGGGCGAGGCTGAAAAGGTAAGAGAGGCCGGCGGTCTTTACATTATGGGTACGGAAAGACACGAGTCACGCCGTATTGATAACCAGCTCCGTGGTCGTGCAGGCCGTCAGGGCGATCCGGGTGTCAGCCGTTTCTTCCTCTCAACCGAGGATGACCTTATGCGTCTGTTCGGCGGTGACAGAATGAAAATGATGATGGAGCGTATGAATGTTGCCGAAGATATGCCTATTGAGAACAAAATGCTCACAAGTATTATCGAAGGCTCACAGGAAAAGGTTGAGCTTCGTAACTTCGGCATTCGTAAGGATGTCCTCCAGTACGACGATGTTATGAACAAACAGCGTGAAATCATCTACGGTCAGCGTGATCAGGTTCTTAACGGTGAGGATCTCCACGAAACAATCCTCAAAATGGTTGAGGATACAATCGCAACTTCAATCAAGCAGTATCTCCCCGAAGGTCCTGCAGAACATTGGAACTTCCAGAGTCTTAAGGATTACTATGCAGGCTGGCTTATCAGAGATGATTCTAAGTACGATTTCAGCCTTGAAGATCTTGAAAATATGGAACCCGAAGAGATTCAGAAGATGCTCGTTGATGATGCTCTTGAAATCTACAAGGAAAACGAAGAACTTCTTCCAGAGGAAACAATCCGTGAGATGGAGCGTGTTTACCTCCTCAAGAATGTTGATACACATTGGATGGATCACATCGATAATATGGATCAGCTCAAGAGCGGTATCAGACTTCGTTCATACGGTCAGCACGATCCTGTTGTTGAGTACAGAGTTGAAGGCTTCGATATGTTTGATGAGATGATTGAAAGCATTCGTGAAGATACTGTCAAGATGATGCTCATTATGCCAAAGCGTGTTTATGAGATTCAGAAAAGACAGGATGCAATTGCAGCGGCAAAGAGAGCAGCTCAGAGGGCTGCCGCAGCGGCAAAGTCTGCATCCGATGATGAAGAAGCTGTTGAACAGTCGGACGCCGTAAAGCAGGCGCTTCACCGTGAGCAGGTTGCTCAGCCTACAGAAACTTCTGCAGACGGTACGGATTCTGTCAACAAGACTATCCGTAAGGGCAAGAAAATCGGCAGAAACGATCCCTGTCCGTGCGGCAGCGGTAAAAAGTACAAGAAGTGCTGCGGCAGAGATCTTTAATATGTTTGCATAAAGCGGTTTGCATAATTACAGTTTAAGTGAATTACATTTTGAGGGGCAGAGAGCAATACTCTGCCCTTTATTTGTGCCGAATTTTCAAGGTATTCGGTGATTAATTTGATGAGATATAGATATTGATTATAAAAATATATCTGAAAATTTCAGTAAAATGTAGGTTTTGGGGCATTTTAAAAGCAGCAATCGCAAAATAATACATATTTCCGCACGCACAGCATGGAGTAAACCTGCATAAAATTTTTGATATTTTTGAAAAAAGAATTAAAAATCAACAAATTTAGTGCCGAAATTGACTTTTTAACTGCCTGTTAAGGTTGTGTAATGGGTATAATTTATCTTAAACACAAAAAATGGCGATAAATAAGTAATAAAATCACATTATGGTCAAAAATATTAAATCGTGCTTGCAGATATGCAAAATAACCAAAAATATTACCCAAAGTTTGGCTGTATTGCCTCTGTAAATATGCAATAAAATATTATATAATTGTATATAAGTCAAAAAGAAGAACAAATTCAAAAATTTGCGTTTCATAATTAGTTGGCAGATATATTGGACTGTCCTATGCAGTTCTGTTTAATTGTACTTTGACTGCCAAAACAAAGTAATCGGCAATGAAGGAGAAGAAAAAATTATGAAATTAAGTAAAAAGCTTTGCATAACCGCAAAGAAAAGCTTTTCTCTTGTGCTTGCACTTACCCTCATGCTTTCGGTATGTGCCGTGTCGGGTATGTCGCTTAATGTATTTGCGGCAACATCTTTGGATCAGAAGATTTACATTAACCTGAACAAGAATAAGGAATGGAATGGTTTTTCTTCTGTTACATGTCGTTTTGCTCAGGATGACGGCACGGTTCTCAGTACGGGTACTGTAAGCAAAAATTCTTCGGGAGTTTTTGAAACCACTGCACCATCCGGTGCAACAAGAATTGAGCTTTCTTCGGGGGTTAAATTTACTCTTCCCGAAAAGACTGTTGCAAGCGATTCCCGCCGTATCTATCTTAATAACAGCAATAATACCTATAAGGAAGCTTATGCATATTCTTGGGTAAACGAGGATGACTTCAACGCAGAGTGGCCGGGTGTTGCAATGACAAAGACATCTTCAGACAGCGATTACTACTATGTAGATGTTAAGTCATCCCATAAAAATGTAATCTTCAGCAACAAGGGCGAAACACAAACAAGCGACCTCGGTATTAACGACTCATACAGTGCCGATAATGCTCTTTATGATGCCTCAACAAGTCAGTGGACTAACCCGTTCATCAAGACCATCGACATTTCTGGTGCTACGGGCGACACAGAATTTTATCTTTCTACCGATGGCTCGTTCAAAGAAAGTAAATACCTTTCTGTTCAAGCTCCCGACAAACAGTCGAAAGCAGAATATAAAACAGTTTATGTTTCAAACGATGACTGGAAGTCGCTTACAAAGGTTTATGCAACTTTTGACTACAACGATGCCTATGAAGGAACAGTTGAGCTTACAAAAGACACCAAAGACACCAAGGTAAGCGGTTCTGTGGTGTTCAAAGGTAAAATTCCGGCGGGTGCGCTTTTAAGATTCCATCCGAACGAACATAACCTCAACGGTGCATCTTCTGCAACATCATATCCGACAGATTCGGGATATGATGGTTCGGGCTACAGCGATAACACGGCTACATATGTTAAGACAGCCAGAGGCGAAGGCTGGACAAAATTCTCGGAAATAGACAATGTAAACTATGGTGCTGTCGTTGAAAATTCATTCAAAGATAATCCTAACATCGTAGGCGTTGACGCAACATACTTTGACTACTGGTCGGATATGGAGCAGGCGAACGGGTATCTTCAGTGTCAGTGTAACGACAATATGTATGACTATTGGTATCAGTTTGATAACTTCAACAACTACATAAGCAAGATTGCTTTACCACATAAATCGGACTGGAAGTATCCTCTCTACTTCGGTAATATGTATAAGGGTGGAGAACACTACGAAACATTTAAGACCCACGCAGGAGGACTTACAAACATCAACGATTATAATGATAACTATTACTATGCAGTAAACAACGCCAACGGTATGGCATGGGGCGACGGTAATTATAACCAGTCCTTACAGGGTCTTATGTACAACAGGCTTGACAGTAAGGGCAATCTTCAGGTTGCAAATGGTGTCAAGGCTCCTTACTTTGATGCTGAGGCACTTTCAACCGCTACATATAATGATAAAAGAGTTGCCAATGTTTATAAGTCATCTTTCCCGTTCCGTGCAACTACTGACGGTGATGGTGTTACTACTTATGAATTCACTTCAAAAAATGCAACCGATAACATCTACTTTACATGGGACGGCCTTACACCTAAAAAAATTAACTACGGTGCGGGCGAAACATATGGTGTACACGATGATTTGGGAAAATTCGGCGGTACAGAAAACGGTTATGGTGTTTTCCCATTCAACAATACTCAGAATACATCAACGGGCAAGGGTACTAACTGTAACCTTAACTATGGCTTTGGTGTCAGACTTGATATAGACTTCAGAGTTCCGAAAGATGGTATGCTTGCAGACAACGAACCTGCAACCTTTAACTTCAGCGGTGACGATGACCTTTGGGTTTATATCGGTGAAGATCCAACAGGTGCTAACGCAGAGCTTGCTCTCGACCTCGGCGGTGACCATAAAGAGGCAAAAGGTTCAATTAACTTTAATACAATGAAAGCAACAGCTGACGATGTATTTGCCGACTACTCATCTTCATCATCGTCGACAACAGTTACAGTTCCGAGTGATGAGTTTTGGGTTAAGACAAATAATAAATACTTCTGTCTGAATGTTTGGGAGGATACAAGTGTTGGTGTAGATAATAATGGTAAACGTTATGTAGAACCTTATGACAAATCAGACGGTTTTTACAAATTCAAAAAGGCAGACCTTGGCAAAAATACAAAAGCTAACTTCTGTAAGTGGCAGAATATAACTGACGGCAATCTTACACCAGATGCCCCCCTTACGCTTTCAGACCTTTACGGTGGAATGTGGAACGATAACGGCACTCCGTATACCGGAGACGCTGTGTTACATCATACAAATCTTGGCATCGTTACAAAGACAATCAACAATGGTGTTCAGCTTGATCCTAACAAGACATACCATATGGTAGTATTCTATATGGAGCGTGGTGAGGCTGAGTCTAACTTCTCAGTAAATTTCACAATGACACCTGCTAACAATGACCTCAAGGTTACAAAGGCACTTGATACAGGCGATGTTGTTTCTGAAATTTCAGATGACCTCAAAGCTAATGAAACTTTTGATTATACAATCAAAGAGAACGGCAAAGATACCTCCGGTAAAGGCTACAAGCTTACAAAATCAGACGAAAGCACAAGCAGTGAAACTCTTTCAAACAGCGGTTTCACACTTAAAGATAATTATATAGCTGACTTTGACAACTCATTCAAGACCGGCAATAAAATGAAGGTTAACGAGTCAACAAACAGCAGTAAGCTTAAATACACAACAAACTGGGAACTCGTTAACAACAGAGACGGTTCACCAATCAGTAGCGGTTCAGCTACGGACTCGGCATTCAATCTTGCGGATCCCGCTGATAAAAAGGCTTATGCACAGCTCCAGCTCAACTATACCAACAGTATAGTGACAGCACCTCTTGAAATTTCAAAGAATGTTGTTGGTGAAGACGGTAAAACCGATTACGATACAGATCAGCAGTTTACATTTGCGATTGCTCTCGACTTTGACGGCAATGGTTCAACCTATGATTACAAGACCTATCCTCTTGAGTATCAGCTCAAAGAAAAGGATGCAAGTGGTTATTCAAACACAGTTTACCGCACATCTAAGGACGGTTCGTTTACAATCAAAAAGGGCGAAAGCATTAAGCTTCTCAATATTCCTGTAGGTGCAACCTATAAGATTACAGAGAAAAATGTTATAGGTTATGTTCCCTACAAAGTAGGCGATCAGAACTTCAACGGTACATTTGTCGGTACTCTCGCCGAAGCAGGAAATGCGCTTAACTTTATCAATAAGGTTAATCCTACAAACATTGCCATTTCGGTAAATAAAACTCTTGACGGTCAGGCTTACAGCGGCAGCAAGTTCGTCTATACATTGACAGGTCTTGAATCAATGGATACAACAAAACCTGATGCCGACGGCAAACCTATCAAGACAAACAGCGCAAAAACAATTTCCACGAATTTGGAAACACCTGACAAAAACGGTAAGGTTGAATTCAAAAACCTCAAATTAGTCACTGCGGGTGTTTACAGATTTAAGATTACCGAGGCTCTTGCCGAAGGTGCAAATGCATCCGATTATAAAATGGATACAAACACCTGGCTTGCCGAGATTGAATTGCTTGAAAGCGGTGAAGTAACGGCGGCTAAGTACATTAAGGTTAAGAGCTCAGATATTGAAGGCAAAACCGATGCTCAGCTTGCAACTTACTTCAACAATTCTTCTCCTGTTGAAAAAGCCGTGTTTGAAAATGAAACCACACACGGAAGTGCAACAGTAAACAAGAAGAATCAGACAGGCGGTAATGTAAGTGATACGGAATTTGCTGTGATGAAGGTATCCGAGGAGGGTATCTTTACTGCAGATGATATCAATACAATCATTAAAGATGCCTCAATGAAAACTCATATGACTTCTAAAAAGACAGACAGCAACGGTCAGGCTGTGTTTGACAATCTGACAATCTTCAAGGACGGTCAGGGTGAGTTCACAAAAACAAACGGTAATGTTGTATGGAGCGACAGTTCCGACAATTATATATCAGGTACTTCAACATATCAGACATACTGTCTGTTTGAGTACAAACCGTCAGAGGGTTACACCCCGAACTACACACTTTCCTACTTCACACTTCCTGTTGAGGGTAAGTACGATGTTACATATGATTATGTTGACGGCGCAATTACAATGCCACAGGCGAGCGGTGAAGGTATGAACGGCTATGTTGTTCTCGGTTTGTCGGTTGCAGGTCTTGCGGTGACAATGTTCACGGGTTATGCAATCTATTACGGAAAAGGTCGTAAAAAATGCAGAGCAAGACGCAGAAAGTAACCCAATATGATTTAACTTGTTAGAACAGGTGATTTTTTAATCATATGTTTCTTTCATAGAAAACCTCTTTGACTGCTACGGACACCGTTGTTAGCCGGTGTCTGCCATGCAGCCACCCCAACCCGTTTAACCATTCGGTTAGAATATAATTACATATATTAAATCAAACACAAAGGAGAAAGTAAAAATGAAAACTACAAAGAAAATCTTTGCAGCTGTTCTTGCAGTAATGATGATCGCTCTCATGATTCCATTCTCAGCAAGTGCAGCAGAGGTCTATTCAGCTAAGTACAAACTTGCAGTTGATGCAACTGACACCTGTCTCTTATACACATCTGACGCTGCCGACGAATAGC
>ENA-OZGB01001324-OZGB01001324.1-human-gut-metagenome-genome-assembly--contig:-NODE-1324-length-11882-cov-10.313266_pt1 | contig 11882 bp, 10 predicted proteins | sample MGYA00245113_ERZ653651 | MGnify/ENA primary metagenome ERZ653651 (study PRJEB26926, sample SAMN06165095) | human gut metagenome | biome: ENVO:00009003; feature: ENVO:2100002; material: ENVO:00002003... | reverse complement strand
CGAATCTCTTTTTAAAGTGAATGAATCTGTTCTTCATGCCTTTCTCCTCCATCTGTTTGTTATTTGTCGTAATAATCTGTTCTTTTCTCATGTCGTTTATCTCCTTTTCGATAAAAAAATAAGCCAGCAGGGATATAATCCCTAACTGGCTGTTAAAAGTTACTCTATATGATCAGGCAATGCCTGTTGTAATGATTAAATCGGGCTTTCCCCGATGTGTTTAGCTATTACCACCTCCTTTCAAGGCGCAAAAAAAGCACCTTAACCTTATTGGCTAAAGTGCTTGTATTTATTTGCTATTAAATTGTTGTGAGGCAGACAAACTTGAATTTCATGAATTATCGCTTGCCTTAAACTTGCTGACACAAATCATTTAGTTTCCAATCCACTCAAATAGAATTGATATAACAAATACACCAGAGAAAATATACCAATTAACAAATACGCCACATTTTCTTTTAAAGATACTAGATACGATGAGAATACAACAAAGCCAATAACCTTTATTACCGCTTTAATTTTTCGATTTTCAATCTTATCAATTTTACAACAGATAAAACGTACTCCAATAACCATAGGAGAAAATAAGATTGCAATCAAAATTAATATAATATTTTGCTTATTAAAAATAAGCTTTGATAACTGTTTTTTCTCATTATCCTTGATGTCCAAATACTGGTATAGCAATATAAGAGAGGCTTGGTCAGGAACACTTTTTCCCAATTCCCATTTCGAAATTGTCTGTCGCGTAACAAAGACAACATCAGCCAGTTGTTGTTGGGTTAAGCCCTTTTCAATTCTGGCTGATTTAATCAAATCTGATATTTCCATAGTTGTACTCCATTTATTATCTGTTTTTAATAGTGTCGCATAATGTTATTGCTAAACAAGCAACTATTACAAGAAAACTCATCTGATGTTTAATAACAACGCAAAATAGGCTAATTGCCAATAACATACCGATAAAAGCAATCATACTATACTTGTATATCCTAGGATGTTTTTGGGATAATGCATTCAATATTTTTACAATTACTGCTATCATAGGAATAATTAATACCCCCATAACACCAAATAAAATTCCAGTTGCAACAACACTCATTTTGTTTTTCTTTAATTCCTTCAACATAAAAATAACCTCCTTTGTTTTTGATACTTTGATATTAAAATAGAATTCTTTTTATGTCACGCAACGCTTGTGAAAACAGGCGCAACGGTAACGATTTTCATTCTGGTCATCGAAAGCAAAATTCCGATTTTTCGTTCTCTGCGACTTCCCAATAAACGGGAAGTTATATGTTTATTTCCATTTTATCAGTCGGCTCATAGCTGATTTTCCAATCAAGATATGACCCTAATAGTCCACAGTTTGTACAGCGATTCCCAATGTAGACCCATTTTACACTGCCATTTTCTCTACGAATAAAACCAACTCTTATGTTGTATTCCTTGGTTTTACAATCATGACATTTTCTTAATCTTGGCTTTGCATTTTGCCATATTTCTTCGCAATCTAAGAGAATTTTTTTATAACCACATTTAGGACATTTAACTTGAATTGCATCCTCGTTCTGGTCTACTCTAAGATGTAATGCGTCATTTCCACAGTTATTGCATATTACTGGTTTCACTTCAATAGACGGACATTCAGAGTATTCTCTTAAATATTCATCTATATCGTCTGGACTGTCTCCGTACCAATAGTGTCTGGATTTATCAATCACAATTTCACCTCCACAAACAACGATTTTCTCAATTCTCCAAACTTGAATTGAGATTTCATATATTCCAAGGGATTTAATAACTGTTATATTTTATTATCAAATATCTCTCAATCCCTTGAAAACACAAAGTTTATCGCAGGTGAGCTTTCCCTTATTGTTTCCCTTGCGTTATATCGTCCCACCAGTGTTTACGAACTCTGATAAGGGCAAAAACAAGGGCAAGAAAATTATATAAAACAGTATAACACAAAATAAAAGTGACATTGTGAACTGATTGAAATGCTTCTATATTTTTATTGGTTTAAAGGAGACACAACATGAATACCATTTACGCAGAATACAACATGTACCACAACAGCATTGACATTTATACAATATTTATTGTGTCAGGCACCATTGTTTTCAAACTGCATAACATCATCCGGCGGATTCAGAGCATACAAAAGTCCATACGGCGAGCTGTATTCCCATTTCACTGGGATACTGACAAGCGCCGGGTGGACATCCTGCCAACATTCCAGTATTAAGAGAACATTCCCGGTTTCTATACAGCGGTTAAATACAGACATATCATAATATTTATTGTGTCAGGCACCATTGTTTTTTCATTCTCGGCATTGGAAGAACTTCTGCATATCTTCTGGTGAAAGAAGAACATTTCAGTTCCATTCCTCTGCCAGCAGGAAGTCACGAATATTGCGGTGTTTGATTCCATCTCGGCTCATATCCAGTTCGTCCATCGTTACAACGTATTTCGGGAAATTGTCACGAACACCGGCAAACGCCCCAAACTCACGCTGGATGGTTTCCTCCGAGGCAAGTAGATAGGAAACCTGAACATACAGCTTTTTCCCATGATCTTCACATACGAAGTCAATCTCCTTGTCAGAGACTTTCCCAACAGTCACAGAATAACCACGGCGCAGCAGCTCCATGTAGACAACATTTTCAAGGACAAGGTTAATGTCCTTCATGTTGCCACCGTACACGGCTTCCCGGACACCATGATCTGCAACATAGTATTTCTCGTTGACGGTCAGGATTTTCTTTCCCTGGAGGTCTTGGCGCTTCACCTGATAAAACAGGAATGCGTCCGTGCAGGCTTTGATGTAGTTCAGTACCGTTTCTGGTGAAACGGAGCGCCCTTCACTTTTCAGATACTTGGAAATGGCTGTGGAAGAAAAGGTAGTGCCGATGTTGGAAGTTATATAAGCAATAATTCTCTCCAGCATATCCACATCACGGATATTGTTTCGCTTGATAATATCTTTCAGCTCTACGGAGTTGAACAAGTCCCGCAAATACTGACGACTGGCGGCATCGTCGTAGCGAAGGTTGCTCAAATAGGGCATTCCTCCCAGCGTCAGATATTTTGTAAAGCATTGTCTTTCGTCTGCACCTTCGTAAACGGTGTGATACAGCTCCATAAACTCTCTGAATGAAAACGGGTAAATCACGAACTCCACATACCGTCCGGCAAGATAAGTGGCAAGCTCACCGGAAAGCAGCTTGGCGTTGGAACCGGTAATGTATATATCACAATCCAGCTCCACCCGGAAAGAGTTGATACATTTTTCCCAATCAGCCACCTCTTGGATTTCGTCGAAGAACAGATAAACCTTGCCGCTGATTTCTTTTGTTCTGCGAAGGATTTCATCATGCAATGCAACAGCCGTACAAAGGTGTGCATTGCTCATGTTCTCAAAATTCAGGGAAATAAACTGTTCTGGTTGGACCCCGTTTTGGGCAAGTTCCTCTTGGATCAGGCTCAGCATGACAGATTTTCCACTACGGCGAATCCCTGTCAGAACCTTTATCAGCTCATTTCCGATAAAAGGACGGATACGGCTCATATAAATTTCTCGTTTAATCATGTAGACCAGCCTCCCTTCTGAAACTGTCTATATGGTACCACGGCTATAACTGATTTTCAATACCGCAAATCCAGTTTTATCAGATATAATTGATAAAATACGAATTTCGACACAATCAGGCAGTTATACCGAGCGAAGTTTGGCTATGCGTTTTTATTGTGTCAGGCACCATTGTTTCATATTGAAATATAGTGTCTCTGTGCATGTTCTATATACCTCTGATTATATAATATTCAATTTATATAATCTCTCAAATGCTTTTTTATCAAAGTCTGCTTCTGTAATATATAGCTTTCTATCGCTATCAATGTCATTCTAACTCAATAGTCATATCAATTATACAATTAAAAGCAAAGATGCTGCTAACTGAATAACAACATCTTTGCTTGTTTAGAATGGGGATTATAAAATTTTAGGTTCTATAATAAATGTTGGGGTGTATGATTGAAAAGACATGCACTCCGGCATTTTTTATTTTATAATATAAAAAAACCTCCAAGTGCCAGTCAGCCAAAACAATCCACTCGGAGGTGCAAATAAATTGCATAATCATTGTATCAATAATTTACTAAATATTAAAGATGTAATTGTAAAAAAAGTTGTTCATGCTGATACTTTTGTGAAAATCTTCATTGAAACCGCTCCAAAGGAGCATATATGTCCACGCTGTGGCTCCCGCACAATGAGGATTCATGACTACAGAATGCAGACCATCAAGGACCTGCCTTTCCAATGGAAAAACTGTTACCTTGTTTTAAAGAAACGGCGCTACGCCTGTCCCTGTGGCAAACGCTTCTGCGAAAGCTACGATTTTCTTCCAAAGTATTTCCACAGGACATCCAGACTGACTGCTTTTATTGCCGGCTCACTGCATGATACATCCCCGGTCTCTTCCGTTGCACAAAAATGTAATGTATCCGTTTCCACTGTAAGCCGTATCCTTGATACCATTTCAATTCAAAGACCTTCCCTTCCACAGAGCATTTCCATTGATGAGTTCAAGGGAAATGCCAACGGAAAAAAGTACCAATGTATTCTTGCTGACCCGGTAAAGCACTCTGTCCTTGATATCATGCCTTCCCGCTCGCAGGCGTTCCTGACCTCCTATTTCAGGGATATACCGAAGGATGAACGCTACAGGGTAAAGTTTTTTGTATGTGACATGTGGAGACCTTATGCCGAACTGGCTGGGATATTTTTTCCAAACGCTTCCGTAATCATTGATAAATACCACTTTATCAGGCAGACCACATGGGCAGTCGAAAGCATACGCAAACGGCTTCAGAAAACAATGTCCGTCTCCCTGCGCAAGTATTATAAAAGGAGCCGCTCGCTTATACTTGCCCGGTATGACAGCCTTAGTGAAGACGATAAAAAAGCCTGTGATTTAATGCTCCTTTATAATGATGACCTGCGTCTTGCTCATTATCTAAAGGAATGGTTTTACCGTATCTGCCACAACACAAAGTACTCAGAGCAGCGCAGGGAATTTCTCGAATGGATTTCAACTGCTGAACAGTCACAGCTTACGGAATTTGAAAAATGCGCTGCCACTTACAGGAATTGGTGCCATGAGATACTCAATGCTTTTAAATATGCGCACATTACAAACGGTCCTACAGAAGGCTTCAACAACAAAATAAAAGTTCTGAAACGCAGCTCCTATGGCATAAGGAACTTTGAACGTTTCAGAACACGCATTTTACTTACAACACATTAAACACTGAACAAAACAAAAAGACTGGCACTGAAGGTTTTATTTGTATGCCATAAAATATGATTTTTCAATCAAAACATTAAAATCCCATTTGACACAGCAATGGGGCGGTCTCCGAAGGATACCACCCCAACTATTGACAAAGAGCCAAATTAATGATAGTATACTGTGACATAAATATTTTTTAATGTTGCTGCTGCAACAGTTCCCGTTGAATACCTTGTAGATTCAAATTGAACATAATAATTTCCAACAGGGCTTAAATTATAATTGCCAAAATCTGCAAAAGTAAGAGAACTATTCCAACTTTTGCTGTCTGTATATCTGTCAAATGTGCCATCTCCATTATCCTCATCTTTAGCAACAAATAATTCGATGTTTCCACTACTTCCACTACTTTTTGTGGATGTAACCACTATTTTACTGATTGTGGAGCCTGACGGAACAGATGTGCTGCTGATTGTAAAAGAACCAAGAGCGGAAGTTGCCACTGTATCATTTGTTCCAAAAAAGGAATTTAACATTCCAACAGAATGTCGTGATGATCCAGAAGTTAATGCTGTCGGAGTTATTTCAAATGTCATTGTTTTCTCCGTCTCCGAATAATTTTCCTGAGTTTCTGCCGCAAAAGCTGTGACATTCATTGTAAAAAGCATGACAACACATACAATAATAGAAAAAAAACGTTTTCTCATAATGAATCTATCTCCATACTTTATGTAATCATCCCCATCTAAATATACTAAATTGAAAAATCAAATCTTCCACCGATTTTATTATCCTCTGGTTTGATAGAATTCCATTCAATATTTTTAATTTTATCCAAAAGTTCATCTTTTGAATTTGCTTGAACAGTAGCTTTTTTTACTTCAATTTGCTTTAATTGTTCCTTTTTCTTCGCCTCTTTCTTCTCCGCAGCTTTCTTTTCCTGAATTTTTTCAAGATATTCTTTCTGACTAGCTGATGTTTTTTCTAATTGAGCAAAGAATGTTGTAGTTCCATCACTATTAAAAGAAATACCAAACTTTGTTATTTTTGTATCAGTATCTGCACTGTTTTCTATTCCGTTTGTCTTACCAAATGCTCTTTCAAATCCAAACTGAGCATTGATTTCATCCGACATACGCAAAGCACCTTCAATACTATGCATCTTTTCAGCATAATATTTGGGATCGGATGCCATCTTCTCCATTTCTTCCTTTGAGAAAATAACCGTAAACTCTTTATCACTTTGTGCTAAAATATCTTTAGCATTATCACCATTTTCAAAATCTGCAACCATAAAGTCCATATCTGTTCTTGAGCCACGCATATCTTTAAGCATTTTTTGTGCCTCTTTACTTAGATTTTTTTCGGCTATACTTTCTGTCACATTTTTCTTGACCTTATCATTTTCTGTTGTTTTCGCTGTTTCTTTTTTCTTATCTACTGTACCTGCCTTGTAGGTATTCTGATAACTTCCATAAACAGTACCCGTTGTATTCACATTCATTGACATATCCTTTGTCCTCCTTCTCTGAATCCGTTCTTTATTATTTATTGTTTCTAATATTATATATCGGCTTTATTCCGAAAACTATAATCCTCCCTGTTATTTTTATCCCATGATTATTGAAAATCTAAAATTTGAAATTCACTCTTAAATCAGATTATGCATTAAATATTATTGCTATTGACAAACCACCTAAATATGAATTAAAAGATACTTCTTGCTCAACAGAAAAAAGCAGCCTATTGCAAGTTTATTGTGTCAGGCACCAATTGTTCCAATGCAATTTCGGCATTTTTATCGCAAACGAAGCGGCAGAAGAAAACCTGAAAAAGAAACGGGATGGCAGCAACAAGTATCTCTATGAACTTGACTTTTCTTCAGCATTAAAAACAGCCAGAAAGTTCTTCATGCGCAGGGATTCTGGAAGGCACATCGATATTATCCGGCTGATGATGAAATATGTCCACGCAGTGAAAGACAGGTTCCGGCAGTTTCAACGGCCTCTCCGTGGAATCAGCGCAATTCATTTTGGATATCGGTAAGTTCTGCAACTGAATATCCTTCTTTTTGGCAGATGGACAGCATCTGTCTTTTTGGCATACCTGTTTTTGGCTTTTTGAGTTCAAAATATCGGATATTTGACAACAACTGAGCTATCGAACAAAACTTCGAACAACTGACTTAATGGCATTGCCATTGTTTTTCCATTTGTTCCTTTGATGAATCTTCTTTTTTATCTTCTTCACCAGTTCCTGAATCTTCTGGAAAGATTCTTCGCTGATTGTATGTTCCATCCGGCATGCATCATGATTTGCAGTTTCTGGAGATACCCTATCAGTTCTAAGAATTTATTAAGAAATTCTGCCGTTCTCCATTTCATATACTACATCGGCCACGTTCATTGTGGATACTCTGTGGGATACCAGGACAACCGTTTTCTTCTTGGCCGATTCTTTCAATGATTTTAAAATGATTCCCTCGTTTAAAGAGTCGAGGTTCGATGTAGGCTCATCGAGCAGGATCAGAGGGCATTCATGGAGAAATGCTCTTGCAATTCCGATTCTCTGTTTTTCACCACCGGACAGCGTATCACCCAGTTCTCCGACTTCTGTATCATATCCTTTCGGAAGTGTCATTATGAAATCGTGGATAGACGCTTTCTTTGCAGCTTCCATAATCTCTTCTCTGGATGCTCCCGGCTTTGCGATTGCGATATTGTTTGCAATCGAATCATGGAACAGGTGCGTTTCCTGTGTGACATAACTTTCCATATCTCTCAAATGCTTGGTCGGAATCTTGCGGACATCTGTACCGTCTACCGATACACTTCCATCCTGCACATCCCAGAACCGCATCAGCAGTTTTAAGAGCGTAGATTTTCCGGAGCCGCTCGCACCATGAATCCCTGTGATTTTACCCGGCTGTAATTTCAGTGAATAGTTATCTAAAATAACCTCATTATCATAAGCAAATGTTACATGCTCTGCCTCTGCTCCTGTAAATTCATGTTCCATGCTCTCTGCACCGGAAGTTTCCACGTCACCCGGAATTTCTTCCACAAGCGGTGTCTCTTCCAGAAGAGAAAGAACACGCTCACCACTTGCCAGTGTCTGGTTCAGGTTATTGGAAAGGCTTGATAATGCTACTACCGGTCCGAAAGAACCCATCATTGCGATGGTGCAGGTTAAGATTCCCTCGAATCCCATCGCACCTTTGTCGTACAGCCAGATCGTCAGTGCAAGCATTCCAAAAGATGCAAGCAGGATAACCATGTTCGTAAATGAACGCTGTGAGCCTTCCATTTTGCTTAATGACTCCTGCATTCCTGCAAGATTTTTGGAATGCTCAGACATCTGCTCTTTTCTCTTTTCACCCTGTCCGTACTGGATGGTCTCGTCCAGTCCACGTAAAGAATCCAGAACAAAACTGTTCAGTTCTCCGAAGTTTGTCCGAAATTCCATTCCCTTCTGGCTTCCACGTTTTCCATTCCACATCGGGATGACAACACCGACAATCAGATAAGCTACCAGAGCAATCACTCCTGCCAGCCAGTGATATCTTCCGATAAAAATCACCATAATAATTGAGGTCAGCGTTGCAATCGCAATCGGAGAAATGGTATGTGCATAGAACACTTCCAGTAATTCGATATCGGTTGTAATAATCGAGATCAGATTTCCCTTATCCCGTCCTTCCAATTTTGCAGGGCAGAGCTTTCTCAGTGCCGCAAACACTTTGTGACGGATGATTGCCAACAACTTAAATGCGATAAAATGATTACAATACTGTTCCACATAATGCAGGATTCCACGAAGCACTGCAATTACGATCATGACTGTAATAATCGTTTTTACTGGAGTAAATACCCGCCACATATTGTCCACCGGAACAATCATTCCGGCTACTCCTGTCAGAAGACCATGCATGATAACCTGTCCTGCCAGTATCGTCAGGAAGATTGCACATAAATAACCCAATGTTCCAAGGATGATTGCTGCCAGCATGATATGGAGCAAGGGTTTTACCAGACCAATCAGACTTCCCATGATCTGAATGGCACTTCTGCGTTTTGTTGTATTCGTATTTTCACTCATTATGCCATTCCTCCTTTTCCATAGTTTTCCAGTGCCATCTGGCTTTCATACAGATGTCTGTACGCACCATTCTGGCTCATCAGTTCGTCATGCTTTCCGCTTTCTTTGATTTCTCCGTCTTTTAAGAAATAGATCTTGTCAGACTTCACGACATTTGCCAGTCTGTGGGAGATCAGAAGTACCGTCTTTGTCTTTGCCAGTTCGTGAATCACATTCATGATTAGTTCTTCACTTTCTACATCGATATTGGATGCAGCTTCATCAAAAATATAAACCGCACTGTCTGTCCGAAGCAATGCTCTGGCAATTACCAGTCTCTGACACTGACCGCCGGACAGGTTGCTTGCTTTTTCCAACAACTGTGTCTGCAAGCCATCCTGTGTTTGTAAGAACCCTAAGAGATTCACTTTCTGAAGGACAGCTTCCATCTCTTCTTTCGTTGCGTCCGGTTTTGCCATCTTCAGATTTTCTTCTACTGTACCTTTGAACAGGTAGCTGTTATGGCGAACCAGAACAACCCTCTGCATCAGATTGGTTTCATTCACTTCATTAAGCGGTACGCCACCGATGATGATTTCTCCGTTATATCCCCGGTTCTTTGCTGCAAGGATTCCGGCAATCGTACTCTTACCACATCCGGATTCACCAACCAGTGATACAAAACTTCCTGCCGGAAGATTTAAGCCTATTCCTTTTAAAATCTCTCTGTCCTCTTCATAAGAAAAGTGCACATCTTTTAATGTAACATCTAACGCTCCATCCGGCAGTGTTTTTTCTCCAGCCTGTGGTTCCGGCAAATCTAAAATTTTGAAAATCTTATCACTCGCTGCCATACCATTCATTGCGATATGGAAGAATGAACCAAGCAGTCTGAGCGGCAGGAAAAACTCGCTGGCAAGCAGAACGATACATAACGTTCCTGCTACACTGATATTTCCTTTTAAGAATTCAGATACCGCAACCGCCATACCGATCGCAGCTCCACCATACGCCACAATATCCATCACGCTGGTTGAATTGAGCTGCATGGTCAGCACCTTCATCGTAATCTTACGAAAGTTCTGGGATTCCACATCCATCTCGTCTGCTTTCTGCTGGTCTGCCTGATAAATCTTCAATGTGGTAAGTCCCTGTAAATTCTCAAGGAACGAATCTCCCAGTCCAGTATAGATGCTCCAATACTTATTCAGTAATTTCTTTGCAATCTTCTGTACCACCACGATAGAAATCGGGATCAGCGGTACACAAATCAGCAGGATCACACTCGCTTTCAGGCTCACTCTGCAAAGAATGATAAATAAGGTCAGTGGTGCGATCAGGCTGTAAAATAATTGTGGAAGATATTTTCCAAAGTATGTTTCCAACTGCTCCACACCCTCAGTTGACACCTGTACGACCTCCGAAGAGGATACCTGCTCACTGTAGGAAGCTCCCAGCTTTAACATTTTCTCATAAATCTTTTCACGCAGAATCCGCTTTACATCCACACACGCCAGATAGGAAGACCTTGCTCCCATCCGTTCACAGATAAATCGGATCACCACAACCAGAACTAAAATCAGTATTGTCCGCTCAATGATCGGTACGGTTACTGCCCGGTATACTACCCGTTCCAGTAAATCTGCGATAGAAAAGACTGCCAATACCTGCGACAGGAGGGCTGCCCACTGCCACAAAATCGTATACACGATATACTTTTTTGCGTGGGACAACAGCCCCACCAGTCTTGTTTTAATCATAAGTAACTCCTTACTTTTTCTTCTCTTTGTTGCTACACACCAGATGCCAGATAGCAAGCACCGGATGATACAACAGCATCCTTGGTCCTGAAAACCGCATAACCTGCCTGATCTGTTCTCTCATCTCCGGCTTATAACAATGTACCTTACAATTCGCACAAAACGTCTTTTCTTCCATGAATGGACACTTTTGACTTCTTTGTTTTGCATAATCCGAAAGTTTTTGACAGTCAGGACACATCTGCCCTTCCTGTCTTTTTTCTTTCGGATGTTTTTTTCGGCAATACAGCCGGATCATCTCTTCCACGACATACTGTTCTTTCTGCCGTTTCTTTTCTACTTTGTCCATCTTACTCTACGCTTTCTGCCATTTCAGCTTCAGGCTTTTCTGTCTTAACTCTTAAGAAGAAGTATAACAGGTGGCATACCCACACAACTGCGATACAGATTCTTCCGATTGGTACATTCTTCACGCAGATAAAGCCGATTGCCATGACTACCGTTACCATTCCTGTCGTGTGAGTTCCATGTGCCAAATTCTATCATATTCAGACATCAATTTCAATGTAATTCACATTTTATGACTCTATTCGCAACCATATTGGATTGCACTTTCAATTTGCAACTGTTTTCGATTGCGCTTTTACAGGAAGCTGTGATTTATTGTGTCAGGCACCATTGTTTTTTAATATCTCACTTACATCAAATCCAGTTCCATCCGGAAGCTGCATATCTATAATTG
>ENA-OZGB01001310-OZGB01001310.1-human-gut-metagenome-genome-assembly--contig:-NODE-1310-length-11996-cov-4.909639_pt1 | contig 11996 bp, 7 predicted proteins | sample MGYA00245113_ERZ653651 | MGnify/ENA primary metagenome ERZ653651 (study PRJEB26926, sample SAMN06165095) | human gut metagenome | biome: ENVO:00009003; feature: ENVO:2100002; material: ENVO:00002003... | reverse complement strand
ACGAGATTAGCTGCAGTCTCGTGGGCTCGGAGATGTGTATAAGAGACAGTTATTGGTGTAGTCGAAATAGTCGAGAGTAGCCATATTATTACCTTTATTTCCTTCGTTGAGCAGATAGAATCCCGAACTTACGGTGATTTCTCGTGGAGCGGGAACAGGCTCATCGCCCCGGCAGCTTGTCAGTAACAAAAATATAAATGGAAAGATGCGGTAAATATTTTGCATATTCATTCGTTTCATAAAATTATCCGGTTAAAGTGTAACATTTAGTATCAGTTTGAAATTAGTGCCGGGCATGGGATAAGAACGCACGACTTCATATTGTTGGTTAAATAAGTTGTTGATTTCGGCGGTTATTCTTATTCCGGTTTTGTGCCATCGGAGATTTTTCGATAAAGATAAATCGCTTGTGTACCATGGAAGAACGTAGTTTTCTTCGGTATTGGCTCTCGAAGCATATCGTTCTCCGGTATATATGAAACTGTAATTCAGTTCCCAATTTCTGTATCCGGCATTGATGACTGCCGATCCGTTATGTAGGGGGACATACGGAATTTGTCCTTTGTAATAAAGATCGTCGGTAGAAGTGTAGTCCTGTGCCTTCTGGTAAGTGTAATTTATGCGGGTGTCGATGCTCCATTGTGTCCCGAATCGCCATCCTGCATTGGCGGCAATGTCGATTCCCTTAATTCTTACTTTTCCTAAGTTGACCATTGTCCAGCGGAAAAAATTGGATGTTGGCATTGCGACGATTTTGTCCCGCACCTGGTTGTAGTACCCGTCTGCTTGTATCTCCAATATGCGTAATATTCCGTTGAAGCTTTTGTTGTATGTAATGCCGACATTATATTGAGTCGTATATTCGGGATTTAGCTTTACATTGCCGATAAATGTATAGTATAAATCGTTCAGAGTAGGCATTCGGAAGATTTTTTTATAGAAAGCCCTTATATCTAATCCGATATGTTTCCATGGACGGTAAGATGCAATAATTGTCGGGGTATATTGCGGTTTGTGTGAGGCCGGTACGACTGCAGAAGATGTGGTTTCTTTTGTGAAAGTCCCCAACAGACTTGCCTGTAATTTTACCGACTCCATTTCAAAAGAAGAAGCTATCGCTATCAATCCCGAGTAACGTCTCGGATAGGCAAAATTGATCAAATCGGCATTTAGTTTATTCCATTGAAAATCTGTCGATAAACTGATGTTCCAGAAATCGAATATAGAATACATTTGGGCTGCCGATAAGTAAACTTCTTGTTGCCGGTAATGATTGTTTGTGTACGTGACAGAAGCATCTTTTCTCGGATCTGCTAAATAATGGAGATAATCATACGCGTATTTACTGCTGATTAAAAGATGATAACGTTCTGCAAAACTTTTTCGGAATGACGATTGTACGAAAAAGTTCGAGTCCCATTGGCGGTCTTCATTGGAAAATTTGTTCCTTACAACAGCACCCGGATAACCCCGTTCCGAATTATAGAAGTAGAGTTTTGTTTTCCAGTTGCCGTCTTTTATTTTTCCGAAAAGACCGGTTTCTATCCGTAAAGCGTTTACATCTCCGTTGTGTCGTACGGCAGTAGTGTCATATCCGCCTTCTTTACGGTACGTAAATTTATATCGTCCCGTGGTATAGAGGTATTCACCGCTTACCGATCCGCTTATATTCTCGCTCAGCTTTTGTTCCCAAAGAATTGCCGGATTAACCGTTCCAAACGAACCGGTTTTGAATGTTGCTTTCAGATTATATTTTTTGCCTTCCTCAAAACGTGGAGTTCTGGATTGCAGATAAACCGAACCTGCCGAACTGAAATCTTTTGCCGGTTGAAAGATACTGCTTTTCTGTCCGTTGTATAAGGTGATCGCTTCCATATTGTCTAATGAGAAACGTCCCAGGTCGATTGTCCCGTTCTGAGCATTGCCCAGTTGGATACCGTCATAAAATACACCCACATGATTTGTTCCCATGCTTCGGATGTTGACGGTCTTCAATCCGCCGATTCCGCCATAATCTTTTATCTGTACTCCCGAGAAGTATCGGATCGCATCTGCGACAGAATGCACGCTGAGTCTTTCTAATTGCTTGCCTGAAAGCGTTTGTGCCGGAACTACATCTCTGTTTATCGTTTTTCCGGTGAATACGACTTCTTTTAGTTGGTAGGTTTTTGTCGTATCGATTTTGGCAGTCGTTTGTCCGGATATGCGAATCGGCAGAATAATCCACCATAAGATTATCCCGTACAATAACGCAGGGTCGCAAAATCGGAAATTACGCATTCACTGAAATTTTTTTGTATTGCCGGTCTCATCCTCGCAAGAAACGGCATTTTGTGTGTATGGCAGGTCTTCTGACTTATCTCTGTGGGTAAACGCCTTCCCGAATAATTCTATTCAGTGGCAGGGGGTAGTTTACCGCAAATATAGGAGAATTACAGCAGCGGGACTGTTCCCGACTTTCACGGGATTCCCTTTTCATCGATATCCTGTTGCAGGCATCTCGAACCGATACGGGGACAAAGATAAGAAGAATTATTGAGAATCTGTCTAATTTTCTGACTGTTCGCTCTGCACCTGTCTAAATTTTGTTCGGGCTGGCTTGAGAATTTCTTTATCCAAAAATTTAAACAAGTTTGGGCGATAATAGTCGTATTCTTATTTACGAGCGATAACCTTTGGCTGCAAAAAACAGAATATATATAAAAGCAACGAACGGGACGATGAATCCGACAGCCATGTTATTCTCTCCGATCAATCCCATAAGCATAGGACTGAAAGCGCCACCTGCTACGCCCATAACGATATATGACGAAGCTTTTTTGGTAAGAGTTCCCATATTCGAAAGCCCGAGTGCGAAAATCGTAGGGAACATGATCGACATAAAAAAGAAGGTCGTGTATAGGGCATATAATGATATTCTTCCCAGAGCGAGAATTACCAGAAGCATGCATACGGATGAAATCAAAGAGAATAAGACCAGCAGTTTATTGGGCGTAGTCCATTTCATCAGCATACTCCCCGAAAGCCTTCCTACCATGAATAAAGTCATTCCACCGAAAGCCAGAAACCTCGATGCCTTTTCAGGATCGATACTCGGGTCTTGTTCGGTAACGTAATTGATAAAGAAACTGAATATGCCGGTTTGGGCGGCACAGTAGGCAAACTGAGCTATTACGGCAAGTACGAAATGACGGTGCTTCCAAATCGATTTGTCCGGAATATTTTCCGTAACCGGAGTTTTTTCATCATCTTCCTTGATTTCGGGAAGCTTCGTAAAGAAAAATAAAATACCTATTACCAGAACGATGCTGCCCACAAGAATATAGGGTTTGGTAAGAGCGGAGGAGTCTCCTTCGGGAGTACCGAAAATCAGAGTACCTCCGACCAGAGGACCGAGTATCCAGCCCAGACCGTTGAATGATTGGGACAAATTTATTCTTTGTGCGGCCGATTCTTTAGGACCTAAAACCGTTGAGTAGGGATTTGCTGCTGTTTCCAGAATACATAAACCGCACGCAATTATGAATAACGCGATCAGAAACGGAGTAGAAGAGTGTATGAGTGCTGCCGGGATAAAAGAAAATGCTCCGGTTGCAAAGAGTAATAAACCCAGAATGATGCCTTTTTTATATCCGTATTTTTTCATGAAGATTCCTGCAGGAATAGCCATAAGGAAATAAGCGATATAAGTCGAGAATTGTACTAATCCCGATTCTGCTTTTGTCATGGTAAATGCAAGTTGAAAATGCTTGTTCAGTACGTCCAGCAATCCGTGAGCAAATCCCCATAACAAGAACAAACTGGTGACCAAAATAAACGGGACGAGATAAGATCGGCCGTCCGGAGCCTTGAAAATAGTTGTATTATCGATTTTGTTTTTCATGATCGGTATTCAGTAAATATCAAAATAATCCCTTTCTTTTAGTTGCTAAATATACGAATTTTTTGAAATACTAAGAGTCTGTTTAAATTTTCCGATGCAGAAAATATTATCAGGCCTTTTTTCCCGTTTTCATTCGTCAGATAGTCATTATCCTCCTTATAAAAATAGAGAAATATCTTCGAAAAAAACTTTCAAACCTGACCCGAGTAAAATTTAGACAGGCTTTAATGGATGTTTAAAACGTGTTTTTTAAATAATTATCAAAAGAAGGTGTAATAAATATTGCACCTTCTCACTTGACGTATTGAAATGGAGTCTAAATGTTTTCTGTTTTTTTGAACGGTAGAGTATCTTTAGAATTTTGTTGTTGAGTCTCTTGTTTTAATTTATTTATACTCTGTAACAAGCGGTCGGAAAATGGGAATGAACCGTTTTCAAGGAGCATTTCCAAAGAAATCTGTCCCATTCGGAACAGTTCCAGCAAAAACTCGTTCGATGCTACCCGATATGCCGGAGAGGAAACGGATTCGGTGATGGATATATCGAATTCTGCGTTACGGACTTTATCCGGAGATGCGAGTATTTGTCCTTCGGTAGCTTTATCTCCCGCAATTTCCAAATATCGGTTTTCGTCATAAAACTGCTGGATGGTTTTCATCATTTTCGTGTCTCGGTCTTCCCGAAAAGTTTTATAAGATTCGAACAGGTCGATGAGATTCAGACTTGCATTTTGGGTTTGTTGTGCATAAAGGGAAGCGGGAGTTCCTGAAGGAGCGTCTTTTCCCTGCATAGCACCATGTACGCCTGAGATATCTTCTAACAGTCGCATTTGCAGGTTTAGAAGTTCATAAGCGCCTACATTGGTCGAATTTACGGCAATTTGTTGAGGAAGGGGCGCTCCCGGTTTCGGTTTGAATAAAATGATTCCGTTATATCGTGTCCATTCCTCAGCTACATCTTCGATCGTCATCCCGTCGGGAACTTGATCTTCTGGGAAAAGCAATACGCCTTTGGCACTTGATCCCATGATAAAATCAACCAATGTAATCAGTCGGTTTATATATCGTTGCTGGTCGATGATGTCTTCGACAAAAGAGTGAATTTCTCCGTCGATAAGCGGATAAAGTCGCATGCTGTAAGGGTGTTCTCCGTGCCAGTACGGGGTCTCTCCTTCATCCAAAATGTCTCCGAAAGGAGAGAAAAAGCGATAATACCAAAACTGGTCGATAAACCATTCGGTGCGGATCAGCGGAACGTCTTTACTGTCAATCCCTGCTTTTCCGGCATCGGAGATTCTTTTTCTGTTTTCCGCTTCGATGGCCGATAAACGGTCTATTTCTTCTTTATAAAGTTTTCCGTTCAAAGTATCATGGCATTTTAACCGTTCACGATTTTCGAGTCTCCATATTTCTATTACCCGGCAGAGGTGGTCTTCTCCGGGAATCAGAAAGTCGAGATTGTCGATCCGCTCCGTGGTCAGGTTTGAATATTGACGGTACAGTTCTTCTTGATTGGCATTACTGTAAATTTCCCGGAGACGGGAAGCCCGTTTGCGAGAGCCTCCCGAAAAATTGGATAAGATTGTTGCGATAGGTACATCATGCAATTCTCCTATCATTGTGCAATCCCAATGTCGTATATCTTCCATATTGTTGAAGAAAATTCGGTTCGGGTTTATTTCGTTGATCCATACATCCGTTTTATTTCGCCTTTTGCCGTAAACTATTTTGTGAAAGCAGCTTCCCGAGATCAAAAATTCTTCGAGAGTTCTGCCGTCGATTTCCCACATTCGGTTATGTTGATAAACATATTCGAGGGCTATGCTCATCAGTTCTCCTAATTGTTGTTCGTTCCGGTCTCTGGAGATGCATACCGGTTGAGTCTGAGTGCTTCGGAATTGTCCGATGACGTTCTTTACCAGTTGACGGATCAGATTGTTTTTTAAGGGGACTTTCCCTTGTTCTTTCAAATATTGCTCTTCGGTTATCGTTCTTCCGTCCGGTAACGTTATTTTATCGCTCCATTGCTGTCCGAATGTATATTTTCTGTTTCGTTTTCGACGCCTGCGGTATGGTTCTATATTTTCCCATGCCTTTTTTGCCGTCCATAAAATTTTGTATTGAGAACGGTCGAATGTTTCGTCTTCTTTTTCTTTTCTCTTTTCTTGTTTCGGCATTAACCGTTTGTTGTTAAAGATTTTGTAATTGCAGTCATTCATAATGATTTTTATTTTACGGTTATAAGTCGGAGAGTCTGTTTCAGTCCTTTTTTTGTATTGGAGTATTATAAAGAATTTTAAACAGACTCTGGATTTACTTTCTCGATTGCAAAAAAAATATTGAATCGTTCCGGTTTTATGCGATAATTATAAAATCTTGCCTGAACGAATTCTTTTTTATAAATATCCCACGAGCCGGCATGTTCTCTATTCTATTTTTACCGAAAAAGAAATTGAAAGATAATATTATGCAACAGAACAGATTACAAATTAAGGGCATGTCGCATCAGTTACCTCCGGCAATGTGTGGCGACGGGGAGTGTAGCCGGATCGTGAACTTGAGATGCCGGGACGGTATTTGGGAAGCTGTCGGTGAACCCCGCTTATTATATACTCCGGAAGAAACTTCCCGTAAAGTCATATTTTTGCATTGTAAAGAAGCCTATAAGCATTATATTTCGTATGACGGCACGAATCTTTATTTTGAGGCGGAGGAAAAGGATGGAGAGGTCTTTCCGACTGGATTGGAGGCATTGTGTGAGATCTCCGGACTGTCGAGAATAGAGTCGGTCGGAAATACGCTTGTTGTAATTACCGATACGGAAATATTTTATTTACTGTACAGAAACGGAATTTATGAGATATTGGGGACACGTCCGGATATGCCCGAAATATCGTTTTATTTGGGAGGAAGTATTCAGAGTACCGAGATCTTCGATACTTATACCTTGAAGGTAGAGACTCGGGATGACGGAGTTTGTCGTCTTTCCGATACAGACAAGAGGGCGTTTATTTCTTGGATATATGGTACATATAGTAAATGTAAGAGTAAATTGCTGTCGGACGGTTATTTCGCCCATCCTTTTTTGGTGAGGTATGCACTCCGAATGTATGACGGTTCTTATATTCTTCCGTCTCCGCCTGTCGTCATGTTACAATCGGATAAAGCCGATACGTTGAATAATATTGAAGCGCTTTGCGAGCTGGAAGACGGATATCTGAGGCGATTTGTCGAAAATAAGTTCAATTTAAGGGGAGAGTCGCTTTATTATAATATCGGCAAGTGCGATTTATCGAAATGGTCGGATATTGTTACCGGGATAGATGTGTTTATTTCAAAAGAGATACCGGTAGTCAAGCAGGTTGCCATGACAGAAAATGACTATCGGTATGAGATACGGAATATTGGGGGTAAACAGACTCGGATTATTATTTTCGATGTGCCGCAATTGACAGAGGAGGAGGTCAGACGGAGGCTGTCGGAAGAGGTCGTATTCTTTAAAGTGGCATCCTTTTCCGGAAAGGAACAGATTGCTCAACCCTTTTCATTGGAATATAATTGTGATTTGAATAATCTCGAACAACAAGATGTATTGCCTTTGGATAATTTTTCTCATCATCGTATTACGGCGAAGACCTCTTATGTGTATAACGGGAGATTACATTTGGGAGGAATATCTATGTACTATTCCAGCGGTTTTCCCCTTTCGGTCTTTGCGTTGACACAGAATCGTTATAATGGGGTAGACTTAATCGATATCGATGTGCAACGGGGATATATCGAAGTGTACATGAACGGTTCTGACGGGGAGAGGCGTCTGGTAAATTCTTTTGAGTCTCGTATGTCTCTTAAAGGTCTTTCGGCTATGATTTCTTATCCTGACAGCCGAGCATATAAGATGAAAGTGAGGATATGCGATGATGCCGGAGGAAAACAATATGGAATAACGGTCGATTTGAAATCTTCTCAAGATCAGAATATGGCTTATTATGTTTCTCCGGATTTAAAACCTATTACTTTTTCTGAAATATCCGAACCTGATGAAGGCAAGATTCCGGAAGAGATAAATGCTGTGGAGCATACTCCCAATAAGTTGAGAGTATCGCAAATAAATAATCCTTTTGTATTTCCTCAAGAGTTTACTTATATTTTATCGGGAGGAGAGATTACCGACTTAGCGGCTGCTACGGCAGCCTTGTCACAAGGTCAGTATGGAGAGTTTCCGTTATATGTGTTTACGACAGAAGGTATATGGGCTTTGCAGCAGGGGAGTGAGGGAGTCCTTTACAGCAATCAACATCCTGTAAACCGGGAGGTCTGTTTGTCTTCGAATCTGATTGTTCCGATAGATAATGCTGTCGTTTATCTTTCCGAACAAGGGGTTATGGCTTTACAGGGGGCAGAGTCCAACTTACTTTCTCCTGTGTTCGGCGGAGTTCCGGATGCACTTCCTCAAGATTCGTCCGATGGTGATTCTATATCGTTATCGGAGGATTTTGTCCCGTTTAGAAAGTATATCCAAGGGAAATGTACCGCCGGGTATAACTATATCCGGCAGGAAATTATTTTCTTGAATGCCGATTATCGTTTTTGCTATGTATTGGGATTATCTTTTTCGAGTTGGTACTGTCGTATTGTTGATTGGAAATATTTATATAATCTCTACCCGGGTTTGCTTGCCGGAGATGAAAGCGGTAGGTTGTATGATTTGTGCTCCGAAGTTCAATCGGATATGCAAATAAGTGTGATAACCCGACCTATAAAATTGTTGCCCGATATTTATAAACGTGTTTCTCACATTGCATTACGTTGTTCGGTACAAAGGGTTGATTTGGTCTGTAAGGTGTGGGGTGCACAAGAGGCAGAAGGACGTTATTCATTACTTTATCGTTTTCGTATTGCCGGAGATGTGCCGGGACAAATACGGATGCGTCCGGTTTCTCCTCCTTTCAAGTATCATCGGATAGCGTGGTGCGGAACGGTCTCTTCCGATGCTCATTTCGATGTAATTGATTTAGGTTTCGATCTGGTATCTTCGGGTAAGAAATTACGTTAGAAAACAAAATCTGCCGGAAAATTTTTCTTCCGGCAGATTTTGTTCGATAAATTATTGCTTAGTCTCTTCTTTATCGAATGGAGATAAGTTGTCCCATCCTCCTCCTAATGCTTTGTAGAGATAAACGACAGCAATCTGTTCATCTCTTATGGCATTGCTAAGACCTGTTTGTGCAGAAAAAAATCCTCGTTGTGCATCTAATACGTCGAGATAGTTGATGACCCCGTTAATATATTGTAGTTGGGCCAGTTCTACATATCCTTTTGATGCTTCGTAAAGATTTTTTTTCAGGATACGGGCTTCTTTTACCTTGTTAAAGTTTACAATTGCATTTTTTGTTTCTTGAAAAGCTGTCAGAACCGATTTTTCGTATCGATAACAAGTCTGTCTGAATACCTCTTTCTGAGCCTTATGCTTTGCGATGTTTTTTCCAGCGCCGAAAATGGGAGAAAGTAATGTCCCTCCGATAAATCCGTAAGGAGAACGTAAAAAATCATTCAGAGAAGAGCTTTCTATCCCGTAAGTAGCTGTGAGAGTTAATTTCGGAAACATGTTCGTAAAGGCAACACCGACTTGGGCATGCGCCGCAATTAACTCTTGCTCGGCTTGTCTCAGATCGGGACGCCGCTCCAAAAGGGTCGAGGGTAATCCTACAGGCAATTGTTCGGGCAAATAGATATCGGGATTCATTTTTGCCCGGGTAATAACAGCTTCATATTCTCCGACAAGCAACGACAAGTCGTTTTCTTTTTGAGAAATCTTGTTTTCCAGTTCCGGTACTAATGTCGCTGTACGGGCAAGTTCTACTTGAGCCTGACGAAAAGACGTTTCCGAAGTCAATCCCCCTTCAAAACGGATTCTCGCCAGATCGAGACCTTTTTCCCATGTATCCAGTGTCTGGCGGACGATGTCCAGCTCGTTGTCCAATGCAACCAGTTCGTAATAGTATTGTGCGACTTGTGCGATCATCGACATTTGTAAAGCACGTCTTGCCTCTACCGATGCGAGATATTCGGCAATACTTTCAGCACGTGCCCATCGCAGATTTCCCCATAGATCGATTTCCCATGATAGGGAGAGTTTTCCCTCGAACGAATTATCGTTGTCGGGGTTATTCCCTCCGTCATTCGTATGTTCCCGTTCAGGATGTATAGCCGCATTTATGGTAGGGAATAAATCTCCGGTAGCTATTCTTTTTCTATATGCCAATTCTTTTATACGGGACGCTGCGATCAGCATGTCTTTGTTATTATCGAGAGTCTTTTGTATAAGAGACTGCAATAAAGTGTCCGTATATATAGTTTTCCAATCCTGATCGGCCAGAGTTGACGAGTCGGAATGTTGTTCCGTAATTCTTTCGGGCAGGTGTAATTCCGGACGACTGTATTTTTTCCCTATTTTGCAGGAATAGAGTCCGGTCATTATCAGAATAACGAATACTATGTATATTTTGGATACTATTTTCATGACCATTTTTCTTTAATTGACGCTTTGAGTTTATATATTAAAGTAAAGAAAAAGGGAACAAGGATAATCCCGAATGTGATGGAGAATATCATTCCGAAAAAGACTCCTGTTCCGATAGATTGCCGGCTTGCCGAGCCCGGTCCGCTTGCCAATACCATCGGGAGCATACCCAAGATGAAAGCGAAAGAGGTCATGACGATGGGGCGGAATCGTTGGCGTGCTGCGTGAATGGCGGCATATATGATGTCTGCACCGTTGTCGACCTGAATTTTTGCAAATTCGACCACCAGAATCGCGTTTTTAGCGGCTAATCCGATCAACATGACAAGTCCTATCTGGAAGTAGATGTCGTTTTCCATTCCACAGACCCATATTCCTAAATAAGCTCCGAAAGCAGCTACGGGAAGAGATAACAGTACCGAAATAGGGACTAACCAGCTTTCGTATTGTGCTGCCAGAAATAAGAATACGAACAAGAAAACGAGGGCCATTATTATACCCGTTTTACCATCTGCTTTTTTCTCTTGAAACGAGAGTCCGCTCCATTCGATTCCGATGTTGGCAGGCAGATGTTTTTGCGCTATTTCTTCCATGATTTCCATCGCTTGTCCAGAACTGTATCCTTGTGCCGCCGCTCCTCGTATAATGGCCGTATTGAACATATTGAATCGCTTAATACTTCCCGGGCCGGTCGTGTAATCGGTCGTTCCGAGAGCGGTGAGAGGAACCATAGCTCCGTTACTTCCTCGCACGAAAAATAAATTGATGTTATCTTTATGAGCTCGATAAGGAGCTTCAGCCTGAATATATACTTTATAAATACGGTTGAACATGTTGAAATCGTTTACATATACCGAACCTGTATAAGCTTTCATTGTAGAGAAAATATCGGTTAGCGGTACTCCCAGTATGCGGGCTTTGTCCCGATCTACGTCGAAATAGAGTTGCGGAATTTCTGATTGTAGAGAGGAAGACAGTCCGGTTAGCTCTTTCCGTTGCAATGCGTAATGCATCAACGTATCTGCAGCCTGTATGAGATTCTGAAACGTTGCATCTCCCCGTGCTTCGAGTTGCATTTCGAATCCTCCGGAAGATCCGAGACCCGGAATGACCGGAGGAGTACTTAGAAATACTTTGGATTCGGGATATTGGGAAAATTCTTCTCGTACGGTTTCCATGATTTGTTCTACACCTACACCTTCTCTCTCTTCCCAAGGTTTAAGGATTACCGTGAGTTCGCTTCGCGATTGGTTGCTCCCTACTCGAGGACTGCTTCCGGTGACATTCTGTACGTATGCGACATACGGATTCTCCAGCAGATAGGAGACTGCTCTTTCGGTGACTTTTCGGGTACGTTCGAGAGTCGCACCTTCAGGAAGTTCCAATTCTACTTTGAAATAGCCTTGATCTTCTTGCGGCATAAAACTGGACGGAATAAAGCGGGAAATGACGAACATGATGACCAGCATGATTCCGAATCCGGACAATATTCTTCTCGGATTCATCATCGCTTTTTGTATGAGGTTGGAATATTTCCCTGTCTCTTATACACATCTCCGAGCCCACGAGACTGCAGCTGATCTCGTATGCC
>ENA-OZGB01001298-OZGB01001298.1-human-gut-metagenome-genome-assembly--contig:-NODE-1298-length-12041-cov-4.534540_pt1 | contig 12041 bp, 9 predicted proteins | sample MGYA00245113_ERZ653651 | MGnify/ENA primary metagenome ERZ653651 (study PRJEB26926, sample SAMN06165095) | human gut metagenome | biome: ENVO:00009003; feature: ENVO:2100002; material: ENVO:00002003... | reverse complement strand
CAGATGTGTATAAGAGACAGTCTCTGCGCGCACCGCACGGTGAGGCCGGCATCGTTGTCGATGTCAAGGTATTCACCCGTGAGGGCGGAGATGACATGTCTCCAGGCGTAAACATGACGGTTCGCGTTTATATCGCACAGAAGAGAAAGATCTCTGTCGGCGATAAGATGGCAGGCCGCCATGGTAACAAGGGTGTTGTTTCCCGCATTCTGCCGCAGGAGGATATGCCGTTCCTCGAAGACGGTACTCCGCTGGATATCGTGCTGAACCCGTTGGGCGTGCCGTCCCGAATGAACATCGGACAGGTACTGGAAGTACATCTGGGCTATGCTGCAATGAGCATGGGCTGGAAGATTGCGACTCCGGTATTTGACGGCGCGAGCGAGCAGGACATTGCCGATGCCCTCAAGGCAGCTGGCAAGAACCCGAACGGTAAGTCTGTTCTGTATGACGGACGTACCGGCGAGAAGTTTGACAACGAAGTAACCGTTGGTTACATGTATTACCTGAAGCTGCATCATCTGGTTGATGATAAGATTCATGCACGTTCTACCGGTCCGTACTCTCTGGTAACCCAGCAGCCGCTCGGCGGCAAGGCGCAGTTCGGCGGCCAGCGCTTCGGCGAAATGGAAGTCTGGGCGCTCGAGGCCTACGGCGCGAGCTACACGCTGCAGGAGATCCTGACCGTCAAGTCCGACGATGTGACCGGCCGTGTGCGCACCTACGAGGCCATCGTCAAGGGCCACAATGTCCCGCAGCCCGGCGTGCCGGAGTCCTTCAAGGTCCTGGTCAAGGAGCTGCAGTCTCTCTGCCTCGACATTCAGGTGCTCGACCGCGACGGCAACCAGATCGAGCTCAAGGAGGACGAGGACGCGCTCGACACCTTCAACCTCGCCCGCATGGACGCGGACGACGAGCGCAGCCGCAACCCGTTCGCCGACGAGGCGGAGCTGGAGGACGCAGGCTTTGAATACGTTCCCGACGACGAGGTCGAGGCCGACCTTGCCGACGACAAAGACGAGTATTGAGAAAAGGAGGAGCATGAATTATGAGTTACGCAACGTTTGACGCCATCAAGATCGGTATCGCTTCTCCCGAAATGATCCGTGAGTGGTCCCACGGCGAGGTCAAAAAGCCCGAGACCATCAACTACCGCACCCTCAAGCCCGAGCGCGACGGATTGTTCTGTGAGCGTATCTTCGGGCCGACCAAGGACTGGGAGTGCCACTGCGGCAAGTATAAGAAGATCCGCTACAAGGGCAAGATCTGCGACCGCTGCGGCGTCGAGGTCACCCGCGCGAAGGTGCGCCGCGAGCGCATGGGCCACATCGAGCTGGCGACGCCCGTTTCCCACATCTGGTACTTCAAGGGCATCCCCTCCCGCATGGGCCTGCTGCTCGACATCAGCCCCCGTATTCTGGAGAAGGTGCTGTACTTCGCGGCCTATATCGTCACCGATCCCGGCGAGACGCCGCTGATCCGCAACCAGATCCTCAGCGAAAAAGAGTATCGCGATATGCGCGAGAAGTATGAGGACGATTTCGACGCCGGCATGGGCGCCGAGGCCGTCAAGAAGCTCCTGCAGCAGATCGACCTCGAGGCGCTCTCCGAGCAGCTCCACGCCGAGCTCAAGGGTGCGAGCGGTCAGAAGAAGGCGCGTATCGTCAAGCGCCTGGAGGTCGTGGACGCCTTCCGCCTGAGCGGCAACAAGCCCGAGTGGATGATCATCGACGTGCTGCCCGTCATCCCGCCGGAGATCCGCCCGATGGTCCAGCTCGACGGCGGCCGCTTCGCGACCAGCGATCTGAACGACCTCTACCGCCGCGTCATCAACCGCAACAACCGCCTCAAGAGGCTCATGGAGCTCAAGGCCCCCGATATCATCGTGCGCAACGAAAAGCGTATGCTGCAGGAGGCTGTGGACGCCCTGATCGACAACGGCCGCCGCGGCCGCGCCGTCACCGGCGCGAACAACCGCGCGCTCAAGAGCCTGAGCGATATGCTCAAGGGCAAGCAGGGCCGCTTCCGTCAAAACCTGCTCGGCAAGCGCGTCGACTATTCCGGACGTTCCGTTATCTGCGTCGGCCCCGAGCTGAAGATCTATCAGTGCGGCGTGCCGAAGGAGATGGCGCTCGAGCTGTTCCGCCCGTTCATCATGAAGAAGCTCGTGGAGGACGGCGCCGCCAACAACATCAAGTCCGCCAAGAAGATGGTCGACAAGGGCCGTCCGGAGGTCTGGGACGCGCTGGACTTCGTCATCAAGGATCACCCCGTCATGCTCAACCGCGCGCCGACGCTCCACCGCCTCGGTATCCAGGCGTTCGAGCCGGTGCTCGTCGAGGGCCGCGCGCTCAAGCTGCACCCGCTGAACTGCACCGCGTTCAACGCGGACTTCGACGGCGACCAGATGGCCATTCACGTTCCTCTGTCCGCCGAGGCGCAGGCCGAGGCCCGCATCCTCATGCTCTCCGCCAACAACCTCCTGCGTCCGCAGGACGGCGGCCCCGTCACCGTTCCGACGCAGGATATGGTGCTCGGCTCCTACTACCTCACCTTCGACCGCTTTGAAAACGGCGTGAGCCAGCTCGACAACGACGAGTTCTGGCCGTCCAACGTCGATTTCTCCCTCGCCGGCAAGAGCCTGAGCGAGCTGACCGACGAGGAGCGCGCGAACACGCACCTCAACGTCTACCGCGACGAGGACGAGGCGATGCTCGCCTTCAAGGATCACCTCATCGGCACCCACCAGCCCATCCGCGTGCGCGTGGAGAAGGCGCTGCCGGACGGCACGATGGGCCACAAGATCGTCGATACGACCATCGGCCGCATCGTGTTCAACCACAACATCCCGCAGGATCTCGGCTTTGTCGAGCGTGTGGACGAGAACGGCAACCCCACCGAGCATTACTTCGATTACGAGATCACGTTCACCTGCGGTAAGAAGCAGCTGGGCAAGATCGTTGACCGCACCATCAAGAAGCACGGCTTCACCGTTGCCGCTGAAGTGCTCGACAACATCAAGGCGACCGGCTACCACAACTCCACCATCGCCGCCATCACCATCTCCATCGCGGATATGACCATCCCCGACGAGAAGTACACCCTCATCGCCGAGACCGAGCAGCGCGTCGTGGACATCGAGGACCAGTTCAAGATGGGCTTCATGACCGAGAACGAGCGCTACCGCGCGGTCGTCGCCGAGTGGGAAAAGACCACCGCCGACGTTACCGACGCCCTGCAGAAGAACATGGACCGCTACAACCCCATCTTCATGATGGCGGACTCCGGCGCCCGTGGCTCCATGAAGCAGATCCGTCAGCTGACCGGTATGCGCGGCCTGATGGCCAACACCGCCGGTAAGACCATCGAGATCCCCATCAAGGCAAACTTCCGCGAGGGTCTGTCCGTGCTGGAATACTTCATCTCCAGCCGCGGCGCCCGTAAGGGCCTGGCCGATACGGCGCTGCGTACCGCGGACTCCGGTTACCTCACCCGCCGCATGGTCGACGTCTGCCAGGACGTCATCATCCGCTCCGACGACTGCGGCGCGGACCGCGGCATCATCGCCAGCGAGATCAGCGAGAACGGTCAGGTCATCGAGAAGTTCTCCGAGCGCATCCACGGCCGCTATCCCGTCCACGACATCCTCAAGCCCGGCACCGACGAGGTGCTGATCTCCAAGGATCACATGATGGACGCCTCCGACGCCGATCTGCTTGAGAAGTTCGACATTCACGAGGTCGAAATCCGCACCGTCCTGACCTGCCGCGCCCATTCCGGCGTGTGCGCCAAGTGCTACGGCATGAACCTGGCGACCAGCAAGCCCGTCGGCCCCGGCGAGGCGGTCGGCATCATCGCCGCACAGTCCATTGGCGAGCCCGGCACGCAGCTGACGATGCGTACCTTCCACACCGGCGGCGTTGCCGGCGGCGACATCACGCAGGGTCTTCCGCGTGTTGAGGAGCTGTTCGAGGCGCGCCGTCCCAAGAAGATGGCGACGCTTTCCGAGATCGCCGGTAAGGTCAGGTTCGAGGAGGCCACGAAGGGCAGCCTGCTGAACATCATCGTGACCGCCGACGACGGCGACACCCGCACCTACTCCGTGCCGCACACCGGTCTGCGCGTGAAGGACGGCGACGTGATCGAAAAGGGCTGCCAGCTGCAGGAGGGCGCGCTCAACCCGCACGACGTGCTGCGCATCCGCGGCGCTTCCGCCGTTCACAACTACCTCATTCAGGAGGTTTTGAAGGTCTACCGTCAGCAGGGCGTTGACATCAACGATAAGCATATCGAGGTCATCGTCCGCCAGATGATGCGCAAGGTGCGCGTGGAGGAATCCGGCGACACCAACCTGCTCTCCGGCGCGATGGTCGACGTTCTGGAGTTGATGGACGCCAATGAGGACATTGCGCGCCGCAATGCCGCCGGCGAGGTCAACGCCGAGACCGGTGAGCCGCTGCGTGAGGCTGAGGCCACCCAGCTCCTCATGGGTATCACCAAGGCGTCCCTCGCCACCGATTCCTTCCTCTCCGCCGCGTCCTTCCAGGAGACCACCAAGGTGCTCACCGAGGCCGCCATCAAGGGCAAGGTCGACCACCTGCTCGGCCTGAAGGAGAACGTCATCATCGGTAAGCTCATTCCCGCCGGCGCGGGCCTGACCGCCTACCGTGAGTTCGCCGAGGAGATCGTCCCCGACCGCGAAAAGCCGGTCGAGGAGGAGACCGCGGCAGAGCCGTATGACGGCGAAGCCGCCGAAACGGCCTCCGAGGCCGCCTCGACCGAGGCGGGCGAGAGCTCCGAAGAGGTCTAAATATCGCAGAAGAAGAGCCGACCGCACCGGTCGGCTCTTCCTTTATACATTAGTACCGAAAAGAAAATGAAAAAATCGTACATTTCAGAGAAAATTTTAGGCCGCGAAGAGCAAATATCGCTTGACGGTGGGGGACAACTATGCTATAATTCTACCTTGCGCGAGACTGTTTCGCGGATTTTGTTATGCCGTGAGGAGGGCGTGCCGTGTTAGAAGAGCTCAGCACTGCCCAAAAGGTCGTCGGCGTGAAGCAATCGCTCCGCGCGCTGCGTGAGGGGAGAGCCCGAAAGGTCTTTCTCGCCTGCGACGCAGACCCCACCGTGACCAGACGGGTCGAGGACGCCTGCGCGTCGGTCCCCGTAGAGCGGGACTTCACGATGGCGCAGCTCGGCAGCGCGGCCGGCATCGCCGTCGGCGCCGCGGTCGTAACGCTCCTGAACGGATAAATATGGTTTTTTCGGGATATTTTACCGATATCCTGTAAAAAATAAATTGAGCCTCCGGCTCGCAATTTTTCAGAAAGGAGAACTTTTGAATGCCTACTTTTAATCAGCTGGTCCGCAAGGGCAGAGAGCAGGCCACCTACAAGTCCAATTCTCCCGCCATGCAGTATAGCCTCAACACGCTGAAGAACAAGGAAACCAACCTTCCTTCTCCTCAGAAGCGCGGCGTCTGCACCGCTGTGAGAACCGCGACCCCCAAGAAGCCGAACTCCGCTCTTCGTAAGATCGCCCGTGTGCGTCTTACCAACGGCTACGAGGTCACCGCTTACATCCCCGGCGTCGGTCATTCTCTGCAGGAGCACTCTGTGGTCATGATCCGCGGCGGCCGTGTCAAGGACCTCCCCGGTGTGCGTTACCACATCATCCGCGGCACTCTGGACGCGCAGGGCGTGCAGGGCCGTATGCAGGGCCGTTCCAAGTACGGCGCGAAGCGCCCGAAGCAGAAGTAAGGTCTGCATGAAAGTAGAGCTTTGCCAAAAGGTCTTATCATATAAGGATACCTCTTTGGCAGGCCGAAACACGGCGGGGGCAAGCCCCGTCCGCGAGTACCTATGATTTCTATATTATAAGAAGGAGGGAAGCAAAGTGCCCAGAAGAGGTAATGTTCCCAAGAGAGAAATTTTGCCCGATCCTATGTACAACAGTGTCCTCGTGACCAAGCTCGTCAACAGCATCATGCTCGACGGCAAGAAGGGCGTTGCACAGAAGGTCGTCTACGGTGCGTTTGACATCATCAAGGAAAAGACCGGCAATGAGCCGCTCGACGTCTTTACTCAGGCGATGGAAAACATCATGCCCGTTCTCGAAACCAAGACCCGCCGTGTCGGCGGTGCCAACTATCAGGTCCCTATGGAGGTTCGTCCCGCCCGTCGTCAGACCCTCGGTCTGCGTTGGCTGACGGCCTACTCCCGCGCCCGCGGTGAGCGCACCATGGCCGAGCGTCTCGCCGGCGAGCTCATGGACGCCGCCAACAACACCGGCGCGGCTGTGAAGAAGCGCGAAGATACCCACAAGATGGCCGAGGCCAACAAGGCGTTTGCCCACTTCCGCTGGTAAGAAAGCAAGGAGAATCTTATGCCGAGAAAAGTATCTCTGGAGAAAACAAGAAATATCGGCATCATGGCCCACATCGATGCAGGCAAGACCACCACGACCGAGCGTATCCTGTACTACACAGGCGTCAACTACAAGCTCGGCGAGACCCACGAGGGTACTGCGACGATGGACTGGATGGAGCAGGAGCAGGAGCGCGGCATCACCATTACGTCTGCCGCCACGACGTGCTTCTGGAAGAACCATCGCATCAACATCATCGACACCCCGGGCCACGTCGACTTCACGGTCGAGGTGGAGCGCAGCCTCCGCGTGCTCGACGGCTCTGTGACCGTCATGTGCGCCAAGGGCGGCGTTGAGCCGCAGAGCGAGACGGTTTGGCGTCAGGCGGATCACTACCATGTGCCCCGCATGATCTACGTCAACAAAATGGACATCATGGGCGCGGACTTCTATAACGTCCTGCGCATGATCGACGAGCGTCTCAAGTGCAATGCGGTGCCCATCCAGCTGCCCATCGGCAAGGAAGCCGAATTCCGCGGCATCATCGACCTGGTCGAGATGAACGCGGACGTCTACTACGACGAAATGGGCAAGGATATGCGCGTGGAGGAGATCCCCGAGGATATGCGCGAGCTCGCGGAGGAATACCGTGAGAAGATGCTCGACGCCGTTTCCATGTTCGACGATGAGATCATGGAGATGTATCTTGAGGGCAAGGAGATCCCCACCGCCAAGATCCGCGCAGCGATCCGCAAGGCGACCGTCGCGGTCGAGATGATCCCTGTGGTCTGCGGTACGTCCTACCGCAACAAGGGCGTGCAGAAGCTGCTCGATGCCATTGTGGACTATATGCCCGCGCCGACCGATATCCCCGCCATCGAGGGTATCAACCCGAAGACGGACGAAGAAGACAAGCGTGAGCCGAGCGATGACGAGCCTTTCTCCGCCTTGGCATTCAAGATCATGACCGACCCCTATGTCGGCCGCCTGAGCTTCTTCCGCGTCTATTCCGGTACACTCAACACCGGCTCCTCCGTTCTCAACTCCACCAAGAATGTTCGTGAGCGCATGGGCCGTATCCTGCAGATGCACGCCAACCATCGTGAGGATATCGAGACCGTTTACTCCGGCGACATCGCCGCGGCGGTCGGTCTCAAGAACACCACGACGGGCGACACGCTCTGCGATGAAAAGCACCCGATCATCCTCGAGAGCATGGAGTTCCCCGAGCCCGTGATCCGCGTTGCCATCGAGCCCAAGACCAAGGCTGGTCAGGAGAAGATGGGCATTGCGCTGATGAAGCTGGCTGAGGAGGACCCCACGTTCAAGACCTATACGGACGAAGAGACCGGTCAGACCATCATCGCCGGTATGGGCGAGCTCCATCTGGAGATCATCGTCGACCGTCTGCTCCGCGAGTTCAAGGTCGAGGCGAACGTCGGCGCGCCGCAGGTCGCCTATAAGGAGACCATCACCAAGGCCGTCGATCAGGACACCAAGTATGCCCGCCAGAGCGGCGGTAAGGGCCAGTACGGTCACGTCAAGATCCACGTTGAGCCCAACGAGTCCGGCAAGGGCTACGAGTTCGTCAACGCCACGGTCGGCGGCAGCGTTCCCAAGGAGTATATCCCCGCGGTCGATGCCGGTATCCAGGGCGCGATGCTCGCGGGCGTGCTCGCCGGTTATCCGGTGGTCGACGTCAAGGTCACGCTATACGACGGCTCCTACCACGAGGTCGACTCCTCGGAGATGGCGTTCAAGATCGCCGGCTCCATGGCGTTCAAGGAAGCCTGCCAGAAGGCCGGCCCCACGCTGCTCGAGCCGATCATGAAGGTCAGCGTCATTGTCCCCGACGAGTATATGGGTGATGTCATCGGCGACCTCAACAGCCGCCGCGGTCAGATCCAAGGCTTCGAGGCCCGCTCCGGCGCGCAGCAGATCGACGCGTTTGTTCCCCTCGCCGAGATGTTCGGCTATGCCACCGACCTCCGTTCCCGCACGCAGGGACGCGGTCAGTACACGATGGAGCCCTCGCACTACATCGAGATCCCGAAGAGCATTCAGGAAAAGATCATCGATCAGCGCACCGGGCGCCACATGAGCTGAGGCACGAAAATAACAGTTGCAAATCGGCTCGATTTACGGTAAAATCATGGTGTTATGCAAGTGACACCGAAAACAATGAAAAAATCATAATAGGAGGATCACTCTAATGGCTAAGCAGAAATTCGAGAGAACTAAGCCCCACGTAAACATCGGCACCATCGGTCACGTCGACCATGGTAAGACCACCCTGACCGCTGCCATCACCAAGTGGCTCGCCATGCAGGGCAAGGCCCAGTACACCGACTACAGCTCCATCGATAAGGCTCCCGAAGAGCGCGAGCGCGGCATTACCATCAACACGGCCCACGTTGAGTATGAGACCGAGAAGCGTCACTATGCTCACGTTGACTGCCCGGGCCACGCCGACTATATCAAGAACATGATCACCGGTGCTGCCCAGATGGACGGCGCGATCCTGGTCATCGCCGCTTCCGACGGTCCTATGGCCCAGACCCGCGAGCACGTCCTGCTCGCCCGTCAGGTTGGCGTTCCCGCCATCGTTGTCTTCCTGAACAAGTGCGATCAGGTCGACGATGAGGAGCTGCTCGAGCTCGTCGAGATGGAAGTCCGTGAGCTGCTCTCCAGCTACGAGTTCCCCGGTGATGAGATTCCCATCATCAAGGGCTCCGCTCTGAACGCTCTCGTTTCCGAGTCCACCGATCCCAACGCCCCCGAGTATGCCTGCATCAAGGAGCTCATGGACGCTGTTGACGATTATATCCCCACTCCCGACCGTAAGGCCGATATGCCCTTCCTGATGCCCGTTGAGGACGTCTTCACCATCTCCGGCCGCGGCACCGTCGCCACCGGTAGAGTTGAGCGTGGTCAGCTCAAGCTCGGCGAGGAAGTCGAGATCATCGGCCTGACCGACGAGCGTCGTAAGACCGTCGTCACCGGTATCGAAATGTTCCACAAGCTGCTCGACTACGCCGAAGCCGGCGATAACGTTGGTACTCTGCTCCGCGGTGTTGCCAAGACCGAGATCGAGCGCGGCCAGGTCCTCTGCAAGCCCGGCTCCATCCACCCCCTCACCAAGTTCGTTGGCCAGGTCTACGTTCTGACCAAGGATGAAGGCGGCCGTCACACCCCGTTCTTCAACAACTATCGTCCTCAGTTCTACTTCCGTACCACCGACGTCACCGGCGTCATCACTCTGCCCGAGGGCACCGAGATGTGCATGCCCGGCGATAACGTCGACATGAACGTTGAGCTGATCACCCCCATCGCGATCGAGAAGGGCCTCCGCTTCGCTATCCGTGAAGGCGGCCGTACCGTCGGTTCCGGTGTTGTTATCGAGTGCAAGGACTAATTCCTGAATGAGATAGAAGAAAGACAGCCGAAAGGCTGTCTTTCTTTTTGCCCTGTGAAGAAGCTCCACCGGAAAACGAGAGCGAAGCGGGGAAGGTGGGCGCTCAGGCGTCCTTCGGAAAGGCCAGCGGCGCAATGAAGCCGCCTTCGCCGGTGCAGAGGATATCGCCCGCGACGATCTCGCCGCCGCAGATGTAGAGGTCGGCCTGACAGACCTTGCCCGAGGGATGGTTTTTCACCGTGTAGGTGCAGCGCTCGACCGTTTTGCCGCAGCAGGGCTCCAGATCAAAGCCCTGCGCGCGCTGGAGCACGTTGTAGCTCAGATAGGGCTCCTCCAGCTCCTTGGGCAGGGTGAGCGAGAGTGTTTCGACCGGCTCCGGCTCGACCTGCCAGCCGAGGGAGTTCAGGTAGGCGACGCGCTGCTCGTTCGTTGCGGCGGCAGCGGTACGGTCCGAGCCGCATGAGCGAAGCAGGAGAAAGCCGAGAAAGGCAAGCAGCAGCAGCCACAAAACGCCGAGCAGCCGGCGGCGGGAATATTTCATCGTGCAGATAAACACAGCGTCACACCCTTTCACAAAAGGCTATTCCCAAACGGGGCAAAGTATGATAGGATGGGCGCAGAAATGAAAGTGAAAGCAGAGGAGAACGGGTATGGCGAAGGAACGGCTGGACAAGCTCATCGCCTCGACGGGACGCTGGTCGCGCCGCGAGGTCAAGACGCTCGTGCGCGAGGGCCGCGTGCTGGTGGACGGGAGGATCGCCGGCAGCGCGGAGGAAAAGTATGACGCGGAGAGCTGCTGCATCGCGGTCAACGGGGAGGAGCTGGTGCTCCGAAGGTACACCTACGTCATGCTGCATAAGCCTGCGGGCGTGCTGAGCGCGACAGAGGACGGGCGGGGCAGGACGGTGCTGGACCTGCTCACGCCGGAGCTGCGCAAGATCGGCGTGTTTCCGGTCGGACGGCTCGATAAGGATACGGAGGGGCTGCTGCTTTTGACGGACGACGGCGAGCTGGCGCACGCGCTGCTCAGTCCGAAAAAGCACGTCGATAAGGTCTACTACGCCCGCGTGTCGGGCCGGCTGACGCCTGAGGACTGCGCGGCGTTCGAGGCGGGCATGACGCTCGGCGACGGGCTGGAGTGCCTGCCCGCGGGGCTGGAGATCCTCGCTGCGGGAGAGACGAGCGAATGCCTCGTCACGCTGCGCGAGGGGAAGTTCCACCAGGTCAAGCGGATGCTGGCTGCCCGCGGCAAGCCGGTGGAGTATTTGAAGCGCCTTTCGATGGGGTCGCTGCGGCTCGATGACACGCTCGCGCCGGGCGAATTCCGCCTGCTGACGGCAGCAGAGGAGGCACAGCTTCAGCGGTAGACAAAATGCCCAACGAAATTTGCGGGAGATTGAACACTTGTCCCAATATCCTTTACGCTTTCCACAAAAAAGAAAAATTTTTTTGTGGAAAAAAGAAAAAATAGCTTGCAAATTATGTCGAAGCCAAGTATAATAATTTCATTCAATCAGCAAGTTGCACAAACTACCCGCGTAAGGGTTTCGGGAGGTACACCATGTCAGGGAGAGTTTTCCAGAACATCGTTTTGCAATTCAAGGATGCGGTCGATACCGAGATCGGCGTGATCGACGCCGAGGGCACCGTCATTGCCTGTACGGAGCTGAGCGAGATCGGCAGCCATTGGAACGAGCTTGTGAATAGCATCAACGACGCGGAGGAGAGCGTGATCCCAGTCGGCGGCAAGACCTTCAAGGCGCTGTCCGGCTGGAACGGTCACTTTGATTTTGCGGTTTTTGCCTATGGCGAGAACGAGATGAGCCGCGCGGCCTGCTCCATGGCGGCGGTCGCGCTCAACGCGGCCAAGAGCTATTATGAGGAGAAGTACGACAAGGTCTCCTTCATCAAGAACATCATCTCCGACAACATCATGCTCAGTGACCTCTATATCCGTGCCAAGGAGCTGCACGTTGAGACCGAGCTCAACCGCGGCGTGTTTCTGATCCGCCGCCTGGACGAGCACTTTGAGGGTCTGACCGTGGAGGCGGTGCAGAACATCTTCCCGGACCGCCAGACGAGCTTCGCGCTTTCCATGGGCGAGAGCGACGTGGTGCTCATTCAGCAGCTTGGCGAGAATGTCGGCACGCGCGATCTGGAGAAGACCGCCCAGCTCATTGAAGAGACGCTGCGCGAGAACGGCGAGAGCTGTCTCTTATACACATCTCCGAGCCCACGAGACTGCAGCTAATCTCGT
>ENA-OZGB01001252-OZGB01001252.1-human-gut-metagenome-genome-assembly--contig:-NODE-1252-length-12319-cov-4.779843_pt1 | contig 12319 bp, 6 predicted proteins | sample MGYA00245113_ERZ653651 | MGnify/ENA primary metagenome ERZ653651 (study PRJEB26926, sample SAMN06165095) | human gut metagenome | biome: ENVO:00009003; feature: ENVO:2100002; material: ENVO:00002003... | reverse complement strand
GGCAGCGTCAGATGTGTATAAGAGACAGGATATAGGCAGTTGTCATGAACTGTGCTGCCTGCTTTTTGTCCCCGCACTCTGCAAGGCATATCGACTTATTGTACAATAATTGCATGAACATATTAAGTTTTCCATGTTTATTACAATACTCTATACCCGTTGAACAAAGTTCCAGTGCTTCATTATATTTTTTACACTCCATAAGCAAATTACTGAGATTAAATAATATAAGCGGATATGTATTTACAATCTCATCATAATCAGCATTGCTGTGCTCTAAGTATTCCTTTAAAAACTTCTGCCACATTATTGCCTGCATGGTCTTTCCCTGCTTCCTAAGCACACTGGCAATACAATTAATTATCAAAATTTCATCCGTGGTAAGAAGCTTAACGCTGTTTACCTGGTTTATATCAAAATTTCTATAGGTACAATGTATTGCATGCAATAACAACTCAAGCATTTCATCATCAAAACCAGCTTTTTCTCTCCTAAGTCCGGCTCTCACAAATGTGATATACTGCTCAGTCATGTTATCCATTCCAATCGGACAATTCTTCAATTCATCCAGCAGTTCCTCCACATCCTCTTTCTGTGAAGCCAGCCTATGTCTTATTTCCCTCTTAATGTTATACCAGTACATTTCATCATTTGTGACCCGCACTCCTAAAGGTTCTACAGGCAGCCCCAACCTCTCCATAATTGCAATATACTGGTTTAACCTCATGCCCTGTTTGCCATTTTCTATTTTAGACAATGTAGGCACAGAGCATATTCCCTCGCACAGCTCCTCCTGCGTAACTCCAAGTCTCTCTCTCTGTTCTCTTATACAATCTCCCAATAAGTAAAATGCCATAATTGACTTGCGCCTCTTATACAGACGCATTACTCCTAATTTGTTATTTTATATTATTATAGCAGTCATTTATGGCACTAACAAGTACTATTTAGGGTCAGCCCCCGGTGCCGCATGCAAAAAGGTGGATTCTGTCTGCCCGTGCAGTACAAAATCCACCTCTAATTCACGCAATTTATTTCATATTTTCTTTTAACCGCCAGACAACTCCTTTGCGCCGGGACAGGGGGTCAGACCCCGCGTCCCAGACTTGGGACACGGGGTCTGACCCCTGTCCCAAAAGCTTTAGTGGTCCTCGTTCTCGCCCTGTCCGTAGTAGGCATTTGCTCCGTGCTTTCTGAAGTAATGCTTGTCAAGAAGGTGCTGTGGCACTCTCTGTACTCTAGGATTGAGTGTCATGGTGTTGTATGCCATCTCTGCGACAGCCTCGAGAACCACCGCATTATATACGGCTCCCTTGGCAGTCTTGCCCCATGCGAATGGGCCATGGTTCTTTACCACGATTCCCGGAATGGCAAGGGCGTCCGTGTCGCCGACTGTCTCTACAATAACATTTCCTGTGTTAAGCTCATAAGCCTCATAGATTTCCTGCGCGGTCAAGTCCCTTGTGCATGGAACATCGCCGTAGAAATAGTCTGCGTGTGTTGTTCCGAATGCCGGAATATCCATTCCCGCCTGCGCGAATGTGACTGCCCACTTAGAATGTGTATGTACAACACCGCCAATCTCAGAGTACTGCTTATAGAGCACAAGATGTGTAGCCGTGTCCGATGAAGGCTTATACTTACCCTCAACTACTTTTCCGTCCATATCCACAACAACCATGTCATCAGGTGTCATCACATCATACTCGACACCGCTCGGCTTGATTACAACAAGTCCGCTCTCCCTGTCGATACCGCTGACATTTCCCCATGTGTAGATTACAAGTCCCCTCTTTACAAGCTCCATATTAGCCTCGTATACTTCTTTTTTTAACGCTTCTAACATAATAAAACCTTCCCTTCTCCTTGTTTATATGATTCCGGTATCAAAACATTTATATACACTCTTAAATTAAATCGGCATGTTTTGACGCCTCGGATCTTTATATAGGTGATTGATTAGTAAAGCGGACATTCGCAATCCGCTTTCGCTGCTTGCTCATGAACGCAGTTCGCATCCCTCTTACCCACCGCTTAGTGCTCTACGCACTTGAAGCGGGGGATTGCCTATTCTGCGTTCAAATTAAAGTGAATCTACAGCCGCTCTTTCTACCGCAAGGCCTGCCTTATATCGCTCGATAAACTCATCAAAGCCCTTGACATCCTCCGCTGCAGGCTCCAATGTGCTTCCCGTCTGTCCGGCAAATACCTTGTTATTCAGGTAATCGTCAAGTGTCTCACCGTCATTTTTGTTAATCATGTATGCTGCAAGAAGTGCCATTCCCCATGCGCCGCCCTCGCCTGCTGTCTCCATGACGGTTATCGGAGCGTCCATGGCTGCCGCAAGGAAGCTCTGGCCGACCCCCTTGGTCTTAAAGAGTCCGCCGTGTCCTGTGATGGAATCCACCTTAACACCCTCTTCCTTTAGTAAGATGTCAAGTCCTATCTTAAGAGCACCGAGTGATGTGTAAAGGTGTGTTCTCATAAAGTTGGCAAGACTGAAATTACTGTTGGTATTTCTCACAAACAGAGGTCTTCCCTCCTCCATGTGAGTGATATTCTCGCCCGATATGTAGCCATAAGACATAAGTCCGCCGCAGTCTGCATCTCCCTCAAGTGCCTTATTGTAGAGAACCGAAAAGAGCTTATTCATATCAACAGGTATTCCGAGAGCTTCCTCGAACTCCTTGAATATGTTGACCCATGCGTTGAGGTCGGATGTGCAGTTGTTGCAATGAACCATGGATACAAGATTTCCTGTAGGTGTTGTGACAAGGTCAATCTCAGGATATACCTTGGAAAGCTCCTTCTCCATGACTATCATCGCGAATACGCTTGTTCCGGCTGATACATTTCCTGTTCTCACCGCAACAGCGTTGGTGGCTGTCATTCCGGTTCCGGCATCTCCCTCAGGCGGGCACATAGGTATTCCCGCCTCAAGGTCACCATCCTTATCAAGGAGCGCTGCGCCCTCTGCTGTGAGAACTCCTGCCTCATCACCCGCAAGAAGCACCTTCGGCATAATATCCATGAGTCTCCATGGAAGCTGTGCCTTGTCTCCCTGTGCATTTCTCTCCTCGATGAGCGAGTCGAATCTGCCTACCATATTTGCATTATAATTCTTAGCAGCAGTATCAATTGGGAACATGCCGGAAGCTTCACCGACACCGATAACCCTCTTTCCGGTAAGCTTCCAGTGTATGAAGCCCTCCAGTGTTGTCATGTAGTCAATACGCGGAAGGTGCTCCTCATTATTTAACATTGCCTGATAAAGATGGGCAATGCTCCATCTCTGAGGAATGTTGTAATTAAAAAGTGAAGTAAGCTCGTCGGATGCCTCCTCGGTTATGCTGTTTCTCCATGTCCTGAACGGAACTAAAAGCTGCCCATCCTTATCAAATACCATGTAGCCGTGCATCATGGCTGAAAAGCCTATTGCCCCAAGCCTTTTGAGTGTAACTCCATATTTTTCCTTTACATCCGCCTTCAACGATGCATAACAGTCTGTAAGACCTCCCCATATATCATCAAGGCTGTATGTCCACACACCATTCTCATAGCGGTTCTCCCATTCATGGCTTCCCCCTGCTATCGGTGTATGCTTCTCGTCAATGAGTACCGCCTTAATTCTTGTTGAACCGAACTCGATTCCGAGAACAGCTTTGCCGCTCTCAATTGTTTCCTTTACATTTCCCATTGCTTTCTCCTCCAGGTTATATTTTAATATTGTCTGCCAATAATAGCATACCTTCTAATGTCGACTATTCATCATAATCATCGTCATCATCATAGTCATCGTCGTACTCATCATCTTCATCATAGTCGTCATTATCTTCTGTATCATCAGAAAAAGCCTTTTTCTCTGCCTGCTTATTCTTCTTCCAGGCCCGTGATTTTTTCTCTTTTTTAGGCTTATCCCTGTCATTCTCTATAGAGTCATCCGGCTGCGTATCCTCCTCAGCTTCCGTATTCTCTTCGTCCTCGTCATCTTCATACTCATCCTCTGAGCTTAAGTCACCCTCCTTGATGGTAAGAACAGAACGGAATCTGCCGAAAAGCTTATTGCCAAGCCTGTTTTTCGCATGTCCTGCAGCGTGGTTCATTATCTCCTTTACCAGTTCAACAACATTACCCTGATCATCATTCGGAACCTGGCTGAGTATCAGATACAGCTTTAAAAGTGCCTTATCCTCGACTCTCCATCCCTGACTCTCCGCATAATCCTTGGCAATATCCACAAGCTCATTTACCGTATACTGCTTAAGTAAAAAGCAGCCCGTGAAATTATCTGCAAGATCAGGATTGTCCGCAAAGAGCTTATTTATCTCGAACTCCTCGTCCATGATAATAAACAATGTGTTGCGACTAAGCTTCATCATCGAGACAAGTGTTTCCCTCTTTAACCGTCCTGCATTCTCAATTACGAGAGTCTGACCTGCGAGCTTATCCGCATACACCTCATAGCCCTTCTCATTTATCTTTTCCGCTGATATGCGCGCAAGCTTCTGGTCACGGTCTTCGTCATACGCATGAAGTGCTTTAAACAGATTGATTGCAAAGGCTGTCTTGTCGGTAGTGCGGCTGCCCATGATGGCTGCATGCCCTGCATTATCAAGCTTTCCCACAGCCTCAGCTCTCTTAGCTCCGATGTATCTGCACAACCTCTTCTCCATGCCGGACATATATAAATATCTGTCAAGAAATACTCTCTCCTCAGCCTTGAGCAGATATCTTCCCGAATCAGAAACTCCTACAGCTGCCTTGGCATTATCCTCGATTATCTGCTCTATTCCGGCATTTATCGCATGTTCAAGATCAGGCACACCTCCTGTTTCATCTGACTCATCGTTTACATCATTTTCCTCTTCGATGCTCTCATTGTCATCTATATCCGGAATCTCCTCGAATTCTTCCTCCTCAGCTTCAGGCTCCTGCTTATCTGATTCTGCCTTCGGTTCCTCATCCTTATTGATTGACGCAGCTATCTCCCTGACCGTCCTCTCGAGAGCTTCCCTCTCCTCTTTGCTGTAGTCATCTGCCTTATGCTCAGTCTGTGCAGGCTCCCGCCTTCTGTCCTGTGCATGCTGCTGTGGTGCCTCAGCCTGTTCCTCTTCTGATTTGACAGGCATAACCATCTTCTTAATCTCAGCTACAGGAATCTCCCTTGTGGCACGATTATCAGGCTGCTTCCCATCATCCTCATCATCTAAATCGGAAAGCCACTGTGTTATGTCCATCTGTGAGGAGTTGGCTTCGCGGTCTGCTGCCGCCTCCCTCCTTCTCCGCTCCTGCTCGGCCTGAAGCTGTGCTACAAGCTCCGACATCTGTTCAAGCGTAAGCTGCTGCGTGACTTCTCTTATATCGGCATCTTTCAGGGCATTAATATCAGGCAGCCTGCTGTCGGACACAGTACTGCCGGGCGAAGCCTTTTTTCCATTATCGTCATGTGTCTTTGCTGCATTTCTTGATGCCTTGCGCCACTGGTGCTTGTTGATTATAATTTCCTTCGTAGGCTCAGAATCATCCTGTATATCTTCAAGCTGTGCCGCTTCCCTGAGTGCCTCGGTTCTCTCTCTGTTCTTATATGCCTCCATTATCTCATTGACATTCGCCTTAAGCTCCTGCTGCACGTTTCTGGTGTCATATACTGAATAGTCGGGAACCTTTATACTTATATCATAATCCGGCTCAAGCTTCTGCATATCTTCTTTTATAGCTGTCTTTGCAGGCTTTTTCTCTAAAGGCTGTGGTTTAACTTCTTTTTCAGGCTCCGGCTGCGCTGATATAGCATTATCGATATCTATAGGTGACCACTCTGTTGTGTTTCCTATATCATCAATGTATACCGGCTTGTTCTCCTCATCCGCAGAATCCGCCTCTTCGGCATAATCTTCCGGCTCTTCCGGCTCTTCCGTTTCTTCCGGCTCTGGCTCATGGCTCACAGGCTCCTCAACGATACCCGGCTTCTGCTGCTCATACTGCTCCGGTTCTTCATCAAGGGTATATAATGCCTCGTTGTCATAGTCCTCTGCCCCCTCAGCAGTCGGCTCATAAGACATATTATAGTCCTGTCGGGTATCGTGGGTATCATATTCATGTTGTTCGTACGCACTAATATCGCGGGTATCATATTCTCCATTATCATACGCACCGGCGTTGTCAGTATCGTATCCATGATTATTGTACGCATGATCATCATACCCATAAGCTGTGTCCGGCTCTGCCTCTGTTGCTGCAGCTTCCGTCTGCGCCGGCTCACCGCCCATGCCGTCATACACAGCTGAGCTGTTTATTCCGAGCGAGGACAGCTTCTCAAGCCTTGCAAGCTTCTCCATCTGCCCCGGTGTCAGCGGAACATACATCTGCTTAAGTCTCAACGCCTTCTCGACATATATTCCATCTGCAAACCACAGCACCAGCTCATCACATTCCCTCACACACTTGTCGGTAAGTCCTGCCTCGCTGTAGAGAAGCGCAAGCTCATACTCATACTCCTCGTCAAGCTCCTTATCCTTGTAGTTCTGAAGAATGGTTATAAGCTCCTCGACAGGTGCCTTCTTAGCGCGCTTTAACTTATACAGAAGGATATATCCGGTCACATCGCGCGGTGCCAGCTCCACATATTCCTGATAAATCTCCTCCGCATCATCCAGCTCACCGAGCTTGACATACATCTCCATAAGAGTTGCCAGAAGTCTCCTTCCGCCAAGCTTACGGTTATAGGCATAAATGCACACATTTCTCGCCTTATCATATTTCCCTGTTGCAACATACGCCTCTATGGCATTGGACATGACTGTCCACTGTTTCATCTTCTTCCATTCAAGCTGCTCTGCAACCTTGGCAGCATTGACATAATCCCCGCTCTTTACAAGCTTATCCAGTTTTTCTATCTTAATGGTCAACTCATACTTGTCCAATATGTTCACCTCACATTACATGCTTTTTTCCAGTTTATCACAGCACCTAGAGAAAATCAAAACTTTCCTGTGAAAAAGTTAGTCTTTCGTATTCAAGTTCGCTCTCTGCTACCTGACTGTGGTAATCAACCACAACTGTCTGCTGTTTTTTATCCACAAGTCTCTGTCCAAGTACATAATTGACATCGAATCGTCCTGTTATAGCCGGAGTAGCTCCTCGCGCCGGGACAATGAGCTGGACATGGTTGGTCTTTAAAAGCTTAAAGATAGGTTCCCAGATATATATATCCTTCGCCGCACCGAACGGATTATCAATGAATATCGTCTTTCCGAGCACTGCTGCCTCTTTTCCTCCTGCGTTTATGCTTGCAATATAATTGATCACAGAGACAAGGAACTGGATATATATACCCTGTGACTGCCCTGTACTTCCGACTGCCTCCTCATAGCGCAGATAACGGCTCTGATCCTTTATCCTCTCACGCTTGTACAGGCTTAATCTTATACTGTTCATGTCCGTAACTATGACGGAGAACAGTCTCTTCCAGCAGAGCCTTCCCCTTATGAATTTAAGCCTCTCGTCCATAGTCCTGAAGCCCTCTGCAAGGGATACCGTCTCATTAATATATACAGACATCCTGTCTTTATACATTTCTTCCTTCACATACGGAATCTGTAATGACAATACCGGAATAGCCTCTTCGTCAAGAGTGATTCTTGAAAGCTTATCCAGCCTTTCAAGCTCAGAGCGTATATTGGTGCATATCTGGACACATCTGTTCTCAAAATTGCTCTTGATAAGCTCCATGTCCTCAATGCCCCTGCTTATTCTGCCGCGCTCTAATTCAATACAGTCCTTGGTTGTTCCAAGCGCATCCGTGAGAGCCGCTGCCTCCTCCTGCGTCTGCGGAGGAAGGACATTCTGCTTCACCTCCTGTGCAAGCTCATACGCATTAAGACTCATAAGCTCATCGACAAGCAGATCTCGTGCCCTGATGAATGCAGTGCGCTTTTTCTGTTCCTCCTTCAACACACCGTCAAAGGTACGCCCTGCCTCCTCATACATTTCGTTGGTGAGCTTCTCATCAGACACACTGCCTTCATCCGCGCCCTCGGTTGTCATCCGGCTTATAATATCATCTGCATCCGGAGCGGCAGTCCTTACCATGCGTTCAAGATCCTTCTGCATCACCATACATGCCGTCTGCTCCTTGAGATTATCCTTTTCAAGCCCCGAAAGTCTTGAAAGCTCCTTCTTAAGCCTCGAAAGCTCCGCCTTGTGCTGCCCTGCATATTCCTGAGGATTATTTATTTCCACAAGCATATACTCTCCGTAATGCTCCTCATAGCTTCTTTTCGCGTACTCACAGCTTCCCTCAATCCTGTTCATCTGTGTGCTGGCAGCATCAAGCTCCCCCTGCAGGTTCTTCATGTTCTGCCTGAGCTTCTCCTGCTCATCAGCCATGGCATTTATCTGCGCATTGCTCTTCTCCTTTAAAAGTCCACGGCTGTCAAGCTCCTTTGCCCTCTCAAGGCTCACACCTCTGTAAAGCATCGAGCGCTCCGCCTTTTCCATTGCCGCCGTGCAGTTAGACATGAGCTTTTCCTTGTCCGCTATATCACCCAGCTCATCAGTGATAAGTGAATATATCGCATTAAATTTCGCGTCTATCTCGTCTGCCGTGACATTCGCTTTTTCCTGTTCAGCTTCGGTGTCTGCCTGCTCCTTATAGTAAGGAGCGTACCGCTCCCATGTCTTTTTTATCTTAGCTATAGTCTCCTGAAGTATATTTCTTTTATTCTCCAGCTCCTTAAATGCCCTCTCCCTGCTCTCGCACAGCTCCTTTGAGAGCCTCCTTGCCTTGACTGCCGACTCCTTATCAGCTTCGCTCTTTTTTATCTCCTGTAAATACTCGGCAAGCCTTTCACTGAGGCGCACTATATCCTCAAGCTTATCCCTTATCTCAATACTTTCCGAAAGTTTCCTTTCAAGCTCCGACCTCTGACCTGATATCTGCATGGAGCGCTCCTTTGCGCCCTCATTGATATCGGCAAGTCTTTCAAGCCGGCTGCCAAGTTGTTCAAGCTCCGACCTCTGACCTGCAAGAAGCAGCTCAAGCTGGGAAGTATTTTTCAGTGGTGTGCATACATAACCGCTCACCCTCTCATAGTCGCTCTTTACCGCCTCATATCTGTCCTCAAGCTTCACAAGCTCTGCATTTATCTGCTCAAGCTCCTCCGACGCCTTCCTTATCCCCGCCTGACGTCCCGCCTCATCATATATAAATGACAGGTCACGGCACGCAAGCATATAGTTGTCATCATCCTGCGGCACCGCCGGTTCATTATCGTTCTCTAACAGTGCTTCCACTGCCGACAGTCTTATTATCGGGACTACTCCGCAGTCCATTGCCATCACATTCCTGTCACGGCATATACTGTCATAGTCCTCACCCGCAAGCACGGAATACGGAAGGTACGGAAAACGTGCCGCGAGCGTGGCACATTCATCGCTTGTTTTCTCCCTCAGATATTCGGCGCCGCTCACAACGCTTCCCTCATATCTGCTCGAAAGATATTCGCACATTCTCTTAACACCATCGGAATCTACAGGTTTAAGGTTCTCTATGGCGCTTATATAGCCCTGTGTCTCACTCTTCTTATTTTTTAACTGTTCACGCTGTGAAAGTATTCTGTCATAAATACCTCCAAGTGACCTAAGCAGATTATCCGTATCCGGCTCACCGTACACCTTCGCAAGCGCAGCAAGCTCCCGCTCCCTGTCCTTAGCCTCCGCAAGCTCTTTTTCAAGCTTCTCTATATTGTTACTGCAAATCTGCAGCTGCGCTGTTGTCTGCGCATGCTCATTTATATCACTGTCGCTCTTTAGCTTAAGCTTAGCTTGCTCATCACCCAATGCCGCAAGTGCTTCCTTCAATGCCGCGATATTTTCCCCATAGCGCTCTGCCTCCGCCGGCGCATTCTCCGTCACAAGGAGCGGCGTTGCTTTTAACTTACCTGCAAGCTCGTCCTCAAGCTCCTTAACCTGCCTCCGGTATCCGGCCAGCTCTCCGTCGATTCTCGCACACTCGTTATCGCTCATGCGGTAATTCTCTCTGAGATTGTCAAGCGCCTCCGTGCTCTCCTGCAGTTCTGCCTCTGTTTCACTGAGGCTGTGCCCGGTTGTGGAAAGCTCCTCCGCCATATATGCGTGCTTCGCCGCTGCCAGACCTTCAAGCTCCTTTGCAAGGTCCTCTCTTCCCCTGCTGCGGTTGTCAATGTACTGCTTAAGCTCCGCAAGGCTCCTCTCCTGCCTTACATAATCCGCATAGTCCTCCGCCGCGTAGGAAAGCTCAAGCTCCTCCTTCTTTTTATCGAAGCTCTTCTCTGCCTGCTCATAGCCCTCCGAAAGGCTGACTACCAGAGCACGCACCTTTCTAAGCTCCGCCTCCTCATCGGCGATAAGCGCCGCCGATATAAGCCTCTCTTCCTCAAGCTGTGCCTGCCTTATACCCGCTATATCCGCGGCAAGCTTCTGCGCCTGCGCTTCGTTCTTCTTCGTCTGCGCCTGCGCCATGAGAAGGTACTTAAAGAGTCTGTTCTTTCCCTCCTCCTTGCGCTCAAATATATTTCCGAAGTCTGCCACCTTGGTGGAAAAATCAGATATGAGCTTAATCTCCTTATCATAATTGTCCATCGTCTCCCTTCTCTTGGCAAGCTCCAAAAGCTTATCCTTTATCTCAAGAAGGGTCTCTGACATCTCGTCATCGCCGTTCCCGCCGCGGATACGGTTGTTGTACGACTTCTCAATAATCTCCTCTATCAGTAAATCCTCGACAACCTTTCTGGTGGTTCTGTAATTACTCTCAAAATAAGTCCTGACATGTCCCTCGGTCTTATTGATTCCCCTTACCAGCTCCCAGTGGCTCTCATAGATTCCATAGTCATTTATGAAGCTTAGGTAATCCCCCTTGCGCTCAAAAAGCCGCACCTTCACACCGAAGTCCTTCTTCTCAAGGTCGCGCAGGTATGCCTTCAGCCCATTGTAGGTAATTCTCTCCCTGCCATCGGACAACGGAAGATTCTTGATATCATTGTCCCCGAACTCCCTGTAAAAAATACAGTAGTTAAAATACTCTATTCCCGTCTTCTGCTCGCCCTCGGCGTCCTCACCTGCCCTCGCCTTACGCGCGCAGAAGCCGCAGGTCATGTACTTGTATCCGTTCTTTACATCGCAGGAATCTAATTTCCACTCCACAAGCGAATGTATCGTGGTGCTTCCTCCCGGCTGCACGAACAGCTTCTCCACAGGCTGCTTCTCGTCAAGAGTACAGTTCGGAAGCATCGTCTGAAGCAGAAGAAGCATGAGCACACTCTTACCTCCGCCGTTTGCAAGGTCATATATGGTGTTCCTGCACGAAAAACGCATCAGAAAATCATCGTAGAACTGAGTGCCAAAATTATATTTTATATTGTTGACCCTGATTCTGTTAATCTGTGGCATTCTGTGCCTCCTGTTCTTCCCTTGTTAATATCTCGTATAGCCTGCCTCTGTTGATACTGTAATAATTCTCCGCCATAGCCTTGAACCTGTCTGTCGGATAATATTTATCCTGATTTTCCACGAAAAGCCCCTGAGCCACAAGAAAGTTAAACGTAAGTTTAACATAGCCCGTCTTGGAATTTCTGGCGGCTCTCTGTCCCTGAACGTCATCGGTCGACGTGACAGGAAGCTCATCCCACAGCAGCGCAAGCGTTTTAAAGCTGTTCTCCTCAACATCATCAAGCACAAGCCCTGCCGAAGGGTCAATAACCTTCACCAAAGCGCTGTCAACAGCCTTTATGACATCCTCATGTCTTACGAACTCCGTGTAGGTGTAGCTGCCCGACGTCTTATAGAATTCCGTCATGGTACAGTATATTATAAGATAACACAAAAAAAGTTCCTTGTTCACCCTGACACCAAGAGCGCGCCTCAGCTCCTCATTAGTAAAGCCAAAGCCGGCATCTCCCATGCCGGCGTTATCCTCATCCGCACTGACAAACAGTGCATTATTATATTCATAAAGCTCCAGCCCGAACTTCTTTAAAATCAGCCTGAGCGCATCATATACCTGCGAATTGGACGAATATTCCTCATAGAGTGCCACATTGCCGCCTGACGCGCTCACTCTGTCTCCTCTTATCAATGCGGCGGCAAGCTCAAGGGCTTTTTCCAGATTGCGTTGCTCCATGTGTGTGTGTTCCTTTCTACTTTATTTTTGACCCGGACGTTGTGTAATTTAACTATATTGGCGTTGTTTTAGTTTTTGCTGTTTACTGTTTTGTAAAAAGTATGTTTGATATCGTGAAGCCTTCTGCAAGCTCGATTTCATCGGGTGGGTCGGCGGGGGTTATGG
>ENA-OZGB01001239-OZGB01001239.1-human-gut-metagenome-genome-assembly--contig:-NODE-1239-length-12374-cov-20.887247_pt1 | contig 12374 bp, 11 predicted proteins | sample MGYA00245113_ERZ653651 | MGnify/ENA primary metagenome ERZ653651 (study PRJEB26926, sample SAMN06165095) | human gut metagenome | biome: ENVO:00009003; feature: ENVO:2100002; material: ENVO:00002003... | reverse complement strand
ATGATGAAAACCAAACAGAAGAAGAAAGAATGACACTTATTTCAAATATTAATAAAATATATATGAATATTAGTGAAATTGGAAATAAAATTGTTACGAATGGAATTAAAAAAGTTGAATTGCCTGATGGTAGTTTTGTAGAAGATGAATTAATGATTTATGAATTTATTTCCAATTCAAGTGCATCATTCATTAGTGAACTCCACGAAAAAATTAAAGAATTAAATGATATTGGTTTACCAAAAGAAATAAAATATGAATGTCCATATTGTCAATACAAATGGAATGAAGCATTTTTTGGGTTTAATCAATCGGATTTTTTCGGTTTAAGCTCTTAAATTCTAAAGATGAGCAAATTTTAGAATTTATTGAGCATTTAGAAAAACAACGAGAAAGTATAGAAACCTCATTATTAAATATTCAAATATATTCAAATGGTCAAATAACTTTACAAGAATTATATCATATGCCATTTAAATTAAGAGAGAAATATATTAAATTAAAGACTGATTATGATAAAAAAATGAATGAAGCTAAAATAAAAAGCATCTCTTAATGATGCTTTTTATTTTATTTAGTTGTAATAAATATTCATATACATATAAAATTGAGGAAAATTAATGGTTAAATATGTTTTAAGAAATACTGAAAAATTTATAATTACTGATGACTTATATGAAAATATGAAAAAAGAAGGTAATAAATTTTTAGTGGAAGAAATTACTTTATCAGATGATGAAATTAAAGGATATAAAAGAGAATTATATGACTATGCGTGGGGAAAATTAAAAGAAAGAGCTGGTTATGATATTAATACTTTAAATGAATTGATTGATATGGAAGAACCACAAGCTATTCAATATGAAATTGACCGTTTAGTTACTCCTAATCTTTTTAAATCAAATAATCAACGAGAGGTTTATAAAACTTTATATAAACAAGCATCACGCTTAGCAGATGCTTCAATAAATCGTTATTATGATGCTAAAAAAGCAGAGCAAAATAAAATAACAAAAAATACAAATGATGTTGTAAAACCTGAACAAAAAAATAATGAAAATACTGTTGAAAATGATGAAACATTGACAGATTATGATAAATCAGTTTTAAAAAATTATTATGATACATATAATACATATGGTTGGGAAGAATTAAAACATTTAGATAATATTTACCCAGGATATGAAGAAAAAGGAAGAGAATATATTTTTGCTATGAAAAATAAAAATAAAGATAAAGAAAATGAAAATTTATCTATTAAAAATGATGATAGTGAAAGTGATATTGATAGTGATAAAAGATTAGTATTTGTTAAAAATGCATTATCGCAAAATAAAATACCTTTAACAAATGAACAATTTCAAGATATAGTAGGTAAAGATAATATTAAAAATTTAATTAATATATATAATGGGTTATATTATTGTGGTGCATCAATAGCTGAATCAAAAGCAAAAAGAAATGAATTGAAACAAAAATTTAGTAATATTGAAGAATATTTAAAAGCCGTTGATGATGAAACACAAAAATTATTTGATACTGTTACTCAAAAATGGTGGGAAAATGTTTATAAAAATATTCAAAAAAATAAACCAAATCAAGTTAAAATTCTTGACAAAATGATGTCAACAGTTAAAAAAGAAGATGATGATTATGATTTACAGCAAGAATTTTTATTGAAAGGTAAAGCGGCAAATAAAATCATACAAAGAATAAAAGATATTATGAGAAATGTTGGTAAAGTAAATTATGTTAATTATGTTTTTACTAATGTTCCAAATTTGAGTTCAGTTAAAAAATATTATTTGTCTGAATTACAAACAAATGCTTCTTTTTCTGATGATAGGGAAATGGAATTAAAAAAAATCGAAGAAATTAGAAATGCTGATAATAGTTTATTTCAACAAATTTCAAAAAGATTATTAGTTCACGGTGATATTAATGAATATGTGAAAGTTATTCGTTATGATGATGTATTGGATGGAGTATTTACTGTTACTAAAACTGAACGTGCAACAACATTAGGTCAACAGAGAATAATTTTAACATTTACAGAGAATTCAACAAGAGAAGTAATGTTTGTTTTAGTTATTGAACCAACATTTGGTGCATTAAAACAACTTTTTAAAGGGTTAGATGTTTCTGGCGTTAAAAATGCAGTTGATAATTTAAATAAAAAATTATAAAGGTTAATTAAATGGCTGATGATTATATTGAAATGGAAACTTCTTCAAAAATTCCAGTTTTACATAGAGGTAAAGAGGTTGCAGTTGGCTTTAATGACTTTGGTTCTATTCAGCCATTAGATACTTTATTAAGTCAATATTTTCCGAAAAAATATGGTAAAAATATTGATAAAAATATTGATAAAAATATTAAAGAACTAACAACAAATATTAAAAAAATAATTTCATTAGAAGAACTTCAACAAAAAAATAGTAAAAAAGATGTTCAAAAATCAGCATTAGCATTACAAGAAATTGCTAAAGCATTAGATAAAAGCATTGAACAAAATAAAAAACGTGATAAAGAAGATGATGCTCGTACTAATGGTGTTATTTCAAAAATATTAAAAGAAGTTAGTAATATGTCAGTTGACATCTTTAAAAATTCTATGGAAAAATTAGGATTTTTAGTTGATTTGACAAAATCAGGTGTAACTGTTACTCAAGGATTTGATACATTAGAAAAGAAAAGTTTTCATTTAGCTCGTACTACTGAAAAATTAACTAATTGGTTTTCAAAAAATTCTCAAACTGTACAACGTTTAAATGCCCGTATGGGAGATGGTGTAACAACTTTTACAGATGCGTTAGATAAAATTACAGGACAATATGCATTATCAACGGAAGAAGAAGAAAAAATTGTTGCTAGATGGTATGAAGATAGATTAAAATTTCTTAATCAAGATGAAATTCTTCGTCAACAACAAAATTCTGAAATTGAAAAATATACAAAATCATTAATTAAATTAAGAACTGCAACAGGTAAAAGTATTGATACAATTTTAGAAGAATCTAAGATTAGAGAAGAAGAATTTGCATATGAGCGATTAAAAAAAAGTAATCCATTACTTGAAGAATTATCAAATAATTTAAAAGGTATGGGTTTATCTCCTGCACAAGTAAAAGCATTAATAACTGGAGATGTGTCAACAGTTGAAGGTATTGCAACAAATAATTCACCTTTTGGTCAAATGGTACAACCAATAATTTCACAAATATTAAGTGGTAATTATAAAGGTGATATGATTGCTGATTTAAATAAAGCATATGATGTAACATCAACTGACCGAAATAATATTTTACAAACACTTGGTACAAATCGTCAATATTCTTGGTTGATGAAAGAAGCTCAATATCAAAATGCTCAAAATCAATTAGCAGGTATACAAAAATTAAATACTGTTAGTCAAACAAAAGTTGATGAAAGTGGATTTTATGCAGCTCGTAAACTTCGTGATGAAGAAACTAAAATAAAAATAGCTGATAAAGCATTAACATCTTATAGTATTGAAAATCTTACAACTCAATTAGAATTATTAAATAAAGGTTTAGAAGTTTTTAATAAAGGTTCAGGTTGGGCAGTTGATAAAAAATCTGAATATGCAAGTAGTTTTTGGAAAGAAACGGCAGTTATTTTTGGATATAACTCCGCAAAAAGTTTTGCTTCTGAATTGTTACAAACTGTTGGAAGTATGGTTGTAAATGCAACGAATGTAACAATTAATGAAATGTCATCAGGAAAAAATAAAAAAAATAGAGATAAAAATAAAAATAATTCTGAAAATTCTTTAGAAAAAACAAATAATTTATTATCTCGTATTTTATATGGAGTTGCAGGATTAGCTATTATGGCAGGAACTGCATATTTTGGAGATGACATAGCAAATTCATTAGTTAATCAGTTAGATAGTCCGATATTAAATGGAATTACTCAAACTGGTATTGGGGCAACTGGTGGTTCAGTTGGTGGAGCTTTACTTGGTTATGCATTAACAGATTCTAAAATTGGAGCTTTTATTGGTGCTAAAATTGGAGCTGTTACTGGTGCTGGTATTGGAGCTGGTAAAGCAATATATCAACATAATGAAACTCCTGAAATGATTATCCCAAATCAACCATCATTTGATTCTTCATCAAATACATCAGCAAGTAATGCATCAACACAAAATGCAGAAACTCAACGATTTAATGCAACAAATCAAGTTCAGAAAGATATTAAAGAAATTAATTCATTAATGCTTGATGCGTTAGAAAGAATTGAAAGAGGTCAGCAAAGACAAACACAACAATTAGAAAATATTGGATTTATGGCAACAAGTAAAAATACTGGTATGATATAGAAATTAAAAATACATACAATAAATATTTTTATTGAGTTATTAAGGAGATTAAATGTCTTATAAAAAATTTTTAAAAGCGGTAACATTACCAAAAGCAAAGCTTGGAGTTAGAGGTAATTCTGGAGATAATGCTACATCAATTTATGATAGATATAAAAATTATTTACCAGCAGTTTATCAAGGTCCAAATAATCGTTGTGAAAGATATACTATTTATGATGGTATGGAACAAGACCCTATTATTTCTTGGTCATTAGATACGATTGTAGATTATGTTATCCAAGCTGATAAAGATAAGCCATTTAAAATTGAATATACTGCAAATGAAAAGTTGCCTGATTCCCAAACACTAACAATTGAAAAAGAATTAGATGATTGGGTTAAAACAAATGAATGGAAAAAAAGAATGTATCCAACAATTCGAGATGCATTAAAATATGGAGATGTATTTTTTGTTCGTGACCCTGATACATATGAATTGCAAAAAGTTAATATATATGATGTGTTAGGCGTTGTTGTAGATGATTTAAAAAATCCAACACATTATGTTATTAAAAATGTTGAATTAAATGTTCCTTTAAAAGTTGCAACAACTGCACAATCAGATGTTACTACAAGAAATTTATTAAATACAATTAATTCTAATTTTCCTGGTGTTGTTAATGCAAGCAATACTGCAAATGCATCAACCTCTCCAAATCCAACTGATGATAATACAACTTTACCAGTTAGTGCTGATAATGTAATTCATTTATCATTAAATGTCGATAATGTATTACTTTTTCCATTTGGATTATCAATTTTAGAAAAAATTTATAAAATTTATATTCAAAAAATGTTATTACAAGATTGCATTTTATTATATAGAATTAAAAATGCAACAGAAAAATTAGTTTTTTATATTCCAGTTGGGGGAATACCTCGCTATAAGCGTAAACAAATACTTGAAAAAACCAAAAATGAATTATCTCAAAGACGTATGCCTGCTAAAGATACAGATGGTGTATTTAATACAATAGATGTTGCATATAATTCAATCCCAATGAATGAAGATTATTTCTTACCAGTTGATTCAGATGGTGTTCAGCCAAAAATTGAAAAGTTAGCTGGTGGTCAAGCACTTGGTGAAATTAATGATATGGTTTTTTGGGAGAATTTATTAATTCGTGGTATGAATGTTCCACAATCTTGGGTACCTTACGGGCCAACTGACGGACAACGAACTTTACCAACAAATGTTGCAAATGCATATGTTCAAGAATTAAGATTTTTTAAATTTTGTTGTCGTATTCAAGATATTTTAATTCCTGAATTAGATAAAGAATATAAAAGATTTTTGCAACATAGAGGAATTAATGTTAATGAAGATAGTTTTAATTTAACTTTTAATGAACCATCTAATATTACTGAAATTTCAGAAGAAGAAATTAAAACAAATAGATTAAATGCATTTCTTAGTGCATCTGGAAGTCAATATATCTCAAAACAATTCGCATTAAAATATTATTTGAAACTTACAGAAGAAGAATTTAATGAAAATCAGCGTTTATTGATTATTGAAAATCAAAATAGATTTAAAAATGAAGATGTTGAATTACCAACTGAAGATAAAAATCAAATTCCTGGTTTACGTACCGTTGGTATTGAAGATATTTCAATGGATTACTTGAATGATATGGCGGCAGATATGAATGCTGGTATGGAATCATTAGGTGGTATGCCAGCAGGTGGTGATATGAGTAGTATGGGTAATGGTGAAATGGGTGGTGGAATGCCATCAGGAGATGCAGGTGGTATGGGTATTGCTCCAACCGCAGGTGCAGGTTCAACTCCATCAGTATAAAGGAAAAACAATGAGTACAATGTTAAAAGAATTGACAATTTTATTAGAAAATGATAATGATGATATGGATAAACCATATGATAGAATGGATGATAAGAATATTCCAAAAATATTTAAAAAACGAAAAAAAGTGCTTAAATTATCTGATATTAATAGATTAAAAAAAATTCGTAATAGTAAAAGAGAAGAATTAGCACAAGATTCTGTATTTGTTCCAATTCTTTACGGCCCAAATTTAGAAAATCCAGAAGGAATGGGTGGAGATTTAGGTGGTGGAATGCCAATGTAAAAGAGAGTATATTACATACTCTCTTTTAATTTTTCACCATATTTGGTTTCATAAGCATCATACATATATTCAGGAATAGGTTCTCCTTCATTGGGAAGAATTTTTAATTCACGTAATGCACGAATATATAATTTATCTTTCGTTTTTTCAGAATGGAATTTGGGTTTTTCCATATTTGAAATGAAGTATTGTTTAAAATATGGCATCCAAGGAAAATGACATTCAGCAGATTGTTTCATTGCCCAATCATACTGATTTTTAACACGTTTGAAAATCTCTTGATAAAGTTTTTCATTATCTTTCTTTTTAATAATCATATGTTTTTTCATAGTATATCTCCTTATAATGGAAATATAACATATATTTTTTAATTGTCAATGAAAAAATTATAATTTTTCAAGTGGAATATCTAATAATTTCATTCCATTTGGTAATGTTAAAACAAATTTAATATCATACACATTATTATATGTGTTATTTTTTTCAAAATGCCTTTCTAATTTATAAGATTTTACTAATGACCAATCAGACCAATCTTTAATAAAAGGATTAAAAAAGCGTTCATATATTTGTCCATTTATTAATTTAACACATTCTACATCTTTTGTTGGATGCTTATAACAGCCAACAACATTTAGATTGGATAATTTAAGTTTAGACATATTATTTCTCCATTGTTTAATAATAGATTGCTATTCCATTTTTATTTTTATCTAATGGTTCATTATACCAATAACCTTTTTCAACACCATCAGCAAAAAATCCATATACATCTTTATCGGCAATATTTGATGTGTAATAAACGTTTGTATAAGATTTTGAATATTCAATTTGGAAGCAAGCAAAAGCATCATCCAATGAAATATTTTTAATAGTTTCCATTTTTTATCCTTATCAATAAATTTTTTTATATAGTATATTATTTTTTTAATTTGTCAAGAGAAAAATACTAATTTTCATCAAAACTTAATAAGTTTTTATAAATACAAATAGAACAAAATATTTTTTAACAATTAAGGAGTTAATTAAATGACTAACGATTTAGAAAGAAAATTATTAGCAGAAGCATTTGATGCTTTGGTTAATGATAATGATATAGCTAAAGCTACTCGTCTTTTCAAACGTCAATGGGATTTAAAAGCTAAAAATTGTTACTCTTTGTTAGAAGCTGAAGATGAAAGTTTTGAAGTATCTGATATGGGTGATGAATTAAATAGTGAAATTTCTAATGATGAAATTGATAGTAGAAATGAAGCAAGCGACCAAACTATGGTTGCTATTGACGAATTAGAAGAAAAATATCCAGGTGAATTACCAGATGATGTAAGAGGTAAATTGGATGAACTTCGTAATATCGTTGATGAAAGAAAATTAAGTGATGGTGATGACGAAGAAGCATCATCTGATGATGATGCATTAGCAATCATTGAAGACTTAAAAGCTGATTATGAAATGGCTGGTGCCGCTGATGATGAAGAAATCAATGATTTATTTGATGAAATTTCTTCACATTTCCAAGATGGTTCAGAAGTTGAAGAATTAGATGTTGAAGATGATGATTCTGATTTTGATTTTGAAGAAGATGTAAAAGTTGAAGAAGCAGAAGGTGATGATTTAGTATCTGATTTAGAAGCTGAAGGTGAAGATGAAATTGAAGCTGGTATTGAAGATGAAATGGATGCTCACGAAATGGGTGAAGATTCAGAAGGTACTGTTGAAGTTTCAGAAGAAACATATGATGATTTAATGGATATTTTAAATCGTTTAGAAGCTGAAAATGGTTCAGAAGATGCAATTGAAGAAGGTTGGTCAAATATTGCTGACCCTCGTAAAAAAATGACTTCTGAAGATGAAGGCGTAAATAAAAAAGGTACAATGAACTTTGGTAAATTATCTGATATGAAATTAAATAAGAAACCACGTTTAGGTGTAAGTTCAACTGATTCTAAAGGCGAATCAGCAGATAAAAAAGTTAAAGTTCAGTCAACTGAAAATAAAGGTGCTAAACAATGGCACAAAGTTGAAAAACCAGCTAATAAACCTGCCGCTGGTAAATCAATGATGGGTAACTAATAAGGATTTGTAAGAATGGGTAATATGTTAGTTAATAATAAACCAGTTCTTCAAGAATATATCAGTTCAGGTCAGTCACGAATGATGGCTGACCCGACTGATTATGTTGATGAAAACGGTAATCGTAAAAAACATTGGTATTTGAAAGGTATCTTTATTCAAGGAGAAATTCAAAACCTTAATGGTCGTATTTACCCAAGACACGAAATTGAAAGTGCAGTAAATGATTTAAGCGAACAAATCCAAATGCACGGTGGTGTTTTAGGAGAATTAGACCACCCAGATACATTGGTTATCAATGTTCATAATGTTTCCCACTTAATTGAAGAAATACATATGAAGGGAAACGATGGTATTGGTAAAATGAAAATTTTATCAAATACTCCATCAGGAAAAATAGTTGAAGGATTATTACAAGACGGAGTTCCACTTGGTGTATCATCTCGTGGTTCTGGTAATGTAAGCGATTATGATAATACGGTTTCAGATTTTGAAATTGTTACAGTTGATATTGTGGCAACCCCTTCAGCTCAAGATGCAAGACCAACACCTATATATGAAAAATTAATGTATACTGGTAGTGGTCAAAAATTATTAAACAATGCTCAAGATTTAATAAACAGTAGTTCTTCAAGATATGAATCTAAATTAAATGAAGATATTGTATCTTGGTTTAGAAACTGGAGCTGTAAATAAAGGTTAAAAGGAGACCATTACAATGGCAAGATTGACAGATAAAGAATTAAATGAAAAACTTATGGAAAGTTTAAATATTACAACTGCCGATGCTAAGAATGCATTTAATGCTTTAATGACTGAAAAATATAAAGAATTAAAAAATGAAGCTCGTAAAGAAGTTTATGAAGAATTATCTAAACAAGCTAAACAAGATAAAGAAAAAATTATTGAATCTATGGATAAATTATCTCGCCAAACTATTAATGAAGAAATGAAGAAAATTGATATTCATAGAAAAAAATTAATTGAAGAAAAACTTGCTTTACAAAAAGCTAAAGCTAACGTAGCAAAAGAAGTTGCAGATAAAGTTGCTGTTATTAAAGAAAACTTTAATAATAAATTAAAAAATGTTCAAACAACAATGCAAAATAAATTAGAAGAAGAAAAATCTAAATTTATTGATACTGCTTCTAAATGGTTAAATGAATCAGTTAAAAAAGAAATGACTGAACATTATAACGATAGAAAACAGTTGGGCGATGCATTAGAACAATTTGGTAAATTTATTTCTGAACAAGTTTCTATGCAAGCAAAAAATCATAAAGATGAAATGAAATCTTTAGATGCTTTAAGAGTTAGATTGGTTCAAGAACAAAAAGAAAAAATTTCAGAAGCTAAAAAACAATTCTTTGCAGAAGCTTCAACTAAAATGCAAAAATTTATGCAAGAAACACTTACACGTGAATTAAAACAATTCCGTCAAGATATTGCAGAAAATCGTAAAAAAGCATTTGGTATGAAAATTTTTGAATCATTTGCTAAAGAATTTGCTGTTAAATTCTTTAATGAAGATAAAGTTGTTAAATCTATGTTTGAATCAGTTAAAGCTTCACAGAATAAATTAATGCATTCAAACAAAGTTTTAGAAAAACAATTAAATGAAGCTAAAAATCAGGTAAATCAATTATCAGCTATCAATAATAAATTATCAAGAGATAAAATTATTAATGAATCAATAGCTCATTTACCTATTGATAAGCAAAATATGATGAAAAATTTGGTTAAAGAAATTGCTACTGAAAAGTTGGAAGAATCAATTAAGAGATATATTCCTATGATTTTAGGCAATTCTTCAACAAATCAAATAAATAAAAATGACAGAGTGTTAAAAGAGGGTAAAAAAGTTACATTTTTAACAGGTGAAAGTAAAAACAAAAATGCAATAGACTTAAATGAAGGCAATCTAAGTAGTGACTTAGAAGAAGAAATTAATAAAGTTATTGCTAATTGCAAATTTTAAAGTAATTTTTAGGAGAAAAAATAATGACAACAAATATTGAAAAGAGCGTGTTATTGTTAGAAAGTCCATCAGCTTGGAATAGATTGAAAAAAGGTATGGTTTCTGACATTAAGGGTGCTTCTCGTAGACGTATTACAGAATCTGTATTAGAAAATGTACGTAGACAATTCTTAGCAGAACACGCAACCCAAGGTTCAACAGTTGCCGCAAATGTGGCAATTATTAACAAAGTTATGATGCCTTTAATTAAACGTATTATGCCAACAGTTATGGCACACGAATTAGTAGGTGTTCAACCATTATCAGGCCCTTCTGGTACAATTACAACTATGAGAATTAGATATGCTACAAATTCTCCTGTTGATGGTACAGGTATCATCGCTGGTCAAGAAGCATTATCACCATTCTTAGTTGGTGCTTGGTATTCTGGTAATGAAGATATGGTTAACCCAGGTGCGGCTGATACTGCTGTATTAGAAGGTACTGGTGGTAACGATATTAACATTGAATTCGTAAAAGAAGATGTTAAAGCTGGCTCTCGTAAATTAAAAGCTAGATTTACATTAGAAGCTATGCAAGATGCTCAATCTCAATACGGTGCTAATATTGAACAAGAATTAACTTCTGCTTTAGCTCAAGAAATCGTATTAGATATTGACCAAGAAATTTTAGGTAAATTACAAGCTATTGCTGGTTTACCAGTTGCAACTTATGACCAAAACAGAATTTCAGGTGTTGCAACATCAGTTGTTGACGAACACGCCGCATTGGCTGTTATGATTAACAGATACTCAAACGAAATTGCTCGTAAAATCAGAAAAGCTTCTGCTAACTGGTCAGTAGTTTCACACACAGTATTATCTGTTTTACAATCAGCTACTGCTTCACAGTTCGTAAGAACAACAGAAGGTACATTTGAAGCTCCAACTAATAATAAATTTGTTGGTACATTAAATAACACATTAAAAGTTTATGTAAACACATATGCTAAAGATGATGATATTTTAATCGGTTATAAAGGTTCAGATGAAATTGATGCCGCAGCTTATTATTGCCCATACATTCCAGTAATGTCATCAGGTACTATCTTAGACCCTAATACATTCGAACACGTTATGGCTTTAAGCACACGTTATGGCTTCTTCGCTTTAACTAACCCAGCTAACTCTTTAGGTAACGCTGGCGACTTCTTAGCTAAAATTAAAGTTGCTAACTTACGTTTCATCTAATTAGCTGAAAAGAGTATTAAAAAAGAGGTTGAATTTCTTCAACCTCTTTTTTTATTATATGTTCTTGACATTTTGAAATTTAATGATATTATTATGTAAAATTAAATAAAAGGAAAAATAATGTTAGAGTTTTTTAAAGAAATTGTACAATCAAATCCTGCATTAGCAACTATGTATAGCGGCGGTATTGTTGCAATGTTTGTTATGCATAGTAAAGTAATTTTTGGTTGGGTTTATACAAAACTTATATCATTAATTTCATTTTCAATTTCATATAATGCTAAAATATACAATTATGAAAGTGTTCCAAATAAAAATTTAGAATTATTAATTAAAAATCAAACACATTTATTTCAAAATACATATGAAATTAATAATAAACAAGAAATTGGTGAAGGTTATGGAGTAACTTGGCTATGGATGTTTAAAAAATTGGTATATTTTTCAAAATCGTGGGAATCTGATGCAAATGGTGTAACTTTAAAAATATTTTTAAGGGTATATTTTGCAAATAAAAAGAAATTTATTAAAAAATTAGAAGAATCTTTAAAGGATACAGTTGAAGCATATGCTGTCTCTTATACACATCTCCGAGCCCACGAGACTGCAGCTAATCT
>ENA-OZGB01001237-OZGB01001237.1-human-gut-metagenome-genome-assembly--contig:-NODE-1237-length-12393-cov-10.528854_pt1 | contig 12393 bp, 10 predicted proteins | sample MGYA00245113_ERZ653651 | MGnify/ENA primary metagenome ERZ653651 (study PRJEB26926, sample SAMN06165095) | human gut metagenome | biome: ENVO:00009003; feature: ENVO:2100002; material: ENVO:00002003... | reverse complement strand
CGAGATTAGCTGCAGTCTCGTGGGCTCGGAGATGTGTATAAGAGACAGCAGCACAATACGCTTCGGAGCAGCCGATATCGGTGGAATGTACTATTCATTTGCAAATACATTTACGGAGCTTGCCAATGAACAGGGCTATGACTTTACCTGCAAGGTCCGTACCACAGCCGGCTCTAATGCCAATATAAGACTTTTATCCGATGGCTATATAGAGATAGGCCTCGCACAGGCAGACCTGATAGCCGACGCCTACAAGACAAATGAAGATTTAAGGGCTATAGCAGGGCTTTACACCGAGACCTGTCAGCTTGTGGTCCGCGCTGATTCAAACATACAGACTCTTGACGACCTGTCAGGACACACTGTAAGCATCGGAGCAGAGGAATCCGGTACCGAGCGAAACGCCACACAGATTCTTGAGTTCGCCGGTATGCCATCATCCCTTGTTGCCACCAAAAACCTGGACTATATCGAGGCCACAAAAGAGCTAAAAGCCGGTGATATAGATGCCTTCTTCTGCACTGCAGGACTCACCACCACTGTCATAGATGAGCTCTCAAAGGAATGCGACATAAGGCTTATCCCGCTGACTGATACTGTGATAAGCAAGATGCTTGAAAGCAGCTTGGCATACACAAGCGAAGTCATACCTGCCGGCACATACACAGGCCAGACCACAGATATAAGCACAATAGGTGTAAAATCTGTGCTTATCACAAAGGCTGATGTATCCGACGATACAATTGAGCAGCTTACATCGCTCCTGTTTGAAAAAGAAAATGAGATTTCCTACTCCAACTCTCTTAAGCTTGAGCTGACATATGACTTTGCAACAGACGATATACCTATTCCATTTCACGATGGAGCGAAAAGGTATTATAAAGCCTGTGGATATAGCACAAATTAATTCTCGAATTAATTTTTAGCCCAATATATAATATTCAAAATTTAATAAGAAAATAACAAGAATATAATCAATTAAAATTGAAAGGTAACACATGAAAATACAACTTGACATGTACCAGACACTGGCCGTTGCCGTGCTTGTACTACTACTTGGAAACTATTTAAAAAAGAAAATATATTTTCTTCAGAAATTCTGTATTCCGGCGCCTGTCATAGGCGGACTGATTTTTGCCATCATGACATGCATATGCTATGTCACAGGAATCGCAGAATTTTCCTTTAATGACACACTGCGCGAGGTCTGCATGGTATTCTTCTTCACATCTGTAGGCTTTCAGGCTAATCTCAAGGTATTAAAAAGCGGAGGCAAATCGCTCATCGTATTCTTGGGACTGGTTATAGTGCTTATCATATTACAAAACTTAACCGCCGTGGGGCTTGCAAAGCTCTTAAACCTGAATCCGCTAATCGGCATGTGCACCGGCTCTATTCCTATGGTTGGCGGACATGGCACCGCAGGAGCCTTTGGCCCGGTGCTAGAGGACTTGAACATAAAGGGTGCCACGACCATCTGTACAGCCGCAGCTACCTTCGGTCTCATCTTTGGAAGCCTGATAGGAGGACCTCTTGGAAAAAGACTGATTGAAAAGCATAGCCTGCTTAATACAGCAGCAAACGAGGACGACAGCCTGCTGGTGGAGGATGAGAAAAAGCATGAGCGCCACACAAATATGTACGCTGATTCCGTATTCCAGCTTATCCTGGCAATAGGTGTCGGAACCATCTTTACAATGCTTCTCACAAAAACTGGGCTCACTTTCCCAATATATATAGGAGCGATGCTCGCAGCCGCACTCATGCGAAACATATGTGAGTACACAGGAATCGCCACCATCCATATGGGAGAGATAAATGACCTGGGAGGTATAAGCCTCTCTCTATTCCTAGGCATGGCAATGATCACACTAAGGCTCTGGGAGCTTGCATCACTCGCTCTCCCACTCGTCATACTGCTTGCAGCACAGGTGCTTCTCATAATCATATTCACGTATGTTATCGAGTTCAACATCATGGGACGCGACTACGATGCAGCCATACTTGTATCAGGCACCTGCGGCTTTGGAACCGGAGCCACCCCAAATGCCATGGCAAATATGCAGGCTGTCTGCGACCAATATGTGCCATCCATCAAGGCATATCTGCTCATACCGCTCGTAGGAAGCCTGTTTGCTGACTTTTTGAACAGCCTTGTAATCACATTCTTTATAAACCTACTGTAAAACAACCGGAGAAAAATATGTTTGAAAAACTGAAAAAAATATTTAAAAACAGAGAAGAAAAAGAAAAACATAATTACGATTTAACTTTTGACAACGTGGCAATACCTGAGGTGCACGTAAAAAGCACCGAAAGCCACAAGGACGCTGATAAAGAAAATGCACCTATCAGCTATGACAATGTTGCCATACCTGAGGTGCATATCAGAAACAGAAAAAATAAATAAACTAAACAATATGTATATGACGCAAAAAGGAACCCGAGGGTCAATGTCAAAATTCTTAACTTAATGACATTGCTCTCAAAGAGTTCTTTTTTATTGCCTTATAACACTTCAATTATTGAATCACTCCATATGCCTTTTGCCCTTTCACAAAGCACATATCCTTCCCTGATTATTGTACCCTATTCTGCCTTCTCAACAGATATTATCTTTCCATCAAACGGATCTACCTCTGAAATAGTTCCGGTATATTTTACAGTCACCTTATCTCCGCTTGCGACACTCTCGAGTCCGTCAGGCTTCTCATCGAAGGTAAAGCTGTATGGTGTATCCTTATCATCAGTCACTACAAACATGAAGTCCTTTATATCATCGATTGTTCCTGTAAACTCCTTCTCTTCCTGTGAGCCCTTTTCACCTTCATCCTTGGTATCAGCCTGCTTTGCACTTTCGGTACCTGCTGCCTTATCCTGCTTTGTATCGCTCTGTCCGCAGCCTGCAAACAAGCCGGCGCAAAGCATAGCTCCTATTACAATTGTAATCAGTTTTTTCTTCATTATGATATACCTCTTTCTTTATTTATAAGCACTGCTATGAGTACGTTTTCTAAAGAGTACTCTTCTATCCACCTAAAGTAAATAGAATACATAAAACATTAAAAAAATCTTACGAATTACTGCTTTTTTGAGCCTCTTGCGAGCCTTGCAGGATACCATTTTTCAAACCATCCGGTAAATATGCCCATCAATACAGGCATCAAATTGTTTACGACAATAAGTGTAGCTCCAACACCTGCCTTTTTCAGCAGAAATGTCCACACTGCTGTCAACACGTATAATACTCCCCATGCCGCCGCAAGTATATAATTCGTCTTCATAAAGAGAGAATTTTTATGTGCGGCTTCACCGCCATAATTGTATTTCACATATGTTGCGCATAAAGGCTCCTTTGTCAGGCATGAAACCAGCCAGAACAGCCCAAACACCAGATATCCGATATCTGTTGATATGTCACCTGCTCCTGTCAGGCTTGCAATCGCAGAAAGTATAGCAACAGCAACAATTGAGAGCTGATCCCATATTACAAATTTATGTTTTCTCATAATAAAAGGTATAGCGGATGCCACCAAAAGAGCAATCACAGAACCCTTTTCAGTATTGACAGAAACTGCTATCCAAAACGTAATCCATGGTATGAGCATTGTCATCATGGATGGATTTTTCTGCACCTCCACACCTTGTGATGTTTTTTCTGTCTCTTTGACTGCCGACGTACTTCCAAAAAATTTATCCCAGTTTACCATCAAGGAAAAATCACCTGTCACCGTATACATCTGCTTTCCCAATGCCTCTGCGCCACCTATCTCGCCTCGGGAAATAGCCGACCATACCGTAAAAGGCGTATCTATGCGTGTAGTCGCGGCAAGGCTTTGGTCAGTAAGCACCTCACTACCTTTATCATCAAGCTTTATTTGGTATGTATGCTTCAAATCGGTATAGCATATCTCAAGCACGCGTTCCTTTCCGTCATAGGTATCCTTATTGTATAATGCAGCCATCTGTCTGGTGAAAACAAGGTCATCCGCTTCCTTTTGTCCTGTTGTCCTGCTGATTTCCCAGCTGGCATCCGCCATACTTTCAAATACCTCCCTTGGATATAAAAGAGTATGGAGCGCCGCTTCTGTTTTTTCAGATATTTTTCCTGTGATGGCATATTCTGCCCCGGCACTTTTTACCGTAGCCAGATATTCGTCAGTCCTCTTTGACAGCTCTTTTACACGAAACAGCTCACCCTGACCACAAAATATTGTTGTATAATGCCCTTTTCCAAGGAAATGGTCAAACATCCGAAGTACACTGTCATAATTTCCCTCTGCAGAATAAAAGCCACAGGTAGAAATTAGCACATGCCTTTTGCCTTCCATGTCATATCTGCAATCATGGCTGCCGCTTCCGTATCCGTCATCCTTTGTACTCATAAACGGCAGGCTCATGGGAAGCTGCCTGTCAATCACGTTCTTTAGTATTCCCGGCACACTAAAATAGTACAGAGGAAACGACCACACAACAATATCCGCTTCAAGCATTTTCCCAATAACAGTCTGCATATCGTCATTTATGCAGCACACCCCCGGTGTCTTCTGCCAGCATGCAAAACAGCCCTTACACGCTCCTACATGCATTGAGGCTACATGCATTTCATCAATGGATATAGCTTCATTTTTGCTCTTATATCCTTCTTTGAAGCCTTCTATAAAGCTGTTTGCAAGCCTTAACGAATTGCTTCGTTTGCCTTTTGGACTTCCGTTAATCAGAAGTATGTTCATGCTTTATGCCCTCCTGTAAGTATATAGTTAATTTTAGTATAGCGGATTGACAGGCAAAATGGCTTGTTTTTGCTATTCTGCTGACCGCAAATTATGGTACCGACACAGCAAATGGCGCTTATTCCATCAGTAATTATATCATTTTTGTTATTTTATGCTGGCTGCCTTTCGTGTGTGGTGACATACTTCTAAAAAGAAATGAAACCAGAAAGATGACCTCATCCATTGAAGAAACGCTCCGTCTTATCCAGCTCACTCTTGAAAAGGTAATGCAGACCTGTGAAAATGTTGAGAAATGTACCCTCATTATATATCTGGCGGCTCATATATACATTGTAGCTGTGCTTCATTCTCTATTCATATCACATATACTTGTTTTTCTAGTACTAATTATACAACATATAGTGCCTAAAATCTATACTCTCGGCGCGAAATGTAGTTTTTATGGTGTGAAATACATGATGGCAGTCAAAAAAAGGGAAAGTATTAAATACTTTCCCTTTCAAAATCTTATATATAGACTTTTAAATTAGAACCTTTGTCTATTTTGCCTGTTCTGCGATAGCAGCCTGTGCTGCAGCAAGACGAGCGATTGGTACACGGAATGGTGAACATGAAACATAGTCAAGTCCAATCTTGTGGCAAAACTCAACTGATGAAGGATCTCCACCGTGCTCTCCACAGATACCAACGTGAAGGTTAGGATTAACTGGCTTTCCAAGCTTAATAGCTGTCTCCATTAATTTACCAACACCTGTCTGGTCAAGCTTAGCAAATGGATCGTTCTCGAAAATCTTGTTGTCATAGTAAGCGTTAAGGAACTTACCTGCATCATCACGAGAGAATCCGAATGTCATCTGTGTAAGGTCGTTTGTACCGAAGCAGAAGAAATCAGCCTCTGTAGCGATCTCATCAGCTGTAAGAGCAGCTCTTGGGATCTCGATCATTGTACCAACATGGTACTTGATGTCAGCATTTGCAGCAGCGATCTCAGCGTCAGCTGTCTCAACTACAATCTTCTTAACGAACTTAAGCTCTTTGATCTCACATACTAATGGGATCATGATCTCAGGCTCGATATCCCAGTCTGGATGAGCTTTCTTTACATTGATAGCTGCACGGATAACAGCCTTTGTCTGCATCTTAGCAATCTCAGGATATGTAACTGCAAGACGGCATCCTCTATGACCCATCATTGGGTTGAACTCATGGAGTGACTCACAGATAGCTTTGATTTCCTCTACTGACTTATTCTTAGCCTTTGCAAGCTTCTCGATGTCAGCCTCCTCTGTAGGAACGAACTCATGAAGAGGTGGATCAAGGAAACGAATTGTTACTGGGCATCCCTCAAGAGCCTCGTATAATTTCTCGAAATCTCCCTGCTGATATGGAAGAATCTTGTTAAGAGCTGTCTCTCTCTCCTCTACTGTATCAGAGCAGATCATCTCACGGAATGCAGCGATTCTCTCTGGATCGAAGAACATATGCTCTGTACGGCAAAGTCCGATTCCCTCTGCACCAAGCTCACGAGCCTTCTTAGCATCTGCAGGAGTATCTGCATTTGTACGAACCTTAAGTCTTCTGAACTCATCAGCCCATGCCATAACACGTCCGAACTCACCAGCGATTGAAGCATCAACTGTTGGGATGATTCCAGCGTAGATGTTACCTGTTGTACCATCGATAGAAATCTCAGATCCCTCTGTGAATGTCTGTCCTGCAAGTGTGAACTTCTTGTTCTCCTCGTCCATATTGATATCACCACAACCAGATACACAGCATGTTCCCATACCACGTGCAACTACGGCTGCGTGAGATGTCATACCACCACGAACTGTAAGGATACCCTGAGCAGCCTTCATTCCTGTGATGTCCTCTGGAGATGTCTCAAGACGTACAAGTACGACTTTCTCTCCTCTTTCAGCCCATGCCTCAGCATCGTCAGCTGTGAATACAACCTTACCACAAGCAGCTCCCGGAGATGCTCCAAGACCCTTTCCAAGTGGAGTTGCAGCCTTAAGTGCAGCAGCATCGAACTGTGGATGTAATAATGTATCAAGGTTACGAGGGTCGATCATTGCAACAGCCTCAGCTGGTGTCTTATGTCCCTCATCTACTAAATCGCAAGCGATCTTAAGAGCAGCTGGAGCTGTTCTCTTACCATTACGGCACTGAAGCATATAGAGCTTCTTGTTCTCAACTGTGAACTCCATATCCTGCATATCATGGTAGTGATTCTCAAGAGTCTCACAAACATTAAGGAAATCAGCGTATGCCTCTGGGAACTCCTGCTCCATCTGAGCGATTGGCATTGGAGTACGAACACCGGCAACAACGTCCTCACCCTGTGCATTGATAAGGAACTCACCCATAAGCTTGTTCTCACCAGTTGCAGGATCACGTGTGAATGCAACACCTGTACCTGACTCGTTATTTAAGTTACCGAATACCATAGGCATTACGTTAACAGCTGTTCCCCATGAATAAGGGATATCGTTATCTCTTCTATAAACATTTGCACGTGGGTTGTCCCATGAACGGAATACAGCCTCGATAGCAAGCTTTAACTGCTCTACAGGATCTGAAGGGAAGTCTGTTCCTAACTGATTCTTGTACTCAGCCTTGAACTGCTCTGCTAACTCTTTAAGGTCAGCTGCTGTAAGGTCTACGTCAAATTTAACACCTCTGTCCTCTTTCATCTTGTCGATGAGCTGCTCGAAGTATTTCTTTCCTACTTCCATAACAACGTCTGAGAACATCTGGATGAAACGTCTGTATGAATCATATACGAAACGCTCGAATGCTGGATCTGGGTTACCAGCGATCATAGCTGCAACAACATCATCATTAAGACCAAGGTTAAGGATTGTATCCATCATACCTGGCATTGAAGCTCTGGCACCTGAACGAACAGATACGAGAAGAGGATTCTTAAGGTCACCGAATTTCTTTCCGTTAACCTCTTCCATCCATTTTACACCTTCCATAGTCTGAGCCATAATCTCATCATTGATCTTACGTCCATCCTCGTAGTACTGTGTACAAGCCTCAGTAGTGATTGTGAAGCCCTGTGGTACAGGAAGTCCAATCTCTGTCATCTCAGCGAGGTTAGCACCCTTACCACCGAGAAGATTACGCATGGTCATGTTACCCTCTTTGAAGGTATATACCCACTTGTTTGCCATTTTGCAATTCCTCCTAAATTTTATTTCTGGTATGGTAAAAAACCATCCATATACTTGATTAATGTGTGCACTCATGTAAGTGCACACATTAATAATACCATAATTTCAGCAAATATCAACTAATTTTTATTATCTTTTCCCTTATGTTTCATACTATTTTTTTGAACACTGACAGACCTAACTGCTCCTGCTCCATTGGCTCCACCTAAAAGCATTTCCAGTAGTTCACTTCTGCTTATTTTGTTTATTTTTAACTCTAAAACTCAAATTTCTTTGCAAAATAAGCATCAAGCTCATCAATTGCGATACGCTCCTGCTCCATTGTGTCACGGTCACGTACTGTTACGCAATGGTCTTCCTCTGAATCGAAATCATATGTCACGCAGAATGGTGTTCCGATTTCATCCTGACGACGATATCTCTTTCCGATTGTTCCTCTGTCATCATACTCACAGTTGTATGTCTTTGAAAGCTGTGCAAATACCTTTTCAGCACTCTCATTGAGCTTCTTTGACAGCGGAAGTACTCCAATCTTTACAGGTGCAAGTGCAGGATGGAAATGGAATACTGTTCTTACATCCGGTTTCTCCGGTGTACCGATATCCTCTTCATCATAAGCTGCACAAAGGAAAGCGAGTACTACACGGTCTGCACCGAGTGATGGCTCGATAACGTATGGCAGATATTTCTCATTCTTCTGATCATCAAAGTATGTAAGATCCTGTCCTGAAACTTCCTGATGACGTCCGAGGTCATAATCTGTACGATCAGCAATGCCCCAAAGCTCGCCCCATCCGAATGGGAATAAGAACTCGATATCTGTAGTTCCCTTTGAGTAGAAGGCCAACTCTGCAGGATCATGGTCACGCAGTCTCATCTCCTCTTCCTTGATTCCAAGGGAAATGAGCCAGTCACGGCAGAAGCCTCTCCAGTACTTAAACCACTCAAGATCTGTTCCAGGCTCGCAGAAGAACTCAAGCTCCATCTGCTCGAACTCACGTGTTCTGAAGGTGAAGTTACCAGGTGTAATCTCGTTACGGAATGACTTACCAACCTGTCCGATACCGAACGGAATCTTTTTACGGGATGTACGCTGTACATTTTTAAAGTTTACAAAGATACCCTGTGCTGTCTCAGGACGAAGATATACTGTATTCTTAGCATCCTCTGTAACCCCCTGGAAGGTCTTGAACATGAGGTTGAACTGTCTGATATCTGTGAAATTGTGCTTACCGCATGATGGACATGGAACATTGTGCTCCTTGATGAAATCTACCATCTGCTCGTTTGTCCAGCCATCAACTGATGTCTCAAGCTCAATACCATTGTCCTGCGCAAAATCCTCGATGATTTTGTCGGCTCTGAATCGCTCGTGGCACTCCTTACAATCCATAAGCGGATCTGAGAAGCCGCCGAGATGTCCTGATGCAACCCATGTCTGAGGATTCATGAGGATTGCACAGTCCACACCTACATTATAAGGATTCTCCTGGATAAATTTCTTCCACCATGCTCTTTTTACATTGTTTTTAAGCTCTACGCCCAGGTTTCCATAATCCCATGTATTTGCAAGACCTCCGTAAATTTCTGAGCCCGGATATACAAATCCTCTTGCTTTTGCTACCTGTACGATTTTGTCCATGGTCTTTTCCATAATTCTTGTTTCCTCTCTATCTTACTTATGATTTATTTGTATTCGTAACTGTCCAGTACCTTCACAGCTATAAGCCGCAGGTGCATTAGAATCAGATGTACTGAATAGTTACTTGTATTCTTAATTAAATAACAATTCACGCCTTAATCTACTTATATATAACATAGGTGATATATGACACCGGCACCGAATTGTCCTCCTCACTGTCAAAGTCAAATGTGACCTCGTTGTCTTGCTTGACCGAGTTTAATATATCATCATCACTGACACTACCATCCGCTCCGTTTTCCGTTCCTTCCGTCGCATCGGCTTTTACTGCTTCTGTGCTCTCTGTGACACTCTCTGTTCCTGTGGTTTGTGATGCAAGCAGGCTGTACTTGTCACCAATCGCAACTGTTTTGTCATCTACAAGCTTTACTTTGTCGACAGATACATATAATATTTTCCCTTTCACATGCAAATTTGAGCTGCCTTCGTAAACAACGACCTTATAGCCGGTTTCATCCAGAAACTCAGATGATTCACATTTCTTTGCCTTGCCATCATCTATCGCTGCGAAATCTGTCTTGAAATCATATCCGGCTGCCAGAGCCTCCGCAATCGTACCTGAAAAAAGCTTTGTCCCATTGAAATCAGTGTATTCATCGGTTGACGCATAACTCATGGTAAGAGATGCCTTCTTTTTCTCGACAGTCAGCTTTTTGAGCTTGACCGAACCGTCATTCTTCTTATTGTAGTCGTCTATTGACTTGTCCACATAGCTTTGTAAGTCATCCTGCTTGTATGCAGCTGTATCAAAGTCCTCGACATCTGTAGATACCACACTGCCGTTTTTTGCAACAAACACCGTGCTGTCCTTGGTATAATAATCTGTACCGCACCCGGCAAGCAAACCGCATGTCGCAATAACAGGCAACAGCATTGATAGCTTTTTATTCATAGCTGCCTCCTAAAATATAATCTATGATATTATACCCTTTTGTATATATGATTTCAAGTATCATATTTTAAAGGGCAACGACATGCATAGTATCTATTAATTATTTCATGATTTAATTTCATGCTTTAATTTATCACAGAAAAGCTGCTGATTTAAAATCATGATGCACATAGATTGAAAGATATTCCTTCATTATGCTTCTCAGCTCCTCAAGCACATCGTCTGACACTGCAAATGTGTACAGCTTCGTGATATCAGCTGAAACAATATACTGCATGGTATAGAGTGTATCGCTTAGTATATGCCTGCCCTGCACCTGCGTACCACAGTTGTCACAAAACACCCCTCCGCGCCTTGCCGAAAAGACATTAAGTCCTTCCCTTGAATGACAGTGTATACACGAAAACAGCGATGGACCCTCGCCATTTATCGTAATAGCCTTAAGCTCAAAAACAGCCCTGACGAGCTCATTTTTATATGCCGGTGATTCAAGAGCCCTGAGTGATTGATAAAGAAGCTTTAACATATCCTTCTCGTCATTGTTCTCCTGACAAAAGTATCCGCAGAACTCCAGAAAGTAAAACCCGGTGTATACTGCTTCCAAATCCTGTGTCAGCTCTCTGAAATAATTGCTGATTGTGACCTTTGAAAGAGAATATGCGCTTTTACCCTCAAACAGCTCAAACTCACCGAACGAAAATGGATTGCTTCCTGCCATAAGCTGGCTGTTTGGACGTCTTGCACCCCTTGCAAAGGCTGTGATTTTTCCTCGTTCCTTTGTGAGAATCGTTATTCTTTTGTCAAAATCCCCTACCGGCATGGCTGAAAGCACCATACCGGTCAACACTACACTCTGTGACATCTTAATCTTACTTTCAAAATACTATTCTTCCTCTTTGTATCCAAAATTCTTGATGAGGAAGTCGCTGTCTCTCCAATCCTTCTTTACCTTGACCCATAGCTTCAGATTCACCTTACAGTCAAGAAGTCTTTCCATCTCATAGCGCGCATTGGTGCCGATTTTTTTGAGCATGCTGCCCTGCTTTCCTATAATGATTCCCTTATGGGAGTCTCTCTCGCAGACAATTGTGGCATCCATATCTATAATAGAACCACTCTTTGTCTTTCTTGTCTTCATGCGGTCAATTCCTACTGCAATGCCATGCGGCACCTCGTCATTTAGAGCATGGAGCGCTTTTTCCCTGATAATCTCAGCACAGATTGCACGCTCCGGCTGATCTGTGATGGTATCCTCATCATAGAACTGTGGGCCATAAGGCAAATACTTAAATATAGAATTAATAACATCATCCGTATTCTGCCCTCTTAATGCTGACGTAGGAATAATCTCTGCAAAGTCGTATACCTTGCGGTAGGTGTCTATATACTCAAGCACCTTTTCCTTTTCCACTGTATCTACCTTGTTGATAATCAATATAACAGGTGTATTAACCTTTTTAAGCTGCTCTATGATATGCTGCTCTCCCGCCCCGATAAAGTTGGTCGGTTCCACAAGCCACAGCACAACATCCACCTCATTTAATGTCTTTTCCGCCACATTGACCATATACTCGCCCAGCTTATTTTTGGCCTTGTGTATGCCCGGAGTATCAAGGAACACTATCTGTCCCTTTTCCATATCCGTGTATACTGTCTGGATGCGGTTTCTTGTGGTCTGAGGCTTGTTTGATGTGATGGCAATTTTCTGACCGATAAGCCTGTTCATCAGTGTTGACTTGCCCACGTTTGGTCTACCGATTATTGTAACAAAACCCGATTTGAAATTCTGTATCATTTTTCCTCCTATGTGAATCTGTATTTATAAGGATATGAGGGTCAAAAGGTATTTTGCCCCTCATTTATGATTAATCAGATTACTAC
>ENA-OZGB01001229-OZGB01001229.1-human-gut-metagenome-genome-assembly--contig:-NODE-1229-length-12453-cov-4.347879_pt1 | contig 12453 bp, 9 predicted proteins | sample MGYA00245113_ERZ653651 | MGnify/ENA primary metagenome ERZ653651 (study PRJEB26926, sample SAMN06165095) | human gut metagenome | biome: ENVO:00009003; feature: ENVO:2100002; material: ENVO:00002003... | reverse complement strand
CGTCGGCAGCGTCAGATGTGTATAAGAGACAGGTTGATGGGACGCACGCCGTTGGCGCGCAGACGGCGGCGCAGCCACTTGGGAGAGGGGGCGATCTTTACGTTGGCAACCATCCGGGAGGTGTAGCGGTTGCACAGCTTCGTTGCGGGGACGTCCACGTCCAGATGGTCGTAAATATCCCCGGCGTCGGAGCCGTGAACCACAGGCTCGTGGTGACGCATGGGCTTGCCGAAGGCGGCGGCAGCTTCCCGGGCAAGGCCGATGATGCTGTAGCAGTCGGGGCGGTTGTTGGTGATCTCAAAGTCCACCACGGTGTCGTCGTTGCCGATGACGAGGTTGATGTCCTCGCCAACCGTGCAGTCCTCGTCATTGAGGATCCAGATGCCGTCGGCGAACACGCCGGGCAGGTCGTTCTGGGTCAGACCCAGCTCGGCGAAGGAGCAGAGCATACCGTTGGACGGTTCGCCCCGGAGCTTGCCCTTGGTGATGTGAACGCCGCCGGGGAGCCATGAGTTATGCAGTGCCGCGGGAACCAGATCGCCCTCGTGGACGTTCTGTGCGCCGGTGACGATCTGCACGGGGGCGTCGCCGCCCACGTCCACCTGACAGATCCACATATGATCGGAGTTGGGATGGCGCACCATGGACAGAACCTTGCCCACGACCACGTTTTTGATCTCCGCGTCCAGCCGCTCCCAGGTTTCCACCTTCTGACCAAAAACGGTCAGGGTTTCCACGAATTCCTTATCGGAGACGTTAGACAGGTCTACGAATTCCTCGTTCAGCCATTTTCTGTTGAGCTTCATTGTTTTTCCCTCCTTAGAACTGGTTCAGGAACCGGATGTCGTTGTCGAAAATCAGTCTCAGGTCGTTGATCTTCATGCGGCCCATGGCCATACGCTCCAGACCCATGCCGAAAGCGAAGCCGGAATATTTTTCGGGGTCGATGCCGCAGTTCTCCAGAACCTTGGGGTGCACCATACCGGCACCTAGCAGCTCGATCCATCCCTCGCCGTGGCAGGTGGAGCAGACCTGACCGTCGATTTCGCCGGTGCCGTGGCACTTGTGGCACTGCATGTCCATTTCACAGCTCGGCTCGGTGAAGGGAAAGTGATGGGGACGGAACCGCATCACGGCATCCTCGCCGTAAATTTTCCGCATGATGGTGGTCAGTGCGCCCTTCAGGTCGCCCATGGTAATGTTCTCCGCCACCACCAGACCCTCGATCTGATGGAACATGGGGGAGTGGGTCGCGTCGGCCTCGTCCTTGCGGAACACGCGGCCGGGAGCCAGCATGCACAGCGGGGGCTTGTGCTTCTCCATATAGCGGATCTGCATGGGGCTGGTCTGGGTGCGGAGCAGGACGCTGTCGTCATCGGTGAAATAGAAGGTATCGGAGCGGTCGCGGGAGGGGTGGCCTTCCTCAATGTTCAGCCGGGTGAAGTTGTAGTCTGCCAGCTCCACCTCGGGGCCGTCCACCACCTGATAGCCCAGACCTACAAAGATGTCCTTGATGGTCTGCAGCACCTGATTCATGGGATGCTGATGGCCGATGGACACGGCCTTGCCGGGGATGGTCACGTCGATGGCCTCAGAAGCCAGCTTGGCTTCCAGCGCGGCGGCGTGGATGTCGGCCTTCCGCTTTTCCAGCTCCTGCTCGATGCTTGCCCGGACGGAATTCGCCAGCTGACCCATGACGGGGCGCTCCTCAGCGGAGAGCTTGCCCATCTGCTTCAATACAGCGGTCAGCTCGCCCTTCTTGCCCAGCAGCTTGACGCGAAGCTCTTCCAGAGCCGCCGGGGTGGCGGCAGCTTCCAGCGCTGTCAGGGCATTGGCTTTGATTTGCTCTAACTGTTCTTTCATGTTCATTCCTCCTGAAAGGTCTAGGGAACCTCTGAATAAATCGTCTTTGGCTGAGCAGCGGATCTTTTGCCCCCAGCCTGCGGTATGAAAAATGGGAAATACATACAGTATTCCCGCATTTTCCATACCTTGCCTGGAGACAAAATCTCTCGCTGTCAGCTCTCGCCAATTTAATCAGAGCTTCCTTTACTACAAAAAAATAGACCCTTCATCCCGAAACCGGGACGAAAGGCATTCCTTCCGCGGTACCACCCGCAATTCGCCGAAACGGCGCGCTTTTCGGATGCAGACACATCCAAGACCGTTAACGCAGTCACGCGGCCAACTCTACTTTTCGTTCAAGCGGCAGCTCCTGGGAGAAAGCCCGGCATTGCACGCAAGCGGATCTCACCATCCCGCTCTCTCTGACAGCGCAAACCAACACAAGGCAGCCCATTCAACGCTTTTTCCGTATCGCCCTCATATTAGCATATACGGCTAAAATATGCAAGCATTTTTTTCACGGAACCCGCCCAAAACGGGAAATCTCTTGACGAAGGCGCGGGGGAGTGATATGGTTGGAGTATCGAAAAAACAAAGGAGTGCATTGCCATGAAATATGAATCCGTATAGCAGGCGCGAGAAGCCATCAAGAAGCTGGAACAGACCCAGGCGGCGTATAACCACGCCTTGGGCGTGCTGTATCTGGACGCCACCACCGCCGCGCCCAGCGACACCTGGGAGGGGCGGGGCAAGACCATGGAGGTCATGTCTCAGATCACCTATGATCTGCTGGTGAACGATGAGAATGACGAGCTTCTTTCCTATCTGGAAGCCCACGCCGATGAGCTGGATGCCCAGACAAAGCGGGAGGTAGAGGTTCTGCGCAAAAGCTACGACCAGATTCACCGTATCCCGGCGGAGGAATATGTCGCCTATTCCGTGCTGATTAACGACGCCGAGAGCGTATGGCACAAGGCAAAGCCGGAGGACGATTTTGCCGCATTTGCCCCGTATCTGGAGAAGATCGTGGACTATAACCGGAAGTTTGCCGGGTATTACCATCCGGAAATGGCACCCTACGACGCGCTGCTGAACGAATACGAGGAGGGGATGAACGTCGAGACGCTGGACGCCTTCTTCGCTCAGCTCCGGCAGACCATCGTCCCTCTCATCGAGAAGATCCGGGCGACGAAGCAGATCGACGACGCTTTCCTGTACCGCCATTATCCTGTGGAGATTCAGAGAAAGCTCTCCGATTATCTCATGGAGGTCATGGGCATTGACCGCACCCACTGCGGCATCGCCGAGACGGAGCATCCGTTTACCACCAATTTCAACAACAAGGATGTGCGCATTACCACCCATTATTTTGAGGACAATCTGGTTTCCTCCATGTTCTCAGTCGTTCACGAAGGCGGCCACGCCCTGTATGAGCTGGGGGCGGACGACTGCTACAATTACACCGCCCTCGCCGGCGGCGTGTCCATGGGCATTCACGAGAGCCAGAGCCGGTTCTATGAGAACATCATCGGCAGAAGTCCCGCCTATGTCCACGCCGTTTTCCCGAAGCTGAAGGAGCTGTTCCCGGAGCAGCTGGCCGATGTGGACGAGAATATGTTCTACCGCGCCATCAACAAGGCAGAGCCGTCTCTCATCCGGACGGAAGCCGACGAACTGACCTACTGCCTGCACATCATGGTGCGCTACGAGATCGAAAAGCAGCTGATCGGTGGGACGCTGGCGGTCAAAGACGTTCCGGCGGAGTGGAAGCGGCTGTATAAAAAGTATCTGGGCGTGGACGTTCCCAGCGACCGGGAGGGCTGCCTTCAGGACAGCCATTGGAGCGGCGGCAGCATCGGCTACTTCCCCTCCTATGCCCTGGGCAGCGCCTACGGCGCGCAGATGCTGCACAAAATGCAGGAGGAAATCGGTGACATCTGGGAGGACGTGGCAAAGGGCGACCTGAGCAAGGTCACGGACTGGCTGAGAAGCCATATCCACCGCTATGCCAGCTTCAAGAAGCCCGGCGAGCTGTTTGAATCCGTGTGCGGCAAGTTCGACGCAAAGTATTATACCGACTACCTGACGGAAAAGTACACGAAGCTGTACGATCTGGAAAGCGTATGACAAAGCGGCTGGATCACGAGTCGGTTTTGTCCCTCCTGCCTGATCGGAATCCTTGGGGCCACAAGGGAGATTTTGGCAAGCTTCTGCTGCTGTGCGGCAGCCGGGGCTATACGGGGGCGGCGTTTTTCGCCGCCATGGGCGCTCTGCGCTCAGGCGCGGGGCTGGTATTTCTGGGGGTGCCTGAGAGCATCTACGGCATTGAAGCGGTGAAACTCAATGAGCCGGTGATTTTTCCCCTGCCCGACGCGGGCGGCAGGCTCAGCGCCGATGCCGTGCCGGAAATTCTTACACGACTTCCCCAGATGGACGCCGTGCTGGTCGGCCCCGGTCTGGGGCAGCCCGAGGGGACGCTGGCGGTGGTCAGGGCGGTGCTGGAAAATGCCCAGTGCCCGGTGGTCGTGGATGCAGACGGCATAAATGTTTTGTCCGCGCATAGAGATTTACTGCGCGGAAGGAAATTGTCCACCATTCTGACGCCCCACGACGGAGAATTTGCCCGTCTGGGCGGCGTCATCGGGGAAGACCGCATGGCTGCGGCTGCTGCTCTTGCCGAAGAACTGGGATGCGTTGTCCTGCTGAAGGGTCACGAGACCTGCATCACCGACGGCATAGACGGTTATATCAACCCAACCGGGAATCCCGGCATGGCCGTCGGGGGCAGCGGGGACGTGCTGGCGGGTGTCATTACGGCGCTGCTGGGGGCAGGATTGCCGCCGCTGGAAGCCGCCGCCTGCGGGGCGTGGCTCCACGGCGCGGCGGGGGACCGGTGCGCGGCAGAGCTGGGGCAGTACGGAATGCTGCCCACGGACATGCTCAGCGCCCTTCCGCGACTTATGAAATAAGGCGGGGTTTCTTTGAAAAAAATCGCGGCGGCCGTGGCGGTGCTTGTATTTCTCACCGGGTGTTCCGGCGGGTCAAAGGAGATGCAGCGGGGGCTTGACCTCCGATCGGAACTGCTGAAGGCTTCCGAATGCCGTTTTTCCTGCGAAATTACGGCGGACTACTCAGACAAAGTGTACACCTTTTCCATGGACTGCCAGTGCGATCCTCAGGGTGATCTGACTTTCGCCGTCACCGCGCCTGAGACCATCACGGGCATCACCGGCAAGGTATCCGACGCCGGGGGGAAGCTGACCTTTGACGACACGGCGCTGCAATTCGACCTGATGGCGGAGGAACAGGTGACCCCCGTCAGCGCCCCGTGGATACTCATGAAAACCTTGCGAAGCGGCTATATCACCTCCGCCGGGATGGACGGCGGGCGTCTGCGGCTGACCATTGACGACAGCTACGAGGACGATGCGCTTCATCTGGACATCTGGCTGGGGGAGGACGATTGCCCGGAGGACGCCGAGATTCTCTACAAAGAACGGCGCATTCTGTCATTGAAGGTCACAAATTTTGAAACGGTGTAGCTTTTTGGAAAAACCGTGCATAGGATATTTTACCAGCGCAGCCGTATAATACTATTTCTTCATAAAATGATTTCATCATTTTATTTAGGGTCTATCTGAAAACCGTTAACACGCCCAAACAGCGGGTCTTTTCCGCCTGCTGTGCACCATTTTTCCTTGCAATACACAAAGTATTCCTGCGGAAAAATGGCTTCAGCAGGCGAAAAATCCCTCGCTGTTGGTCATATTCCCGGTTTTCAGATAGACCCTAAATTTCCATGAAGGAAGCCCCGGCTTCACTGATGCGAAGCCGGGGCTGTGGTTTTTACTTGGAATGCTTAGCTGGCGCTGATGACCAGATCCTTGCGGATATACTTGGTGTCGCCGTCGGTCATGGGTATAGCCTCCACCGTGGCGTCATACCATTCCTGCGTGTCGGTGTTGCGCAGCTCGGTTTCGATCTGGTAGTCGCGGTAGGTGGTATCGCTCTTGCCAACGAAGTACATAACATGGTAGCCGTACTGGGACTCGATAATGCCGGTGTTGCCGGTCTGGCGGCTTTCGTCGAAGCACCAGTCGTTGAAGCTGGACACCATCTGGCCGGGGTAGACGTTCTCGTACAGGCCGCCGGTGGTGCCGTCGCCGTCGTCGGACTTCTCATTGGCCAGAGCAGCGAAGGAATCCTCGGTGGCGTCGCCGGACATCCACTCGTCCAGAATTTCCTCGGCCTTCTGCTTGGCAGCTTCCTTCTCCTCGTCGGAGTAGGTGGTGGTACCGGTGGTGGAATCGGTGGTGCCGCCCTCAAACTTGATCAGAATGTGGCGCACGTTCACCAGCGGGAAGGTGTTGTCGTTGGAACCGGTGAAGAACACAGCATAGTAGCCCGCCGTGGTCGTGGTTTCCTTGCCGTCATCATCGGTAGAGGTGGAAGTGTTGGCGATGACAGTCTTGTCGCCTTCCTTGCGGGCACTGTCGATGACCCAGTCTCTGATGGTGGCGGAGACGGAGGAATACTGCTGGTCGGTGTAGGCGGTGCTGGAAGCTTCGGTGTCACGGTTGACATCCAGAGCGGCGATGGCGGCGTCAAAGTCCTCGACGGTGGCGACATCCTCGCCGATCAGGGAATCAGCGGCTTCCTTGGCGGCCTTCACGGCCTCATCGCTGTCCGCGTCAACCTCATCCGTCTGGAACTTGCTGGCGGCGAGGTAGTAGGTGTTGTAGGTGAAGGAGGAATACTTCTCGTAGTTCTCGCTCTCAGCGGCGCGCAGGTCGGCGTCGGTATAGGTCAGGGAAGACGAATAGCTGTTGCGGTAGGCACTGGCGAGGGCGTTGAGGGTAACGTACTGTCTGTAGCTTTCCTCCGTTGCGCCGTTGCCGTACTGGGCTTTCAGGAAGTCCTTGGTGCTGGAATAGCCGTACAGGTTGGCATAGAGCTTCATGTTGTTAATGGTGCTGTCGATATCGGCAAGGTCGTCTTCGGACAGGGTGAAGCCTGCGGCCTCAGCGGCGTCTGCCAAGGCGTAGGCGCTGCGGGCGCTGTCCTTGGCGGTATTCAGAAAATCGTCCGCCCATGTCAGGCCGGTGTCATTGTTGATGACCTGCTCGTTCAGGGGCTTGGAGGTGTCCAGACCAAGCATGGCGGCGTAGCTGCCGTAGTTGGAGTTAAAGTTGTTGATGGCGCTCATATAGAAGTAGTTCAGCTCGGCATTGCTGATCTCGTGATCGCCCACGGTCAGTGCCACGGTGTTCCGCTCGTGGACACCGCTGTTAGTGATGCTTCTGGTGACGCCAATGGCGATCGCGAATACCACCATGACAGCCAGAACGACGACAAAAATGGTGGTGTAAAGCGTCAGTTTCTTTGCTTCCTTCTGCTCAGCGACCTGTTTTTCCGTCATTTTGGCGGTTTGCTGCTCATTGCGAAGCTTCTTCTTGCTGGATGCGCTCATGTAATCAAATCCTCTCATTTGTCCTTTTGGTCATAACGCGATTGGTTTTACGCACAGACCAGAGTATTATAATCTATTTTTCCGCCGGTTTCAAGGGGCAATCTGCTGAAGAAGACGGAATTAGAAAAAAATTTACAGAAAATCTGCACTGGCTGCCCTACAAGGGCGCGTATATGACCCGCAGGTGCGATAACCAAGGGTGAGAAAAACGTTGCTAAGCCAAAGGCGATCTGGCCAGAGTTTCCCCCAATAAAAAACACGGGGAGCCGAAGCTCCCCATGCACCCCGCTTTAGCCGTATCGCATCCAATTATGACCTGCACGAAAAGGCAGGTGGGATGCCGCTCCCGACCATTACTGCTCCCAGCGTCCACCATCCGTCGATGCGGGGGCGGGAGGTCTGCAAACAGGCCGGGAAGTCTAACGTCCCAATAAGAAAATGTGGGTCCAAAAGGACACGCTACGCACCAAGCAGGAGGAATATCGCGCTTACTCCGCGTCCTCCGAGTAAAGAGAATCCATAATCAGGCCGTACACGGCCTGCAATTCCGCCTCGTCCTCGATGGCGCAGAGGATCGGCTCTCCGTCTTCCTCAATGGATTTGAAAATGCTGACCTCCAGATCCAACGAATCGGAACCGTCGTCGGCGGGAATGACTGCCATATAGGTATTGCCGTTGTACTCCAGTGTGCTGAGTACCTCCAGCTCGTATTCGGTGCCTTCCTCATCCACGATGGTGATGAAATCAGAACCGTATTGGTCTGCCAAGGAAATCGCCCCCCGCTTTTGATGCCTATATTCTACCGCAGGGCGCGCGCAAAATCAAGAGGTCATTTTGTACAGAAACAGGGCGGCATTTTAGGACAGAAAATCTTCCAGAAACTGATTCAGTTCGTCCTCTGACCGGACGGGAATGCCTTTTTCCAGAGCCTCCCGGTCGGCGGCGGGGAGGGAGGACACCTGACAGGGGAAAATCTGCTTCGGTTCGGAAGCGCCTTTGTCGAACAGCGCCAGATACCCCCGGAAGCACCCCAATGTGAGGTACAGAAGCAAAATAAGGCTTGCCGGTTTTTTCAGCATATCATGCATTCCTCCTTTTGCTGCTAGTATTTCCCACAATTAAAACTTTATTTATAAATTGGGGCTTTCGTTTTTTCATCCGGTATGGTATAATGATATGAGTAGTGTTATGCGAATATGACACTGGTTATAATGGATTTACCAGGCAGGCACGTCCTGCTTCTATTGGAGGTACCCTATGGCAAATGAAAAAAAGCCCAGGAGGCGCAAGAAGCTCCGGCAGGAGTGGAATCCCCACTGGTCGCTGAAACTGCTGTATATGATCTTCTCCGTGGCCGGTTCCGTGCTGAAAATTGCCGTCGGCGCGGCGGCGACGGTGCTTTTGATCGTGCTGATCTGCGGTACGGTCTTTGTCGGCACGCTGGGAGATTATTTGCAGGAGGATATTCTGACGGAGGCCGCCGACTGGTCTCTGGACGACTACGATCTGGAACAGACCTCCTTCATTTATTATGTGGACAACCACGGAGATATCCAGCTGCTGCAGCAGATTTATACCACCACCGACCGTCAGTGGGCGTCCATTGACGAGATTCCCGAAGACCTGATTCACGCCGCCGTGGCCATCGAGGATAAACGGTTCTATGAGCATCAGGGCGTGGACTGGATCACCACCATGAAAGCCTGCCTGAATATGTTCTTCGGCGGCGACGAGCAGTTCGGCGGCTCCACCATCACCCAGCAGTTCATCAAAAACCACACGGGTGAAAAGAGCGTTACCGTCCAGCGAAAGGTCATGGAGATTTTCCGGGCGCAGATTTTCGAGCGGGAATACGACAAAGACCTTATCATGGAGTATTACCTCAACGAGATTTATCTGGGGCGGGGCTGCTACGGCGTCAAGAGCGCCGCAGCTGAGTATTTCGGCAAGGAGCTGCGGAACCTGACCACCGCCGAGTGCGCCAGCCTCATCAGCATCACCAATAACCCATCCCTGTTCAACCCCTATTCCGAGAGCGTATATATGTACAAGGGCGAGGAGCGGGACGGTGCCGGACGGAACCGCTACCGTCAGCTGAACGTTCTGAGCGAAATGCTGGATCAGGACTATCTGACGCAGGAGGAATACGACGCGGCTGTGGCGCAGGAAATGGTGTTCAAAGAGGGCATCGACGATGCCGACCGCTGGACGATCTGCGACAACTGCGGCTATGAGAACACCCGCAGCCACTTCACCGGCGAGGGGGATACCTGCTACTGCCCCCAGTGCGGCGAGCAGGTGGCCGTCAGCACCGATGCTTCCCAGCACATTTATTCGTGGTTTGTGGACGCTGTGATTGTGGACTTTGCCAGCTATCTGGCAGATCAGGACGGCAAGGTCTGGGACGACTTAAGCACTAACGACCAGAGCATCTACCTCAACCGCATCCAGAAGGGCGGCTACCATATTTATACCACCTTGGACATGGACGTGCAGAAGCAGGTGGACGCGGTTTATACCGACCTGAGCAACATTCCCACTACCCGCAGTGAGCAGCAGCTCCAGTCCGCCATCGTGGTCATCAACAACGAGACGGGCGACGTGGTTGCTTTGTCCGGCGGCGTGGGGGAGAAGACGACCTTCCTTGCCTACAACAAGGCTACGCAGGCGAAGCTCCAGACCGGTTCTTCCCAGAAGCCCATTTCCGTTTACGCCCCGGCCTTTGAGTCCGGCGAGGTCACCCCGGCGTCGGTGATGAAAGACCTGCCCATGACCTATATCGACGGCAACAACTGGCCGAAGAACGATAACCGGCAGTACCAGTACGCGAGGACTGTCTATCAGGGCATTGTTTCCTCCGTCAACACCGTTTCCGCCCGGACGCTGGACACCATCGGCGCGGATTACGGCTACAGCTTCGCCAAATATAACTTTGGACAAGCCTCCCTGACCGACGATTACCCTCTGCCCAACGGACAGAGCCTGTCCGACGTGGGTCTGGCGCCTCTGGCGCTGGGCGCGCTGACGGTGGGTTCCACTGTACGGGAGATGTCCGCCGCCTATGCGACCTTCGCCAACGACGGCGTTTACCGGGAGCCGAGACTGTTCACCAAGGTCTACGACAGCAATGGCCGGGTCGTGGTGGACAATGAGCAGGAGTCCCGGAAGATCCTCAGCCAGAAGACTGTGGATTATATGAACTACTGCCTGTTCAACGCGGCGAACAACGGCACCGGCGGCGCGGCCATCTTTGCGGGACAGAACATCGCGGGCAAGACCGGTACCACGTCTTCCAACCGAGACCGGTGGTTCTGCGGCTATACCACCCACTACACCGCAGCCGTATGGTGCGGCTACGACATCCCCGAACAGATTTATCTCACCGGCAGCAGCGCCAACCCGGCGGCACGGCTGTGGAAGGCGGTCATGCAGCCCATCCACGACGGCCTGCCCAGAGAGGGACTGTATAACGGCAACGCTTTCCACAGCGTTGGCGTGTGTCTGGATTCCGGCAAGAAAGCCACCGCGGCGTGCAGCGCCGATGTGCGTGGACTGGAGCGTGTGGTCTACGTGAACGTCTACGACGGCGACGAGCCGGAGGGAACCTGCGACAAGCACGTTCAGGTGGACTACTGCGTCACCGGCGGCGGTGTGGCGACGGACTACTGCTATATGTTCAGCGACGCCCAGATCGAGTCCCGGTCTCTCGTGAAGCTGACCCAGGCCGAGGTGGACGAGATCAAGGCGGCGGACGGCTTCGGGCTGAACGACATTTACACCGCCAACTACTATGTATATCTCATTGATTCCGACGGTAACCCCGCTTCGTGGCACGGGTTTTACAACAACCTGAATAACGGCGTGGATGCCCCCTATATCATGTGTCCGCTGCACAACCAGAGCTCCTGGGAGGAGTATCAGCCCGGCGGTACGGAGGAAGACACCACCGGCGGCTGGGACAACAGCTCGGACGGCGGCTGGCATGGCGGCTGGGACGGCTTTGTCGGCTGAGATAAGGAGAAAGAGGGAGGAGACCCAATGCTCTGGATTTCCGATGAATGGAAGGAATATGAGGTGCTGGACACCAGCGGCGGCGAGCGGCTGGAACGGTGGGGCAAGTTCATTCTGGTGCGCCCCGACCCCCAGGTGATCTGGAATACGCCCAGGACGGCACCCCAATGGAAGCGCTATGATGCCCGCTACGTCCGCTCCAATACCGGCGGCGGACACTGGACGGACAACAAGCTTCCCGAACGCTGGCAGATTCACTATAAGGACTACCTGACCTTTAACGTCAAGCCCATGAACTTCAAGCACACGGGCGTTTTCCCGGAACAGGCGGCAAACTGGGATTTCATCCGGGAGAAGGTGGCGGCGGCTTCCGCCCGCCGTCCTGTCCGGGTATTGAATCTGTTTGCCTATTCCGGCGGCGCGACACTGGCGGCGGCCGCCGGGGGAGCGGAGGTGTACCATGTGGACGCCTCCAAGGGCATGGTGGCATGGGCGAAGGAAAACGCCGTGGCTTCCGGCCTTGCCGACCGGCCCATCCACTGGATCGTGGACGACTGCGGCAAATTTATCCAGCGGGAGATCCGCCGGGGACGGCGCTATGACGGCATTATCATGGACCCGCCCAGCTATGGCCGTGGGCCAAGCGGTGAGATCTGGAAGATGGAGACCAGCTTTTACCCCTTCTTACAGGAGACGGTGAAGCTGCTGTCCGACGACCCGCTGTTCGTCATCATCAATTCGTACACCACCGGGCTTGCGCCCTCCGCCGTGGCTTACGCTTCCGACGTGGTGTTCGGGGCGGCGCATGGCGGCAAAACCGCTGCCGGTGAGCTGGGACTGCCGGTGAAGCAGTCCGGACTGGTTCTTCCCTGCGGTGCCACCGGACGGTGGACGCCGTAACAAATAGGAGGATGCCTGATTTGAGCGACATAATTTCTGTAGAGCATCTGGCATACACGTACCCGGGCGTGGAGGACACGCCCGGTGTTCCCGTGTTTGCGGATTTGAATCTGACCATTGAAGAAGGCAGCTTTGTGGCCGTTCTCGGCACCAACGGCTGCGGAAAATCCACCCTTGCCAAGCATTTCAACGCCATTCTGCTGCCCACCGGGGGAAAGGTCTACGTC
>ENA-OZGB01001219-OZGB01001219.1-human-gut-metagenome-genome-assembly--contig:-NODE-1219-length-12582-cov-4.437695_pt1 | contig 12582 bp, 8 predicted proteins | sample MGYA00245113_ERZ653651 | MGnify/ENA primary metagenome ERZ653651 (study PRJEB26926, sample SAMN06165095) | human gut metagenome | biome: ENVO:00009003; feature: ENVO:2100002; material: ENVO:00002003... | reverse complement strand
TTGAAGTGCGGGATCGCCTTGCTGCCGCCGGCGGCGCGGATATCCGCGAGCGCCTGCTCCATCTTTTCCATCTGCGCCAGCCTGACCGCGTTCTGCTCCAGCGCAAGCTGCTCCTGCGCCGTGTCCTCGCGGCAGCGCGCGATGCGGTCGCTGACCGGCTCGTAGAGGAGCTTGAAGTAGCCGAGCACCATCACGAGCACGATCAGGATGAGCAGCAGCACCTTTTCCCGCAGGGTCAATTCACGGTTCATTCCGCCGCCTCCCCTCTCAGCACGATGTGCAGCGTACACTTCATCACGTCGGCGGGGCGGTCCTTCTCCGTTTCGGCAAGCTCCAGCCCGACCGACTCCACGATGCTCGACGCCTTCACGGCGCTGAGCGCCTCGGCGATGCGGTCAAGGTCCGTTTCGTTCAGCTCGACGTCCACGCGGTCGCCCTGCGCCTGCAGGGCGCTGAGCGTGCCGTAGGGCATCACCGTGCGCTCGATCAGGTCGAGCATTTCCGTGCGCTCCACGGCAAAGTTGAGGTCGGAGTCCTCGCCGTCCTCCATCCACTCCATCGAATAAGTGCGGTATTCCGAGAGCACCTCGTCAAAGTGCGAGAGCTTCTCCTGCGCGGCGCGGTTCTCCTGCTGCGCCTGCGCATACGCGCTCTGCGCGTCGGCGAGCCGGTCGTAGAGGTCGAGGACGCCGAACTTGGCGACCGCCAGCGCAAGCACGGTGATGCACAGCGCGCCGATAAGCAGCGTGAGCACCGTGCCTGTGCGCTTTTCGTGCAGATTGAGGTTGATGCCCGTTTTCTGCGGGCAGCGGACCGGACGGCGGGGCGTGTTCGCGCGGGCCGTTTTCTTCTCCTTCTCCGCGATCATGCCAGTCCCCCCTTGATGCCCTCGCTCACACCGCCGATGGCACGCAGATACGTCCACGGCTCCTCGGTCGAAAGCTGCTGCGAGAGCAGCTCAGAGACCGGATGGAGCGTGAGCCTCGTCGTTTCGACGATGGTGCGCAGCATCGGCTCGATGCCGCCGCCACCGCCGCAGATGTAGAGGTCGTGCAGCTCGCGGTCGCGGTTGTTGTAGTTGTAGAAATTGACCACCTTCATGATCTCGACCGCCAGACGGCTGTACGCCTCGCGGGCATAGTCCGCCTCAAGCACGCCGTTGTAGTCGCTGCGCATATAGCTGTGCGCCAAATGGATGTCCACGCCGCAGTGCTCGGCGATCTGCTCGTCGATCAGCCTGCCGCCGACGTCGATCTCACGGCGGCTGTCGAACGTCGCGCCGTGGTAGATGTAGAGGTGCGTGCTGCGGTGTCCGATGGAGACGATGCAGCGGTCCCTGTCGTCGTTCTCCGCGCCCATGCGCCTGAGGTATGCGCCCAGTACCGCGCCGTAGGCGCACTCGGTGACGGTGAGCACGCGCAGGCGGAAGCCCGCGCGGTGCAGCATCGCGCGGTAGCCCTCCACCGTGGTCTTGAGGATGGCGCAGGCGAAGAGCTCCATTTCCTTCGGATGCCCCGTCTCGTCGTTCACGATGCGGCGCACGGCGTAGTCGAAGAAATATTTGCTCTTCTCCTCCGTCAGAAAGTCGCGGAACTCGTAAGGCAGGTTGTAAAAAAGCTGCTGCTCGGTCATAGCGGGCAGGGTGATGACGCGGGTGTAGACCTCGCTCGCCGGCACGACCAGCGCGGCGTTTGTCAGCGGGATGCCGCTGCCCTTCGCCGCGTCGTGCAGAAAGTCCGCCATCGCGTCCATCGAGAGGATGCGCCCGCCGGACACCATCGCGTCGGGCAGCTCCAGCTTTGCGGTCCTTTTCAGCTCGCGGCCCACAAAATAGGCCATTTTTACGCTGTTTTCACCGATATCAAGGCCAACGATCTTGTTCATGCTCATTCTCCTTTCAGTGGAGTGTTATGAAACGTGCCTTATAAAAGGCTCAGATACCAACGGATAAACGGCTCGCCCGCGAGCGCCGTGACCCACGCGCCGAGCGCGATGGACGGTCCCCACGGGATCGGCGCGCCCTTCTCCCCGCCGCGCCCGGCGGCGAGCAGGCCGAAGACGATGCCGAAGATGCATGCTAAAATCAGGCAGAGGAGGTTACCCTTCCAGCCGAAAAACAGTCCGGTGACGAACAGCAGCTTCAAATCACCGCCGCCCATCGCCTCGCGCCCCATGCGCTTTTCCAACACCGTGACGACCGCCAGCAGGCCGAGCGCCACGCCGAAGCCGCCGAGCAGCCCGTCCGCGAGCCGTCCGAGCGGCGCAGGCGCAAAAAAGAGGGACGCGATAAAAAGCACAAGACCGGCCGCTAAAAAGCGGTCGGGAATGATGTACCCCTCCAGGTCCGCGAAGGAGCAGGCGAGCAGAATGCTTGCCAGAAGCCACGCTTCGAGAAGCCGGAGCGAAATATCATAATGTAGCAGAAGCGACACGAACACCGCCGCGCCGATCACCTCGCCCCACACATGGCGGCTCGAGAGCTTCGCGCCGCAGTAGCGGCACCTACCGCCGGAGGCGAGATAGCTCACGATTGGAACAAGGTCCCGCGCGCCGAGCACATGGCCGCACGCGTCGCAGTGCGACCGCCCGCGCAGCACGCTCTCGCCATGCACCACGCGCCACGCCATGCAGTTCAGGAAACTCCCCATGCAGGCGCCGAGCAGCGCGGCGAGCGCGCAGCAGTATACGGTGAGGAAGGGGGTGAGATGGAGCATCGTAAAATTCCTCCATGGAAAAAGTCCTTCGTGGGGGATGGCCGCCGACCCTCGGCCACCCCCTTATTTCTTAGCATAGCGCCGAAGATGAGCCCTCTGCAGAATCGGCTCATCCAAGAAGGAAGGGGGCGTTCCCACGCCGGAGCGTGCGCTCCGGCGTGGGCTCAGAAAAGGTTAGAATAAATCAGTCAACCGCTGTACCAAGCGTCCAAGTATAAGTCTTTCCATTATTACTATTGCCGCCGTCCAGTTTGGTAGACACATAGGTAATGGTCTTTTTATCCGTGCCAAGGCTATAGCCGTGATCAGCACTATTATAGTTCAGCTTAGCCTTACCGATAAGATCCGTCCATGTAGTATCATTAATGGTTTCACCGCTGATAGCCTTGACCTGATACTCGGCGTAAGCGGCACGGATGTTGGCAACGTCAGCAGCTTCCTTCGACTTGGTCAGGGCGCCGTTGAATGTGGGGATGGCAATAGCAACGAGGACCGCAATGATCGCGACGACGATCAGCATTTCCATGAGGGTGAAGCCCTTTTTGTTGGTGAGTTTCTTGAGCATAATAAAAATTCTCCTTTTCCGTTTCTTTCTATATCGTCCCGCGCGGGGTGGTCGCGCGGAAATGATAACATATCAGATGCTGCCGTACATACTGAACATCGGCAGGTACACCGCCAGCAGCAGCACGACCACGATGACCGCGAGCACGATGGTGATGACCGGCTCGAGCACGCTGAGCAGCCGCGTGCTCTGCGTTTCGACCTCGCTGTCGAAGTAATTGCCGATGACGTCGAGCGTCTGCGGCAGCGAGCCCGCGCGCTCGCCCACGCCCACCATCTCGGTGAGCATCTTGGGGAAGCACTCTACGCCCGCCATGCTCTCGGCAATGCCGCGGCCGCGCTCCACGTTCTCCTTCACCTTGCGCACACCGAGGGAAAAGAGGTAGTTGCCCACGACCTGGCTGGTGACGTCCAGCGCACGCGGCACGCCGAGCCCGGCGGTGAGCATGGTGGACATGGTATTGGCGAAGCGGCCCGCCGCGCTCATGCTGCGCAGCCGCCGCAGCGGCGCGCGCTCGATGGCGTAGGACGCCAGCACGAGCTTGCCGCGCTCGGTGCGCTTGAAGGCGAGATAGGCGATGACGAGCGCCGCCCCGATGAGCAGCAGCCACCACCAGCGGTTGAAAAAGCCGCTCACGGCCATCAGCGCCTTCGTCACGCCCGGCAGCTCGCCCTCGCCGAGGTCGGCAAAGGCGTCGGTAAAGGCCGGCACGGCTACGGCGATGATGATGATAAACACGATGATGGCGACCACAATGACCATCGCGGGATAGGTCATTGTGCTGATGATCTTCGCACGGGTCCTGGCGGCGCGTTCGTAGTAGCGGTGCAGGCGGTCGAAGCACAGCGCGAGCGTGCCGGACTCCTCGCCCGCGCGCACGGTCTCGATGAACGTGGCGGGCAGATAAGGGGCGTTGCTCTCAAAGCTCTGCGCGAGGGAATAGCCCGCGCCGACCTCCTCGGCCACCTTTTCCAGCATCCTGCGCGTGTACTTATTGCGTGTCTGCGAGGCGACCATCTCCACGCAGCGCATCACGCTCAGCCCCGAGGTGAGAATGATGGAAAACTGCGAGCAGAGCAGCGCCAGCTCCTTGTCCTTGAGCCGGAAGCCGATGGGCTTATCCAGCGCGTTCCCGCGCTCCTTCACCGGCTCGATCTTGGTGATGAAGGCACAGGTGTCGCGCAGCTTGGCGACGGCCTCGAACTCGTCGTAGGCGCGCACCACGCCGCTCACCCTTGCGCCGCTGAGCGACTGGCCCTTGTACTTATAGGTCGTCAAGCCGATTCACCTGCCTTTTTCTTTGGTCATTCCGTTCAGCTCTCGATGGTGGAGCTGATGGTGCGGGCGGCCTCCTCAGCCGTCGTTTCGCCGCGCAGCACCAGGTCGCGGCAGCGCTCGCGCATGGTGGTGAAGCCATGCCTGCGGGCCTCGTCGGCAAGCTCGTCCGCGCTCGCGCCGGCGGTGATGAGGCGGCGCAGCGGCGCGTCGATCATCAAAATCTCGAACACGGCGCGGCGGCCGGTGTAGCCGGTGTGATGGCAGTCCGGGCAGCCCTCGCCCTTGTAGAACACAAGGTCCGGCGCGTCGTCCAGCCCCAGCAGGGCAAGCTCGTCGCTCGCGGGATGATAGGCTCTTTTGCAGTGCGGGCAGATGCGGCGCACAAGCCGCTGCGACACCACGCCGCGCAGCGCGCCGGAGATCAGCCACGGCTCCACGCCGACGTCGCGCAGACGGTCGACCGCGGAGGGGGCGTCGTTGGTGTGCAGGGTCGAGAGCACCAGATGGCCGGTAATCGCCGCGCGCATGGCGATGCTCGCGGTCTCGCCGTCGCGGATCTCTCCGACGGAGATAATGTCGGGGTCCTGGCGCAGAATGGCGCGCAGACCGCCGGCAAAGGTCATGCCGGTCTTTTCATTGATCTGGCACTGGCTGACGCCGGGGATGTAATATTCCACAGGGTCCTCGAGCGTGACGATGTTCACTTCCTCGCGCGCGAGGTCGCGGAGCATCACGCACATCGTCGTGGATTTGCCGGAGCCCGTGGGGCCGACCAGCAGGATCACGCCGCCGGTATTCCGAAGCAGCGCCTGATAGGACTCAAGGTCGTCGCCCTCCAGCCCGATGGCGTCGCGGGAGAGGAGCTGCGAGGTCTTGTTGAGCAGGCGCAGCACGATCTTCTCGCCGTACACCGTCGGCATCGAGGAGATGCGCAGGTCGATCTCGCTGCCCTTCACGCGCAGCATGGCGTGGCCATCCTGCGGGACCTTGCGCTCGGCAATGTCCATGCCGCCCATGATCTTCAAGCGGGAAATGACGGTGCTCTGCAGCTCGGCGGGCACGGTCAGAACGCGGCGGAGCAGGCCGTCGATGCGCATGCGCACCACCATCTCGCCCTCCTGCGGCTCGAGGTGGATATCGCTCGCGCGCTCGGCAAAGGCGCGCTCGATGAGGGAGTTGACAAAGCGGATGGTGGGCGCGCCCTCGCTGCTGTCGCTGTCCTTCACGAGCTGCGCGGGCACGATATCCGGTCCGGCGGCGCCCGCCTCGCGCTTCATCTCTTCGATGACGCGGGCGGTGCCCTCGCTGCCGTAGAGGCGGCTGATGGCCTGCTCGGTCGCGCGGTGCGTGGCGATCATCGGAATCACGCGCTTGCGCGAGGCGGCCTTGACCTCCTCCTGCGCGATGAAGTCCAGCGGATCGCTCATCGCGAGGTAGAGGGTGTCGCGCACCAGCTTCACAGGCACCACGCAGTATTTCTTCGCCAGCGTGCGCGGCACATATTTCGCCAGCTCCACCGGAATGGAGACCGCCGTGAGATCGACGAACTCCACACCGAGCTGTATTTTCAGCGCCTCGATGAGCTGTTTCTCGGTGATGATGCCGCTCTGCACCAGCACGTCGCCCAGACGCTCCTTACTTTCCTTTTGCAGTTCCAGCGCCCGCTCAAGCTGCTCGTGCGAGATCATGCCCGAGGACAGCAGCAGGTCGCCCAAACGCATATATGCCATAGGGATTCACCTCAGGATCAATAAATGGGGCCGCCGCAGGGGGCCGGCGGCAAAAAAAACAGACTGACCGCAGGAAATGGTGCGGCCAGTCTGTCATGTGAACCTTTTTCAAGGGTGTTCATTTAGACACTATAGCTTTGCGTCCCGGCCTTTCGACCGGTTTGCCAACAGGATGAACTTGCGGAGCCATGTAAAGACTCCGTTAAGAAAATGCCATCAAACAAAAGGAATAATAACCCATATTTCGACATTTGTCAAGCATAAATCTACAATTTTTCCATCTTTTTCTTGTGCATTTTGCTTATTTTTTAATTGTCAGGTCCTTGGTCATCCTCCCGCCTTTTGAGCAGCGCCACCGCCTCCACATGGTCGGCGCGGGGGAAGAGGTCGACCGCGCAGGCGCGCACGGCGCGATAGCCGAGGGTGGCGAAGCGCTTCACATCGCGCGCCATCGTCGCGCTGTCGCAGGAGACATACACCACGCGCTCCGGCTGCATCCGCGCGATGCTTTCCACCACGTCCTCCGCCAGCCCCTTGCGCGGCGGATCGACCGTGATGACGTCGGGCCGCAGATTCTCCTGCGCGAGTTTTTTTGCCACGTCGGAGGCGTCGCCGCAGAAGAATTCGGCGTTTTCCACACCGCTGCGCGCGGCGTTCTCCCGCGCGTCGTCGATGGCCTCCGGCACGATCTCCGCGCCGAGGACGCGCTTCGCGTGGGGCGCGAGCGCAAGCGTGATGGTCCCCGCGCCGCAGTAGAGGTCGAGCACCGTCTCCTCCCCCGTGAGCTGCGTATACTCGATGGCCTTGGCGTAGAGCCGCTCGGCCTGTTCGCGGTTGACCTGATAGAACGACGGCACGCTCAGGCGGAACACTCTCCCACAGAGCACATCCTCCAGCCGGTCGGCCCCCCAAAGCGTGCGGTAACGCTCGCCGAGGATCACATTGTCCCGCCGCGTGTTCTCGCCGAGCACGATGCCCACCGCCTTCGGGCAGGCGCGGCGCAGCCGCTCGACCAGCTCCGCCTCATGCGGCAGTCGCTTGCCGTTCACCAGCAGGCAGATCAGACACTCGCCCCTTGTGTTCGAGCGGACATAGACATGGCGCAGAAGGCCGCGCCTCGTCCGCTCGTCGTAGCCCGCCGCGCGGAAATCGCGCATATACTGCCGCACGGCCTCTGCCGCAGCGTCCGCCTCCGGCTTCACCAGCAGACATTCCCGCGTGTCGATGACCTCGTGCGTGCGGGCGCGGTAGAAGCCCACTCTGCCGTCCGGCGAGACGGGATACTGCGCCTTGTTGCGGTAGCGCCGCGTCTCCGCCGCGCCGAGGATCTCCTCCACCTCGACCTCGCTCCCACCGATGCGCGCAAGATTATCCTGCACGCGCCGGCGCTTGAGGGCAAGCTCCTCGGCATAGTCCATGTGGCGGTAGGTGCAGCCGCCGCAGCGCGGAAAATACGGGCAGTCCGGCGCGATGCGGTGCGGCGAAGGCGCAAGCACCTCGAGCACCTTGGCGAAGGCCGCGGACTTCAGCACCTTCAGAATAAGAATACGGCAGACCTCGCCGCGCAGCGCGCCGGACACAAAGACGACAAAGCCGTCGATGCGCGCGACGCCCGCGCCCTCGCCCGAATAGCCCTCGATGGCAACGGTGTATTCCTGATTTTTCGTGACAGCCATAGTGTTTTCCCCGAAAAAGGGCGCGGAGCCCCGCGCCCTTTCCTTCTATTTTATTGGAAGCGGTCGATGAGCGCGGTGATCTGTCCGGTAAAGGCGGTGATCTCCTTGTTCGAGCGGCCCTTGAAGCGGCGGATGAGCTCAAGCAGCGCTTCGCCCGCGGCGAGCAGCTTGCCGTAGAGGTTGTCCGCGCGGCTGGACTGCATCGTGCGCTTGCGCTCGGAGATGTAGCCCTCGCTGAGCATCACGCCGGCAGCGAGGTCGTAGCTCTCGGTGAACTTCGCCGCGTGAGCGGAGAAGCCGAGGGAGCACAGCTCGTCCGCGAACACGGGTGCCACGTCCGCGTCGCCGTGGACGACAAAGACGTGCGCGGGCTTCGGATCGAACGCCTTGATCCACTCGATCAGATGGTCGTGGTCGGCGTGGGAGGAAAGGCCCTGGAAATTCACGACCTTCGCCCTGACGGCAATCTCCTCGCCGAAGAGCTTCACGCTCTCCGCGCCGTCGAGCAGCTTGCGGCCCAGCGTGCCGGGCGACTGGAAGCCGACGAACACCACCGCGCTGTTCGCGCGCCAGAGGTTGTGCTTGAGGTGGTGGCGGATGCGCCCCGCGTCGCACATACCGGAGGCAGAAATGATGATCTTGGGTGTTTTGTCGAGGTTGAGCATTCTGGATTCCTCGGTCGTCTCGACCAAATGCAGGTTCGGGAACGAGAACATATGCGTGCCGTCCTTCACCAGCTCGAGCGCGGCCTCGTCCAGATAGCCGTGCAGGTCGCCGCAGAACACCGTGGTCGCCGCCTTGGCGAGGGGAGAGTCGATATAGACCGGGAAATCGGGCACGGACTTCACGAGCCCCTGATCCTTGATCTCACGGATGAAGTACAAAAGCTCCTGCGTGCGGCCCACGGCGAATGACGGGATGACGACGTTGCCGCCCTTGCCGAGCGTCTCGTCGATGATCTCCGCCAGCTCGTCAGTGTAGCTCCACACCTCGGTGTGGTTGCGGTCGCCGTAGGTGGACTCCATCACCACATAGTCCGCCTTCTTCAAAAGCTGCGGGTCGCGGATGATAGGCTGGTCGACGTTGCCGATATCGCCGGAGAAAACGAGCGTCTTGTGCACGCCACCCTCGTCAAGCTCGAGCGTGATGCTCGCGCTGCCGAGCAGGTGGCCCGCGTCGGTGAACACCGCCGTCACGCCCTCGCACAGCTCGACCGTCTGACCGTACTCGCAGGTGGTGACGAGCTTAAAGACATTCATCGCGTCCTCGGTGGTATAGAGCGGCTCGACCGGCTCGCGGCCCGCGCGCTGACCCTTGCGGTTGCGGTACTCGGCGTCGCTCTCTTGAATATGAGCGGAGTCGAGCAGCATGATGCGCATGAGGTCGGCGGTCACACGGGTGGTCAGGATGCGTCCGGTAAAGCCGCGCTTGACCAGCAGCGGGATGCGGCCCGTGTGGTCGATGTGCGCGTGGGTGACGAGCAGAATGTCGATGTCGCCGGAGTTGAAGGCGAACATGGCGTTGTCCAGCTCGTCGCGCCCCTGCTGTAAGCCGCAGTCCACCAGGATGCGCTTGCCGTTGATCTCCAGACAGTGGCACGAGCCGGTCACGCAGCGGTCCGCGCCGTAAAAATGCAGTTTCATCGTAAAATCCTCCGATGTCTTTCGCTGTGGGTCTCTTGCTTTGTGGTTTCTCTATCTTAACACACGCCGCCCCCGCTTGCAAGGCGCACAGGCGTCATATTGTGCGGAAATTTACCGTCCGTTCACATTCCCGCGCATTTTTCCTTTGCATATCCGGGCGGAGTGTGCTATACTATAGAAGTATTTTTATGCTTTCTTGCAAAAGTATTTCGATTTTCCGTGAAAGGAAGTTTTTGATATGGGACTGATCACCAAGCTCTTCGGCACCTACTCCGAGCGGGAGCTCAAGAGCATTTATCCGATCGTCGATAAGATCGAGGCGATGGCGGACGAGTACCACGCTCTGACGGACGAGGAGCTGCGCGCCAAGACGCCGGAATTCAAGGCGCGGCTCGCCAACGGCGAAACGCTCGACGACATTCTGCCCGAAGCCTTCGCCGCCGTGCGCGAGGCCGCGGGCCGCGTGCTCGGGCTTTATCCCTACCGCGTGCAGCTCATCGGCGGCATCGTGCTCCATCAGGGGCGCATCGCCGAGATGAAGACCGGCGAGGGCAAAACGCTCGTCGCCACACTCCCCGCTTACCTCAACGCGCTCACCGGAAACGGCGTGCACATCGTCACGGTCAACGACTACCTTGCCAAGCGCGACAGCGAGTGGATGGGCAAGGTGCACCGCTTTCTCGGTCTGAGCGTGGGCCTGATCGTCCATGACCTCACGAGCGACGAGCGCCGCGCGGCCTACGCCGCCGACATCACCTACGGCACCAACAACGAGATGGGCTTCGACTACCTGCGCGACAACATGGCGCTCTTCTCCTCTGAGCTGGTGCAGCGCGGCCACGCCTTCGCCATCGTGGACGAGGTGGACTCCATCCTCATCGACGAGGCGCGCACGCCGCTCATCATCTCCGGTCAGGGCGATGAGAGCACCGACCTCTACCGCCAGGCGGAGAACTTTGCCGCCCGCCTCAAATGCAAGGCCTACGCCTCCATCGACGACAAGGAAGAGGAGGACGAGGATCTTGACGCCGACTATGTCGTCGACGAGAAGGCGCGCACCGCGACGCTCACCGCCCGCGGCATCGCCAAGGCCGAGCAGTATTTCGAGATCGAGAACCTCTCCGATCCCGAGAACTCCACCATCGCCCACCACATCAACCAGGCCATCAAGGCGCACGGCACGATGAAGCGCGACATCGACTACGTCGTCAAGGACGGCGAGGTCGTCATCGTCGACGAGTTCACGGGCCGACTGATGTTCGGCCGCCGCTACAGCGAGGGTCTGCATCAGGCCATCGAGGCCAAGGAGCATGTCACCGTCGCCCGCGAGAGCAAGACGCTCGCGACCATCACCTTCCAGAATTACTTCCGCCTTTACAAGAAGCTCTCCGGTATGACCGGTACAGCGCTGACCGAGGAGGAGGAATTCGGCACCATCTACAACCTCGACATCATCGAGATCCCCACCAACCGCCCTATCGCGCGTATCGACGATCCCGACGTGGTGTACAAGACCGAGGCGGCAAAGTACCGCGCGGTCATCGCGCAGGTCAAGGAATGCCACGCCAAGGGCCAGCCCGTTCTGGTCGGCACGGTGTCCATCGAGAAGAACGAGCACCTGTCCTATCTGCTCTCCCGCGAGGGCATCAAGCATAACCTGCTCAACGCGAAGAACCACGAGAAGGAAGCCGAGATCGTCGCGCAGGCTGGTAAGCTCGGCGCGGTGACGGTCGCCACCAACATGGCAGGCCGCGGCACCGACATCATGCTTGGCGGCAACGCCGAATACATGGCCAAGAACGATCTGCGCAAGGCCGGGCTCTCCGACGAGCTGATTGCCGAGGCGACCGGCTACGCCGAGACCGACGATCAGGAGATCCTCGACGCCCGCGCGCTGTTCGCCGAAGCGCTCGCCAGGCACAAGGCCGAGATCGCGGGCGAGGCCGACCGAGTGCGCGAGGCCGGCGGTCTGTTCATCATCGGCACCGAGCGCCACGACTCCCGCCGCATTGACAATCAGCTCCGCGGCCGTGCCGGCCGTCAGGGCGACCCGGGCGAGACGCGCTTCTACCTCTCGCTCGAGGACGATCTGCTGCGCCTGTTCGGCGGCGAGCGCATCACGAACCTCATGGACCGCATGAACCTCGACGAGGACACGCCCATCGAGAACAAGATGCTCTCGAAGTCCATCGAGAACGCACAGACCAGCGTCGAGTCCCGCAACTTCCAGTCCCGTAAGGCGACGCTTGAATACGACGACGTGATGAACAAGCAGCGCGAGATCATCTACGGGCAGCGCAAGCAGGTGCTCGACGGCCGCAACCTCAAGGATACCATCTTCGGCATGATCCGCAGCGGCATTTCCAATCAGGTCACGCTCCACACCGGCGAGCACGGCACGCTCGACGAGGACGGCGTGCGCGAGATCCTCGGCAGCCTCGAGGGTATGTACTTCCCGCGCGGCATGGTCACCGAAACGCCCGCCGAGCTCGCCGCCATGGGCGAGGACGAGCTGACGGAGCTGTTCTTCAACGCCGCCGTCACCACCTACGAGCGCAAGGAGGAGGCCGTCACCTCCCCCATCATGCGCGAGCTTGAGCGCGTGGTGCTGCTGCGCGTGGTCGACGAATACTGGATGGACCATATCGACGCCATGCAGGAGCTGCGTCAGGGCATCCGCCTGCGCGCCTACGCGCAGGTCAACCCCATCGACGCCTACAAGAAGGAATCCCTCGAGATGTTCGAGGAGATGATCTCCGCCATTCAGGACGAGACTGTGCGCCGTATCTTCTCCGCCCGCATCAAGAGCGAGGCCGAGGTCAAGCGCGAGCGCGTGGCCGAGGGCATCGTCGCCACCACCGCGGGCGACGGCAGCGTGAAAAAGCAGCCGCGCAAGGTGCAGAAGATCGGCCGCAACGACCCCTGCCCCTGCGGCAGCGGAAAAAAGTATAAGCAGTGCTGCGGACGGTAACGGAC
>ENA-OZGB01001215-OZGB01001215.1-human-gut-metagenome-genome-assembly--contig:-NODE-1215-length-12609-cov-3.875816_pt1 | contig 12609 bp, 12 predicted proteins | sample MGYA00245113_ERZ653651 | MGnify/ENA primary metagenome ERZ653651 (study PRJEB26926, sample SAMN06165095) | human gut metagenome | biome: ENVO:00009003; feature: ENVO:2100002; material: ENVO:00002003... | reverse complement strand
GTCCAGGGCGAGAAGCCCTGGTCGCTGTCCGCAGACAGCGAAACTCTCTGCGCCATACTTTTGGCGCAACGGAGAAAAGGGTGAGAAAATCGACAGATTTTCGAGGGGAAACGAACACGACCGTTTCCCCTGGCTGCCCTTTTGAAAAAAGCTTACCCTTGAAAATGCCCCAGTGGGGCATTTTCAACGCTCTAAACTCAGTCCGGCTTGACCCACTGCGAAATATCCACCGGCTCTGCATCTGCCCAGAGGCGTTCCAGCTGGTAGAATTCCCGGGCATCCTTACAGAACACGTGAACGATCACGTCGGCATAGTCCAGCACGACCCAGTTCGAGCCGTTGCCTCTGCCCTCACGGTGCATCGGCTCTACGCCTTTCTCTGACATCTGATACTCGACCTCATCCGCCAGCGTCCGGGTATGTGTGGTACTCGTACCGTTGGCAATGATGAAGTAGTCGCCCAGAATGGTCAGATCCTGCACACGAAGTACCTGGATATCCTCTGCACGCTTGCTGTCCAGTGCCTTTACAATAGCTTCCAAAATTTTCTGCTGCGTCATAGTTGTTCCTTTCTCAAAGCCTGCCCGATGACAAAGCACGCTCTTATTTACTGGGCGCCGTCATTGCTGTCGCCCTTGCTGATATCGTTCAGATTTTCCTGGGTGTCGTCATAGTCTCTCGCCAGATATTCGCCCTCCGGCACAAGCTCCACGATGGCGCTTTCCTCCGGATAGATCTCGTTCTGGTACGGACGGAAATGGCCGTTCAGCAGGTCGATGGTTGCCGATTTGTGAATCGAATACACCGACTGCGCAGAGCCGTCGCCCGGATAATAGGTCGAACCCTCACCCGGCACCATAAAGACATTGACGTTGTCCATAGTCAGCCGCTGGGAGGCAAAGTCTGCCACCATGCTGATCTGTTCCAGAGAGAGGTCTGTTGCGATCCACTGGTTCTTGTAGATCTTCTGCATCGCACTCATCAGTTCCGTCTGGCTCATGTTCAGCATCTTTTCCATGGCTGCCGCCAGGAAGATACGCTGTGCCTTGACACGTCCGATATCACCTTCGGCATAGCCGTGGCGGAAACGCACGAACCACTCCGACTGCTGTCCGTTCAGCGTCTGCTCACCGGCAGGCAGCACCTTGTCTGCCTCATAGGTGATCTGCTCCGGCAGTGTGATGGGAATGCCGCCTACAGAATCTACAATATTGGCGATATCCACACAGTTCAGCTTCACATAGGCATCCACATAGATGCAGAAATTTTCCCGGATGGCATCCACTACACGCTGGATGGGCGTAACGCCGGTCTCCTGCCCGCTGTGATAAATGCTGTTGAACTTCGTCGTGGAATAGGACGCATAGTCCGGCATATAGGAGTCACGGGGAATCTGGAGAATATTCATGGAGCCGGCGATCAGATCAAACTGGAGTATCCAGTCTACGTCAGACAGCTCGCCGCTCTCGTCCATGCCCAGGAACAGGATAGTATACTGTCCCTCGATGGTCTGTTCCAGATCCAAACCATCGTTCAAATTGGAATCCAGATCGCTTTTCAGATTCAGCGCCGAGTCATTGGAATCCACCTTTGTCAGCGTACCCTCTTTTTCCACCAGCGGCTGCCACAATTTCCAGTACTTCATAATGGAGACCTGCTGTGTGGTAATGGTATTTCCGTCAACTTTCTTGAAATTGATGATCGGTGCATTGAACACCATGAGCAGAATCAGCACCACGCTGATGACAATGCCTGCCACCATTGTGATAATATCCCGTGGGCTGTTCTTTTTCCGCTTTTTGGGTGCATAGTATCCGTATTCATCCGAGTGGTTTTTTCTGCTCATCTGCAATAATCATCCTTCCTGCCGGTGTAGCTTGTTCAAAATTTCGTTGTATGCCTCTACGGTGTGGTGCGGGATCAGTGCATCCCGGCGCACCAGTTTCATCAGAGAATATTTCAGTGCATAGCCCATGCCTTCATCCAAACTTTCCAGCGCCTTTTTCCGCATGGTCTCCACGTCCGGATAGTCCCGTTCCACGGAGATCATATCTGCCAGATAGACGATCTTTTCCAGGTCGGACATTCCTGCTCTTGCGATGGTGTGATACCGCACCGCCGAAAGCACATCCATATCCATCACGCCGAATTTTGTCCGCAGCAGCTCCGCTCCGGCGATGCCGTGCCAGACCTTGAACGCACTGCGTTCCTCTGCGCAGACATCCATCGCAGACTGCATCATCAGCGTGTACTGCACATCCTCCGGCTCTTCCTTGCAGATGTCATGCACCAGCCCGGCAAACCGAGCCTTTTCCACATCCGGATAGCCGAATTTTTTCGCCAGCATCACACTGGCATCCGATACATTCTTCGAATGGGTATACCGTTTCTGAGAGAGATGTTCTTTCAGATATTCGTCATATTTTTCCAGCTGTTCCATGTATAAAAGCAGACTCCTTTCTTCGGAATCTGTCTGGGGTTCGTTTCCAGCAGATCACACAAACCGCCCGTCCGAAATCCCGGACGAACCTCTAGGCAACACCGCACAAAGCTTGTGCGTAAGATGCGAAGCCGGATTTTTCGGCAGATTGCATAGAAATTTCGCAGGCATACTGTCGTATGGCAAGGAATTTCTGGGCAATATGACGAAAAATCAGCAAGCAGATTGCGTGCAAAGCCGTCAGGCGGGCTTTGTGCGGTGTTGCCTCTAGTCGTATAAATTATGAGATACTATATATTGTACTACTTTTTGCGGTAAATAGCAAGAAAAATCTGTGTGATTTTTTCGGTTTTCACGAATTTTTGTAGAAGATACGGTATAGACCGGAACATCACACAAAAAAATTTTGCCATATTGCAATAAAAACGCCTGCTGCCGCCGCAGCTGTTCCAGATCTCCCGTCATGCGGGAAACCACGCCCAGCGCAGCCATTTCCAGGATCTCCTGCCAGCAGTGCCACCGGGTGAATGAGAGAAACATATCGCTGCCCACCAGCAGCACCAGTTCCGCCTCCGGATACCGCTCCCGGAACAGCCGGACGGTATCCACCGTATAGCTGACCCCGGAGCGTTCCAGCTCGCAGCTGTCCACCTCACAAAAGGACAGCGTTTCTGCGGCAAGCCGGCACATCGCCAGACGGTCCGCCCCGGACGCCATGCCCGGCGCATCCTGTTTGAACGGCGAGACATTTGCCGGGATCAGCACGACCTTGTCCAGTCCCAGCCCTTCCTTTGCTGCTTTCGCCAGGTGAAGATGCCCGTTGTGGATGGGGTTAAAGCTGCCGCCGAACAGTCCGATGCGCTGCATCAGAACTTTACCACCGGCTCTTTGGGATTGCGCTTGAACAGGACGAGACGATTGCCGATGACCTGTACCACCTCTGACTCTGTCTTTTCCGCCAGCTCCTGCGCCGCCTCTCTGGCATCCAGAGGGCAGTTGTCCAGTACGTGCATTTTGATCAGTTCCCGCTTGCGCAGGGCATCGCTGACCTGCTGTACCAGCGTATCGCTGATGCCGCCTTTTCCCACCTGGAAAATGGTTTCGTATGTGCTGGCGATGCCACGCAGGGTCGCCCGTTGTTTGCTTGTCAACATAAAAAAGTTCTCCTTTTATTTCTCTTCAAAAAATGCTTTCAGCTGTTCCAGCGCTCTTCCCCGGTGGCTGATCCGGTTCTTTTCCGCCTCTGTCATTTCCGCCATGGACTTTCCGTCCACATAGAACAGCGGATCATAGCCGAACCCGTTTTCTCCTCTGGGTGCTGTGCCGATCACGCCCTCACAGACACCGGAAAACACCTTTTCCGTGCCGTTGGCATCCAGATAGCAGAGCGAGCAGACAAACCGTGCCGTGCGCTTTTCTGCGGGGATGCCGTCTAGTTTGTGCAGCAGCTTGGCGTTGCGGTCTGCATCCGTTGCGCCCTCTCCGGCGAACCGGTGGGAATACACGCCCGGCGCTCCGTCCAGAGCGTCCACCATCAGACCGCTGTCATCGGCGATGACCGGACAGTGCATTGCCGCATAGACTGCCTTTGCCTTTATCGCCGCATTTTCTGCAAATGTGGTGCCGGTCTCTTCCACGTCCTGGCAAAAGCCTGCCTCACGCTGAGAGACAACTTCCAGCCCGAATGGTTCCAGGATTGCCCGGAACTCCCGGAGCTTTCCGGCATTGTTGGATGCAATAATGATTTTTTCCATGGTCATTCCTCCGTCGGTTCAAACAGGGCACGGACAAAGTCCTGTGCGTGGAACGGCTGGAGATCGTCGATCTTTTCGCCCACACCCACCAGCTTTACCGGAATGCCCAGCTCATTGCGAATGGATACGATGATACCGCCCTTTGCAGTACCATCCAGCTTTGTCAGCACGATGCCGGAAATATCTGCCACTTCCTGGAACAGTCTCGCCTGGTTCACGGCGTTCTGTCCGGTGGTTGCGTCCAGCACCAGCAGAATTTCCCGATGGCATCCCTCTGCTCTCGTCTCAATGATGCGGTTGATCTTTGCCAGTTCCTGCATCAGATTCTTCTTATTATGCAGCCGTCCTGCGGTGTCGCAGATCAGCACATCACAGCCTCTTGCCTTTGCCGCATCAATGGCGTCATAGACCACCGATGCCGGGTCAGAGCCTTCGGCGTGCTTGACAATATCCACGCCGGCACGCTGTGTCCAGACCTCCAGCTGGTCAATGGCAGCCGCACGGAACGTATCTGCCGCAGCGACCAGCACCTTTTTGCCCTCGCCTTTCAGCTGATGGCACAGCTTGCCGATGGTGGTGGTCTTGCCTGCGCCGTTGACGCCGATCACCATGACAATGGTGGGCTTTGTAGGATATTCCAGCGTCTGATCCTCGCCCAGCATCTCTGCAATGATCTCCTGGATCATGCCCATGATCTCCTGGGGATCCTTTACACCACGCTCTTTCACACGCTTGCGCAGGGTCTCGCAGATCTCCACCGAGGTCTCCGGTCCCAGGTCGCTGGTAATCATGGTCTCTTCCAATTCGTCAAACAGGTCGTCGTCGATCTTGGTGAACCCGTTCAACACCTGCTGCATCCGGGACATCATGGCATCCTTTGTCTTGCGCAGTCCGTCACGGATCTTGGCGAAAAAGCCCTTTTTCTCCGGCTGTTCTTCCGGCTCGGTTTCCTCTTCCGGCTCAGTTTCCTCTTCTGGTTCGGATTCTTCTTCCGGTTCAGTTTCCTCTTCCGGTTCGGATTCTTCTTCCGGTTCAGTTTCTTCTTCCGGCTTGGACTCTTCGCTTTTCAGAATCCCGGCAGCCTCCAATGCCGCCTGCCGTGCCAGGGCAATTGCCTCCTGGTGCTGTTCTGATTCTTCCACCACTGCCTGTGCCGCAAGACGGGCTTTCTCCACCTCGTCCTGCTCCTGCGCTTCCTGTTCCCGGATGGCAGCGGCGGCGATGTCCTCTTCTTCCCCAGCGAATGCCCCGTCAGATTCTTCCGCCGGGCTTTCCTGCTCCGTCAGTTCTTCCTGTACCAGTTCTTCTTCCTGCTTTTGTTTATTGCGTTTCCAGAACGGTACGCCCTTTTCTTTGTTTTTGTTCTTCTTGCCAAATAAGCCCATGGTACACCTGTCCTTTCTATTGAAGTTCTTCCTGTTCCATCCGCAGCAGACGGGAAATGCCGTCCTCCTGCATGGTCACGCCGTAGAGGACGCTTGCCTCTTCCATGGCGCTCCGGCGGTGGGTCACCAGGATGAACTGTGTGGTATCGGTAAAATTCTGCAAATACTGGGCATAGCGCCGGACATTGCCCTCATCCAGCGCCGCATCAATCTCGTCCAGAATACAGAACGGAGACGGCCGCAGCCGCAGAATGGCAAAATAGATAGCGATTGCCACAAACGACTGTTCGCCGCCGGACAGAGAGATCAGATTCTTGATGACCTTTCCCGGCGGTGCGACCTTGATCTCGATGCCCGATTCCAGTACATTTTCCGGGTCGGTGAGTTCCAGGCGTGCCTCGCCGCCGCCGAACAGATCCCGGAAGATCTCCTGGAAATTCCGGTTGATAATGGAAAAGCTCTCCGAAAAAATGCGCTGCATCTCCTCGGTCAGCGAGGTGATGAGGTCTTCCAGTTCCCGCTTTGCCGTCTCTGCATCCTGCATCTGTTCCGACAGGAACTGATACCGTGCGGAGACCTCTTCGTACTCGGCGATTGCCGCCACATTGACCGTACCCAATCCACGGATGCGGCTTTTCAGACTTTGCAGTTCCCGCTGCGCCGCCTGGAGATCTTCCAGGGGCTGCGCCTGCTCCTGCGCCTCTGACAGAGACAGTTCATACTGTTCCAGCAGTTGGCGTATTACGCCGTCATAGTCGCTCTGGACAGCGATTTTCCGCTCTTCCAGCCGGCTCATCTCGCCGGAGAACTTTTCCCGGACGGCGTTGGTCTCCCGGAGTCCGCTCTGCATCTCCCGGATCTGCTGATCCTGGGCATCATGCACCTGCTGCCAGTGCCGGATCTCCGCCTGACCGTCAGTGCGGCTTGTTTTCATCTGTTCCAGAGTCTTGTTTCCACGGGTGATCTCGTCCTGTTTCTGCCGGATGAGTTCTTCCTGGGTGGAAATATCCCTGTCGATCTGCGCCAGCTTTTCTACCATGGAATCCTGCTGGTCGCTCTGCTGCTGGATCTCTCTGGACAAGGTATCCATATCCTTTTCCAGCTCCATCATGCTGATCTTCAGCTGTGAGCGCTGTTCCGCCAGACGAGCCTGCTCCTGTTCCAGGGCGCTGCGCTGGTCTGCCTCCTGGGACAGCATCTCCTGTCCCTTTTGTATCGCTTTTTCCACCTCTTCTGCCTCTTCGGCAGCGGCGGTGTATTTATCCGCAGTCTCCTGCATCCGCTGCTGCAGTACTGCCTGCTGCGATGCCGCCTCTTCCAGACGCTCTGTGTTCTGCTTTCGCAGATACTGTTCCTTTTCCAGCTGTGCCTCTGCGGCGACCTGTTCCGATTCTGCCCGGCGGCACCGCTGCTGGAGTTCTTCCATCTGCTGTTCCAGCTGCGCCGACTGTGCCTGCGCCTTCTGAAAAGCCGCTGCCGCCGCCTGCTCCTGCTGTTCCAGCGCCTTTACCTCACCGGAAAGCGCCGTCAGTTCCGCACGGCGTGTCAGCATACCGCCGGAACGCATTGCCGAACCGCCGGTGAACGAACCGCCTGCATTGATGACCTGTCCGTCCAGCGTCACAATGCGGAACCGGTACTGATACGCCTTTGCCAGTGCCGTTGCGCTGTCCAGATCCTCTGCCACAGCCACACGCCCCAGCAAAAACTGGACAACGCCGGAAAAGCGCTGGTCATAGCGCACCAGTTCGCTCGCCATGGCGATAAATCCCTCGTGGCGTTCCAGCCCGGTCTCGTTCAGCGTTCTGCCTCGGACAGAAGTCAGCGGCAGGAATGTAGCACGTCCGGCACGCTGTTGCTGCAAAAAGCGAATCCACTGTTTCGCAGCGTTTTCGTTTTCCACAATGAGATTCTGCATGGCGCCGCCCAGTGCGGTTTCCAGCGCCACGCCGTATTTCTGGTCGGTGGTGATAAGCTGTGCCACCGTGCCGAACACCCCACGGGGCTTTCCGCCGTCCGCCCGAAGAACTGCCTTGACGCTGCCGCCAAAGCCCTCCATGTTCCGCTCCATATCCTGGAGCAGTTTCTGGCGCTGGCGCTTTTCCCGGAGTGCAAACGCCGCCTGGTCCCGGTTCTTTCTGCCCTCTTCCAGCGCCTGCACCGCATGGGCGTAGCGTTTCTGAAAACCGGCACGCTGGTTCTGCACCTGCTCGAAAAGTGCCTTCGCCTGCTCCGCCTTTTCTCTGGCGGCATCGTAGACCATATTCTGACTGGAACACGCCTGCTGCAAAGCGCTCTGCCGCATTCCCTGTTCCGTCAGCTGGGCTTTCAGTTCTTCCTGCTGTCCGGCGGCAGTCTGCTGCATGACACGCAGTTCGCTCTGCCGCACCAGCAGCTTTTGCAGGATGCCGTTCGCCTGCTCGTATTCCTGCCCACGCCGTGCCGCCTGCTGTTTCAGTCTCTCCCATTCCTGTTCCGCCTGTTCCGACGTCACCTGGAGCGACTCACGTTTCTGCCGCAGCTGCACGGTCTGTTCCGACAGGGATGCCATCCGGCTCTCCATACTCCTGGACTGTTCCGCCGTCTCCGTTTTCTGACTGTGCAGACTTTCCAGCATCTGACGGCTGTGGAGAATGTCGTTCTCGCACACTGCCACCGCCGCCCGGAGCTGTGCCGCCTCTTCTTCCGCCTGCTGGATCTTCTGACGGATCTCTTCCATTTTCAGCGTGCTTTCCTGCATCCGGCGATAGCCTTCCTGCACCTGGGCATCTGTCCGCTGTATCTCCCGTTCGGCGTTCTGATATTCCGCCTGTGCCTGGAGATAGCCGTCCGACAGCCCGGTAAGCTTTTCCCGGAGTGCCGTCAGCCGTCGCACCCAGAGAGAGACTTCCAGCTGTTTCTGTTCCCCGGCAAGCTCCACATACTGCTTTGCCTTTTCCGCCTGCTGCCGGAGCGGTTCCACACGAGATTCCAGTTCCATGACGATATCCTGGAGACGCACCAGGTTTTCCTGTGCAGCATCCAGCTTGCGCTGCGCCTCCTGCTTTTTATAGCGGAACTTGGAGACACCTGCCGCCTCCTCAAAAATATCCCGGCGGTCGGTGCTTTTGGCGCTGACGATCTCAGCGATACGTCCCTGTCCGATGATGGCATAGCCGTCACGTCCCATACCGGTATCCATAAAGAGTTCCGTCACATCCTTCAGACGGACATTTTTGCCGTTGATGCGGTACTCACTGTCACCACTGCGGTACAGCTTTCGGGTAACACTGACTACAGCACCATAGGCATCTCCCAGTTCGCCGGTCTCGTTGTTGATCTCCAGCGTAACTGCCGCAAAGCCCATTGCTTTCCGGGTCTTTGTGCCGGAGAAAATAACGTCCTCCATCTTGTTGCCACGGAGCGTCTTGGTAGACTGTTCCCCCAGCACCCAGCGCACCGCATCGCCGATGTTGCTCTTGCCGCTGCCGTTGGGTCCCACTACGGCGGTCAGACCCTTGTCAAAGTGCAGCTTGATCTTATCGGGAAAGGACTTAAAGCCCTGTAATTCCAGGGATTGCAGATACATTTCGATGTCTCACCTCTTTCGAAACATTTATTTTGGCGATTGCAGCACACGCACGGCATAGATCTGATTGTGGAAATCAGACAGCGGCACGGTCTGTTCCTTTTTCTGCAAAGGATCCATGCACTGATACGTCCCGTCCTCGCTGCCTGTCAGCAGTACATAGTGGGTGCTGCCGCTTTTCGGCATCTTCACCCGGACAATGGGAAAACAGCCGTCCGCCAGATACTCGTCCAGTGCGCCCTCCGGCAGTTCCGCAGCATCCTGCCGCAGCACCGGAACGCCTGTCACTTGTTCCAGTACGTCCCACTGCAAATTTCCCTGTCCGTCATACACGCCCTGTTCCGAAAAGAACTGGTTCACTGCTCCGGCATCGGCATCTTCCGGCAAACCGTCCACAGAGATCTGCTGCATTTGCAGCGCCGCCGCCACACAACAGGTCAGACAGCCGGAATCCGCCATGTGATAGGCAGAATCCCCCAGTGCATCGTCTTTCCAGCGGTCATCCTTCTGTCGGAAGATCACCGTCTCCGCCGCCGCAGTCTCTGCGGATGCTTCTGCGGTGACAGGTTGCGCCGTCTGATGAAAATGCCTGTAACACAGCACACCGCCTGCCGCCAGAATGACCGCCGCAAGGATGAGCGCCACGACCCTATATTTCTTTCCGGTCATATATTCCCTCATTTCTCCGAGACATTGCCATACACCCCACAGCATTTTCCATTTGCAAGAAGTGTTCCCGGCGACACCGCCGCATTCTCCTGCACACGGAGCGTTACGCCCTGCTCTGCCAGCATTTTCCGGTTGCAACCATGCTGTCCCAGCACCTTGCTCATGGTACGGGGTGCTGTTTCCACAAAGAGTTCCGGTTTTCCACAGTCTGCCGCCGCCTTTTGCAGCTGCCGCAGATACAGACGGGATTCCACCAGTTCTCCGTATGCCGGGTGAAAATATCCGGCGAGCATCCCTGCCCGGAGCGACGGCGTGTCGTGCAGTCCCAGCCGGATCACACGCACCCCAGCCTCATGACAGCGGCACAGGGCATCGGCGCAGTAGTCCAGCACCTCTTCCTGTGACAGCGCCGGATACACGCCGGGCTGACAGTACTCCGCCAGCTTTGTTCCGGCGAGTACCACTGTGGGATAGATCCGCAGGGTCTCCGGCCGGCACGCCAAAAGCTGTTCCAGGGTGTCGTATTCGTCCTGCAATGTACTGCCGTACAGCCCCACCATCTGCTGCAAGCCCAGGGAAAAGCCTGCCTGCCGCAGCATGGCACTTGCCGTCCGGACTGCCTGTGCATCGTGTCCACGGGCATTCAGCCGCAGCACACGGTCGCACATACTCTGTGCGCCCAGTTCCACTGCCGTCACATGATAGGCTTTCAGCCGTTCCAGAACCGCTGCATCAACGGCATCCGGACGGGTGGAGATGCGGATGCCGGAAAACTTTCCTGTTCCCAGAAACGGCTGTGCCGCCTCCAACAGGGCGATCTGATACGCCGGCTCTACTGCGGTAAAACTGCCGCCGAAAAAGGCGATCTCCGCCGACTCCAGCGTTCCGCTGCGCTCCAGCATTTCCCGGCAGGTCTGTGTGATCTCTTCCGGCTCCGGCGCATGGACGGTGCCGCTGATGGTGCGCTGGTCACAGAAACTGCACTGATGCGGACAGCCACGGTGCGGAATGAAAAAGGCAAGAGTCTTATGCTTTGCCATATCCCATGAGCGACAGAGCCTCCTTGGCTGCCTGCTGTTCTGCCGCCTTTTTGCTGTGTCCCATGCCCTTGCCGATCACGTTGGAATTCAGGCAGACTTCGACTTCGAACGCCTTGTCGTGATCCGGGCCGTACTCGCTGACCAGCACATATTCCACCTTTTCCTCCGGGTTCTTCTGTACCACTTCCTGGAGCTGGGTCTTGTAATCGTGGAAACCGGAGGGCTGCTTTTTCTCCTCTTCCGGATCATCCGGGATAAACCGCAGGATATGCCGCTTTGCCGCATCCATGCCGCCGTCCAGGAAAATGGCAGCGATCACTGCCTCAAAGGCATCTGCCAGAATGGACGAACGGAATCTGCCGCCGGTATGCTCTTCGCCCTTGCCCAGCAGCAAAAATTCGCCCAGGTGGATCTCCTTGGCGAAAACGTGCAGCGCCTTTTCACAGACCATAGATGCCCGGAGCTTGGTCAGCTCGCCCTCCGGCAGTTCCGGATACTTGTGAAACAGGAACTCGGAAACCACGATGGACAGCACGCTGTCTCCCAGGAATTCCAGGCGCTCGTTGCACTTGCGTGTCTTGCGCTTTTCGTTGGCATAAGATGAATGGGACAGCGCCTCCAACAGCAGGTGCTTGTCCTTGAAATGATAGTGGATATAGGTTTCAAACCGTCCCAAATCTACATACTCTGTATGTTCCATGATTGCTTTCCCTCTATTTCTTTACCGGTCTTCCGGTATTTTCTGCAATGGTCTGTACCACATTTCCGGCAACGCAGTCTCTCGCCTGGCGGATGGCGTTGAAAAATGCCGTGCCATCAGAGCTGCCGTGCGCCTTGATGACCGGTTTCTGTACGCCCAGCATCACAGCGCCGCCCACTGCCTTATAGTCCATCTTCTTGGTGAGCGCCTTGATCTTCGGCAGGATCAGCAGCGCCGCCAGCTTTCCGGCAGCGCCTGCGAACAGGTTGCCCTTCATCTGGTGTGCCATAAACTTGCCCATGCCCTCGTACAGCTTCAGCGCCACATTTCCGGTAAAGCCGTCTGTGACGACCACATCCGCTGCGCCGGCAGGCAGCTCTCTCGCCTCAATGTTGCCGATGAAGTTCACCGGCGCCTGGGACAGCTGGACGTAGGATTCCAGTTCCAGTTCTCTGCCCTTGGTCTCTTCTGCGCCCACGTTCAGCAGTGCCACACGGGGCTTTTCCACCTGCATGACGTTCTGCATATAGGCACTGCCCATAATGGCGAACTGCACCAGCATTTCCGGGCGGCAGTCGTTGTTTGCGCCGCCGTCAATGAGCAGAAAATTGTGCGCACCATAGTAGGAAAGCTTATCCTCGCTGTGGCGGGCTTCATCGGTGTTGTTGGTCACGTAGTGCCAGCCGCGCTTGTTGATGCCGCGGGGCATTTCGCCCAGACCGTACACGATGGCATCCGGAGCCATCCGGTAGGCCCAGCCGTCTTCTTCGGCTGTGAGGAAGGGCACCGGCCCGGCGGAAACTGGGATCTCCTGCACCACACTGTCGGTGGGCAGGGGCAGGCCAAAACGGAAACGCTGGATCATAGGGGACCTCCTTGTAGCATCCTTGCCCTCTCCGTCACGCCTTTCGGCGTGCCACCTCTCTCAAAGTGAGAGGTTTTGCCAAAGGCCCCATCTCCGAGGGGGCTGTCGAGCGAAAGCGAGACTGGGGGAGTGGACTTCTCATTTTCTTTATCTTACCCCGGGCCACGCTGCAAAACAAGAGACAAAAC
>ENA-OZGB01001211-OZGB01001211.1-human-gut-metagenome-genome-assembly--contig:-NODE-1211-length-12634-cov-6.823197_pt1 | contig 12634 bp, 9 predicted proteins | sample MGYA00245113_ERZ653651 | MGnify/ENA primary metagenome ERZ653651 (study PRJEB26926, sample SAMN06165095) | human gut metagenome | biome: ENVO:00009003; feature: ENVO:2100002; material: ENVO:00002003... | reverse complement strand
TCTACAAGTATCACAAAGGAGATAGGGCGGGGCGGAGGCTTCGCCCTATTTTTTTATGTTAAAGAACAGAACTGTGCATTTCATACTCAAATAAATTCTCTTTGTCACTTCTTTTGGGTATATTTAGAGCGTTAACTATTAAAAATCAAATGACTATGGGAAAGACATTATGTACTATTCTCGTGGGGTTCTTATTCCCTTTATGTGTTTATAGTCAAACCTTGAACACATCTTATAATCTCCCTCGCTCAGGAGACAAACTAATGAAATGTCAGATAACCACTATTCAACCCAATAAAGGTACAAGGGGAAACATATTCATTTATTTATAATGGAGAACAACCGTTGCCATATAAAACATCCTTCGCTATGGATTATTGGGGATTTTACAATGGCGCAGAAAATATATCTTCACTTACCGGTTACCGCCACACACTTATACCCTCTATTGAAGGATTAGGAATTAATCAAGACGCACTTATAATTCAGGGACAGGAGCTACCAGCACAAACAGCTGTCAGGAATGCGAGTCGTAAATATATAACGGCTAATATGCTAAAAAAAATAACATACCCGACGGGAGGTAGTGTAGAATTCGAATTTGAACCTCATACTTTTACTAATGCCAAAGTCATTTCAAAAGAAGATTTAGAAAAGTATGCTCCTAAATTGGCATATTTAAATACGGTGAATAACAATAATGCAGAGTTTTCCACTCCATTTGTAACTTTCAATATTCCATTTGCACAAACTGTAACCATAAATGTAACAGTCCGTTTTGATGATTATTCAGCGAGTCAAGTTGAAGGTTCAGGAACAATTATCAGGCAGGTTGGTTCTACCGGAGGAGGTATTCTAAAATCATGTGACATCACAAAATGTAACTGATGAACATTCATATCATGTTGTTGAATCATTTACATTGGAAGCTGGGGATTATGTAATGTCATCTACTTTAGCGTCAACAGTTCCCAATCAAGGTTACACCGCCCGTAATGTTAGCGCTGCAACATTAACTTACAAATCACAAATATTCAATGTAGATATAGACACTTTGGAACATATTGGTGCCGGAGTGAGAATAAAAACTATTACCCAAAGGAATAATACAGGAGAAATCTTAGAGAGAACCAAATATCTTTACGAATTGGATAATCATAAAAGTTCCGGTCTGTTGATGATTCCTATTAACTTTGTGACTGATCATAATATCCGTCATGGTCTGGATAATTGTCCTATACATAGCATAGTAGACCATCAATTTCGCAGATATGATGCACAAACAGATGCTACACTTTGCTATTTTCCAGAGAACTACAGTGGACGCTTAATCAGGAAAAGTACATATGATGCAAATAATAAACTCGTAAAAGAAGAAATTAATGAATACTCCATTGCCAATAAGGCTAAAGAATTAGTCAATATAAAAGTCATAGACAATTATGTTGGTCCTGTAAATCATTGCCTTTCAATTGAAGCACATCCTTATTATAATCCATATATATATAATGGACGTTTTTTTATAACTTTATATCCATACATTGCTTATGACATCCAGTTAACTCAACAAACAGAAACTGAGTATTTCAATTCAGTACCAATAAGCAAAGAAAAACTTTATACATATAATCAACGTAATCAAATATCAACCTGTCAAACAAATACCAGTCGTTCCGACTACATTCAGGAGACATATAAATATGCTGCCGATTCTTCTTTCTATAAAGATCACTTGGACTATAATGTACTTACTGCAATAATGAGATATAAACGTACATCAGGCAGTTCAACAGCCATTTTAGAAAATAAGTATGGAAATGCATTTACTAAATTCACATTGCTTTCAAGTACGGAGTCAAGCAATATATCACCCAAAAGACGTACTGTTTCATATAAGTATGATAGTAAATGGAATCCTGTCGAAGTAACCTATCAAGACAGTTCGTCGGTTGTTTATTTATGGGGATATAAATATTCCCGGATTATTGCAAAAATTACTAATATTACATATGCCAAAGTACTGTCTCGATTAGGAGAAAGTTCGTTGAATACTCTGTGTAGCTCTAATATCCCCAATAGTACTTCACTCTATAATTTGCAAAATATATTTTCTGATTGTGAAGTTACCACATGGCTTTATAATCCATCATACGGAGTTAGTGAAGTAAGGTCACCCAATGGATTAAAAACATTCTATGAGTATGATGCTATAGGCAGAGTTTCTGAGATATTAGATTTAAACAGAAAAACAATCATGTCATTTCAATATCAGTTATCCCATAATGGAACATCACAAAATTTCTTCAAAACTCGTACTATGATGAATGAGGAAGGAAATAAATATATGGAAGTATATAGTTATTATGATGGTTTAGGTCGCCCATACCAGACAGTGGAATGTAAAATCACTCCATTCCAAACTCATTTAATCACTTTACAAGAATATGATGCTGCAAATAGGAAAACATATACATGGTTACCCGTTGAGTCTGCTACCAGTACATATATGCCATCTGCTTCTGTTAAAGCTCAAGCTGTAGCTGATTATGGAGATACACATCCTTATACAAAGACAGAATACGAAGCTTCTCCTTTGAATAAAATAGTCAATCAATACGGAGCAGGGGAAGATTGGAATAATCACCCTGTACACATTGAATATATGACAAACACCACTTCTTCTCCATTGAACTGTCTTAATTACATGGTTAATGACAACGGAACTTTGGTGTCCAGCAATCAGTATTACGCCGCAGGACAGTTATATGTAACCAAAAGTACTGATGAAGATAATAACGTTGAGTATACTTTTACAGATAAGTCGGGACATACCATATTAACACGACAAATCTCAGGAAGTCAAATTCTTGATACATATTATGTGTATGATGGACTTGATAATTTACGATACGTTCTTCAACCGATGTATCAGACAAATGCCAATCTGAATATGTATGCTTTCCAATATAAATATATGGGAAGACAATTGTGCATAGAGAAAAAGATGCCGGGAGCAGAAGCTATTAAATATGTATATGATAAGTTGGACAGACTCATATTCTCGCAAGATGGCAATCAACGGTTACAAAACGAATGGACTTTCTATTTGTATGATAGGTTGAATCGTCTTACAATACAAGGCATTTGTATGGAAATAGACCGGCTAAATTTAATTCCCGATGTAGTAGTAACTTGCTACAGAGAAAATAGCAATACAGGTTTGGGGGGAAGTGGATATTATTCTACATTTATACCGATTGATAAGGTCAAAGAAATACATATTGTGAATTATTACGACGATTATAAGTTTTGTTCATTAACAGGATTTTCCGGTGTACCACATTTCTCAATGGGCAGCAATGCCAAAGGCTATCTAACCGGTAATGTCGTTACTATTTTGGAAGATGGTAAGAAACTATATTCCGCTAATTATTACGATGTCAAAGGCAGAATGACAAAAAAGGTCTCAAGCAATCATATGAATGAATATGAAGTGGATAATATTACTTATTCCTTTACTGATAAACCATTAACAGCAAGTCATACACATACAGCAATAAATGCAACAGAATTATATACTTATGTTTATGATCATGCAGAACGCCTGCAAGAAGTAAGACACAAATTAAATGAGAATAGTGAAGTAAAGCTTGCTATCAATACCTATGATAAGTTAGGGAGATTAAAAACCAAAACACATCATGGCACTTCAGGACATAAGCTGACTTATGAATATAATATACGTAATTGGTTGACCCAAATCAACGGAAGACTTTTCGAACAAAATCTTTATTATAACACAGGGAGTGGAAGTCAATGTTATAATGGCAATATTGGAAGTATGACTTGGAAGAGTGGGGAAGACGGTATACGTGGTTATAAGTTTACTTATGATAATATGAGTCGCATGAGAAATGCTATTTATGGCGAAGGGACAAGTATCACTCCTTCTACAGGAAAAAAATTCTCAGAGAATGTGATCGGTTATGATTATAATGGAAACATTACCGGTCTACAAAGATATGGTAAGGTAAGTGGAAGTACTTATGGAAAGATTGATGATTTATCCATAACATATGTGGGCAATCTGATTCTGTTGATGTGTCCGGACGTTATATTCCCGAATTATCAGGTATCCATTTTTTATATAGTCGAGACAGTTTAATCAACAGACAAACAAATGAAAAATATTACAATCAAAAGTTCGTAAAAAAATAGAAAGCATACACTAAAAGCTACTAATTGTGACTAAAGAATACATCTGAAGGAGGTTATCAGGGAATTCAGCGATCAATAAAAAGTTGGCTCAGGTTACTCTCACTACTCTCACTATTAAAGTAGCTTATTGATAATTAGACTATTAAGTGTGGGTGAGAGTAAAAATCCGGTGTGAGAGTAAACCGCTTACTCTCACTTTCTGAATTTGCATTTTTATGGATTAACTTATTATTTTACAATGAAATACCCAGTATTTAGTATCTATATTGAGGCTGTCTGTAATCTGGTGTTTTTTTAGACTTTTCTTCCCGCGTAAACGATGAATATGTCTCATTGCTATGATTTCTTGAGAAACTTGAATGAGAGATTAATAGGTTTTACATGAGAGATTGTATTATTCTGTCTTAAGGAAGATCCTGTTCAACCTTAGAAATTATCAGCTATCAACCTTGGTTAACAGGCCTATCAACCAAGGTTGATAGAGTTGTTAACCAAGGTTGACACCTTTTCAGAGTTACTGCAAATACACAAAATCAATGAGGTAAAGTAAAGTGAAGCCTGGTTGCTATTCAGTTAGCATCAAAGCTTCTGCCGCAGAATGAATGGGCCGACTATTCCGCCGTACGCAAAATGAACGTCGTAGCTCCAATGGTAACAATGGCTCCGTCTTCAATGCGAATGCGATCTTTATTTCCTAGTATTTCATTATTCAGGAAAGTTCCGGTCAGACTGGGAGCATCCTGCAGAGTATAAACAAGCACGCCTTGCTTATTGCGCTTCACGTTAATAATGCAGTGACGACGATCCATACTCATATCCGAAGTTTCAATGGGAGTATTGATATTAGTACCAACACAACGACGCCCAATCACATTATTGCCCTCTTGCAAAGGTAACACTTGCTTAAATCCGAATACATTCTCAATCACCGTAATGCTACCGAAAGCATCCTTGAATTCTTCTTCGTCAGGACGTTCTTCTTTTTGAGGAGCACGCATTTTGGTTTTTCCCAGACGAATACTAAATTGCTTACCACAATGCTCACAAACGAAAACCAAAGATTGGCCTTCGCTATATTTTGTTTCATCAAATAAAAGATAGTTCTCACATTTAGGGCAACGGATACGCTTCATGACAATTACAAATTAAAGAATTAAAAATTAAAGCAAAGTAAATGCTTCCTACTTCTTCAAAACCCAAGCATTCTTATATGTTTCATCCTGGCGAATTCTAGCCAATGCTTGATAGGCTTCTACTTCCGTCCCGCAAGATTCAATGCTAACACGCATTTTACCATCACCGACAATCGCTTTTGCACCCTTAAAACCTTTAGAAATCAACTGAGCAGCCATTGTTTCTGCATCTTGTTCAGTTCCAACGCTGGCAATGATAATATGATAAGGTCTTTTAGGAGTTGCAATAACCGGTTTAGCTGTAGCAGGCTGTACATTCTGCTTGGGAGCTTCAGTCGTTGTAGCTGAATGGGAGGCTTCTTCCTTCACTTTTGTTTCAGAAGCAACAGCTGGTGTTTTGCCAACCTTAACTTCTCTGACAGCAACAGGAGCTACAACTTTCTTAGTTCCGGCTTGTTTATCTGTTGCAGATTTGCGTGTAGGAGTATTCTGCTTTACAACAATCGGTGTAATGGCCAGAGATTGTTTTTCTATTTTTTCAAATAATTCATCCGGAAGTAATTTTGCATAGTTTTCCTCTATCACTTCTGTATTTTCTATCGGAGTAGAAAAAAAGAAAGAAAGCACTATAGCAGCTACTATTGCAGCAGCATTTGTCAGATATGCACGATTAATTTTGATTGCGAAAGTACGCTTTTCTTCCTTAACAACAGTAGGCATTGAATAAGAAACAGCCTTTTCTGCCTGTGGCTTTCCCAAAGCAGATAATTCCTTCATTTCAAATGCATCCAAGCCGTATAAATAGGGAGTTGTGATTTTATTATCGTATGGTGCGAAGTCGAAAGTGTTATGAATCGTATAACGTACTTCGCCAACATTGGGCAAATCAACCTTACCTTCTTCGTGTAAAACAGAAATCAATTCATTCACTTTACGTTCTACCATCTTGGTAGCATCAGAAAAGTTGGTTCCATATACAGACATATAAGATTGAACCAGCAAACCGTCATTCATCTTCAGTTGTGGGTTAAAACCGATGATACGGGTAGGAGGCAGGAAAATATTCTCTTCTTTCACTCTCGTAGCCGGAGCATAATGAGCAACAAATCCTCCCAAACCCGGAACAATGACGCAGTCATTTTCCAATAACAAAGTTTCTATATGTTGTGCCAATTCAATCATGGTACAAAAGTAACGGAAATCTCGGATATAAGCCAGTTTCAGGGCATTTTTCTTTCAACAACTTATCAACAATATGGAATAACACAATGCTTTCTTTGAATAAAAGCCAGCTAATTCGTTAATACCTACACGAAAATACTATATTCTACCTTGGAGCATTAATGCACAAATAATAGACAATTCAACAATAAACTCATAAAACTAACGTTTATTGGCATAAGAAAGCTATTTTTGCAACCGATCAATCTATAAAATATAAAAATATACGATGAAGATTAAAACGCTGATATTTGCTTTTACTATTATATTATTGACGTCGTGCAAAACGACGACTAATAACATCACCTATTTTCAGGATTTGAATAACCAATCGGCAGTTACTACAGGAAAAGCTGTGAATTATACTCCGCGTATAGCTCCCGATGACCAATTATCCATAACTGTATCAGGTATGGACCCTAATGCAGTCGCCACATTCAACATACCACTTGCCAGCTATCTGGCACCTGGAGAAACAAATGTGACCTCCACACCTGTACTTCATACATATCTGGTCAATTCACATGGAGAAATTGACTTTCCAGTATTAGGTAAACTTCAAGTTGGTGGAATGACACGTAGCGAACTTACCGATATGATGACTAAAAGGATTTCTGCCTATGTAAAATCTCCAATTGTTACAATACAAATACGGAACTTTAAAGTCTCTGTATTAGGAGAAGTAAACAAACCAGGAACCGTAAATGTACCTAATGAGCGCTTATCTATACTTGATGCTCTTGGCATGGCAGGTGACTTGACAATTTATGGAAATCGCACCAATGTGCTACTAATTCGCGATAATAATGGACTAAAAGAATATCATCGTTTTGACCTTACTTCTGCAGAAATGCTAACATCTCCTTATTACTATTTGCAGCAAAATGATGTTCTCTATGTAGAACCAAACAAAGCACGAAAAGGAAATGCGAAATATAGTCAAAATGGGCAGTTTAACGTATCATTGGCTTCAACTATAATTAGCGCTTTATCTGTATTAGCATCACTAGGTATCGCATTGTTAGTAAAATAACCTCTTTTGTTTATGAATGACGAAAATATACATATTGGAAAGCTATTAAAACAGTTTCTTTGCTATTGGAAGATCTACATACCCATTGGAATTATCTGTCTGATTACCGCTATATGCTTTCTGATAGTCACACCTAAAGAATATGAATTTACTGCTCGGATGCGACTAATTGGCAACAACCATGGTATGATGTCTGAGTTGAAAATGTTAAAAACCAGTGGTATTAGTGCATTACTTGGGGGTAGTACTTCAGGCATTAGTATAGAAGATGAGATTATTGTACTAACATCACGTACTAACATGACCAAAGCCATTCTTCAAACTAATTACCAAATGGAGATACGGCAACAACGTGGTTTGAAGAAAGTATTACTTTATGGAAAAGATGTCCCCTTTACCGTTCTTTTTCCTGAACAGTTTTTAGATACTATCAGTGAACCGGTAAAGATAAAAATGACATTATCAAATGGAATGATGCAGTCAGCAAAAATTCAATCAGAGCTATTTGAAACCATGAAAGTGCAAGATCAATCTTTACCTTGTCGCTTACAGCTTCCGGTTGGTACAATAATGCTTGCTCCCAATAGTGAGATTTCAACTTTTGACAAACAAACATTCAATATAAAGATCACTCCGTTGCAAAAAGTTTATGAAGATCTATATAAAAAGATAACAGCTGGGGCAGAAGAAACTATTTCTGATATCATATTATTGAGTTTTGACAACGAAAACAAACAGCGTGGACGTGATTTTCTGAATGAATTAATGTCTGTTTTCAATCAATACTCAAGAAATGTAAAAGTACAAGAAGCGGAACTTAACGCCCAATTTGTAAGAAGTCGCTTGGATACAATCACTACGGAACTTGCCTATCTGGAACATAAAATTGAAACTTACAAGAAACTGAATAACATTCCAGAACCCACACTGTATGCCAAGGTTGCCATGACAGGAAAACAAGAATTAGAAAGTGTGATTTTAGAAATTGAAGCACGTATAAAAATGATGGATTATGTAGTGGAATATATGCAAAATCCAGAAAATGAATATGCTTCTATTCCTGCCTTTGAGGGAATAGGAGAGAAATCTATCGCTTTGTATAATCAATTAGTACTTGACCGTGAACGTCTACTACTTGCTTCTGAAAAAGGGAATCCAGCCTTATTGCTTGCCGATAAACAATTGGCAGAACAACGTAAAATGTTGTTGGAAACAATCGCTGCAACTCGAAATAGCATCAAAGCCAGTCTAAATGAACTCAACAAGAAAAATCATATATTCAACAGTCAACTGAGTGAACTGCCCACACAGGAACGAGAATATATTGAGATGAAACGCCAACAGAAAATCAAGGAAACGATTTACCTGTTCCTCATGCAAAAATTACAAGAAAAGAGTTTGATAAACTCTCCAGATGAACAAGCTGGAAGAATAGTGGATGCTGCTTATTGTTCGGCAAAACCCGTTTTTCCCAAGAAATTGATTGTATTGGCAATAGCTTTTATAATAGCTTGCATCCTTTCCTTAATTAGTATTTATTTGAAAGTATTCGTTTTTACAAAAAGATAATCTCATGCTTTCACAGCTAGTCTGCTCAAAAAACAATTTATTCTTTGCCTTTCTTGTGGCAGGCTACATCTTTGGTGTCATCTTATATGATTTCATAGAATTTAAATATACTGATGAATTAATGGCACTTTTCCTATGTTTATTTGCAGGCATTGTGGTTTGGGAAAGAAAAGCATGGAAAGAGCTGATTCCTGTGACGATTGTTGTTTTCATCTTCTTTTTTTATACCATTTATTCATTTATAATACAGAGTAATATTCCGAAAGCCATTCTTACAGATTTACTCATTCAGATAAAACCTTTTCTCGGATTTTATTGTGCCTACCTAATTGCTCCACAGCTTTCATCTTCTCAAAAATACTTTATCAGCATTCTTTGTTTAATAGTAGGAGGATTATTGATTATTGTTGGGTTATCAGGTCAAATTGATTTCGTGTTTGGACATCCTTCCCGTTTTGCAACTGCGGCTATTGCTACCGCTTTTTTATTTCTTTATTGCAGCACTTATAAATGGAGTGATATCCTTATATTCCTATTTTTGCTAACCATAGGCTTTTTCTCTACCCGAGCTAAATTTTACGGTTTTTGGGTAGTGGCTATCAGCCTTATAGTATTTACTAAATTAGGCGGCCAGATGCGCTTAAACTGGAAAAGTATTGCAGCAGGTATCCTTATATGTCTACTCGCCATTTGGTTTGCCAAAGAGAAAATAATAATTTATTATGTCGATGGAATGATGAATTCCCGCGAAATGTGGAGTCGGCCTGCCATGTTATTTACATCTGGACAAATTTTTTATGACTATTTCCCATTTGGATGTGGACTAGGAAGTTTTGGTACTTTTGCATCAGCTGAATATTATTCTCCTATTTACGAAATGTATGGACTTAACCATATATGGGGGTTATCAAAGAATATGCCTATTTTTATTTGCGATGCTTTTTATCCGGAATTAGCCCAGTTTGGAATAATTGGAGCTATATTATACTTTTTTTTCTGGTATACAATTATCCGGAAATCAGCTTCCCAAAACATACAAAAGAGTACCTGTATCTGGATGATCTTTATATTCTTTCTTATTGAGGGTATAGCAGACTCCACTTTTACACATAATCGCGGATTATTTATTTTGATAATATTAGCCCTCATGATAATAAGAAAAGATGAAGTTGAACAGCGAAACATATAAAAAAGGTGCCATTCATTCATCTTTCTTTAGTGTGCTGGCTAAAGGGGTGGCATTCATGCAACATTTACTGATTGCTTATTATTTTGGTGCCAATACCGGAACTGACTTATATTTCTATTTATTTAATCTGGTAATAATGATAGGAGGAATGATACAGACAATTACAACTTCAATCCTCATACCACAATCTATGCTATTACGACATTCTATTTCTACAAAAGCTGAAATGAAATATCTGAATGCTTTTATGTATAGCTTTATCTTTATTATTTTCTTACTCATATTTCTTGTAAGTCTTGGAGGAGATAAAGTACCGGAATTAATAACCAATTTCCCAACAGATGAGATAAAAAAATACATATCTATTTATTATGCATCTCTTATATTGATGATACTTATGGCCACCAATCTGTATCTGACAGAAATATTAGTTTCATTCAAATTTTTTTCTTTACCTTTAGTTTGCAATTTGTTACTGAATGGAGGAATTATCTTTGCTTTACTATTATTTAATAATACAATAGGTGTCGTATCTATGATATATGGAAGCTGTATAGCCAGTGTAATTAATATAATAATACTAATTATTCTCATGAGGAGGAAGTTACAGTGGAAGTTCTTTTTAGTTGATTTTTCTGTTATTTCCTCCCAATGGAAATCCATAACTGGACTAGCTATTAATCAGGGAGTGGTCATTTTTTCTTCTACTTTTCCTATGTATTTGTTATCCTATTATCAACCGGGAGTCATAACCATAATCAATTATGCACAAAAATTCATCCAGGCTCCTTTAGCATGGATACAACAATTTACAGCAGTACTACAAATAAAACTCAATAATTTAAAAAGCAATAGGAAGGAAAATGAAATCTACCAATCAGCTTCTCAGATAGCAATTCGCTTATTCTTACTCACTTTGTTTACATCACTAGTAATATTCTTATTACGTGATTTCATTGCCGAAACTCTTTTTGGATTAGGGAAAATGCCTATCGAAGCAGGAAATAAACTATCTCATCTTATCGGTTTACTAACATTCAGTATGCCTTTTACAGCTATGAGTTTAGCCTATATGAAAGTATTTTTCACGCAGGGATATATTCGGCAATATATTAGTATTATGGTATTTGTAAATATCATATCTTGTATAATGTATGCCGTCTCCATTTATTATTGGCAAGAAAACGGATATGGTTTTGTATACATATTCATCGAAATGCTTACCACATTGATAATATGGCTCTATTTACAGAAACGATTAGAGAAGAAAATACATCATTTATAATTTGAGAATATATGAACTATATTGTTTTTGATAATTTCCATGATAATAATGGATATATAGTCGAAGCACTGAGAAAAAAGGGAGTCGACATAGAAGAAATATATTCTCCAGATAGCAAATATAAATGGATTGCATGGCTAAAAGGAGTATTGAATGCTATTCTAAAGTCTTCTTCTGGCGACACATTAATATTTTGGTATGATTTTCAGGGTATTATCTTTTGGGGGGTATGTAAACTACTTTGGACAAAAAGAAGAATCATAATTCTGAATCTCTTATTGAAAAACAAACCGACTTTCAAAAATAAAATTGTATCATACTTATATAAATCAGCATTACAAGCAAATAATGTAGAAGCCACAGTAACATCCCTAGAATATGGTGAAGCACTAAATAGTCAACTAAGAATTAAAAGTTCATATATGCTTTTGCATGATGTCTATCCTTTTGACGAAAAGGAAGAAACAGAATATAAAAACTATGGAACCAAAGTATTTTGTGGAGGAAATAATAGTATTTGTAATTATGTTAGATCTATTGCTTTCGAGGCAAATCAGGAAGCAAGTAAATACATAGATATATGAAAAATGATATTGCATTTTCTACTCCGTTTCATGCTTATGTTTATTCGTTTCGGCATAAGGAATATTTGCCTCTTCATCCGATCTTGAAAAGGATTTATACGGTTATGGAAGAAAAGAAAAATATTGAGGAAGATGAAGAACTGAGATGTTATCCTAAAGAGCAGATACTTCACTATTTACAAAAATATAAATTTCTGAAGGAAAACGAATTTATTGGTGAAAAAGTGAAGACGGAGTTTGGAGAGATCACTGAAACTATGGTCCGAAGAGAAGATGAGAACCTGACGGTTCTTACTTTCGAGGTTACAGAACGTTGTAATCTTCGTTGCCGCTATTGTGCTTTTGGTGATTTATATCTGTCTCTTATACACATCTCCGAGCCCACGAGACTGCAGCTAATCT
>ENA-OZGB01001207-OZGB01001207.1-human-gut-metagenome-genome-assembly--contig:-NODE-1207-length-12673-cov-4.273260_pt1 | contig 12673 bp, 7 predicted proteins | sample MGYA00245113_ERZ653651 | MGnify/ENA primary metagenome ERZ653651 (study PRJEB26926, sample SAMN06165095) | human gut metagenome | biome: ENVO:00009003; feature: ENVO:2100002; material: ENVO:00002003... | reverse complement strand
CCTTAAACGCATTGTACCGCGAACCGGTAGAACCGCTCCCCGCGTGATAGACGACTGCAGCCGGCTCTGTGACATTTTTCAGTCCGAAAATCTGCGCCCGGTATCCGATATCCACATCTTCCAGGTATGCAAAATGAAGCTCGTCGAACCCTCCGATCTGCTCCAGATGTGCCTTGCGGTAGAGCGCCGCCCCTGCGCAATTGGAAAAAACACGCTTTGGCGCTGTGTAATTGGAAGAAGGCCTTCCTTTGCCAATCGCATACGCCCAGCCAAATGCCGAGTACAGATCCCCCGCCGTATCGACAAGCTCCGGTTCCTTCATCGAAAGCATCTTCGCCCCGACTGAAAAAATCTTCTCATCCGCTTCCATTGCCCTTTCCAGACGTTCCAGACAGAAGCGATCGGTTTTTGTGTCGTTATTTAAAAGAAAAACATACGGTGTAGCAGCAGCTTCAATTCCGGTATTGACTGCCGTACAAAAACCCTTATTTTCCGAAAAACAGATCAGCTTCACCTGCGGAAAATGCTCCTGTATCCACGAAACACTTCCGTCCGTCGACCCGTTATCCACAACGATCACGGCGAATTCCACTGTGCTCTGAAGCAGGCTGTCCAGACAGTCCTGCAGAAAATGTTTTCCGTTATAGTTCGGTATTACCACGGTCGTCTTCATCCACCGATTTTGCTCCTCATGTTTCCTGTGTTTGCCGTCCGCGCGAGAGAGAGCCTCAGAGCGCGGATCGCCTGCCTACGCAGCAACAAAGCCGCCTGCCGCGGTGCGCTCTATCTGCGGCTTACGCCTGCGGATCCCATAAAATCCCATACCCTGCCGCTGTCGCTTCTTTACAAAATTCCATACTCTTTTGAAGGATCTTTGTTTCCTGCGCTGCCGTCGGAAGCCCCTGGCAGGCTTCTTTTAATTCCGCTATCGTCTGCGCGTAACGCTCCTTTAATGCGCTGCAAACCTCCATGCTGCGCAGGTCTGCTGCCGGTGCGCTCTGCTGCAGCGCTGCACGGTGCATCGGTCCGGAATATCCTTTCCGAAGCCCTGCATACCGCATCGAACCGTCGTTTTCATACAGTCCGCTCACCAGGAAGCCTTTCGGATGCCGGATGCCAAAAACATCCCTGCCCCCCGGCAGAGGCTTTGCCCAAATTCCGATTTCCGGGCGCTGGCAAAATACACTGTCTTCATAGTCTTCCCGATAAAAGCCAAGATGTTTCAGCCCGCTCACTGTCGCCTTCCAGCCTTTTCGAAGACAATAATCTTCCAGCGCACGCTGCCCCGCCTCGTAAGCGTAGCGCTTGCTCTGCGGGTTCGACGCCGTAGACGCTTCATGGCAGCGCCAGTGGTACAGCACCTTCGGCACATGCACAAACTGTCCGCCTGCCGCATACGCCCGCAGCATCAGATCGTAATCCTGCGCCCCGTCAAATCCGCTGCGCAGCTTTAATTCTTTCAAAAATGCCGTTTCGATCACCGTAAAATGACAGATATAATTGTTGGTCAAAAGCAATTCCCCGTCAAAATCCGGCTTGAAATTCGGCTCATAGAAGCGGCTCGCCGCTCCGTCGCATTTATCTTCATCGGAAAACAGCACAAGCTTTTGTTTTCCGCGCTTTTTTTCTTTTTCCAGACAATCCGCCATCTCCCAGAGCGCATTCGCAGTCAGCAGATCGTCGTGATCCAGCAGACCGACCGCGTCTCCCGCCGCAAGTTCAATTCCTGCGTTCGTATTGGCGGAAATTCCTTTGTTTTCGGAAAGGGTGCAGAGCACGATGCTCTGATCCTTCCATTCTGCAAGATTTGATGCATCTGCCGCTTCCCGCAGACAGATTCCGTTCTTTTTTGCCCAGGCCTGTACAGACTCTGCCGTGCCTCCCGCATCCGCTATAATCAGCTCCCAGTGCGGATACGACTGCCTCGACACGCTGTTAAGCATCGCTTCAAGATGCTCCTTTTTCGTCCGGTATGCCGGAACGACGATACTGATGCGCAAGGAAGCAGAATGCTCCCATTGGAACGAAAGTGTCTTTTCGTCCGGCTCCTGCCAGGTATAGACCTCCTGTTCCTGCCCAATCCGCTCCAACACCGCCCACACGGCATTTCTGATTCCGTTTTTCTGCAGATAATACCAGGTTTTTTTCAGATTGGATAGGGAAAAAACAGACATCCGTCGAACTCCTTTTCCTGCTACAGACGCCTGCGCGTGCCCAAGTGCCGGAAAACTCCGACACCGGGCACGCGCCGTGTCCTTTTGATTCGTGATATAACCCCTATGCCAGAGCGCATGCTGCATTTTCGTTGCAAAATACGCTGCTGGTGCTCCGGCTTTTCTTTTACAGAATTGCCTTCAGGTCAGCGGTCAGCTTGTCAACCTTTGCCTGTGCATCTTCCAGGCTGGTTCCCTTTACGCCCATATAGAATTTAATCTTAGGCTCGGTTCCGGAAGGACGTGCACAGCACCAGGAATTGTTGGTCAGTTCAAAGTACAGAACGTTGGACTTGGGAAGTCCGGTCGGACGAACCTCGCCGGTTGCCATATCTTTAACCTGATCCTTATCGTAGTCGCGCATCTCTACAACCTGCAGGTCGCCGAAATTCTTCGGAGGATTGCTGCGAAGCTTATCCATCATTGCGGAAATCTGGGCTGCGCCGTCGATTCCCTTCAGAGTAATAGCATACTGAGTTTCTTTGTAGTAGCCATATTTCTCATACAGCGCAAGCATCTGATCCCAGCAGGTCATGCCGTGCTTCTTGCACCATGCAGCGGTCTCGCACAGACACATTACTGCAACGATCGCGTCCTTATCTCTTGCATGGGTGCCTGCCAGACAGCCGTAGGACTCTTCCAGACCGAATACATAGTGGCCTTTTCCAGCCTGTTCCATCCATTTGATCTGCTCGCCGATATACTTAAAGCCGGTCAGGACTTCTCTTAATTCTACGTTATAATCTGCTGCAATCGCTGCTGCCATATTGGTCGTAACGATGGTGGATACCATAACAGGATCAACCGGCATCCGGTTGGTAGCGGTGCGCTCGCGCAGGATGTACTCTGCAATCAGCATGCCGGACATGTTGCCGGTGAAGGGCATGTACTCGCCGGTCTTGGAATCCTTTGCATAAATGCCGAGACGGTCTGCATCCGGGTCAGTAGCCAGAACGATGTCTGCGTCCACCTTCTTTGCAAGCTTTAATGCCAGGGTAAATGCCTTGGGATCTTCAGGGTTCGGGTAATCCAGCGTCGTAAATGCAGGATCGGGACGTTCCTGTTCGGGAACAACATAAACGTGCTTGAAGCCCAGCTCAGCCAGAATTCTTCTGACGGGCTTGTTGCCGGTACCATGGAACGGTGTGTACACGATTTTCAGTTCATCCGCTACTTCTTTGATGATTTCGGGATGAATGATCTGTTTCTTTAACTCTTCCATGTAGGCAACGTCGATTTCTTCGCCGATGTACTGATACAGACCAGCTTCGATGGCATCGTCCTTGGACATGGTTTTTACCGTATGGAAATCGGTTACATGCTCTACCTCGTCGATGATCTCATGATCCTTGGGGGCAGTTACCTGTGCACCGTCCTCCCAGTAAACCTTGTAGCCGTTGTATTCCGGAGGATTGTGGCTCGCCGTTACAACGATACCGGAAATACAGCCTAAGGTACGCAGTGCAAAGGACAGCTCAGGTGTCGGACGGAGTTCATCGAATACATACGCCTTAATGCCGTTTGCAGCCATGCACAGTGCAGCCTCATCTGCAAATTCAGGAGAATAATAACGGCTGTCGTATGCAATTGCAACGCCCTTTTCAGCGCCGCCCTGCTTTAAAATGTAGTTTGCCAGACCCTGTGTTGCTTTTCTGACAGTATAAATATTCATCCGGTTGGTTCCGGCTCCGATCACACCGCGCAGACCGCCGGTACCAAACGCCAGATCCTTGTAAAAACGATCTTCAATCTCCGCCTGATTATCTGCAATTTTGCGGAGCTCTTCCTTGGTTCCTTCATCAAAGTAGGAATCCTCCAGCCAGAATTTGTACTGATCCATGTAATTCATCGCTTTTGCTACCTCCATCTTTTCTGATGCCTGCCGTCTCTTACGTCCCTGCCTGTCAGTCTTCCCTTGGCTGCAGTGCATCTTCTTTAAGTTAGTATACACTATTTTTTCAGACCCGTAAAGAAAAGTCAGATTTATCTAACGAAAAATTCGGGTTGAAATAAGGATCTCCGGCTTCCAGCTCAGCTTTCCATTTGTTGCGGAAGCGTTCGGACTCTTCGTTATACCGTTTTGCTTTTTCTCCCTGATCGTCTAATCCTCTCGAAATCGATTCGAAATGATACAGCTCGGCAAAGGGCGTAAAGACGTTCAGATAACCAGCCTTGCGCAGCTTCAAACAGAAGTCCACATCGTTTAATGAAATTTCAAAGCTCTCGTCCAGACCGCCGACCTGCTCATAGAGCGATTTTTTCACCAAAAGACATGCTCCGGTTACTGCCGTCATGTCCTGCGCATAGCACAGACGTCCCATGTATCCTAAATTTTCCCGCTTCTGGCGGTAATGCACATGTCCCGCCGTCCGATGCGCGCCAAGTCCGATCACGACGCCCGCATGCTGGATCGTTTTATCCCCATAGTAAAGCTTTCCGCCGACTGCGCCGACGTCCGGGCGCTGCGCATACATCAGAAGCTCTTCCATCCAGTTGATCGTAATTACCTGCGTATCGTTGTTTAACAACAGCACATAGTCTCCGGTCGCAAGAGAGACGCCGAAATTGTTGATTTTCGAATAATTAAATTTACCCTCGAAGGTCACCACGCGGATCTGCGGATTATTCTGCAGCTCGTCATAGTAGGAAAAAATCTCCTTCGTCTCGCTGTTGTTCTCCACGACAATGATCTCGTAATTTTCCCAGGTCGATTTTTCCACAATGGAGCTGATACAGCGGCGCAGGTCTTCCACATGATCCTTGTTCGGAATAATGATAGAAATCTTCGGTTCCCCAATAATTTCATAACTGATTTTAAAAATCGTCTCAAACGCGCGAGTGCTCGTAATTGTAAAGTTTTTAAAGCCGTGTCTGCGCAAATGATCCGCAACCGCGCCTCTCGCCGCTTCGACCACGTAAGGCTTTGCCTCGATATTGCCCGCAACACTGCCTGCATGGGAGCGCCAATAATACAGAAGCTTCGGCACATGGACGATATGCTTCGCATTGTCCGTCAGGCGCAGAATCATATCATGATCCTGGCTGCCGTCAAATTTTGTCCGAAACAGCTCCGTGCCATCCAACAGCTCTCTGGAAAATACGCTGAAATGACAAATATAGTTGTTCGCGCGCAGGTTGTCGATCGCATAATCCGGCTTGAAGTGCATCGTGATCATCTTGTTGATGTCCGGGCTCTTAAACGTCGCCTCATCACAGTAAATAAAGTCCGCATCCTTTTCGTTGATCGCCTTTACATACTCGTAAAGTGCGCAGGGATGCAGAATATCGTCGTGGTCAAACAGCCCGATAAACTCGCCGGATGCAAGCTTATAGCATTCGTTCGTGTTGCCCGAAATGCCCTCGTTTTTGGCAAGCTTCTGATAAACGATTCTCGAATCCTGCGCCGCCAGCCTTTTGCAGTATTCACCGACATAGGCGTGCGCATCGTCCGAACCGTCCGCCAGACACAGCTCCCAGTTTTTGTAGGTCTGCCACTGGACGGAGCCGATCATCTCGGTTAAAAAGCTTTCCGGCGTGTTCCACAACGGAACAAGAATACTGATCTTTGGCATCCGTTCAAAGACAGCCGCCTCCTGCTTCTGTCTTTCCTCTGCGGACGGGAAGCTCTGGGTGCCGTAATGGGTCATCGCCTTCTTTTCCCAGGATTTATAGCGCACCTTTGCAATCACACCCGACAGGCTGCCGCAATTTTTCAAACGGTCCTTCTGGCGGATCACAAAATGCATGCACTTTCTGGCAGGGCCGGACGCTTTCCAGATCGGATTGTTTTTGATGCGGTTCAATTTGAACTGCAGATCGTCCACCTGATCCTCCAGCTCAGCGACCCGGTTTGCCAAATAAACGGCTTTATAATGTTCTTTCTCGTAAGCGTCCTGATAGTCCTTTTTTTCTTCCATGATTTTATTATTTCCTCACTGTAAGCATTTCCGGACTGAAGCGGTAAAGCTTCTGCCGCGAGCAGGTATCTTCCCACAAAAAGCCGATCAGGTAGTCTCCCTCCGGCAGGCTGTCCCGATCGAAGGTCACGCACACGCCCGGCAGCTCGGTATGGACAATTCCGTGCAGATTTTCGTCGATATCCGGGCGGAACTGCCTCGTACAGGGAATCCTCCAGACCTCGCCCCGATCCTCGGGAAGTGCTTCCGTACTGGAGCCGGGCGCAATATAGCCGGTCTCCACCTTCTTTAACAACAGGGAAAAATCGTACCGACAGTTGTCAACCTGCAGTGCCCATGTCCAGCCCTGGATCATCCAGTCGCCTGTTCCTGCTCCTGCAGTGCCCCTTTGCCAGCGCCCCATGTCCCCGGCGAACTCCACACCGATGCGCAGCACCTCGTTATGCCACTGTGGTTCCAGAACACCCTCGATCTTCTCAGGGGAAACTTTTTCCACTCTTTTGTCAAAATCATAACGGCAGCCCGTATAAAATTCCGCATCCAGCACATCCTTTACCAGATATCTGTGATAGAACGGGTCGGTTCCGTATAGGGACGGGTGCAGTTCATAGAGCAAATTCAGTTCCTGATGCAGGCGGCGCAGCTTTTCCGTGCTGTCGTCCGCACCGCGGCTTAAGGATTCATGATGCGTCAGCGTCACGTCGTTGCGTACCACGTTGTAATAGCCCATTTCATATACATGATAGCAGAATTCCACGTCGTTGAACGCGACACGCAGGTTCTCGGACAGTCCTTGCGCCTGATCGTAAATGCTTTTTTTCACCAGCAGGCAGGCTCCGGTTACACCCAGGACATCCATCGCCATGCGGTTGCGCCCGAAATAAAATTCCAGCGCATCGGAGCGGAACTGCAGCTTGTGTGCAGGTCCCAGATGAATATTGGTGATGCCCGCGTGCTGAATGATCTCCGTGCCCGGATAGATCAGCTTTGCGCCCACCGCGCCGACGTGCGGCAGAACCGCCTTTTCCATCAGCTTTTCCAGCCAGTTGTCCTGCGTAATTTCGATATCGTCATTCAATAACAGGATGTAATCGCCGGTCGCCAGGGACACGCCAAGGTTGCACATTTTGGAAAAATTAAACTCCATCGGTTCATAGTGATAAACGAACCGGAAATCCTCCTTCAACATGTCGCGCATCCGTTCAATTCTTGCACGGTTTTGTTCATTGCTTCCGTTATCCACAACGATGATCTCAAAATCCCGGTAGTTTCCACTTTCCAGGACAGAATGAATGCAATTCGATAAAATATGGGGATGATCCTTGGTCGGGATGATGATTGAAACCTTCCCGGAGGGCGTAAGAGGCCAGCCTCTTCTTACATATGCCGCCTTTTTCAGATCATCATACGTCTCTTCCATACCCCAGACTTCGATTTTTTCATGATGAAACAGCACGCTGTCGATATGTGCCGTTCCATTCTCGATTTCCGTCAGGCGCAGCACCAGGTCATAAAGGTTGCGCAGTGGGTTCTCATCTGCCAGCCACGGACAGTTCTCCATCGCCTGTCTGCGCACCGCAAAGAATCCGCCGAAATAAAAGCAGGACATCAGCGTATCCGGCGACCAGTCCGGCTTCAGCCAGGGATTTTTGCGCTTACCGGCTTCGTCGATTTCATCCTCGTCCGCGTAGGCGATCACCGTTTCGGGATGGGCTTCAAACCAGCTGAGCACATGTGAAATGCCTCTCGTGTCCGGGCTTGCGTCCGGCGCGTGGAAAATCAGGACGTCCGCGGGCGTTGCGCCATTTCCATACCGCCGCACATCAAAATCCGCGCGGCACTCATCGTAGGAGATCACCTCTGCGTGCTCTGCCCTGTGCTCTGCGCGCAGTGCCTCGTCCTCCTGGGCTTCCTTTTCCCGAATCCACTCGTCATAGGTGAGGGTCTGTTTCTGAATCTGCTCCTGATACCAGCGGTATCTTTTCTTTACCAGATTATTCTGAATTGCTTCTTTTATCTTTGAAACCAAAAACCTTTCCTCCTTGCCGCTGCCGCCAGGCGCGCCTGAATATCCTGCAGCATTTCCGCCGACAGCCATGCGATCTGTGCCCGGATGATCAGTGCTTCGCCATCCGTCGCCTCGTTGTCCAGACAATCCAGCCGAACGCTGATGTTCGGATCTCCTGTTTCAAACAGTACCGTCGGAACATGGGACGGGGTATCTGCAAGCACCTGTCCGTTCGTCGACAGGCACTGATCCAGCTGTGCCCGCGTCAGCGCTTTTCCGCGCCATTCGATTCCATGAATCTGTACCAGACACGGCAGCTCCGCAGGATCTAAGCGAATCGCTTTTGTACCTGCTTTGCAGATGATCCTGGCGTTGATCAGATCGTCCGCCTCATATGCATCATATTGATAATAAGAATGCTCCGGTGTATATCCTGCGCCGAAGTCTTCAAATACCTGCACCTTTTTGCGGTCCGCCCGGGCAAAAAATTCCTGATACGGCACAGCACGGTTGCCGATCAGATGCCGAAGCTGCCCAAGAGCCGTCCGGCTCCGCCCGTCCTTTTCCTGCAGGACAAAGTGCTGGAACGCCAGCTCTTTGTCCGAAAGCTCCCGCATCTGCTCTTTGCCGATGCCGAGGGCTTCCAGATGCTTTTTCACAATCGGATGCTCCATCCGAACCGGATCCTCCTGACCATAGCAGTTCAATGCCCGGCTGATGATCTGCTGCGGCGTCAGCTTATCTGTCGTCCACTCGTAATCGATCATCGTCCAGATATCACCCTGTACGCAGATATTCGGGAAGGTCAGGTCATAATCCTGCTTCGTCCCCTCCGCTTTCCACGCTGCGATTTTGCAGTAACGGTCAAACAGCTTATCAAAACCGGCTTCGTCATTGTTCTGTAAGCACTCATCCAGCAGTTCTTCCAATGTCCGGCTATTTTCGAGATATTCGATTTCCGCAAAGGGCAATCCATCCGGATTCCGTTTCAGCTCCAGACGGTTGACTGAGAGGGTGCTGCCTTTAAACCGTTCTGTGAAGACGCATTCATTTTCTGCCAGGGCTTCAATATGTGCCGCAGCAGCTGAGGCTGCCGGATATTTCCGGACAGTGTGTTTTCCGTCCTTTTCCAGAATATCCGTGCGGATGCTCAGATGCTCCGCCCTGTCGTTGGAAAAACGGCTGTATACAATATCCGTCATTGGCCCTGTCATCACGAGGAACGAATTGCTGTACTGTCCAAACAGTCCCTCGCGGATGAGCATGTCGAACACCTTTTTTTCATCGAACAGCAGCATCCGGTCGCGGTCGAAATTTCGTAGGTTATTAGATAATTCTCCGACTTTCGGCAGATACCGGTCGGAGTACAGCGTCGTCATAAATTTATAATCCGGATAAGGGTAGTAGAAATGATATTCCGTCTCACCGCATTCTTTCAGGATTTTTTCCAAACCGCTCCGGGAAAAGGTACGAGCCGCACCGCCCTGAGGGTAATCCTCCAGGCCTGAAAAAAACGTGCCGACGTGGTCTTCCCGGCACCCCGCCCAATATTTTAAACCAAGCTTATTCTCTATCGCAATCACGATATGTCCATCGGATTTCACATGTTTTTTGATAATCCAGTAGAAATCGTGAAAGGGGGTTTTTCCGCCGATATAGCTCTGCCCGTATTCGAACACGCCGATCAGACAGACAAAATCATAATCCGTCGGCAGATCCGGCTCGATGTCCGAAAAGTTGCCCACATGGATCGTCACGTTGTCACAGTCCTGATGGCGGTAAGCGTTGATCAAGCTGCGTTTTTTCGAAAGGTCGACGCAGGTTACGCTGCCTGCCTTCTGTGCGAGGCTTCCCGTAATCGCGCCGCAGCCGGAACCGATTTCCAGCACCTTCATGCTTTTGTCAACAGGCAGCCATCCGACAATATTTTCCCGCAGGTCGGAAAGGTGGTAAAGCACCTCCCAGCTCGCCGCTTTATAGATTTCCTGGGGATATTCCCGGGGCGGGATTGTTTTTACCAGCTCCAAAAGCGCATCCTCCGACGCTCCGTCGCAGTAAAAATCCTGTTCCGGATAATGGGAATAATCCAGCACAACATTCCCGATCTTCTCTGTCCTGCCTGTCTGCATACGTTAAATCTCCTTCACCTCAACCTGAGATTCCATATCAAAATAGCCCACCGTATCCTTGTCGGACACGACCGTAATATTCAGCACGTCATAAAGACGATGATACACTTTAAACGTATCTTTTTCATACCCTGTCACACCCAGGGATATGAGATAGTCACCGCCCTGCAGGCGCATCTTCTGGCGGAATGTAATTTCCAGCACCTGACCCGCCTTTACGCTCTCCAGAAACGTCTTTTCAAACATCGTGTTCGTTCCCGTGATCTCCACGCCCTTGATGTTTTTGATGGAAAAAGCAAAGATCGGTGCCGGAAGATCCTGACCGATTTTCACCTTCATATGCATCGTGAATTCGTCGCCCTTTAAAATTGCGGTCGTCTGCACGTCGTTTTTGTCCGTAATGTAATACGAAACAATTTCCGCCTGCTTCGTGCCGTATTCCAGTGTCTCCGGGTTGACGCCCATGCGCGCCGCTTCCTGCTTCTTTTTCTGTTTGTCAAGCGCCGCCCGAACATCCCCGTCCGCCGTCAGGTCAGGTACATCCACGCCAGCCTTAGGCGTTTCGTACTGTCCCACCAGCACCTGCTTGTAGGCGTCGATCATGTCTTTGGGCGAGCCTTCTCCGAGCTTTACGCCCTGATTTAACAGAATCGCACGGTCGCAGTATTTGCTGATCGCGCTCAGATCGTGGCTGACGAACAGGATCGTCTTGCCTTTTTTCTTGAATTCCTCGAATTTTCGATAGCATTTTGCCTGGAAAAATACGTCGCCAACCGAAAGCGCCTCATCGACGATCAGGATTTCCGGGTCGATATTGATGGCAACTGCAAATGCCAGTCGGACAAACATACCGCTGGAATAGGTCTTTACCGGCTGGTACACATAGTCCCCGATATCCGCAAAATCCAGGATATCCTGCAGTTTTTCATCAATTTCTTTTTCAGAAAAACCGATCATCGTTCCATTCAGATAAATATTTTCGATGCCGTTGTATTCCATGTTAAAGCCTGCGCCCAGCTCCAGCAAGGCGGAAATTCTGCCGTTTACCTGCACAGTGCCGCTCGTCTCATGTAATACGCCGGTGATAATCTTTAAAATCGTCGATTTGCCGGAGCCGTTCGTGCCAATAATGCCGACAGTCTCTCCTTTATAAATGTCCAGACTGACATCCTTTAATGCGTAATGCGGCGTGGAAAGTTTCTTTTTTGTCAGTCCCAGGGATTCGATCAGACGATCCCGGTTTCTGCGGTACAGCTTGTATACTTTGCTCACCCTGTCCACATGAATTGCCAGTTCTTTTTGTTCCATAACCAGTTTTCCTTTACATGATATCCGCAAAATGAATCTTGAGTTTCTTGAAAATCAGCGCGCCAATGCCAAACAGCACCACCGTGATAATCCAGAAATAAACCGTGGAGTAAAAATCCTCCCAGAACCACTGTTTTCCGTATACAGCGCTTCTGTAGCCCTCCACAATGTATACAAGCGGATTGATTTTCACGATCATCTGAAGCTTCATCGGAAAATCATTGATATTCCACAGCACCGGAGTTGCCCACATACCGACCTGCAGAAAGATATTGACAATGGACTGCAGATCCCTGAAAAAAATGACAACCGAGCAGGTCGTATAACTGAGTGCCAGTACAAAAACGAACATGCAGAAGCTGTAATAAAATACCTGCAGTGTATACAGGCTCGGATAATAGCCGTTCAATGCTGCCACGATCAGTAAAACCAGCACGAAAAACGCATGAATAAATGTCGCTGCAATAATCTTGATAATCGGCAGGATACTGATTTTGAATACGACTTTTTTTACCAGGTAATTATATTCCAGCAGCGATACCATTGCGCTGGTCAGAGCTTCGGAAAAATAAAACCAGGGCACCAGTCCCGCTGTCAGAAACAGGATATACGGAACACCTTCTACGCCTCCGGAGGCATAACCAGTCCGGTTCGGGAAAATAATCACGAAAACAACCCAGTACATCGCAACTGTGATGACCGGCTGCACCATCGCCCAGAACGCTCCCATATAAGAGCCTGCGTAGCGCTTTTTGAAATCGCTCTTTGCCAGTTTCCAGATCAGCCTGCGGTTCTGGTATAATTCCACCGGCAGCACCGTGATCTTATCGTATAACCGGATAAAGGCAATGACCGCCGCCACGATCAGCACGCAGGCAATCACTTTTTTCAGCAGCTCATCCTGCGGATTGGCAAGGGGATTATGATAAACAAGGATAATAACGGCAAGAATCGCCATCACCGCAGTGAATATGGCGATTCCTGTTTTTTTATTCAGTCTCTTCATTTATTTCTGCTTTCTGTAAATTCGGCAAAAGAGCCCCACTTTTTATCCTGTCTCTTATACACATCTCCGAGCCCACGAGACTGCAGCTAATC
>ENA-OZGB01001194-OZGB01001194.1-human-gut-metagenome-genome-assembly--contig:-NODE-1194-length-12874-cov-8.736329_pt1 | contig 12874 bp, 10 predicted proteins | sample MGYA00245113_ERZ653651 | MGnify/ENA primary metagenome ERZ653651 (study PRJEB26926, sample SAMN06165095) | human gut metagenome | biome: ENVO:00009003; feature: ENVO:2100002; material: ENVO:00002003... | reverse complement strand
GATCTACACAAGGCTATTCGTCGGCAGCGTCAGATGTGTATAAGAGACAGCAGGAACTCAGCCTGGAGATCGGAAAGGTATTTGAACAGGGCTGCAATATTGCGCTGTTGGAGAACCACGGCGTTTGCGTTGGCGCGCCGGATATGTTTACCGCCTTTCAGCAGTTTGAAACGCTCAATTATACAGCGGAGCTTGAGGTGCTGGCAGGACAGCTTGGAAATATACGCGCACTCCCGGAAAACGCATACCGCCTGAGTGAAACCGACAGCCACACCAGGCTGGGGGATTTCATTTCTCAATACCGCAGCTCTGCGGAGCTGGCAGCCAGACGCGACATGATTACGCTGATCCGGCGCTCCTATAAAATGGATCTGTTTACGGCAACTCATGGCACCTATTCCGTCCGCCTTCCTGACGGGAGCTTCCTTATTACTCCGTTCGGCTTTGATCGTGCTTATCTGGAGGAGGACGATCTGGTTCGCATCAAAGGCGATGCCAAAGAGCTAGGAAAGCTACCGTCCCGCGCCGTTCTGGCGCACCGAAACATTTACCGGGAAAATCCTCAGATCGGGGCGGTGCTTCTTGCGCATCCAGTCCATGCAATGGCGTTTGCCGTCACGGACATGGAATTTGACGCAAGAACAATCCCGGAAAGCTACATTCTCCTGCGCGATGTCAAACGGGTGCCGTATGAAGAACTTTACTTGGATTCAGACAAGCTGGCAGAGGAATTTGATGCCGCGCATCCGGCAGCGATCGTGGAAAATGATTGTGTGATCGTGACCGGAGAATCGCTGCTGCAAGCGTTTGACCGGCTTGAGGTCATGGAACTGACAGCAGCATCCATTCTGAAATCACAGCGGCTTGGCAGGATGGTGCATATCAGCGATGAAGAAGTTGCCGCGTTGAAGAAAGCATATCATCTGGAGGGATGAGGCTTTGATGCGCGTATCAGGCACGATACCATGATACCGAAAAAACAAGACCTGCTTTTTGCCTCAAAGCAGCTATGTACGGTTTTCATTGCCGCTCGCCGACACCTCATGTCCCAGAATAGCGCTTCTGCCTACACATATCCCTGGAGTTACCCTTCACGGTATTCTTTTGCCATACGTTGCATTGAGAGATGAATGGATGTTAAATCTGAAATTCTGGATCACGCAAATGTGCAGACCACGCTGCAAATGTATGTGTATCCCTCCACGACCTCCAAACGGGACGCTATGGAAGCTGCCAGTATGCTGGCAGGAATTGCAAAAAATTTTTTGTTTCTGTAAACTTGGCTTTTCCTCTTGACAAATCCCGGTAGGCGGTGTTATTATAGCGCCACAGTCAGTTAGCGAACATACATTCGCATTTCTGATAGCAGGCATTCTCACGGAGGAGGTCATATGGCAGCACCGGTTCTATCCAGGGAGGATATCGAGCAAATTGCCGGGAGAGTTCTTTCCATCTACACCGAGGCATATGTACCGGAAAGGCATCTGTGCTATCAGGTCAACCCGGAGGAACTGGCCGATGTGTTGGGCCTGGAGGTCGATTACCAGATCCCGTCTCTGGATGGGAGCATCCTGGGCGTTACGTCGCCGGACGAACAGTACGTGCCGGTGTACTATGATGGCGAGGAATGCTATTATTACCTCGACGGAAACACCATCCTGATCGACGCACGGCTGTGCGCCTCTCCCAAGACTGTCGGCAGGAAAAACTACACGCTGGCGCACGAGATCGCCCACCAGATTCTCTACAAGGCGTTTCCCGATGCCTACGGCCCCGCCCGCCGCCTGATGTGCGACTACCGCCGCACACCGGAAAGCCGCAGGAAAGTCACCGACTGGACAGAATGGCAGGCCGACGTCCTCGCCGCAGCGCTGCTGATGCCAAAGGACGCAGTTCTGGACGGGATGTTCCTTGCTGGGCTGGGAGAGCATATCGGCACGCTCTCCGAGAAATACACACCGAACAAATATGACAGCTTTTGCCGGTTGGCGGAAGCATTGGGCGTCTCCAGGTCAGCGCTTGCGTTCCGGATGGAACGTCTGGGCCTGCTGGACAAGAACCTTCTTTACAGGCAATAGCGAAGGAGCGGCGAACATATGGAAACAAGTACGGAACAGGAAATGCGGGTAGCTGTAAAATGTAAGGTTTGCCAGCGCGTCATCTTCTACAAAACAACGCCGCTTTCAGGCAAGATAGAACTGAAATGTCCCAAATGCCACCAGATCACGCAAATAAATCTCGCTTACCGACGCAGTAAAACGCCGCTGTTTTACCGCCGTTCAACGAGGCAGCCGTCAGCAACTATTTTTTAATATTCCATCATAGCACCGAGCAACGGGGTATGCGGTCAATGACCGCATAATGAAACACCACCAAATAGCCGGGCATGAAAAACGATGAGTAACAGGCTTACTCTACCGTTTTCATGCCCGGCTTTTATTTTTATCAGCAAACAAATTTACATATCTAAAGCCTGAGTGATCATCAGGGCCGAGGATACAGGAGTACATTCTGAATTTTAGAATGTATTTTCAGTACCCTTATTTCGTTGCGCCTAAATGCAGCGATAAAGCCCTGACTTTCCTGTGTCCTCCCCTGCACCCAGCAGAAAGGAACAGGAAAATGCAGTTTAATCAAAAAGCATTCGGGGAAAGGGTACGCAATGCCCGAAAGAGTTGCGGATTTACGCAGGAAGCACTGTGTATTCGGATGAAACCTGTACCCAGAAGGTAGGCACCCTTATCACCAATGAGGATGGTCGGGCTGGTTACTATCTTGATCCCGGTATCTACTATGCAAAAGAAACCGGCGACGAACATGGGCGGTTTGAGGACGAATACTGGATGGTGGATGAAACCGTCCAGAAATTTGAAATCAAGCCCCATGAAGATGTGTCCATTACCTTCACAAATGTCCAGTACGGCAGGCTGAAGATCACCAAGACTGTGGAGGGCGGCGGCTCTGTAGAGGGCTGGCAGTTCAAAATCACGGATGCCGAAGGTGCGGTGCTGGACGGCTCCCCCTTTGCCACCAACGAGGACGGCATTATTCTGACCGGGAATCTGCTGCCCGGACAGTATACCGTGGAAGAATTGCTCCCGGAGGACAGTCTGTACGAGTGCAAAAGCGAAAATCCCCAGACTGTCACCGTAAAACAGGGTGAGATTGCCGAAGTATCGTTCATCAACGCCCTGCGCACCGGCAAGGTGACTGTGGAGAAGATCGACATTACCGGCAGCCCTCTGGCGGGAGCCACCTTCCGGCTGGAATGGAGTGCGGAGGGTTCCCTGTGGTATCCCGTGACATACTCTGAAACCATCGTCCGAGGCGGCTGCTCCAATCCCAATTTAACGGACGGGAGCCTGACCACCGGGGCAGACGGTATTCTGGAGTGGGACGGCCTCTATCCCGGATTGCGGTACCGCCTGACGGAAACAAAAGCGCCAGAGGGCTATAATCTTCTGGAAGGCACGGCCTTTGAGGGAGAGCTTGCCGCTGATAATTTGAATATTGGCCTGCGAGTGGTGAATACCAGGACCTATACACTTCCCAAAACCGGTTCTTTCGGACTTCGTCTTTTCCCAGTTTTCGCACTGATTCCGACTTTTACCTGTTCTTCCGGCCTTGCGCTTTCCATTCTTCATAAAAGGAGATCGTAAATGAAACACTCCCACATTTTTGCCAGAGATCATCCTCTGGCTATTTTCATTCCACAAACAAAAACAAAATGACTTCAAGAGAGGACAATTACAATGAAATCTATCAAAAAGCTTTTTGCAATGGGCCTTGCCGTGATGATGGCTCTTTCTATTCCTTTTTCCGTGTCTGCCGCCGAGCTGGAGGATGCCCCCATTGATGAATCCAGAACCGGCTCCCTGACCATCTACAAGTACGATCTCACCAATGCCGAAAAGGACAGCGCTTGGGATTCCTCCTATGTGTCCACCGGCGTGTTCGACCAGACCGGCGTGAACGATGTGCTGGGCGGCAGTGGTGCCGCTCTGGGCAATGGCGAAACCGGCTACGGCTACGCCATCAAGGGCGTGGAGTTCAGCTATATTCAGGTTGCGGATATTGTCCAGTTCTCCGAGTCTGAAAATGACAGCCGCAACGACAGCCATGTGGAAGTGCTGTACGCCATCGACAAGACCAAGGGCGCGGACTTCCTGAAAGCACTGAACCTGGCAGATGGCGCACAGCGCTACACCAACGCCGATGCTCTGGATTCCACCAAATATTACTATCAGTCCGATGTGCTGATCGACGCTCTGGCTGCGGCTCTGGAATCCAATTCCACTGTGGTTAAGAACGCTCTGGAAGCCTACATCTCCGCAAACGGCGGCGCTGCCATGCCGCTGACCGATGCCTACGGCAAGACCAAGGCAGAAAACCTGAATCTGGGTCTGTATCTGGTCGTGGAAACCAAGGTTCCCGAAATGGTCGTGTCCACCACCGATCCCTTTCTGGTATCCGTGCCCATGACCTCCGTGAACGGCACCAACGCCACAGACGGCGGCACCCGCTGGATTTATGACATTACCCTGTATCCCAAGAACCTGACCGGCATCCCTTCTCTGGAAAAGACCCTGCGGGAGAACAAGAACGACACAGGCAAGACTGATACCTATGCCCACACCGGCACCGCTTCCGCCGGTGATACCATCGACTACCAGATCATTTCCACCCTGCCTTCCATCACCTCCGAAAGCACCTTCCTGTCCTGCTACACCTTTGTGGATACCCTGTCCAAGGGTATGACCTACAACAAGGGCGATGTGGTTCTGGAGTTCTTCACGGACGCTGCCTGCACCGATTCCGTTGCCAAGTGGACGGAGGCTGACGGAAAGTTCACCGTAGCCTACAACACCACCGATGCCGGGGAATCCGTTATGACTATTGAGATGTCCGCTGACGGTCTGAAGGAAATCAACACCTCCAAGGCCGTTTACACCGAGGCCAGCATGGTCAATTCCGGCTATTCCGACTGCACTCTGCGCATTACCTACGCTGCCAAGATGGACAGCAGCGCCGATGTGGTTTTCGGTGATACCGGCAACGACAACAAGGTTGTCCTGACCTGGAAACGCAGCTCCCAGAATTACTATGACACCCTGGTGGATGACTGCCATGTGTTCAGCTATGGTATTGATCTGACCAAGCTGTTCTCTGACGGCAAGGGCGATTTCTCCAAGGTGGAGTTCCTGATCCAGAACAAGACCGACAACTATTTTGTAAAAGCCGAACTGAATGAGGACGAGGGCGTTTACTATGTGGTGGATCATGTGACCGACAAGGCGGATGCCACCCATTTTGTCCCCGTCAAGACCGCCGATTCCAAGGGTAAGATCATCCTCAAGGGTCTGGAAGATGACACCTACACCATGACCGAGGTGCGCACCGACAGCGGCTATGTTATGCTGAAACAGGGTATCGATGTGGTCATTTCCAAGACGGAAACCACCGGCCTGTGCGACATCTATGAATCCGATGTACTGGGCCTGATCCAGAATGACCCCCGGTATGCCGAAATCATCAAGGACACCGGTAATCTCAAAAATATGCCCCAGAAACATCTGGAACACAAGCTGATGACCGCTTCCGCTGCCGTGGACGGCAAGAAGGTCAACATGGTGGAAGACAACGGCAGCGTGAATGCAGAAGCGCCCCTGACCGTTGTGAATACCCGCGGCTTTGACCTGCCCAAGACCGGTGATCACGGCACCTGGATGTATAGCATCGGAGGCGTGCTTCTGATGGCTGTTGCTGCAAGTGCCATGTTCTTTGCTCTTCGCAAGAAGGGTTCTGTCAACTAACCTTTTCCATCTGTCCCGGAGGGAAACCTCCGGGACACTATTTTGGAGGTACATATCTCGTGAAACACAAAACAATCATCATTGCAGCCGCAATCCTTATCTTTTTTCTCTCTTTGGGGATAACGCTGTACCCACTCATTAGTAATTATGTAAACCAAAAGTACGCTTCGACCATCTACACCAAGTATGAGGAGATGATTCAAAATGTTGACGAAACAGAATTACAGGAAGCCCGCAGTCTTGCGCAGTCTTACAACCAAGCGCTGGCACCGGTGTCCTCCTATGACAAGGAAGGTATCTCGGAGGCCAGCCACAACTACGATTCCCTCTTGAACCTGGGTGGGAACGGCATCATGGGTTACATCGAAATCCCCTGTATTCAGGTAAATCTGCCAATCTACCATGGCACGGACACTGAGACACTGGAACGAGGTGTGGGGCATCTGCTGGGCAGTTCACTCCCGGTTGGCGGTTCCGGCACCCACGCAGTATTATCCGGGCACTCCGGCATGGCAGGACAGAAGATGTTTACCGACCTGATTCAAATGAAAACCGGCGACATCTTCTATCTCCATGTGTTGGGAGAAACCCTTGCCTACGAAGTGGACAGCCTGAATACGGTGCTGCCCCATGACACCAGCCTGTTGGGCATTACAGACGGTTCTGATCTATGTACGCTCATCACCTGCACCCCGATTGCGGTCAATTCCCACAGACTGCTGGTTACCGGTCACCGGATTCCCTTTGAAGCTGCAAAGGAAATGGTGGAGGAAGCCCAGCAGGAGGATACCGAAGTTGAATCCACTTGGGAACAGGAATATCTGCGGGGGCTGTATATCGCCATCGCGGTTGTTCTGATTCTCTTCCTCATCTGCATTGTGGTGGCACTACTGGGGAGAAACAACGATGCGTAAACGAATAGCATTGTTTTTCCTCTTACTCATATTTCTTACCGGGTGCCTGATATCCCTATTTCCCGTAATCAACGGACTATTGTACCGGGAGAAGATGAAAACCACAGTGTCCGAATTTCAGTCCAATACGGAGCAACAACTGCCGCCTGTGATTATTCTTCCGTCTGGCGATTCAGATCCCACAGAATACACACCTGCCATCCATCAGGAGCTGTGGAACGATATTCAGCAGTATAACAGGAAGCTGTTTCAGACCCGGCAGGAAGGAATAAAGGGCCTTGAGAGCCTGGAAGAATCTTGTTTCCAACTATCGGACTACGGTATCAGCAGCGAAGTGTTTGGCGTTCTAGCAATCCCGGCTCTTGATCTGGAGATGCCAGTGTACCTTGGTGCATCCAGCCGGAATATGGCGCTGGGAGCTGCCCAGTTGGGGCAGACCAGCATCCCGGTGGGAGGGAAGAACACAAACATGGTTATCGCGGGGCATCGGGGTTGGAATGGCGCGGATTACTTTCGGTACATTACCGAGCTGGTGCCTGGAGACCGCATCACGATAACCAACCTATGGGAAACCCTGGAATATGCCGTTGTTGGCACAAGGATTATATCGCCGGATGATGTGGATGCCATCAAAATCCAGCCCGACAAAGATATGATTACGCTCTTTACCTGCCATCCCTATGCGTCAGGAGGGCGGCAGCGTTATCTTGTGTTTTGCGAAAGAATCAATAACGAAATCAGAAAGGATGATTCAAAATGATTAATCACTATCACTTCGCCAGAGGCGGTTGCGATGAAAATGTTCGTACCATGGGTTTTCCCGTGCTGATTGTAAACATCGAGGCAGCCGTTCCCTCTGTGCCCCAGAATCAGAAGGAGACCACCAATTTGACCAACAAAGAAAAAAACAGAGCCTCGGTATACTGTCTGTGTCCAAAGTGCCGGGCCATGTTCTTCAGTGCCAAGAAGTTCTATATCACACGGGTTGACCCTTATCAGGTCGAAAAAGATGACTGCACTTTCTGCCAGACCGGCGCCGGGTTTGACTACCGCGTTGTTCCCAGAACACCCCGCGGCAATCGCAATGGCGGCAATCATGACTGAGAAGAGAATGGCAGGAGAGTATGAGATTGTTCAGGCAATTTCCGTCGGCCCTACGGAAATTGTTCTGGGGTATTCTCCTCAGAATGAAGATCTTCCCTACATGACTGCGTTCTGCACCCAAAACGAATTGTTCACTGCATACCAGCACTGCATTGCGGATGACAGCTATCCCCATATTCTGGGCATTTTCTCTGAACGCATGACAGACGCCGTCAAAGAACTGGAACGCCAGTTATCCGCTGAAAACAAAGCAGCGGTAGACAACAGGCCCTATAACCATCAGAAATGCCTGAGCACAGACCAATGTAACCTGGTGCCTCATGCGGACGACCTTCATCAGAAGGTGGTTATCATTAAGCCGGATGTTCTGAAGCCGGAATACCAGCTTGCCACCAGGCAGCTTTATCTATGTACCGGAGGATTTGGTGCTTCCCCGAACAGCAGAGGATCTGCCTGCTTCTGCACCAGTCTATTTTCCGGGAAGCATAGCCGTTTTGAACGGAGCGACATTCTTGCCACGCTTGAAGCTGATGCAGTACCCAAGTGGGCACAAGAGAAGCTCCGCGAGGCACTTCAATCTCAGCAAAAGAAAGACAAATCAAAGGAGGAACGCATATGGTTACAGGTCACCTAAGAGAGCAAAACGGCTATTTCCAGATGATTCTGACATGGAAGGATGCCACTGGAAAGCGGCGGAGCAAGTCCATCAGCACAGGACTCACCGTTAAGGGAAACAAGAAGCGGGCAGAGAAAATGCTCATGAAAGCCCGTTCCGAGTTTAACCCGGACAATCTCGCTGTCAACAAGGGAATGCTGTTCACCGATTTTCTCGGGAAGTGGCTCAATGACAAGGTTACGGAAATTCCCGCAGAGGAGTATTCCAGCTTTGCTTACTATGTAAAATCGAATATCTCGCCCTACTTTTCTGCACACAACGCAAAGGTCACGGAAATAACCGATCAGGAGCTGATTGCATACTTCGAGACCGAACGCTTGCAGAACGGCACCGGTAACAAAGCCTTGCTGTCAATCAATCGCACGATCTGCACAGCGCTGGACTATGCCGTAACCATCGGCTGGAGGTCTGACAATCCGGCACATGACATCAATCCGTGCCTGATGAACACCACCCCGTATTTTACTGATTTTCTGCGAGATTGGCTTAAGTTGATAAAAACCCAAGTAAAAATCACCACATATTCTGCATATGAAAAAACAATCCTGCACAAAGTGATTCCGTATTTTGATAAGCATCTCCCCAAGATTCGTCTTGATGCTGTATCTGCAAAGCATATCCAGGATTACTACAACTACGAGTTGGAAGTGAACCATGTATCTGCAAATACGGTGAAACACCGTCATGCCAATATCCACAAGGCGTTCGCCTATGCCTACAAAACAGATTTGATACAGTCAAATCCAGCCGACAAGGTGGAACTCCCAAAGATTGAGAAGTATTCAGGACAGTTCTACAATCAAAAGCAAATCGAAAACCTTATCCGTGTTGTTAAGGGCGACCCCATTGAATTTGGCGTCATTACTGCATCTTTTTACGGCCTTCGCCGCAGCGAGGTGCTCGGACTGAAGTGGGATGCCATTGATTTTGAAAACAAGACAATCACAATCCGTCATACTGTCCACGAAGTGACGATAGACGGCAAAACCAGGATTGTGGCTTCCGATACAACGAAAACCAAATCCAGCTATCGGTCGCTGCCTCTTGTAAAGCCTTTTGAGGAAATTCTATTGAAAATGAAACGGGAACAAGAAGAAAATAAGAGGCTGTGTGGCCGCTGTTATTGTCAGGATTACCTTGATTACATCTATGTCAATCAGATAGGTGAAATCGTCAAGCCGGGTTTCGTGACTGCACACTTCTCCGCTGTTCTCAAGGCAAATAACCTGCCACATATCAGATTCCATGATCTTCGTCACCCGTATGTCAAGCACACGACAAAAATTTTTAGCTTGCGCTTGATGGATTTTCAAGCGCAGGCTTATCCTGATGCTCGGCGAAAAACTCGCGGAGCTTGTCAGCTTCATCGGGGAGGACAAAGCCAAAGCCCTGTCCGTCCACTCTGCAATAGAAAGCAATTTTCATGACTGCCACCTCAATCAAAAATGTCCTGGATTTTGTATGCGATCTCAATGCGCTTGTCGGGGTACACCAGCACCCTGTCGATCAGCAGCTCGGCCAGCTCGGTGGTCAGCGTGTCCGCATCGAAAATTGCCTTGGACGCTTCCATGCGGCTGTCCTGCCGTGCCTGTTCGTCCCGTTTCTGCTTCGCCTGTGCCAATACTGCGGCATAGGCGTTTTTCGTTTTCAAAAGCAGCTCGTCACACGCAGTCTTTTCCGCCTTGTAGGTGTTCAGGTCAATCTCGCCCATGAGATAGCGTTCATACAAGGCGCGCTTACCGTCTTGCAGTGCCTCGATCTGCTGCTCATATTCGGTGCGTTCCGGTACGGAAGCATCCACCCGGAGCGTACCGTCAGGGGCAAGTGGCGCGGCGGCTTCCATCTGCTTTTTCAGCGTCAGGAATACCGCCTGCTCCAGCTCTGCGGCGTTCAGGCGCATCTTGTGGCAGCGGCTTTCTTCGTCTGCTTCGGAATGGCGGCAGTAATAATACGAGGTTTTCTGCATGGTGCGGGACAGTGCATGGCCGCAGCAGCCGCAGAAGGCTTTGCCCTTCAGCGGGTAGTCCCGCTTCTTTTTGTTGGGCTGTGAAAAGCGGAGCTGACTGGCCTGCGCGGTATCAAACACGGCTTTCTCAATGATGGCCGGGTGATGGTCGGGGATGATGTACCATGATTCTCTGTCCTTCAGGCGGCTTCTGTTGCCGCCTACTTCGAGAACTGCCCGCTTGCCAATCACATACACGCCGGTGTAGCGTTCGTCCTCCAAAATGCGGAGAATGGTGGATGTACTCCAAATCCCGTGACAGCGGGAAATATCGTGTGTGTGATTGCCTCGCGCCGCTTTGTACTGGCCGGGGGTGGGGATGTTTCTGCGGAACAGCTCTCGCGTGATGGCGGTGGCGTTGATGCCCTCGGCGGCAAGCTGGAAGATGAGCTGCACAACGGCAGCGGCCTCCGGGTCAGGCTCCATTCTGCCATCGGCGCTTTTGCGGTAGCCATAGGGACAGATTTTGCTCTGATACTCGCCGCGCTGCATCTTGGCGTACTTGGCGCTCTTGGTCTTGATGGACATATCGCGGCTGTAATATTCGCTGATGAGATACTTGAATGCTACGTCCATGCCGCCGGTGTCACCCTTGAATTTGCTGCTGTCAAAATCGTCGCTGATGGAAATGAAGCGGGTATGGAACAGCGGGAACACGCGCTCGATAAAGTAGCCGGTTTCAATGCTGTTTCGCCCGAAGCGGGAAAAATCCTTGACGATGATGCAGTCGATTTGATTGGCCCGCACCAGCTCAATGAGCTTCTGTACCTGCGGACGCTCAAAATTCGTGCCGCTGTACCCGTTGTCGATGAACTCCATGATCTCCGCGTTCAGGGCTTCCGGCATGGAGGCCGCATATTCGTGGAGGACAAGACTCTGGTTTTCGATACTCAGACTGTCATACTTGTAGTCCTCAATGGAGAGGCGGATATAGAGAGCAATCACATATTTCTGCATTGTTCCAGCACCTCCGCATAGGTTTCAAACTCGCTCTGGAAACGATAGCGCACCGTGATTTGCTTATCATGGGACACCTCGATGCGGTCGATCAGCCGCTCGATGAGTGCGCCGGTCAGCGCCCGGTCGGTCTTGATTTGTGCGGCATCCTGTTCCAGCGCCCGGTGCTGCTCTGCTTGAGCATCCATCGTTCGCAGGCCGTCCTCCAACTGTTCCATTTCCACGGCGAGGTCGGCAATGCGGCTTTCGTACTTCTCCTTGTAGTCAAAGTATTCATCCTTGGTGAGAACGCCTTGGACGAGGTTTTCATATAAACTCCGCACGATACTGCGAAGCCGCTGGATTTCCTGTTTGCGGCTGGTGATCTTCTCCCGCAGCTCAGCGCGGTCAGCGGCCTGCCGGGGCAGCTCCGCAAGAGAGAGGGTGTATTGCCCCAGCGCCGTATCAAGCGAGTCCTGAAGCATATCTGCCAACATATCCAGCAACGCATCCTCGCGGATGGTCACGCCGGGGCAGGCATCCTTGCTGATTCGGCTCTGGCTCAGACAATGGTAGAAGTACACATCGTCGGACTTCTTGCGGATGTTTCTCTGCCGGTGCAGGCTGCCGCCGCAATGGGCGCAGAACACCTTGCCTTTGAGAAGATTCGGCGTGTAGGCTTTGACCTCCCGTGCCTTGGCGCGGCTGGCGGTCTGATTGAGTATTTCCTGCACCGCCGCGAACTGTTCCCGGCTGATGATGGCCTCGTGGGTGTCCCGTACCACCGTCCATTCCTCGGCATCGGCCTTGACCTGCCGGTGATCCACGGTTTTGGTCTGCCCCTGAACGAGATCTCCGGTGTAGACCTCGGAGCGGAGAATAACGCCGACTGTTCGGGTTTGCCACTTGCCGCTGCCGAGCAAATTTTCGTGGGTGATCTTGCCCTGCATCTTCTTATAGTGGCTGGGAGTGAGAACGCCCGCTTCATTCAGCCGCACGGCGATGGTATTGAGGCCAGCGCCCTCGGAAGCCCAGCGGAACATCCGCTGCACCACAACGGCGGCAACAGGGTCGATGATAAGCTGGTGGCAATCGTCCTCGGCTTTCAGATAGCCGTAGGGAGTACGCGCCCCGATGAACTTGCCGTCCTTCATGGCCTGCCGCTGCTGCGCTCTGATCTTTCGCCCAATGTCCAAAGCGTAGGCTTCGTTTATCATGTTCCGCAGCGGAATGATGATACCGGAATGGGCGTCCTCCGGGGCGACGGTATCGAAGTTTTCATTGACCGCAATAAAGCGGATGTTGCGGATGCGGAAATACTGCTCAATGTAGTAGCCGGTGTCGATGGTGTTCCGCCCCAAACGGGAGAGGTCTTTCACAATGACGCAGTTGACGTGACCAGCCTCAATATCTGAGAGCATCTGCT
>ENA-OZGB01001190-OZGB01001190.1-human-gut-metagenome-genome-assembly--contig:-NODE-1190-length-12883-cov-4.438884_pt1 | contig 12883 bp, 10 predicted proteins | sample MGYA00245113_ERZ653651 | MGnify/ENA primary metagenome ERZ653651 (study PRJEB26926, sample SAMN06165095) | human gut metagenome | biome: ENVO:00009003; feature: ENVO:2100002; material: ENVO:00002003... | reverse complement strand
CGAGATTAGCTGCAGTCTCGTGGGCTCGGAGATGTGTATAAGAGACAGGTTGAAAAGACAATATGAAACAGGTAATGCTAAATAGTCTCATTATTTCTCTAAATATTATTCTACTCTGGGAACGGAATAGGAAGTGAGACTGTGTATGCTTTACAGGGCATTAAGATATGAAAAAGCCTTTCTCGCTTCCTTGTGAGAGAGGCTTTTTTCATTCAGAAAAGATATTAATAAATTTAAGACGATAAGAGCTATGTCAGACAGATTATTTATTTTCGACACGACATTGCGTGACGGTGAACAAGTGCCGGGTTGCCAGTTGAATAGTATTGAAAAGATTCAGGTAGCCAAAGCTCTGGAAGAACTGGGAGTAGACGTGATAGAAGCCGGTTTCCCCGTATCGAGTCCGGGAGATTTCAATAGCGTTGTTGAAATATCGAAAGCCGTAACGTGGCCTACAATCTGTGCGCTTACCCGTGCGGTGGAAAAAGATATTGATGTGGCTGCCGAAGCACTGAAATATGCAAAGCACGGACGTATCCATACAGGTATTGGAACGTCCGATTATCATATCAGGTATAAGTTCAATTCGAATCAGGAAGATATTTTGGAACGGGCTGTCGCTGCTGCCAAATATGCCAAGAGATATGTGGAAGACGTCGAATTTTATTGCGAAGATGCCGGACGTACTGACAACGAATATCTGGCACGTGTGGTAGAAGCGGTCATCAAAGCTGGCGCGACAGTTGTCAATATCCCTGATACGACCGGTTATTGCCTGCCGGACGAATATGGGGCGAAAATCAAATATCTGATGGATCATGTAGACGGTATCGAGAATGCTATCATTTCTACCCACTGTCATAATGATTTGGGGATGGCTACCGCCAATACTGTGCAGGGTGTCTTGAATGGTGCACGTCAGGTGGAAGTCACCATGAACGGTATAGGTGAACGTGCCGGTAATACATCCTTGGAAGAAATCGCGATGATTTTCAAGAGTCACAAAGAACGTGACATTATTACCAATATCAATACGACAAAGATTTACGGAGTCAGCCGTATGGTATCCAGTTTGATGAATATGCCTGTCCAGCCGAATAAAGCAATCGTAGGTCGCAATGCTTTTGCCCATTCATCGGGTATCCATCAGGATGGTGTGTTGAAGAATGTAGAAACTTACGAGATTATCGATCCGCATGATGTAGGCATCGATGATAACTCTATCGTACTGACTGCCCGTAGCGGACGTGCGGCATTGAAGAATCGCCTGTCGTTGTTGGGAGTTAACCTGGATCAGGAAAAACTGGATAAGGTATATGAGGAGTTTCTGAAACTGGCCGATAAGAAAAAAGATATCAATGATGATGATGTATTGGTATTGGCAGGAGCAGACCGCAGCCAGAATCATCGTATTAAGTTGGAGTATTTGCAGGTGACAAGTGGTGTCGGTGTACGTTCGGTTGCTAGTCTGGGACTGAATATTTCCGGTGAGAAGTTTGAAGCTTGTGCGAGTGGTAATGGTCCGGTGGATGCTGCCATCAAGGCTCTGAAAAAGATCGTAGATCGTCACATGACATTGAAAGAATTCACTATTCAGGCTATTAGCAAGGGAAGTGATGATGTAGGTAAGGTTCATATGCAGGTGGAATATGATAATCAGATTTATTATGGCTTCGGAGCAAATACGGATATTATAGCCGCATCGGTAGAAGCTTATATTGACTGTATTAATAAATTCAAGGCATAAAGGAACAGCGAAAGTGGTATTGAAATACGTACCCTGCATTAATTATAAATCATACATAGTAAAAATAGATATAACAGATGAATACATTATTTGATAAAATATGGGATGCCCACGTGGTGACTACGGTGGAAGATGGGCCGACACAACTTTATATTGATCGTTTATATTGTCATGAAGTGACCAGTCCGCAGGCTTTTGCCGGATTGCGCGAGCGTGGCATCAAGGTATTGCGTCCGGAAAAGGTATTCTGTATGCCCGATCACAATACTCCGACACATGATCAGGATAAACCGATTGAAGACCCGATCTCCAAGACTCAGGTGGATACACTGACGAAAAATGCGAAAGATTTCGGTCTGACACATTTCGGTATGATGCATCCTAAAAACGGAATTATCCATGTGGTAGGTCCGGAACGTGCACTGACACTGCCGGGCATGACGATTGTTTGCGGTGACTCGCATACTTCTACTCACGGTGCAATGGGAGCTATCGCTTTCGGCATCGGTACCAGTGAAGTGGAAATGGTACTGGCTTCACAATGTATCCTTCAGTCAAGACCGAAAACAATGCGAATTACCGTAGATGGCGAACTGGGTAAAGGAGTGACTGCGAAAGATGTCGCTCTGTACATGATGTCTAAGATGACTACCAGCGGAGCTACCGGTTACTTCGTGGAATATGCAGGTTCGGCCATCCGCAATCTGACTATGGAAGGACGTCTTACTCTTTGTAATCTGTCCATTGAAATGGGAGCACGTGGTGGTATGGTTGCTCCGGATGAAGTGACTTTCGAATATATCAAAGGACGTGAGAATGCTCCGCAGGGGGAAGCATGGGATCAGGCTATGGAATACTGGAAAACGCTGAAGAGCGATGATGACGCCGTATTCGATCAGGAGGTCCGTTTTGATGCAGCGGATATCGAGCCGATGATTACGTACGGAACCAATCCGGGCATGGGAATGGGAATTACGCAAAACATTCCTACTACGGAAGGAATGGGAGAGGCTGCACAGGTTTCTTTCAAAAAATCGATGGAATATATGGGATTCCAGCCGGGTGAATCGTTACTGGGTAAAAAGATTGATTACGTATTTCTGGGTGCTTGTACTAATGGCCGTATTGAGGACTTCCGCGCATTCGCTTCTCTAGTGAAGGGACGCAGGAAAGCGGATAATGTAATCGCATGGCTGGTTCCGGGATCATGGATGGTTGATGCACAGATTCGTAAGGAAGGAATTGACAAGATATTGACTGAAGCGGGATTTGCAATCCGTCAGCCGGGATGTTCAGCATGCCTTGCGATGAATGATGACAAGATTCCTGCAGGAAAATATTCAGTATCAACCAGTAACCGTAACTTTGAAGGTCGTCAGGGACCGGGAGCCCGTACTTTACTGGCCAGCCCGTTGGTTGCTGCTGCCGCTGCGGTGACAGGAGTGATTACCGACCCGCGTGAGCTGATGTAATTTCAATCGTAATTTGTAAATATTTAAATTGTAAACAGAAAGATGGCTAAGACAAAATTTAATATAATAACAAGTACTTGTGTACCCCTTCCTTTAGAGAATGTAGATACTGACCAGATTATTCCGGCACGTTTTCTGAAAGCAACGACTCGTGAAGAGAAGTTTTTCGGTGATAACCTGTTTCGTGACTGGCGTTATAATGCCGACGGTTCGCTGAATAAGGATTTCGTGCTGAACGATCCTACGTATAGCGGACAGATATTGGTGGCAGGAAAGAACTTTGGTTCGGGTTCCAGCCGCGAACACGCAGCCTGGGCGATTGCCGGATATGGTTTCCGTGTGGTAGTATCGAGCTTCTTTGCCGATATTCACAAAAATAATGAGTTGAACAACTTCGTACTTCCGGTAGTTGTTACTGAAGGATTTTTGCAGGAACTCTTCGACTCGATCTTTGCTGATCCGAAGATGGAAGTGGAAGTGAATCTTCCCGAACAGACCATCACTAATAAAGCAACGGGTAAGAGTGAACATTTTGAAATCAACGCTTATAAGAAACTTTGTCTGATGAACGGACTGGATGACATAGACTTCTTGCTAAGCAATAAAAATAAAATAGAAGAATGGGAAAACAAGGCGTCAAAATAGAGATCATGGACACAACGCTCCGTGACGGTGAACAAACCAGCGGAGTATCTTTTGTGCCCCATGAGAAACTAATGATTGCCCGTTTACTATTGGAGGATTTGAAGGTAGACCGGGTAGAGGTTGCTTCAGCACGTGTATCGGAAGGTGAGTTTGAAGCCGTGAAGATGATTTGTGATTGGGCAGCCCGCCGCAATCTGCTTCAGAAAGTGGAAGTGTTGGGATTTGTGGACGGTCATACTTCGGTGGACTGGATACAACGTACCGGGTGCCGTGTCATCAATCTTCTTTGTAAGGGGTCATTGAAACATTGCACCCAACAATTGAAAAAGACTCCCGAAGAACATATCGCAGATATTATCAACGTAGTACATTACGCAGATGAACAGGATATCGGAGTGAATGTATATCTGGAAGACTGGAGTAACGGAATGAAAGATTCTCCCGAATATGTGTTTCAGTTGATGGATGGCTTGAAGCAGACAAGCATCAGACGTTATATGTTGCCCGATACATTGGGAATCCTGAACCCGCTGCAGGTGATAGAATATATGCGGAAGATGAAGAAGCGTTATCCGAATACCCATTTTGATTTTCACGCGCATAATGATTATGATCTGGCGGTAAGTAATGTGCTGGCTGCCGTGTTGAGCGGTGTCAGAGGACTGCATACTACGATTAACGGACTTGGCGAACGGGCCGGTAATGCACCCCTTTCCAGTGTGCAGGCTATTCTGAAAGATCATTTCAATGCAATGACCAATATTGACGAAAGCCGCCTGAATGATGTCAGTCGGGTGGTAGAGTCCTATTCCGGTATTGTGATTCCTGCCAATAAACCGATTGTGGGAGAGAATGTCTTTACACAAGTTGCAGGCGTTCACGCCGACGGCGATAATAAGAATAATTTGTATTGTAATGATTTACTTCCCGAACGTTTCGGACGTAAGCGTGAGTATGCTTTAGGAAAAACAAGTGGAAAGGCAAATATCCGTAAGAATCTCGAAGATCTGGGACTGGAACTCGATGAAGATGCCATGCGCAAGGTAACGGAGCGAATCATTGAACTGGGGGACAAGAAAGAATTGGTGACTCAGGAGGATTTGCCGTATATTGTATCGGATGTATTGAAACACGGGGCGATAGGCGAGAAGGTCAAGCTGAAGAGTTATTTTGTAAATCTGGCTCACGGTCTGAAACCGATGGCGACTTTAAAGATCGAAATAAACGGAAAGGAATACGAAGAAAGTTCAAGTGGCGATGGTCAGTATGATGCTTTCGTACGTGCGTTGCGCAAAATTTATAAAGTGACGTTAGGACGTAAATTCCCCATGTTGACGAATTATGCGGTATCTATCCCACCGGGTGGGCGTACGGATGCATTTGTGCAGACAGTAATTACCTGGAACTATGACGAACAGGTGTTCCGTACCCGTGGACTTGATGCCGACCAGACGGAGGCTGCCATCAAAGCAACAATGAAGATGTTGAATCTACTTGAAGAATAAGTTGATTTTATATTAACATGCATTTGATGCTTCCGATATGACAGAGATTAATTAACTTTGAGTAGTATAAAAGATAAAAAGAAAAGTAACATGGATTTTAAAATTGCTGTATTAGCAGGCGACGGTATCGGACCGGAGATTTCGGTACAAGGTGTAGATGTAATGAGTGCCGTTTGCGAGAAGTTTGGCCACAAAGTAAGTTACGAATATGCAATCTGCGGTGCAGATGCGATTGATAAAGTAGGTGATCCGTTCCCGGAAGAAACATATGAGGTTTGCAAGAATGCAGATGCTGTTTTGTTTTCGGCCGTAGGTGATCCGAAGTTTGATAATGACCCTACTGCGAAAGTTCGTCCGGAGCAGGGATTGCTGGCAATGCGTAAGAAATTGGGATTGTTTGCTAATATTCGTCCGGTACAGACATTCAAATGCCTGATCCATAAATCTCCGTTGCGTGCGGAACTGGTTGAGAATGCGGATTTCATCTGCATCCGTGAGCTGACCGGCGGTATGTACTTCGGTGAGAAATATCAGGATAATGATAAAGCATACGATACAAACTACTACACTCGTCCGGAAATTGAACGTATCCTGAAAGTTGCTTTTGAATATGCAATGAAACGCAGAAAGCACCTGACTGTGGTAGACAAGGCAAATGTTCTGGCTTCTTCCCGTCTGTGGCGTCAGATTGCACAGGAAATGGCTCCCAATTATCCGGAGGTGACAACTGACTATATGTTTGTGGATAATGCTGCCATGAAGATGATCCAAGAACCAGCTTTCTTTGACGTGATGGTGACTGAAAATACATTCGGGGATATTCTGACTGACGAAGGTTCTGTTATCAGCGGCTCTATGGGATTGCTTCCTTCAGCTTCTACCGGTGAAAGTACTCCAGTATTCGAACCGATTCATGGTTCATGGCCACAGGCGAAGGGCTTGAATATTGCGAACCCGTTGGCACAGATTCTGTCTGTAGCTATGTTATTTGAATACTTCGACTGCAAGGAAGAAGGTGCGCTGATTCGTAAGGCGGTTGATGCATCACTGGATGAAAACGTACGTACACCTGAAATTCAAGTGGCCGATGGTGCCAAATACGGTACAAAGGAAGTAGGACAGTGGATTGTTGACTATATCAAGAAGGCTTAAACAGATATTCTGAATAAGATATATGGAGGCTGGATTCTTTAAATGGAGTTCAGCCTCTTTTTTGTTCATTCCGTTTCTTTGTTTTTTTACTGAAGAAAATGAGTCCGTTGGGAGAAAAAACTAGTCGGACTGTTAAAAAGTAAAAGAGTAAGATATTTGCTAATGAAAAACAGTACATTTGCACAGATTAATACACAAGTGCTATGACAAAAAATTATCTATTCTTACTGTTGGGTTTGCTGCTTGCAGCGTGTAGTTCTGATGACAAGGACGAACAACCGATTTTAGTAACCAATGTTGTAATGCCTGCTTCGGGAACAGTATTCAAGCCCGGTGAGAAGGTAACGATAATGGCGAAAGGATTTCAAGACAATGATGAAATCATGTTCGATATTCGCTGGCCGCTTCAAGACGAAGTGCTGCATGAAGGATATGCTAAAGGAGGACGGGGTGTTATAACGGAAAAGACGGCTACGAGCATTACTTTTCTGGCTCCCGGACACTGGCCTGCTTCTACAACGGAAATCTTGTTACGCCGCTCCGGTCAAATGATGTCTTTAGGAAAGATTTCGGTGGCGGATGGACAGGCCACCCAAAGATTTTCAGCTTTATGGTATCATTAATTCCCGTTCCAATACCCACCGTCCTCATGCTATCGAATACATCAATCTTGAAAAGCCTCAGACGGCAGAGATAGTACGACTTGCAGACAATCAAGACTTCTCTTGTGTAGTCAACCTTCCCGGAAGCTGGAGCCTTAGTGGAGTATGGACGAAGGATGATCGCCGTACGACCGGACTTTATGATCTTTCTATGAACTATTGGGAAAAGCCGGGAGCTGATCAGCTTGTAACAATGGGGATAGCGACCGCTAACTCTGTATTTGGGGTATATCAAGGCGGAGACCGTTTATTTGTTAAAACAGTTAATGTGATGCCCTATACCAGAATGTATGTGCCGGAGAAACCTGATTATGGTTTTCTGCTGCCCGAAGGGATGAAGGCTGAAGCATTGTCACGTTATCCCTGTATACAAATGAGTGATGGAAATATACTCTGTTCGGCTGATAACGGCGATGGAACTTTTTCACCAGTAGTCTTGAACGGGCAAAATATAGAAGAGAAAAGTATATATGTTGGCGAACCGATAGAGGCTGTGGCATTGATCCCTTTTTGGATAGTTAAGCCTGTAGAAGGTATGGGAACGGCTAAATATACACGTGTTGGCGGATATATCGTATCGAAGAGAAATGGTGCTACAATAACAGAGGGAGATGGAACAGAATTTAGGCTATGGAACCCGACTACAAAGATGCTGGATGAACCTTTCACCACATTCCCTAATGCTGCGTGTTCAGTAGCCACACTTGTTTCGGATGATTTTAAGAAACAGGAGCTTTATGTATTGTTTGATGGTAGTCGGAATGGAAGGCTGATTTATGTATATGATTTACTAAAAGGTAGCTGGGAGTCATTATATCCAGGGGGCGGATTTCCTTATTCAGAAATCGTATTAGCCCGATAAGGTTATTACTCAGCTCTTCTCCGGGCTACTATGCACAAAGGCCCTTTTTCATGCTTATATGAAGCAATGGAGACAAAGCCGGACTGCAAGAGTATGGATTTCAATTCATCACAAGAACGAATAATCATCCCGTCAATCAGATTTGTCCAAGTTTTGACTGACAGGTTATTCAGTTCGCAGCAAATCAGGAAATGTCCGTTTCGCTTTAATACCCGTGTTACTTCGGTGAATGCTTTCGGAAGATCGTTCCAAAAGTAAACCGTCTCGAAGGCAGTGACCACGTCGAACATTTCATCGGTATAAGGCAGTGTGTCTACCGTGCCTTGTTCTATAAAACAGCGGGTGGAAAGATATTTCTTGTTTTTCTTCTGTGCGAAAAGGACACTTTCCGGAGAAATGTCAATGCCGTATGCTTTTCCTTGCGGACAGCGATGCATCAGCTGTGTAAGATTGGCTCCGCCACCGCAACCAATGTCGAGCACATTCCATTCCTTATTCCATACTATATGTGACATTCCCCATTCGGAAAGCAAAGTGTGTCGTTTGTTCATTTCCCGGAGAATGACTCTTCCCCAAAAGCCTTCAGGCTTTTTGAGATTGTGGAATAACTTATGGATGATATTTCTTTTGCCCATGTTATAAACTAACTTTGCACGATGGAATAGATGATAATGCCTGCTAAAGTCAGCAATCCGGTATAGATCATAACTTCTGTTTGTTTCATTCCGGCACCCTTTCCAGGAACAGGAGTGTCTGACTGAAGTCGTGCCGTTAACTTGTGGGCGATAAAGTAGAACAGCCAACCTCCGAATCCACCGATAATGGCTCCTGCTACTAAATCACCGGGATAATGCAATCCCAGGTACAGGCGTGTATAAGAGTTGGTAAATGCCCAAAGTACGATAAATATGCTTAACCAGCGTTTACGGAACAGGCAAATCAGAAATATGGCAAGTCCGAAAGAATTGGCAGCATGACAGGAAGGGAAACCGAATCCTCCTCCTCGTCTTCCATTCACAATATAGACCAAATCCGCTATCGGATTTTCCGGATTGGAGGGACGCAGGCGACCTACCAGCGGACGAAGAAAACTATTGCACATCTGATCGGCAAACGTGATAGTGAGGGCGATCGCTACCACATAGCACAAAGCCACTTTCCAATGAAAATTCTTGAGCAGTATATATAAGATACTGGCATACATCGGGACCCATATAACTTTACCTGTGAATGCACTCATGAAGTAATCCCAGAAAGGCGAATGTATTCCGTTGAAGAACAAAAGCAGTTGGGTGTCTATATCCGAAAGAAATTCTATCATAAAATAAATCGTATTATTAAAAGGTGGATTTGTCTGATCTTATCGTTTAGCCAGGTCATCATATAGTTTCTGAAGGAAGGCTTTGCCTTTTTCCAGATTGGCTCCTTTCTCTGTCCCCTCATCTATCTGGACGGTGTTGGCATCCAGATTGTACACTAATTGATTTTCCGCAGTCACCATGCCAAACAGTGTCGGTTCCGTGAAATACCCGAAGTGGGGAGAAGACGGATTAAAGATATTCTTGCTGAAAGTAAAGTCATCATGCGGCAATCCGAGCTGAGAAAGTAGCGTAGCGGCAATATCGATCTGCGAAGCGTATGTGTCTACTACTCGTGGTTCTTTCACGGCTCCTCCGATCAGTATTAGCGGAATTGTATGCCCTTCCAGCGGATTTTCTACCGGACGCGGATAAGCTCCCAAATGATCCGGTACAAGTACGATCAGTGTATTCTTCCACATCGGGGTCTCCTTATACTGTCTCACAAAATCTCCTACGCAACTATCAGCATAGGCGAAAGCATTCAGCACTTTATCGTCTAATCGGTAGAACGGAACTTCAAACGGCTCGTGACTGCTTGATGTCTGCACGATTTTAAAGAAAGGTTCCTGCTGCTTCTCTTCTTTGAGGTCTTTCAGGAAACGTTGGAAAAGTGTATGATCCGGTGCTCCCCATTTACCCTGACGTTCGGACAAAGGAAAATCCGTCTCGGAGATAATCTTCTCAATACCCGATGAAACCAGATAAGAGCGCATATTGGTGAAGTCTGCATCCCCTCCGTAATAGTATTCCAAACTGTATCCGGCATTTTTCAGACTGCGAGGAATGGAAGGAAGTCCGTCCGTTTTCTCAGGATACTTCATTATGCTGGTACTCGGCTGACCGGGATAACCACTGATAATAGATGCCAGTCCTCGATCCGTCCGGAAACTGTTTGCGTAGAAATTAGTGAATAACACTCCTTCTTTACCGAATTTATCCATATTCACTGCTACATTCGGCTGTCCCCCCATTGTTTCCATTAAGTGTGTAGAAAAACTTTCGAGGATAATAAAGATGATATTCGGGCGTTGAGTATTTAGAATTTGCGGGATACTGTCTGTTGCTGCCACAGGTTTATCCAGCATTTCGGCCAACAGGTCATCTGCAACTTTCGGGTCCATAAACCGATATTGCTTATCGAAATTGTTTTGATGGGTAGCAGAATACATAAAACTGAATGCCGGATTGATGGCTGCATGATTCATCCGTTGGTTTTGGCTATAGTATACTTTGCTCAGGTTCATTGTCGATACGGAAAAACCGCCACGGATAGGAATGAAGAGCGCAGCTGTCAGTAATAAAAGGACGAGAGATACATACTGCCGCTGATAAGGTATCTTCAACGGTGCTTTCTCCCGGATAAGTACGGCGTAGAAAATACCGTAGAGGATGGCTGCATAGATCAGCATAGCTAGGATTCCGAGTAATATGAACCAGAAGCTGACGCTTGCCATGGCATCTTTCGGAGATGAGAAGAAGTAGAAGATCGGGGTGGCATCCAGCCGGAATCCCCAGAAACCGTATAAGCCCAGATCGATGATGAAGATGCAGGACATCACAAAAGCGATGATTCCGAAGTAACCTTGCCGGATGCGGCGTAGTATGGAAGATTTTGTCCAGGCGGAAGCGATAAGCAGGAAGCCCGGGATGGCAGTCAGATATCCTGCCAGTGAGAAATCCAGCGGCAAGCCGTGCCACATCACGCTGAAATAATCGCCGATTGAGGCGTCTGTATAGAGTTCATGGTAGTAAGCCATGAAAATAGGTTTTTGAAGGACAAACAGAAGAACGAACAAAAAATAAGTCGTGAGAAATTGCAGGATTCTCTTTTTCATATCTATAAACTTAAAAATATTGAACGGAGACAAAGGTACAATTCTTTTCTGTATCTTTGCGCATCAACCTGATAAAACGAGGTGAATGATGGCAAAAATTGCGAATAAATTAACAGATTTAGTGGGTAATACACCTCTAATGGAACTTTCCGGATATAGTGGAAAGTATGGTCTTAATCAGAATATTATCGCTAAACTGGAGGCTTTTAATCCGGCGGGAAGCGTAAAAGACAGAGTCGCTCTTTCTATGATTGAAGATGCGGAGGCCCGCGGGGCACTGAAACCCGGTGCCACCATTATCGAACCGACCAGTGGAAATACGGGAGTCGGACTGGCGATGGTAGCTACCATTAAAGGGTATCACCTGATATTGACCATGCCCGAAACGATGAGTCTGGAACGGCGAAACCTGTTGAAAGCACTGGGGGCGCAGATTGTGCTGACAGATGGCTTGGGCGGGATGGCTGCTTCTATTGCCAAGGCGCAGGAGTTGCGCGATAGTATCCCCGGATCGGTGATCCTGCAACAGTTTGAAAATCCTTCGAACGCTGCTGTCCACGAGCGGACAACAGGAGAAGAAATCTGGCGGGATACGGATGGTGAAGTGGCAGTGTTCGTTGCCGGAGTAGGAACCGGAGGTACGATTTGCGGCGTGGCACGCGCCTTAAAAAAACATAATCCGGATGTTCATATCGTTGCGGTTGAACCTGCGTCGTCTCCCATATTGGCAGGAGGTCAGGCAGCATCACACCGCATACAGGGAATCGGGGCGAATTTTATTCCGAAACTTTATGATGCTTCTGTAGTGGATGAAGTGATCGGTGTGCCCGATGACGAAGCCATTCGTGCGGGGCGGGAATTGGCTGCAACAGAAGGTTTGCTGGCCGGAATCTCTTCGGGAGCGGCCGTATATGCAGCCCGTCAGTTGGCACAGCGTCCGGAGTTCAGGAACAAAAAAATCGTTGCGTTGTTACCTGATACGGGAGAACGTTATCTGTCGACCGAGTTGTTCGCTTTTGATGCCTATCCTTTGGATTAATATTTGAATCATGATAAGAATTATTTTAATTTTATTTCTTAGCTTTCCGGTTGCCCTGTGTGCGCAGACCTATCAGCAATTATCAGAAAAGGCAATTGAATATATCGAAATGGACAGTCTTTCCAAAGCCGAAGAACTACTGCTTCAGGCTTTGAAACTGGAGCCGAAGAATGCAAAGAATGCTATGCTTTTTTCCAATCTGGGATTGGTACAGCGTCGGTTGGGTGAATATGACAAGGCACTCGAATCTTATTCTTTTGCGCTGAACTTTGCTCCATTGGCAGTACCTATTCTGCTGGACCGAGCTGCGATTAATCTGGAAATGGGGAATACAGACCGTGCTTATACCGATTATTGTCAGGTACTTGACGAAGATAAACAGAATAAAGAAGCGCTGTTGATGCGGGCATATATCTATGTGCTCCGGAGGGATTACCCCGCGGCACGAATCGATTATAATCGCTTGTTGGAGATTGACCCGCAAAGTTATAGCGGTCGGCTTGGGCTGGCTACCTTGGAACAGAAAGAAGGAAAATTCAAGGAAGCGCTCGAAATTCTTAATAAGATGATTACGGCAACTCCCGAAGACGCGACTCTTTACAT
>ENA-OZGB01001179-OZGB01001179.1-human-gut-metagenome-genome-assembly--contig:-NODE-1179-length-12960-cov-4.778380_pt1 | contig 12960 bp, 10 predicted proteins | sample MGYA00245113_ERZ653651 | MGnify/ENA primary metagenome ERZ653651 (study PRJEB26926, sample SAMN06165095) | human gut metagenome | biome: ENVO:00009003; feature: ENVO:2100002; material: ENVO:00002003... | reverse complement strand
TTCGTCGGCAGCGTCAGATGTGTATAAGAGACAGCCGGTCGTATCCGCCGCGCCCGCGGTCAATGCGCCCGCAAAGTCCTCCGCGCCGGAGGAGGTCGCCGCCGAGGCCGAGAAGGTCGCCGGTGAGATCGAATCCGAGCTGGAGCAGGACATTCCCGAGTACACCTTCCCGCCCATCACGCTGCTCGACGAGGGCGGCGCGGGCAACGCCGTGGAGGCGGGCGCGGAGCTGCGCAACAACTCCCGCCGCCTTGCCGAAACGCTCAAGAGCTTCGGCGTGGACGCCCGCGCGGGCGACGTGGTGCGCGGCCCCAGTGTCACACGCTACGAATTTACGCTCGATCAAGGCGTGAAGCTCTCCAAGATCACGAACCTTGCCGACGACATCGCCCTTGCGCTCGGCGCGTCGGGCGTGCGCATCGCGCCCATCCCCGATAAGATCTCCGTCGTCGGCATCGAGGTGCCGAACAAGCTCGTCTCCGCCGTCCACATCCGCGACGTGCTGGAGTCCCGCGAGTTTACACAGCACAAATCGAGTGTCGCCTTTGCCGTCGGCAAGGACATTGCGGGCAACAACATCATCGGCAACATTGCCAAGCTCCCGCACGTCCTCATCGCCGGCACGACCGGCTCCGGCAAATCCGTCTGCACCAACTCGCTCATCGTTTCGCTTCTTTATAAGTCCACGCCGGACGAGGTGCGCTTCATCATGGTCGACCCGAAGATGGTCGAGCTTGCGCCCTACAACGGCATCCCGCACCTGCTCATTCCGGTCGTCACCGACCCGAAGAAGGCGGCGGGCGCCTTGCAGTGGGCGGTCTACGAGATGATGAAGCGCTACAAGCTCTTCTCGGAGCACAACGTCAAGGACCTTGCGGGCTATAACGCCCTTGCCGCAGCGGACGAAACGCTCAAGAAGCTGCCGAGCGTCGTGGTCGTCATTGACGAGCTGGCTGACCTCATGCTCGTCGCGGCGAAGGAGGTCGAGGAGTCCATCTGCCGCGTGGCGCAGATGGGCCGCGCCGCCGGAATGCACCTGGTCATTGCAACGCAGCGACCGTCGGCGGACGTCATCACGGGCCTGATGAAGGCTAACATCCCGAGCCGCATCGCCTTCGCGGTCGCGTCCTCGCTCGAATCCCGCATCATTCTCGATACCACCGGCGCGGAAAAGCTCGTCGGCCGCGGCGATATGCTCTACGCCCCGCTCGGCGAGGGCAAGCCACGCCGCGTGCAGGGCTGCTTCATCTCCGCCGAGGAGATCGACCGCGTGGTCGGCTTCGTCAAGGCGAACGGCGCCGCGCAGTACGATGAGAGCGTGATCGACAAGATTGAGCAGGCGGTCGCCGAGAAGGAAAAGGGCGGCAAGGGCGCACCCTCCGGCGCGGCTCCCGAGCCGGTCGCCGACGAGGGCGATGAGCTGCTCCCCGCCGCCATCGACGTGGTGATGGAGACCGGACAGGCGTCCGTTTCCATGCTCCAGCGGCGCTTGAAGCTCGGCTATTCCCGCGCTGCGCGCATTGTCGACGAGATGGAGCAGCGCGGCATCGTGGGGCCGTTCGAGGGCTCGAAGCCGCGGCAGCTCCTCATCACCCGCGAAAAGTGGGAGGAGATCAAGCTGCGCGGTGGTCTCGGCGCGATGAGCTCTGCGGCGATGGCCGCGCAGGACGCGGCGGCGGAAAACCCGCCGGTCGAGGAAGAGATCCCATAAAACAAAAAACAGCGCCTCACGGAGCTTCCGTGGGGCGCTGTCGTTCTCGGCCGGGGGCTTTTTTCGTCCTCGCACAATAAGATTTGACGAAAAGCGCGGAAAAAAGTTCCCGCATTTTCAAAAAAATTTTCACGCGGACGTGCGCCGGCGCATAGGCTGAGATGAACAAAACAGCAGGCAAGGAGGCGAGGCGATGGCCTACTCCGACCGCGAGCTGCTGGCGCGGCTCATCGAGTGCGAGGCGGGCGGCGAGGGGGAGAACGGCATGAAGGCGGTGGCGAGCGTCGTGATGAACCGCGTGACCGCCTCGGGCGGCGAATACGCCCGCGTGGGGCAGGGCAGCATCCGAAAGATCATCATGCAACCGGGGCAGTTCGTCTGTGCGAGCGAGACGGAGCGGGGGGCCTACAATCCGCAGAACATCTACAATATGCGCCCGACGGACGTCCACTACTCCATCGCGGATTGGGCGATGGCGGGCAACCGTCTGACGGGGCTCGGGGATGCGCTGTGGTTTTTCAATCCCTTTTCGGATACCTGCCGCCAGAATTTTCCCTCGCAGGTCGGGGTGTTCCGCGTGCGCATCGGCGACCACTGCTTCTACGACCCCACGGAAGCCTACTACGATACATAGGAGACGAAATCCAAGGCTCTGAAAGGAATGGACGCTATGATCGAGCTCACGCGCTGCGGCGCGCCGGACAACGACCGCTATCTTCCCGCCGTGATGACGCAGGGAGACGCGAGCACATACCAGACCATGATCGACAACAGCACCATGCAGACAAGGTCGCAGCAGATGGTGGACCGCGCCTTCGGCTCCGCGCAGGGCGGCACAACGCAGAACGGCCAGCAGCAGGGCATGGCGCCCAGCGCGGCGCAGAGGGGAGCGCCGCCGGCTACGCCCGACGCTGTGATGGGGACGCAGCAGATCGTACCCGGTCTTGGCCCGCTGCCTGCCACTCCGAACGGCATGAGCGTGGCGGAGCAGATCCTCCACAGCTCGTGGAAGAGCCTGATGGCGCGCAATGTGGGGCGCAGCGTCATCGTGAGCTTTTTGATTGGCACGCAGAACACCATCGTCACCCACGGCATCCTCTACGAGGTCGGCAACGACTACATCGCGCTTTACCAGCCCGACGAGCAGAGCTACATCAGCGCGGACCTCTACTCCATCCGCTTCATGGAATTTCTGCCCGAGATCAGTCAGACCAATTCCCAGCAGCAACAGCAGCCGTAAGGAAAAGCGGGAGAAGCGCGGCGCGCTTCTCCCGCTTTCCTTATTGCCTGCACTCAGATGCGCGTGGCGAGGGCGCGGAGCGTGCCCGTGAGCCGTACCTCACCGCTGCCGGCGGGGAGAAAGAGGCTGTCGCCCTTCCTCGCTCTGACGGTCTCACCGCCGCAGCGGACCTCACCCTCGCCGTCGAAGATCAAAAGCGAGAGGAAGGACTCCGTACCGCACAGCGTCGCCTGCGGCGCGGCGAGCAGATCGACAGTGAAATAGCCGCAGCGGGCAAGGTGTCCGCCGAAGTCCGGCGTGGGAACGCCGGCGGTCCGGCGCGTCACGTCCAGCGCCTGCGCGATGTGCAGGGCGCGGGGCTTTCCGTCGGGACCGAGGCGGCCGTAGTCGCACACGCGGTAGGTCACGTTGCTGCTCTGCTGCACCTCTGCCACCACGATGCCGCGGCAGATGGCGTGGATGGTGCCCGCGGGGATGAACACTGTGTCGCCCGCCTTGACGTTCACGCGGCGCAGGACCTCGGGAAGCGCGTTGTCCGCGATGCGGCGCTTTAGCTCGTCCCGGGAAATATCGCGCGAAAAGCCGCAGTAGAGACAGGCGTCCGGCTCGGCGGAGAGGACATACCACATCTCCGTTTTGCCGTTCTGTCCCTCGTGCGCGCGGGCGTAGGCGTCGTCGGGATGGACCTGAATGGAGAGATCTTTCGCCGCGTCGATGAGCTTGATGAGCACCGGAAGCTCCGCAAATTTCCGTCCGTGCTCCCCCAGCGCCCCGGGGTGCGCGGCGAGATAGTCCGCGAGCGATTTGCCCGCGTCGGGACCGGACGCGAGCACGGACGGACCGTCGGGATGACCGCTCAGCTCCCACGTTTCCGCGAGACGCGCGCCGTCATACCGCTTGCCGTAATCGGTGATGAGCTTTGTTCCACCCCAGAGATAGTCCTTACAGGCGGGGGTGAGCTTGAGAATGGACATGGAAACGGTCTCCTTTCAAGGCGAACGCGCGGGATCAGAGGATCCCGCGCGCTTTGAGTTCTTCGCGCAGCTGACCGGCGTCGTGGAACACGATGCCCTGCATACCGGCGTTTTCCGCCGCCTCGATGTTCGGCGGGAAATCGTCGACGAACAGGCAGCTCGCCGCCGTGAGGTCAAATTTATCGAACAGCGCCTGATAGATAGCGGCCTCGGGCTTGAGCAGGTGAACGTCCGCCGAGATCAGCGTGCCGGAAAAGCACTCGCTGCCCGGAATGTCGTGCCAGTAGGTGTGCTGGCGGCGGGCGGCGTTGGAGAGCAGATAAAGCGTATAGCCCCTTGCCTTCAGCTCGCGCACCACGTCCGCCGTGCCCGTGATGGGCACGATCGGCTCGTTCCAATGGTAGATGATGTGCTCCGCCGCGGCGTGCAGCTCCGCGGGGAGCCTGGCGCAGGCGTGGGCATAGACCTCCTCCTCGGTGATGGTGCCGCGGTCGAGCCGCACCCAGTCGATCGTGCACAGCAGGTGCTGCCTGAGGAGCGCTTCGCCCTCCGCGCCGACGTGCAGGCGGCGGGAAAACAGCTCCGCGCCGAAGTCCAGCAGCACGCCGCCCATATCAAAAACAATGGTATTGATCTTCATTACAGCTTTTCTCCCGGCTCGTCGGGGACAGCGGCGGCGACCGCCGCTTCCTCCGCTTCCGCCGCCACGGCGGCGGGCTCCTTTTTGAACAGCCCCGTCAGCTTTGCCACACGTCTGCGGCGGCGCTCCCTGGCCTCCAGCCGCTCGCCGAGGTCGCGCGCGCCCACGCCGTAGACCAGATAGAGGATCACGCCGGACACCAGCATGATGAACACGGTCGAAGCGCAGCGGCGGCCCGAGGCGTTGACGTTGTAGCCGTACAGTCCCTCCTCCGCGCACATGGCCTGAATGACCATGGCGTAGCTCGTGCCGTAGGAGCTGGCGAAGGTGGCGGACATATCGTACTCGGTAAAGAGCGCGTTGAAGTTCAGCGCGAACACCGCCAGCACGCTCGGCAGGATGATGGGCAGCTTGACCCTGAGGAAGGTCGTCAGGCCGCTCGCGCCCATGTTGCGCGCGGCGTCCTCCAGCTCCTCGTCGATGGCGTAAAACGCCGCCTTGATCATGCGCAGCGAGAACGGCAGCTTGACCACCGTGTACGCCAGCACGAGCAGGATGCGGACGTGCTCGGCGAAGTAGAGGTTCACATTGCCGACGTACCAGATGTTCTCGGCGTTGAAGTAGGTGCGGTAGGAATAGCAGATGAGAATGGTCGGCAGCAGCCACGGGAAAAGCAGGCAATATTCCAGCACCACGCCGGACTTCTTGTTACGGTTTTTGAAGATGTAGTTGCAGGCGATCACGACGATCAGGCACGCGAGCGCCGCGGCGAGGATGGAGAGCACGAAGCTCATCTTGATGCCGCCGAGGGTCGCCTCGTTGGCGAACAGACCGGAGATGGAGCCCTTGCGCACCTTGTAGGTGCCGCGCGAGGTGAGGTACTGGTAATCCTGCGTGCCGAAGAAGTTGATGAGCGTCCAGTTGGAAAGGTCGAGCTTCTTCATGCGGATGGCGCCGTAGGTCTGGAACGAGAAAATGACGATCATCACCACGGGGATCATGTAGATGATGAAGAGGACATAGGCATAGATGTGCGCGAGGGTATTCCAGACGGGATTTGAAATCTTCTGTTTTTGCAGCCGCGCCTTGGTCTTGGAGACGGAGAGGTAGTGGCCCTTGCGCTCGTAGGCGGAGAGCACGGTGAGCAGCACGATGGTGAACATCGCGAGAATGATGGACAGCAGCGCGGCGCGCGCCTGCGGGAAGGCCTCGTCCGCTGTGGACGAGCCGGCGAGACGCACGATCTCGGGGTTGATGGAGTCGTAGCCGAGCAGCGTGGGGGCGGACATGGCGCACAGACCCGTGATGAAGGTCATGACCGTCAGCGAGAACATGGTGGGCACGAGCGTCGGGAAAACGACCTTCCAAAGCACCTTGAAGGGCTTCGCGCCCATGTTGCGCGCGGCCTCGACGGTGTTGTAGTCGATGCCGCGGATGGCGTTGCGCAGGAAGAGCGCGTGGTTGCTCGTGCAGGCGAAGGTCATGGTGAAGAGCACCGCGTTGAAGCCCGAGAACCAGTTTGGATCAAAGCTCGGGAAGGCGTTGACGAGCGCGGTGGTGAGAATGCCGTCGGAGGCGTAGAGGAACAGATAGCCCGTGACCAGCGCGACGCCGGAGTAGATCATCGTGGTCATGTAGCCGAGGCGCAGGATGTTCGCGCCCTTGATGTCGAAATATTCCGTCAGCAGCACGATGGACACGCCCACCACATTGACCGTGACGACCAGGCAGATGGCGAGCTTGAGGGAGTTCCAGACGTAGCGGCCCATGCTGCCCGCGAAGAAGAAGCGGATGACCGCGAAGGGATCGCGCACGCCCTCGGCGTTCGTGGTGGTGAAAATGCTCGTGAGCGTATTGAGGCACGGCAGGAGCATGAAGCCGAAGAAGAAGTAGGCAAAGAGCACGATGCCGATCATGCGCACCACAAACGCCGCGTCGAGGCGGGACTTAGCAAGAGAGCCGCCCATCACTCCACCTCCTCCGCGGAGGGCGCGTAGGCCATGATGTCGTTCGGATTCAGAATGACCTTGACGCGCTGGCCCGGGTCGTAGATGTTCACGCCGTCGTTCTTCTCAATGACCTTGAGGCTCTGCGTGCCGACGTGGATGTAATACTTGATGTAGAGCCCGTAGTATTCGCAGCTCTCCACCGTGCCGTCGAGCGCGATCTCGCCGCCGCGCGGGGCGACGTTGACGTGCAGGCGCTCGAGACGGATGTAGTTGGGCTTGCTTGCGTCCACCTCCGCACCGGCAGCGCGGAGGGCGGACACGGTATCGTCATTCAGTCGGTTGATGTCACCGATGAAATTGCAGACAAATTCGGTTTGCGAGTGGTTGTAGACCTCATTGGGCGTGCCGATCTGCTCGATGAAGCCCTTGTTGAACACCGCGATGCGGTCGGAGAGCGTCAGCGCCTCCTCCTGATCGTGGGTGACGTAGATGGTGGTGATGCCGAAGTCCTTCTGCATCTTCTTCAGCTCGTTGCGCAGCTGCACGCGCAGCTTGGCGTCGAGGTTGCTCAGCGGCTCGTCCATGCAGATGATGGCGGGGCCGGTGACGAGGGCGCGGGCGATGGCCACGCGCTGCTGCTGACCGCCGGAGAGCTGCGAGACCGCCTTTTTGAGCTGCTCGTCGGAAAGGTCGACCTTGCGCGCGATCTCGCGCACCTTGCGGTCGATCTCGTCCTTCTTTGCCTTCTTGACCCTGAGGCCGAAGGCGATGTTGTCGTATACGGTCATCGTCGGGAAGAGCGCGTAGCTCTGGAACACGATGCCGATGTTGCGGTCCTCGATGGGGACGCGCGTGATGTCGCGGCCCTTGACCACGACGGAGCCCTCCGCCGGCTCGATGAAGCCCGTGATGGTGCGGAGCGTGGTGGTCTTGCCGCAGCCGGAGGGGCCGAGGAAGGTAAAGAATTCGCCCTCCTTCACATGGACGTTGATGCTGTGCAGGGCGGTGAAGTCGCCGAACTTCACAACGATGTCATTGAGCCGGATCATAATGGATTCTCCTCTTTTTGTATTCGGAATAAAGAAATCAGGCGAGCCGGAGAGATCCCGGCTCGCCTGAAAACACACAACAGTCGGTATCCCGCTGAGCCTCTCCGCGGGACGCGGTGCGCGGGGCTTGCCTTACGCGGCCTTCTGGGTCAGGGTCGCCCAGTCGAGGTTGGCCCAGTCGGGCTCCGCCACGGCGGCGGAGGCGTCGGCCCAGTAGAAGCCGAGGTTGGTCATGATGTTGGTCCACTCGCTGGAGTGCTCGGCAACGTACTCGGCATAAGTCATGTCGGTGCCGTCGACCTTGGTCAGAGCGAAATTCTTGAGGGTGTAGATGGCGGGGATGCCGTCGGGATAGAGGATGTCAGCCGCGGCGGTGTTGCAGGGATAGGAGTCGAACTCCTCGCCCCAGGCCGCCTGCGTCTCGGCAGAGCCGAACCACTCGGCGAACGCCTTGACAGCCTCGGTCTCTTCCTCGGTGCGGCCGGCCTTATCAAGGATGCCGATGTACTCGGCGATGTAATAGGTGCCGTCGTCGATCTCAACGAGGTCCCAGTTCTCGGGAGTCATAGCGCCCTTGAGGGGATGCTCGGAGCTCTCGGCTGCGGCGTCGATCTTGCCGTAGAGAGAAGAGGAGTAGAAGGTGGAAACAGCGACGTCGCCCTTGTTCAGAGGATCGAAGCCGTACTTATAGGTGTCGTCGGAGGAGTACTTGCCCTCGGCGCAGTACTTCCACAGCGTCTCCCAGCCCTCGGTGGAGATGCCGCCGGCGGGGGAGGAGGGATCGACGAAGGCGTAGAGCATCGCGGAGTTGATGTTGGCGTTGGTGGTGCCGCCGACCTTGTTCTGACGGTACCAGGTGTAGCCGCAGTTCACGATGTCGGCCCAGTGCTGGAAGTGGAGCTTCTCGCCGTTGGTGCCGAGCTCATCGTTGCGGTAGAGCATCAGAACGTTCTGGATGACGAGGCCGTAGGCCGCGCCGGGATAGGCGTACTCGCCGACCTCACCTGCCCAGGTGGGAGTCCAGTCAACGAGCTTGAGGTTCTCGTAAACGCCGTCGACGACCTGACTCCAGCGGGTCTCGTTGAGGCCGAAGAGGATGTCGCCGTCCTTGTTCTCATTGGCGGCCTGGATGGCGGCGGTATCACCGGAGATGACGGAGTTATCGTCAATGCTGATGGTGAAGCCGGCGTCCTTGGCTTCCTGAATGAGCCAGGTGGTGCGCTCGGTGGAGTTGGAGTTGGAATAGATGCGGATGGTGTAGCCGGAGTAGTCCTTGACCTCTTCCTGATCGTCGGGCGTCTCGGGCGTGTCCGGAGTCTCCTTCTGGCCGCAGGCGGCAAGGCTGAGGACCATGACGGAGGCAAGCAGGAGCGCTAAGAGTTTTCTTTTCATCGTTGTTCTCCTTCGTTTGTAGTTGCGGCATAAAATACCACATACAACATTATACCTTCCGCGGCGCCGGCGCGGAACGGGACAAGTCTGCGATTATGCGGGCATTTCTGCGAAATGCTGTGAAAGTCCGCCGAGCTTGTCCGGTATGTTCCGTACTTTTTTGTGCAGCTTGCGCGTTCTACCGGCAGCGGTCCTGATACTCCGAGGGGGAGAGGCCGGTGAGCTTTTTGAAGGTCGAGCCGAAGTAGGCGACATCGCGGTAGCCGACCATGCCGGCGACCTCGTAGACCTTGTAGCGGCAGTCGGCGAGGAGCCTGCGCGCCATGTGGATGCGGTAGAGCGTGAGGTAGCCGAGCGCGGTGTAGCTCGTCTCCTTTTTGAACACATGGCTCAGATGGCCCTCGCTGATGCCGATGGAGCGGGCGATGGTGGTGATGTTGATGTCCGCGTCGGCGTAGTGCGCGGCGATGTATTCGAGCGTCTGGAGCACATATTTGCTCTTGTCGCCCTTGGGCAGCGCCAGCAGATCGTCCTGCGCGCTGCGGCTGGAGAAGGCCTCGGCCTTCTCGCGCACGCGCTCGATGGCGGCGACGAGCTCCTGGTCGCGGAAGGGCTTCAACAGATAGTCCGCCGCGCCGAAGCGGAGCGCCGAGCGGGCATAGTCGAAGTCGTTGTAGGCGGTGAGCACGATGACGTGAGCGGTGCTGCCGCGCTCACGCAGGACGCGCATCATCTCGATGCCGTCCATGTGCGGCATCCGCACGTCGGTGATGATGAGGTTGGGGCTGTAGCGCTCGGCGGCGGCCAGACCCTCCTCGCCGTTGGCGGCTTCGCCGACCACGGCACAGCCGAGCGAGGCCCAGTCGATGCCGAGCACGATGCCGCGGCGCACCACGGCCTCGTCGTCAACGATCAGTACCTTGAGCATGGTCCTCTCCTTTCTGCATCGGGAGCCGCAGCTGCACGCAGCTGCCGCCGCCCTCGTTCGGATATGCGCTCAGACCGCAGCTCTCACCGTAGCTCAGGCGCACGATGCGGTCCACGTTGTTCAGGCCCAGATGGCCGCCGGGAATAAGCTCATGGCTGTTGAGCCGTTCGAGCACCTCCGGCGGGATGCCGCTGCCGTTGTCGGACACCTTGAGCAGCAGATAGCCCTCCGCGTCCTCCTCCGCCCAGAGCTTGATGAAGCCCTCGTCGCTGTCGGCCACGCCGTGAATGATGGCGTTTTCCACCAGCGGCTGTAAAATGAGCTTGGGCACCACGCAGTGCTGGAAGCGCTCGTCCACATCAAGCTCACAGACGAAGCGGTCGCCGAAGCGGACCTCCTGAATGGCGAGGTAGCGCCCGATCAGCTCAAGCTCCTCCTCAAGCGTGATGTACTCGCTGCCGGAGATGCCCGCGCGCAGCAGCGCGGCGAGGTCGGCGGCCAGCTCCGCCACCTGCGGCACGCCGCCGGTTACGCCCAGCCACTTCATGCAGTCGAGCGTGTTGTAGAGAAAGTGCGGGTTGAGCTGGGACTGGAGCATCCGCAGGCGCGTTTCGTTCAGCTCGCGCTCGCGCTGCACGCTGCGCTCAAGGTTCTGGCGGTACTCCGCCGTCATGCGGTCGAAGCTCGCCGCGAGGCGGCCCATTTCATCCTGCCGTGTGCTTTCGATGCGCACATCGTAATCGCCGCCCTCGACGCGGCGCATCGCGCCGTCGAGCTCGTTGACCGGCTCAAAGAGACGGCGGCTGAGCCACCAGGCGCACACGAGACAGAGCACCAGACACAGCGCGCCCATCAGCGCGGCGACGAGGTAGATCGACCGGACGACCTGCGCGGTATAGGTCTGCGGCTGCTGCAGAATGAGCGAAAAGCCGCTTTCCGCGCAGGCGCCGACGTAGTAGCTGCGCTCGCCGTCCCCATCGGAGAGAGATTTGCCGGAGAGCAGCTGCGCGCGCAGCAGGGCAAGGGTATCGTCGGCGCGCAGGGGTTGGGAGGCGTAGAGCAACCGCCACGTCGCATCGACGAGCAGCAGATCGTCCGCGCCGCGCAGCAGGGGCGCGAAGAAGGCGTCGAAGTTGGCGTCGTCCATGCGGAACACGGCATAGCCGAGCACCGCACCGCCGCGCGCGGTCACGGGACAGGCTCCGGCGAGCCCGCCGTTTCCGGCGCGCAGCACAATGCCGTCTGCCGCGCGGGCCGCGCTGAGTATGCCCCAGCCGGTGCTTTGCGCGGCGGGCCATACGTTCGCCGTGGTATAGAGGCAGTCGCCGTCCTCGCCGTAGACCTCAAAGTCGGCGTATTCGCGCAGCGCGACCGTGCTGCGGTTCAAAAGCTGATAGAGCGTGCGCGAGTCACTGCCGCCGCGGCGCAGGGCGCTGCGCGTCACGGTGCTGCCGGCCAGGGCGCGCGTGACGTCGCCGCAGTCGGTAAGCAGCGCGTCGAGCTGCGTGGTGAGCAGCGCCATCTCCTCCTGCGCGTCGGTACGCAGGGTGTGCTCGCTGCGGAAGATCATCACCTGCGTCATCAGCACGTCGCACAGCAGCAGCGGCACGAGCGCGACGAGCAGGACGGTGAGAAAAATGCGGTTTCGGAAGGACCGCTCAAGCCATGCTCTCATGCTTCCACCTCCCCGCACAGCGCCTGCCAGGCGTCGAAGAGCTCCTGCCGCCGCTCATCCGCGCGGCGCAGATCGTAGGGGAGGACGGTCAGCTCGGGCAGCGCGTCGGAGGCGGTATCCGTGCGCACGCTGCGGCGGCTGAGCTCCGCGCCCAGCAGCTGCTGAACATCGGGCGAGAGCAGAAAGTCGATGAATTTCCGCGCGTTTTCCTCGTGCGCGCAGCCGCGGACGATGGCCGCGCCGTCCGGCAGGACGCTCGTGCCCTCGGCGGGGTAGACGATGGCGACGTCGAGCCCATCGGCGATGGCCTTGCGGGCGTTTTCCTCCAGCGTCACGCCGACGTAGCAGCTGCCGTCTGCCACGGCGGGGACCACGCCGCCGCTGTCGGCGATGATGCGTCCGTCAAGATTGCGGAAGAACGCGGCGAGGGTGTTGTCGGTGTTGCCGCCGACGGCCTGCAGAAGGGTGCCGAGCGCGGTGCAGCTCGAGCCGGAAACGGTCGGGTCGGCAAAGGCGATGCGCCCGCGCCAGCCCGCGTCGAGCAGGTCGGCCCAGCGCTCGGGCGGATTCTGCCGCACGAGCTTGGTGTTGTAGATCAGCACGACCGGCAGAGCGGAAAAGGGCGTCCATATACCGCCGCCGAGATCGTATTCCGGCGCAACGTCGCCGGCGTATTCGCTCACATAGGGCGCGAAGCACGCGCTGTACGCGCTCAGACTGTCCGCGCCGCCGCCGAACATCAGGTCGGCGCCGCTTTCCCCCGCGGCGATGCGCTCAAGGAGCGTCACGGTGCCGCCGGTCTCCAGCTCGACCCAGATGCCGGTGCGCTGCTCAAATTCCTTGAGGATGGGCTCATAGATCGTTTCCTTGTGCGAGGTGAAAATGACCAGACGGTCCCCCTCAGCGGGCGCGAAGGAGGAGACGTCCTGCGTGTCCGCGCGGCCGCAGCCGGTGAGCAGAAGCAGGCAGACGAGCAGCAGACAGCAGCGGCGCATAACGGGCATCCCTCCTGATCCGACGAATTTCTTTACCATTTTAACAGGAAAAAGCGCACTTTGCAATCCATTCTTCTGGACGAAGCGGGCAAAGCGTGCTTTAATAATAAAGTAAAATTTTCTGCTGGAGGAAGACGATGACCGCTCTGAACACTTACCGCCGCTGGCTCGCGCGTGTGGAGGATGACGCGCTGCGCGCGGAGCTTTCCGCGCTCGACGAGGTGCGCGACGCCGCACAGATCGAGGACCGCTTTTACCGTGACCTTGCCTTCGGCACCGGCGGACTGCGCGGCGTGCTCGGCGCGGGCACAAACCGCATGAATGTTTACGTTGTCCGCCGCGCGACGCAGGGACTTGCCTGTCTCTTATACACATCTCCGAGCCCACGAGACTGCAGCTAATCTCGT
>ENA-OZGB01001174-OZGB01001174.1-human-gut-metagenome-genome-assembly--contig:-NODE-1174-length-12983-cov-4.425665_pt1 | contig 12983 bp, 10 predicted proteins | sample MGYA00245113_ERZ653651 | MGnify/ENA primary metagenome ERZ653651 (study PRJEB26926, sample SAMN06165095) | human gut metagenome | biome: ENVO:00009003; feature: ENVO:2100002; material: ENVO:00002003... | reverse complement strand
TACGAGATTAGCTGCAGTCTCGTGGGCTCGGAGATGTGTATAAGAGACAGGGTGCGTTCAGGGCGATGTGGGCAATCTGCCCATGGCGGATGAATCCTTTGATATCGTCGTCAGCATGAACGGCTTCCACGCGTTCCCCGACAAGCAGAAAGCGTTTGGCGAAACATGGCGCGTTCTGAAGCCCGGCGGCACGTTCCTGATCTGCAACGAGTGCAGCGGCGACACGGACAAGGGCGACAAGTGGACGCGGAAAATTGAAGGCATGACCATTGCAGAGCATATCCATAGCACGCGCAGTCTGTCCAAGGTGCTTTCGGTTGACAGAGGATCACGTTCCTTTTTGATTCAGAAGCCAGGCTGTCATGTCCCGCAAGGTCTCCTCCACGGGGCGTGGCTGATATGCAAAGCGTTCCGATGCTGCGGCATGGCTGAAGCAGCCGTTTGAGGCAAGGACGGCAACGGAATAAGGGGTGAAAAACAGCGGCTTTTGCTCCCTCAGGCTTCGGCGTTCATAGTATGGAGCCGCCAGCTTTGCAAGCCCCAGTGGCAGGCAGATGGGGCGATACCTCAGCTTTGCAGCCTTTCCCACGAGCTGAAGCATCTTGCGAATGGTGACATAGTGGCCGGACAAAATGTATCCCTTGCCGGGTTCTCCGCTTTCGGAGCAGGCAAGGATGCCTTTTGCCACATCCCGCACATCCACGAAGTCATATCCGCCGCGAACGGCAAAGGGCAGCTTTCCGGAGAGGAAAGACTTCGCCATTGAGGTGAAGCTCCCGCCCTGTATGTCGCCCGGCCCGATGATGCCGGAGGGAAAGACAATACTGGCATTCAGCCCGCGCTTCGCCGCATCGAAGACCAGCTCTGTTGCAGTCGCCTTGCTCTTGGCGTAATCTCCGTCCACAAGCCCCGGAGAAAATTCGCAATCCTCAGTAATGATGCAGCCCTTTGGCTTTTCCGGTATGGCATGGACAGAGCTGACATGGATCAGCCTTCCCACATTGCGCTTCATACATTGCCGGAGAACCTGCCATGTCCCACCTACATTGACCTGATAGAGCTTCGAACCGGGTCTGGACGCGACGGAGACGACACCGGCGCAGTGAATCACACAGGTATGGCTGCCGGCATCCGCAAAGAAGTCTGCCAGCGAGTTTTTCACGCACACATCACCGACGACGGTATGGACTTCTTTGGGGAGCAAATGGATATAGGGGTCATTATGCAGTACAAGCGCATGCACTTGCGCTCTGCGGCGCACCAGCTCCTCTGCAACAGCCCTACCGAGGAAGCCGGTAGCACCTGTAATAAGATATTGATCAAACATTCAAAAAGCCTCCTCCCAATAAGCATACAAGTGTTGATTATCTTTCACAAGTACAGTATACTTGAGGGGAAAGACGGAAACAATCAGCACTTGCCATACGGCTGAAAGAAAAGCAACACCGTCTGCCCAAGTGTTGATAATCTTTGTAAACTTTTTTCGGAGGGGCTCTATATGGAGAAGATGGATGCAAGAAAACGCTATACGCAAATGGTGCTCAAGCAGTCCTTTCTGAAGCTGCTGAAGGAAAAACCTGTAAACAGAATCACGGTGAAGGAGGTTTGCGCGCTGGCGCAGCTGAACCGTGCCACCTTTTATGCCCATTACAGCGATTGTTTTGCCCTGATGGAGAGCATCGAGAACGAGCTCATCGATGCATTTGAGGAATCCCTTCGCTATGTCAATTCGTTTGACGTGACGGCTCTGATCGAAGCGATCTACGATATGGTCGATCAGAATCAGGCAGCCTGCCGGGTTCTGATTCTGGGGAATACAAACTCCACGGTTCTCATGCGGATGATTGCCTTGGCCAAGAAGGGCAGCATTGCCTACTGGCGGAAAGAGCTGCCCGGAGCCAGTGAGACAGAGCTGGAAATGATGTATACCCACCTGTCAAACGGTTTGATGCATGTCGTCGTGGAGGGTTACGACAAGTACAGCAAAGAGGAAATGATCCGTTTTGTCAGCCGGGTAGTAAAAGCCAGTCTTTCGCTGTTCCAATCGCCCCAAAGGCCTCTCCCTTAGCATAGATTTTATGCCTGGGTGGTATAATAGGCTTTACGAAAGGATGGAGCAGATTATGAAATCATTTCGGCAGATCATGCTGGCTATATGTGTTATTCTTATCGCTTCCGCATTCGCGGGCTGCGGCGCGGATACGGATTCGCCGGATGAGCGTCCGGCATTGGATAAAATCGAGTACACGAACCTCAACGACAGCGTATCACAGAAGCTTCTGGAAGATATGCTTTCCGGCGCCGGGGTGTCAGGAAACCGCATTCAGGGCTTCTTCAACCGTGTAGACAGCTTCAATGAAAGCGTGCGGGAGGAATGGCTGACGGCGGGTTTTGAAAAGGCAAAACCGCTGGACACAAAATATGACCCATATGAGATGCAGGATGCGTGGATGGCAAAGAACGGCAATTTTCCGGGCTATAACTGCCGGATAACCGCAATGGAACTGTTCGGTGACTTCCTGTCCGCAGGAGACAGCACCCCTGTGGATGCTGCGGGCGAAGATGTGCTGTTCATGGACGAGGAAACGCTTAGGACTGACCCGGAGGCGCTGGGGGGAAGCAGTCTGACCGATTTTCGCGCCCTGTATTCCGCCATGAGGGCGGAGGACACCACGGATGTTCAACGTCATGTTCAGGCTGTGCGGGAGGAATGGAAATCCAGGGGGATTTCGTTCCGGGAGAACGAAAGAATCCGCCTCATCACTGTGTTCTTCCACGATAGGCCTACCGAGGAGAAATCCATCCTGTTTGTCGGGCATGTCGGGGTGCTTCTGACGGCGGATGACGGGACCCTTTATTTCGTGGAAAAGGTGGCCTTTCAGGAGCCGTACCGGCTGCTGCGTTTTGCTGATCGTACGGAACTGAGCGATTATCTCATGGGCAAGTACGATGTCTCCTGGGGACAGAGCACGGCGCGCCCGTTTATCATGGAGAACGATGAACTTATGGAAGGCTGGCGTTCAAACCCGGACAGTGCCGACGCAGCGGATCATTAGGGCGCACCATGGCTGATCGCGTGGAAAATGCAATAAACAGGAGCCAACCGGACGGGTAACGCCGGTCAGCTCCTGTTTTCTTTTTATTTGCGCATAAGGCTATCCTGCGCTTCCTCCCATGGGAAGGGCTTTCCTTTCAGCACAGACCGGCGCAGATAGGAGAAGGTCTCCGCTTCGCCCTTCTCGGCCAGCATCCGCAGCACGAAGCGGAGCTGGCGGCTGGTCTCCGGGTGCATCAAATCCTTTTCCCGGCTGCGCTCAAAGTATTGCAGGGCGGAATCGTCCCGGTAGGCTTTGCCCTGATAGGTCATGCAGGCCGCCCGGCGATCCATCACCATCTCCACAAAGTACCGCCGGGGCATGGGGACAGGCTCGTAGCACTTCGTCTCCCGGTTCATGTCCGTCCAGTATTCGTAGTGGTGGCGGTTGCGCCCCTTGTGGTGCATCCACGCCTCGCTGTAGCCCTTGTCCTCCCGCTCGGCGGCGTTGGGACTGCGGTTGCCCTGATAGTACCGCGCTCCCGTCCAGAATTCCGTGGGAGAGTATTTGCTCAGGTCGTGGGTCAGCCCCTGATGGTACAGCCCCACCCGGAAGCAGCCCAGCATCACCAGCCAGCGGTGCTTGGTTATGGTCTTGAAATGCTGCCACGGTTTCACACGATTCCCTCCCAACGTAAGGTACGAAAATCAGCCCTCGGCCACCACGATCTCCGAGACCTTCAGACCGGGGTTGCGGCGGCAGGTGAAGTCGATCGCCCAGAAGCTGGAGAATACCAGCAGACTGCGGCCGCGGTAGTCCTCCAGAAGCTCCGCGTCGGAGCCGAGATTCAGGTCGGACAGGTCGCCGGGGTATTCGTCGATGAGACGGATCTCCTCGTAGGGCAGCATATCCATCCGCAGATCCACGCCGTACTCGTTTTTCATGCGGTACTGGAACACGTCAAATTGCAGCGTACCCACGACGCCCACGATGACCTCTTCAAAGCCAGAGCCGGGAACCTTGAAGATCTGGATGGCGCCCTCCTGGGCGATCTGCTCGGTGCCCTTGACGAACTGCTTGCGCTTCATGGAGTCCTTGGCGGATACCCGGCAGAAATGCTCGGGGGCAAAGGTGGGGATGCCGGAATATTTGAACTTCTTCCCCGGAACGGTGATGGTATCGCCGATGGAGAAAATGCCCGGGTCAAACACGCCGATGACGTCCCCGGCGTAAGCTTCGTCCACGATCTCCCGTTCGGCGGCCATCAGCTGCTGGGGCTGGGAAAGACGCATTTTCTTATTGCCCTGGACGTGGAAATATTCCGCGTCCCGCTGGAATTTGCCGGAGCAGATGCGCATGAAGGCCAGACGGTCCCGGTGCGCCTTGTTCATGTTCGCCTGAATCTTGAAGACGAAGGCGGAGAAATCCGGGCTGAAGGGGTCGATCACGCCGCAGTCGGCGGTGCGCGCGAGGGGAGGCGGCGTCAGCTTCAGGAACGCTTCCAGAAACGGCTCAATGCCGAAATTGGTCAGCGCGGAGCCGAAGAACACAGGCGACAGCTGCCCGTCCCGGACGGCCTGCATATCCATTTCCCGTCCGGCGGACAGAAGCTCTACGTCGTCGATGAGCTGCCGATGCTTTTCCTCGCTGTCCAGCAGCTGGGCAACCTGCGGGTCGTACAGATCGATTTCCAGTTTGTCCGCCCGCTTCTTCCCGGAGACGCCGGAGAAGAACAGCAGCTCGGCCTTCTCCCGGTCGTAAACGCCCTGAAAATCCTTGCCGGAGCCGATGGGCCAGTTCATGGCGTAGGTCTCGATGCCCAGCTCCCGTTCCACCTCGTCCAGAAGGTCGAAGGGGTCCTTGGCCTCCCGGTCCATCTTGTTCACGAAGGTAAAGATGGGAATGTGGCGCATGGCGCAGACCTTGAACAGCTTCCGGGTCTGGGGCTCCACGCCTTTCGCGCCGTCGATGACCATGACGGCGGAATCGGCGGCCATGAGGGTGCGGTAGGTGTCCTCGGAGAAGTCCTGGTGGCCGGGGGTGTCCAGAATGTTGATGCAGAAGCCGTTGTACTGAAACTGCATCACGGAGGACGTGACGGAAATACCGCGCTGCTTTTCGATCTCCATCCAGTCGGAGGTGGCGGCGCGGGAGTTTTTCTTGCCCTTGACCACGCCTGCCTGGGCGATGGCGCCGCCGTAGAGCAGGAACTTTTCGGTCAGGGTGGTTTTACCGGCGTCGGGGTGAGAAATGATGGCAAAGGTACGCCGCCGGCTGATTTCTTCGGTTAATTGAGACATAGTGTTCCCTCCAGAATATCGTTTTATAGTTGCAGGGGAGGGGGACTATGGGGGAAAATGAAAACGCATACGGCCTCCAAAACACGATAAATAGGATAATCCAATTCAGTCTACCACATTTTTTCGGAAGATACAATAGGAAAAGGGAAAATGAACCGTTTCTTCATTGCCTTTTTTTCACTCCTGTGTTAAACTAACAATATAGTGAGGAGGGAAGCGGCGGATGGAGCTGAACGATATCTACGACGAGAACCGGAATCTGACGGGGAAACTGCACAGGCGGGGAACGCCCTGGAAGCCGGGAGAATACGGCGTCGTGGTCTGCGTCTGGGTCTACGACGGTCGGGGGCATCTGCTTCTGACCCGCCGCGCCCGGGAAAAGAGCTTCGCCGGAACATGGGAAAACTCCGGCGGCGCGGTGAAGGCGGGGGAGACCAGCCGTCAGGCCATCGCCCGGGAGCTGTACGAGGAGACGGGCATTCAGGCGGAGCCGGAGGAATTTGAGCTACTGGACAGCGACCGGGAGCGCAACATCTTCTATGACCACTACTGCCTGTTCCGGCGTATCCCCCTGAAAAGCATCGTTTTGCAGCCCGGGGAGACGGACAACGTGATGTGGGCGAGCTTCGGGAAGGTGGACTGGATGATCCGCACGGGGAAAATGTGCAGGATCATCGGCCATCAGTTCTACAGGCAGGAAAAGGCGCTGCGTTTGCGCAACATGCCTAAGTTTGGCAGGTAAAATTTGGCAGGGGCAGGGGCGGTTTGCCCTTGCCTTTTTTGCGGTATCGGGATATAATGAAAAAAAGCGTTTTTCAGGTGTCCGGCGAAAACGCTTCTGCCGGACATGAGAAAAACGCTTTTATTATTTAACCGGAGGTAACTGTTATGATCACATTGATGAATCTGCCCATCCGCAGAGGCAACGCACCGCTTCGCATCGCCCGGGGACATTTTGCCACCAATCACTCCCACATCAATTACTTCGTGGACATCACCTACCAGAAGACCCGCCTGAGCGAGGCCAAGGACAGCGCCCATCAGCTGGTGTCCCACTTCATCAACGACACTCCGGTGGATACCATTCTGTGTCTGGACGGCACCGCGGTGCTGGGTACGTGTCTGGCCGAGGAGCTGACGAAAAGCGGCTTCCAGACCATCAACGCCCACCAGACCATCTACGTTCTGGAGCCAGAATACAACGCCAACTCCCAGATCATTTTCCGGGACAATACCCGCAAGATGATCACCGGCAAGCACGTTCTGGTGCTGATGGCTTCCGTCACCACCGGCTTTACGGCCAAGCGTTCCCTTGAAGCCATCGGCTATTACGGCGGCCATGTGGCGGGCGTCGCCGCGATCTACAGCGCTGTGGAGGAAGTGGCGGGCCACCCCGTGCGCAGCGTCTACACCATCAACGACCTGCCCGGCTACGCAAGCTACGACTACCGGGACTGCCCCTACTGCAAGGCCGGTCAGAAGCTGGACGCTCTGGTCAACAGCTTCGGCTATTCCGCACTGTAACGGCGACGGATAGGGAACGGAAAACCATATTGTAAAGAGTTGCAGACCCTTCCCGTTCGGGAGAGGGTCTGCTCTCCCGAAACCCAGAAAAACTTGTTTTCCCTACGAAAATATGTTATGTTGTCGTAGTGATGGCGACACAACTTGGATCACGTTTTGCATGCAAATTATCTGGCGGAGACGAAAGAGGTAGAGCAAAGATGAAGGAAAAATTGAGCAGAAACGGTTGCTTGCCTGAACGGCTTATAGTTGTATTGACAGTAATCTGCATTGCTGCGCATTTCCTGCTGTATGCCTATCTGAATTTTGCGGGTTTACCCCGATATTGCAATTCAGATGTATTCGCAGATATGCAGTTAGCAAAGCAAATCTGGGAGCAGAAAAGCTTATTTCCAACGGGATGGGGATTTGGCAACCAATACTACGTGATTGGGACCCCTGTGCTGGCGGCACTCTTTTACGGTATGCTTGGAAGCATCAATGCCGCCATGGCAATAGCGACGGAAGTGATGTCTGTGTTGATTATGCTATCCTTCCTTTGGTTGCTGCGCGGTTGTGGAGAGCCACTGATTTCCAGACTTTTTGGTTGTGCGTTGCTGCTGTTTTCCGTGATATTACCGTATGGTTCCTACTCCATGAATTCCATGCTGTTTTTCACGCAATCCAGCTTTTATAGCTGCTACTTGATTACTATGTTTGTGGTATTCGGGGATTATATTCGGGTACGTAATGATTCCTCTATTCGTGTTCCGGCTTGGGTACTTTCCGTGCTTTTGTGCTTTGCAACGGGAATGCACAGCCTGCGCCAAACGGCGGTAATGGTATTGCCACTTTTTGCATATGAACTTTTCTGTGGCTTGCGACATGTATGCGTAGGCAGTCCGTTTTGGACGAAAGCAGATCGTCCACGGCTGATGCGTGTCCTTAGCTATGGACTTGCAAATGGAGCTGGTATCCTGCTTATGAAGTGGCTGGATGTCCCAATATCGCCAATATATAGCAGCAATCAAGGAACTTCTGTGGCAGAGCGGCTTCAGGGGAAGCTGACTGCCATAGGAACGGCGCTGGCGGAAATTACCAGCGTGGATTACCTGCTGGCGGGAGACTGCTCAAAGCTGCTGCTGGTTGTAATTGTACTCATCCTCGCTGTTGCTGTCGGAGGGACTTTCTTATGGTTTTCCCGGATTCGGCGGCCGGAATCTGGCACGGAAGCCTGCTGGGCGTTGTGCGCGATTGGATTGTGCGCAATTCTGCTTGCAACCGTGGTGACTGACGTGACATTGCGTGGGATATACCTTTTTATGTGGTTTCCGCTGGTTGCCTTTTCTGGGCTGATGCTGGTAAAGCGACTCCCTGAATGGGGGAGGAAGTTGGCAACAGTGCTGGTCTGCGTGCTCAGCCTGATGAGTCTGCTCTACTGCTTTGCGCCGAATCTGAGAGAGACTGCCACAGGGGAGGAAACGGATGCTCAGAGGATGAGCGATTGGGCTGTGGAAAACGGATATCAATATGTTTACGGCGAATACTGGGGAACCGCTCCGCAGGTCGCTGTTTGGGCGGATGGAAAACTTGATGCTGGCTGCTGGCATGGGGAGCAGAATGTTTATCTGGTGGAAATGGCAAATACACCGAAAGATATTTACGGCGAAAATGAGAATCAAAAAGCTGTTTACGTTTTTACCGCTGTGGACGAGGCTCAGGGATTGGAAAGGGCAGAAGCTCGCGGAGTGACACTGACAAAGGTCGCAGAGTTTGGCGCGTTTTGTGCTTATACGTCACCAGTTCAGCTGATGCAGGAGCAGTAGCACCGATAACCGATTTAAGGCAGCACCGCGCAATTGAGTCTGCGGTGCTGCCTTTAAAATGCTCCATCAGGAATTTATGTCGAAACCTGATTTGTTTTTCTCTCCGCTCTGCTTTTGCAGCTGCTTTTCCAGCTCCGACTGCTTGGCGAGGATGGCGTTGACCTTGTCGTAGATGTCCTCGATCATGATTTCCGTTTTGAGGTTGACCTTGTAGTCGTTTTCCGCGCGGCGGCGGTCTTTTTCCTCCTGCCGGTTCTGGCTCATCATGATGAGCGGCGCCTGAATGGCCGCTACGCAGGACAGCACCAGATTCAGCAGAATAAACGGATAGGGGTCAAACGCTTTGGAGGCCAGCAGTGTGTTGACGATCATCCACAATATCAGAAGACCGGTAAAGGAAAAAATAAACGCCCAGCTTCCCGCAAATTTGGCAATGGCGTCCGCTGCCCGCTGACCGAGCGTATACTTTTCCGCCAAAGGATTGACGGATATCTTGCTGTCTGCCAGCAGATTCAGCACTTCCTCGTCTGACATGTCATGCTGGATGTCCTTGAGGACCTCTTTCAGGAGTTTTCTGTTTTCTTTCATGGGGTATGTCCTTCCTTTTTCATTGACTGCACGAAAAACATTATAGGCGGAACGTCTGCGAATGTCAACACCGGCGGCAGCTTTCTCGGTGCAGCCCGCACAGGATTCCATAGTATGACAGCGGCAGTATACGGAGGATTTTCGGCAAAATAGGCGCAAAAAAACGAGGCGCAAGCCCCGGAATTGTGGAAAATATTCATTGACAAAAGCTGGGCAATGTGGTAGACTGGAAGTCCATACTGTGGTACTATGCCCATTTACGCGAACCTATCCCAACATGGACATTTTAGCACAGGAATCGGGCCGTGTCAAGTACCAAGTTCGGCAAAATTGACAACGGCTCCGAGCGTATTAAATAAGCAACACAATCCGAAAGAAAGGCTGTGATGATCCATATGGCAATGGTCAAGGACGTTATGTACGGCAAGACCATGCGTAAATCCTACGCGAAGTATGAAGAGATCCTGGAGATCCCCAACATGCTGAAGATCCAGAAGGACTCCTACCAGTGGTTTCTGGAAACCGGCCTGCGGGAAGTCTTCAAGGACGTAGGTACCATTACCGACTTCTCCGGCAAGCTGGAGCTGAGCTTCCTGGACTACACCATGGAAGACAAGCCCAAGTACACCATCGAGGAGTGCAAAGAGCGGGACGCTACCTACGCCAAGCCCATCAAGGTTCGGGTGCGCCTGCGCAACACCGAGACCGACGAAATCAAGGAACAGGAAATCTTCATGGGCGATTTCCCTGTGATGACCAATGGCGGCACCTTCGTCATCAACGGCGCAGAGCGTGTCATTATTTCCCAGATCGTCCGCAGCCCCGGCATGTACTACGGCCACGAGGTGGACAAGGCCGACCAGCACACCTACACCGCGACGGTCATTCCTTATCGCGGCGCATGGCTGGAATACGAGACGGACAACGCCAACGTCTTCTGGGTGCGCATCGATAAGAACCGCAAGCTGCCCATCACCTGTCTGATCCGCGCTTTGGGCGTGCAGACCGATGAGCAGATCAAGCAGATGTTCGGCGAGGACGCCCGTATCCTCGCGACCATCGACAAGGATCCCTGCAAGACCCGGGAGGAGTCCCTGCTGGAAATCTACCGCCGTCTGCGTCCCGGTGAGCCTCCCACGGTGGAGACTGCCACTGCCCATCTGGAAGGGCTGCTGTTCGACGCTCACCGCTACGATGTGAGCACCGTCGGCCGGTATAAGTTCAATAAGAAGATGGACATTTGGAGCCGCCTGTCCGGTCAGGAAGCGGCCGAGCCTATCACCGACCCCATGACCGGCGAGATTCTGGTCATGCCCGGCGAGTTCATCTCCCGCGCGCAGGCTCACGAGCTGAGCCGCAAGGGCGTCAACGAGGCTGTCATCAAGGTCGGCGACACCAACGTGAAGGTGTTCTCCAACAACATGGTCTGGATGGACGCCTTCGTGGACTTCGACCCCAAGGCGTACGGCGTCCGGGAGAAGGTGCATTTCCCGGTTCTGAAGGAAATGCTGGAGACCGTCCCCGCCGACGGCTGGAAGGAAGCCATCGCCGACCGGATGGACGATCTGATTCCCAAGCACATCATTGTGGACGACATCATGGCTTCCATCAACTACCTGAACTGCGTGGCCATGGGCGTCGGCACCCCTGACGACATCGACCATCTGGGCAACCGCCGTCTGCGCTGCGTGGGCGAGCTGCTGCAGAACCAGTTCCGCATCGGCTTCTCCCGTCTGGACAGAGTCATCCGGGAGCGCATGACCGTTCAGGATCTGGACGCCGTCACCCCCCAGAGTCTGATCAACATCCGGCCTGTTACCGCCGTCATCAAGGAATTCTTCGGTTCTTCCCCGCTGTCTCAGTTCATGGATCAGAATAACCCTCTGGCCGAACTGACCCACAAGCGCCGTCTGTCCGCTCTGGGTCCCGGCGGTCTGAGCCGTGACCGGGCGTCCTTCGACGTGCGTGATATTCACTACACCCACTATGGCCGTATGTGCCCCATTGAGACCCCTGAAGGCCCCAACATCGGCCTGATCAACTATCTGGCGACCTTTGCCAGAATCAACGAGTACGGCTTCGTGGAAGCACCCTACCGCAAGGTGGACAAGGCCACCGGCTTCGTCACCAAGGACGTGGAGTATATGACCGCCGACGTGGAGGACGACTTCTACATCGGTCAGGCAAACGAGCCTCTGGACGAAAACGGCTGCCTGAAGAATGCCCGTATCACCTGCCGTCACCGCAACGAGATCATCGAAGTGGACCGGGGCGTCATCGATTATATCGACGTGTCCCCCAGAATGATGATCTCCATCGCGACCTCCTTCATTCCCTTCCTGCAGAACGACGACGCCAACCGTGCTCTGATGGGCGCAAACATGCAGCGTCAGGCCGTGCCTCTGCTGACCACCGAGCCGCCCATCGTTGCCACCGGCATCGAGCATAAGGCCGCCGTGGACTCCGAGGTCTGCATCAAGGCGGAGAAGCCGGGCACTGTTACCGCCGTTTCCGCTACCGACATCACCGTCAAGTATGACGACGGCGACGTACAGACCTACCATCTGACCAAGTTCGCCCGGAGCAATGCCGGCACCTGCATCAACCAGCGTCCCATCGTGGTGGTTGGCGAGCGGGTGGAAACCCAGCAGATCATTGCCGACGGCCCCAGCTGCTCCGGCGGCGAGGTGGCTCTGGGCAAGAACGTGCTCATCGGCTTCGTCACCTGGGAAGGCTACAATTACGAGGACGCCATTCTGCTGAACGAACGTCTGGTGCGGGAGGACGTCTTCACCTCCATTCACATCGAGGAGCATGAGACCGAAGCCCGTGACACCAAGCTTGGCCCCGAGGAGATCACCCGGGACATCCCCAACGTGGGCGAGGATACCCTGAAGGATCTGGACGAAAACGGCATCATCCGCGTGGGCGCGGAGGTTCACGCCGGTGATTATCTGGTTGGTAAGGTCACCCCCAAGGGCGAGACCGAGCTGACCCCCGAGGAGCGGCTGCTGAGAGCCATCTTCGGCGAGAAGGCAAGAGAAGTCCGGGATACCTCCTTGAAGGTTCCCCACGGCGAAAGCGGTATCGTGGTGGACGTCAAGGTCTTCACCAAGGAAAATTCCGACGAGCTTGCCCCCGGCGTCACCAAGTCCGTCCGGGTGTATATCGCCCAGAAGAGAAAGATCTCCGTGGGCGATAAGATGGCCGGCCGTCACGGCAACAAGGGCGTCGTTTCCCGCGTCCTGCCGGAGGAGGATATGCCCTTCCTGCCCGACGGTACGCCACTGGACATCGTGCTGAATCCTCTGGGTGTGCCTTCCCGTATGAACATTGGACAGGTTCTGGAAGTTCACCTCGGCTACGCCGCCAAGGCGCTGGGCTGGAAGGTCGCCACCCCCGTGTTCGACGGCGCCAACGAGAAGGACATCCGGGACACCCTGAAGCTGGCGGGCCTGCGGGAGGACGGCAAGACCGTTCTGTACGACGGCCGTACCGGCGAACCCTTCGACAATCTGGTCACCGTCGGCTATCCCTACTACCTCAAGCTCCATCATCTGGTTGACGATAAGATCCACGCCCGTTCCACCGGCCCCTACTCTCTGGTCACTCAGCAGCCTCTGGGCGGCAAGGCCCAGTTCGGCGGCCAGCGCTTCGGCGAAATGGAAGTCTGGGCGCTGGAGGCCTATGGCGCAGCCTATACCCTCCAGGAGATTCTCACGGTGAAGTCC
>ENA-OZGB01001170-OZGB01001170.1-human-gut-metagenome-genome-assembly--contig:-NODE-1170-length-13032-cov-7.152501_pt1 | contig 13032 bp, 12 predicted proteins | sample MGYA00245113_ERZ653651 | MGnify/ENA primary metagenome ERZ653651 (study PRJEB26926, sample SAMN06165095) | human gut metagenome | biome: ENVO:00009003; feature: ENVO:2100002; material: ENVO:00002003... | reverse complement strand
CGTCGGACGGCAGAAGATCGTCGAGGGATTCCAGCCGTCGCTGCTGCCGACGCTGACCGAGCAGATTCCGGGACTGTTCGTTACGGGACGCGGCATCATGGGGTACGGCGTTTCGGGCGGGGCTGCCGGGCAGATGACGCTGCGCGGTGTCGGCGGAGGTCCCACAACGGGTCTGCTGGTGCTGATCGACGGCCATCCCCAGTACATGGGGTTGATGGGGCATCCCATTGCCGATGCCTACCAGTCGATGCTGGCCGACCGGGTCGAAGTCGTGCGCGGCCCCGCTTCGGTGCTGTACGGCTCGAACGCCATGGGTGGCGTCATCAATATCGTGACGCGCAGGATGCACGAGGACGGGGTGAAAACCGATCTCCATGCCGGTTACGGGTCCTACAATACGCTCGAAACCGAGGTTGCGAATCAGGTTCGGGCAGGACGTTTTACGAGTACGGTGACCGGCTCTTACAACCGCACCGACGGGCATCGCAGGAACATGGGCTTCGAGCAGTACGGCGGTTACGCCAAGCTGGGTTACCGGATTGCCCAAGCGTGGGATCTCTACGCCGACGTGAACCTCACGCATTTCAACGCCCGGAATCCGGGCTCCGTTTCGGAGCCCATTCTGGACAACAGGCAGCGTATTACCCGCGGCATGACGTCGTTCGCACTGCGCAACGATTACGGCTGGACTTCCGGAACCCTGAGCTTCTTCTACAACTGGGGACGACATAGGATCAACGACGGCCACTCGCCCGGCGAAGAGCCGCTGAACTACCGTTTCAACTCCCGCGACAGGATGCTGGGCGTATCGTGGTATCAGAGCGTCGCGCTTTTCAGGGGCAACCGCCTGACCGTGGGCGTCGATTGGCAGCATTTCGGCGGCAAGGCGTGGAACGTCTTTACCGACGGGGCTCCGGATAAAACCACGGCCGACAAGACGATGGACGAAGCGGCCGGCTATGTCGATTTCCGCCAGAGCCTGACGCACTGGCTGACGCTCGATGCCGGACTGCGCCTCGATCACCATTCGCATGCGGGTACGGAGTGGGTGCCGCAGGGCGGACTGTCGTTCCTGCTGCCGCACAACGCCCAGATCAAGGCGATGGTCAGCAAAGGATTCCGTTTCCCGACGATCCGCGAAATGTATATGTTTCCGCCGCAGAATCCTGATCTGAAACCCGAAAAACTGATGAACTGCGAACTTTCGTTCACGCAGCGCGTTTCGGGCGGGACGCTTTCGTACGGAGTCAGCGTCTACTATATCGACGGCGACAACATGATCCAGACCGTCCCGGTGGACGGACGCCCGAAAAACATCAATACGGGCCGGATCGAGAACTGGGGCGTCGAGGGCGACGCGGCCTGCCGCATAAACCCCGTGTGGGCTGTCTCGGCCAACTACAGCTACCTCCATATGGCCTACCCGGTGGTTGCGGCTCCCGAACACAAGCTCTACGCCGGGGTCGATTTTTCGCGCAGACGTTGGAAGGCATCGACGGGCGTGCAGTATGTTCACGGACTTTACACTTCGGTCAAACCCGTAGCGAAGGATAATTTCGTGCTGTGGAACGCCAGCGTCACTTTCCGCGCGACCCGGTGGCTCGATCTGTTCGTGCGGGGCGAGAACCTGCTGGCGCAGCGTTATGAGATCAACGACGGGTTTCCCATGCCGAAAGCAACGGCGCTGGGCGGTATGAATGTTAATTTCTAATACGATCCGAGACCATGACAATTCGTCAGTGCTTTTTCTGCCGGGGCCTGTTGGCGGTCATACTGTCAGCGTTCCTTGCTCCCTGCCATGCGCATTCGGGCAAAGCCCGTTTCCATGCCGTCGTCGACACCGACGGCGCCGCCGACGATCTGCGCACCCTCTGCATGCTGCTGGGCAACCGCGAAGTGGAGGTGCTCGCCGTCACGACTTCGGAAGGGGCGCTGCTTCCCGACAGCGCCGCCGTACGTGTGCGTGCGCTTCTCGATTCCTTCTACCACGAAGGCGTTCCGGTCGGTGCGGGACGTGCGGTGAATGCCCCCGCGCCTGCGTGGCGCGCCCATTCCGGAACCGTAGACTGGGGCGATGCCGCAACCGCAACCTCCGGAGCCGGCTTCCCCGCGGCGTCGGCATTGATCGCCGAAACCCTCGGAGAAGAGGAGGAGAAGGTCGTTTTCATCGCCCTCGGTGCTTTGACGAATCTATACGACGTTCTGCGGGAAAATCCCGCCTCCGGCGACCGGATCGACCGGATCGTCTGGTACAACAGCCGGGCCGAACCGCTCTCCGGAGCCAATTTCGAAACGGACAGCGTCGCCGCCCGTTATGTGCTGGCGAGCGGCGTGCCCGTAACTGGCGTGTCGGCAAACCCGGCATGTCCGGTCGTCGTCCCGCCCTGATCGATTCGGTGGCGGCCGTGCCGAACGTCTACGCCCGGAAGATCGCCGCAACACACCGTACGCCTCCGCTGGCAAAACTGGTCGGGGAGCGTCATCTGGAAGCTTGGGACGATCTGGTCGCGGTTTATCTGTTCGCTCCGGAGCTGTTTTCCATCCGGGAACTGAATGGGACGGTTCGGGCGTGCGAACTGTCGGACAAGAGCGCGGCGGCGGAGGCGCAGACACGACTGACGGCGATTCTCCGGGGCAAGCCCGACAGCGAAAGCCGGGTGTTTTACGGCTTTCCGGTCGGCGGCGCACTCTATGCGGCGGATGTCGTTCCGATCATCGACTCGGCGGTTGCCCGTCACGGATTGAGCGAATGGCGGGCGGGCGTGCTGACCAACGAACTGCACGGCCATCTGGGGATTTACGCCACGATCGGCGTCAAAATGGGAATCCGTGCCCGCGAGTATTTCAATATCGGCGTGGACGACATTCTCGTCACGACTTATGCAGGCCATAAACCGCCCGTGAGCTGTATGAACGACGGCCTGCAGGTCGGAACGGGGGCCTCCGTCGGACATGGGCTGATTACCGTTGCGGAAATCGACACGCCGCGGCCCGAAGCGCGTTTCACCTTCAAGGACAAGACGATACGGTTGGTCCTGAAACCCCGGTATGCCGACCGTATCCGCAGGGATGTGAAGCGGGGGATCGAACTATACGGCGACTTGACAGAACCTTACTGGCAGTACGTGAGAGCGCTGGCGCTGCGGTACTGGCTCGATTTCGACCGGCATGAAATCTTCGACATGTATGTCGGGGATTAGTGCGCGCAGAGTCCGATTAAAATATACAAACCGAATATCGGCCCGCGGGAAAAATTGCTAAAACGGGCGGCGATATAAGAAACGCAAATTCTCGAGGATGAACCGCCGGAAGCTGAAAAACCGGGGCACGGCTTGCTGCTTTCGAAAAGAATCCGTATTTTTATCCTGTGCAAAATACCGCAAGCACAATTTTGTCAGCTCCGGATACTGTTGGGAAACGGTGTCCGGAGTGTTTATACCGTCATATGGGAATACCGAAAACTCCCTCCAAAGACACTTTTCATCTACCCGTACAGGCCGTTGTGTGAGATCACGACAGCTCTCTTCAAAACATAAAAAATTCCGTCGTGAACAACGGAACGCGTCAGCATATCGGTACATCGTAAATTTCCATCTTTAGGATTCTCCGAAAGAACAGAGCCGTCCGGAGCGATATTTATCGTATATGCATCGGGGCGACACGTATAAAAAACGAATTTCGAGCGTGAGACAGCCGGGCATTTTATTCCCCCGAAAACAGGACATACAACTTTCCCGTTTTCCGGACATTCCATGTTTTTACCCGGCCTTTGCGAGTCTTCTTGCCATATGGCTAAATAATGAGCCGGTGCAGGCGATAGACGTAATAGTCTACGGCATGTAGGCCGGCCACGAAACCTTTTCCGTGTACCCTTGCTGCGAGTCCTGCGACGCCCGAAATCCCGTATGTGACGCAACACATTGATAAAACCGTGGCACGCAAGCGCCCATGGGCTCCGTGCCGGAACATGGATACGGTCGAGCGTGTCTTTTTGGCCTCCGGCAAGACACTGGTGAAACTTAAATCGGAATAGATATATTCACATTGCCATTGCCTGGCAAGTAAATTCTCCTCCCCACGGTTTAGGAATGTTTCATCCATGAATTTCCGAGAGGTGCCCGGCATATTCTCCGACTCCTTGCAGAGCAGGCAGGCCATGAAAACCGTTAGCAGTATGAATACCGATTTACGCATTCCGATAAACTGAATCTATTACAAAATTAACAGTTCGTATGGAACCGGCAAATTTTCCGGAGATATATACCGGAAACGGAGATGAATCCGACCGAATGCAGGATATTGCCGGATGCTTCGATCCGATTATACCCAGAAATGACGGGTTTCAATATGACATCGAAGCTGCTGCTTCCGATGTTTGTCACGGCAAAGATAAATGGAAATTACCTATCCTGCCGGTTGCCCCGGGAAAGATAATCCCGGGCCGGTCGGCCGTGCCTCCCTCTCCGGCTCCGGGACGGAAAAATCATCCTCGCCGGGGCTGCGGTATTTTTCCGCCCCTGCACCTGCGCCGCGGGCTTATGAATCTTCCCGAGGCAACCGATCCGTTCGGGATATAAAGCCTCATAACATATTATTCATTGCTTGCGCGATAAAAACAATAAAATTCGTGCGAGCAGAAAACACGTGAGACACACGGTAAAAACTGTTACATGTTATGCAGACTGCGAAAGCAAATTCGAAATCGAAGCAGAGCGGCAAGTCCGCAGTTCGGACGCCGGCCGTTTCCGAGGCCGTTGCGGCGCAAGCGCAAGACCCGGTTGCAGCCGAGACTCCCGACACGAAACCCGCCGAACCGCAGACAACGGATATCGGAGCTGTAAATCCTGTCGCAGCAACCAGTCCTGCCGAACAACCGGCAGTCCATCCCGAGACGGATGTCCGGCTGCTGGATCTGAACAAGATCGTCAATTCGACCTACAATCCCCGCAAGAACTTCCGTGAGGATACGCTGCTGGAACTTGCCGAGAGCATCAAACAGTCGGGCGTACTGCAGCCTATCTGCGTGCGTCCGAGGGACGAGGGCTTCGAGATCGTCTACGGCGAGCGTCGCTACTGGGCTGCCGCCATGGCGAATCTGAAATTCATTCCGGCCCTGGTGCGGGATCTGTCGGACGCCGAGGCCGAGGATGCCGCCATCACGGAGAACCTGCAACGCGAGGACGTGCGGCCGCGCGAGGAGGCCGCCGCCTACAAGCGGGCCCTGCAGTCGGGACGGCATACGATCGAGAGCCTCGTGGGCAAGTTCGGCAAGTCGGAAGCCTACATCCGCTCGCGTCTAAAACTCTGCGAACTGATCGACGCTTTGGCCGGGATGCTCGACCGGGAGGATATCTCGGTGGGTGTCGCCACGGAGATCGCCAAATATCCGGCCGACATCCAGCAGGAGGTCTACGACGATCATTTCGCCGAGGGGTGCTACAACTCGTGGAAGACGGCGCGGATCAAGGAGATCGCCCGGCGTCTCTACGAGCGTTACATGACCAAGCTGGAAAGCTATAACTTCGATAAGACGGAGTGCCTTTCCTGCCAGCACAACACGGCCAATCAGGTGCTGTTCAAGGACGAATGTGCAGACGGCTGCGCAGGCTGCCAGAACCGCGAGTGCATGCTCCGCAAGAATGACGAGTACCTCGTACTGAAGGCCGTGAAACTCCTCAAGGACGATCCGCGTACGACGCTGGCGACGAACGGCGCGACGCCCGTCGCGGTGCTCGAAGCGCTCGAACAGGAGGGCTATCACGTCGAAGAGCTGGAATACAGCGTTTATCACTACGACAAAGGCCCTCAGATGCCCGACGCTCCGCAGGCCGAAGAGTTCGAATCGGAAGAGGAGTTCTCCGAGGCTCAGGAAGAGTACGAAGCCGAAATGGCGGCATTCGCCGAAGAGACGCAGCAGTTGGAGTTCGACATCTCGGAAGGGCGCGTGCGCAAATACGCCATCATCGGCAACCTCGATATTGAAATCCGCTACGAAGAGATCGAGGACGAGGAGCGGGAAGTGACGGTAAACGAGGGGCAGGACGATGAGCATAAGGTCTTCGTCACCGTCGTCCCGCCTTCTCCGCTGGAAGGGCTGATGCAGCAGGATCGCCGCAACCGGGAAATCTGCTACGAGCATATCACGACCGATATGAAGCGTGTCTTTCTCGATGTGAAGGTTGCGAACAAGCCTTTGCAGAAGGAGGAGCAGCAGATGTTCTACTACGCCGTGATGCAGCGCGTGATGAGCGATTCGAAACTCCGTCAGTGCGGTTTCCGGCCCAAGGAGGGCTCTTACCTGACCGACCGAGAGCAATTTGCCGCGGCGGGACGTATCACGGCCAAGCAACAGGCGGCGCTGGTCCGCGCGTATCTGGTGGACTACTTCCGCTCGGCGGCTCCGGACTTTCGTTGTACGGACGAAACGCTCCTGACGGGAATGATGTGCCGCTTCGCGGATATGAACTTCACGGAGCAGAGCCAGAAGGTGCAGCAGGAGTATCTGAAAGTCTACGAGCGTCGCAAAGCCCGTCTTCAGGAGCAGATCGACGCTTTGCAGGCAAAAGCCGAAGCGGAAGAAAAGGTCGCTTCGATGCAGGAGACTCCGGACTTCGAGCCCGAGGAACTCCCGGATCTGGTGCCGGACGAGATGCCCGACGCAGAGCCGTCGCCGGAGCCGCTTATTATTCCGCTGGATCCCGATATCGAACCCGACACCCGAATGCCGGAGGAGATGAAAACGGCGGCATAGTAACAACATGAACTAAATAACCGACGGAGCAGACATAGCCTGCTCCGTCTTTTCATTATTATTGCTATGAATAAGATTTCAGAGATTCCGGAACAAGAGTCCATTCCGGAAAACCCGGCAGTCGAAACGTCCGCCGATCCATGGCGCTGCGAAGAATGCGGTTCGCTCGAAGTGTCCTACCGAACATGGGTGGACAGCAATACGGGACAAGTTGCACCGGCAGCTCCCGAGCAGGATGATTTGTGGTGCGACGGATGCGAAGAGCACACGTACCAGATCCGCGAAAGCGAATTGATGTCCGATACGGTCGAGCCGTGGTGGAATGACGGAACGACAGAAGAAGACCGGGAAATTATCACCGGACTGAATCCGGAAAATTTCAGCCCGAAGGATGATCGCAAGGCTTTCCGCGACGCCTGCGACATGTGGTGGAACGGCAGGACGAACGACGAAAAGATCCGTCTTTGGCGGCAAGCTACCGCTCCGGAGGAAGAATAACGTAAAGATAAGAGCCATGAATAAGAATCTGATTGAAAAGATCGCTCCGCAGTTGACGGAGCTGATGATAAAGAAAATGGAGACGCTCACCGAGGAGTGGCGCAAGCCGTGGATCGCCGACCTTGCGCACGGTCTTCCGCGCAATCTGCGCGGCACGCCCTACCGGGGCGGGAATATCCTGATGCTGCTGTTCCTCTCGGAGATCGCAGGCTATAGCACGCCGCTCTTTATGACCTTCAAGCAGGCCAAGGAGGAGGGTCTGAACATCCTCAAAGGCTCCGGTTCGTTCCCGGTCTTCTTCTGGAAACTGTATATCCGCCATAAGGAGACCCGCAAGAAGATTGAGTTGGCGGACTATTACCGCCTGCCGCAGGAGCAGCGGCGGCAATACGACGTGCTGCCCGTGATGCGCTATTACCCGGTCTTCAACATCGACCAGACGGATATGTCGGAACAGCAGCCGGAGCGCTACGCTTCGCTTACGACACCGACCGGGCCGAAAGACTACTCGGACGGTCTGACATGCGAGGCGCTGGACCGGATGCTGGCGGAGCGGTCGTGGCTCTGTCCCATCCTGCTCAAATCCGGCAACAGGGCGTCCTATTCACCGACGCTCGACCGGATCGTCTGCCCCGAAAAACGGCAGTTCCCGGAGGGCGCGGCATTCTACACGACACTTCTCCACGAAGTCACGCACAGTACGGGGCATGCGGAGCGTCTGAACCGTCCTTTTGGCGCTTGCTACAGAGATGCCGACTACATCCGCGAAGAGTTGGTCGCCGAACTTACGGCGGCCTTGTGCGGTGCGATGCTGGGCTTCGCTACGACGCCTCGTGAGGAGAGCGCCGCCTATATCAAGGACTGGCTGGCGGAGTTCCATAAAGAGCCGACCTACCTGTTCGACATCCTCACAGACGTGAACCGGGCGGCACGCATGATCTCCGAACGGCTGGCCGGCGGGGAAGAATCAGACTCTTCGGAAGCGATTCCGGCCGAAGCTGCCTGAACCTTGATAAACCAATCATTTAATCTGCGCTGCGGCCGAAAGGTCGCGGCGCTTTCATTATCAGCTATATGCAACAATCCCAAACCGAAGATCGGTACAGCCGCGAAACGCTGCTGCCGATGAATACGCTTTACGACCATGAACACCACCTGACGCAAGAGGATGTGGACATGGCCAATAAGCTGGTGCGTCACATCGAACGGACCCGTAACCCACGTGTCCCGCAGGTCGGCGACCGGGTGCGCTATACCACGCGCCACGGCGACTTCCACGGCAACGCCCTGATCGAGGCTGTCCGTGAAGGCGGAACGCCTTCGATCTGCCTGTGCCCTTACGTGCCTTTCGTGTGGGCGACAGCCGACGGTATCGGCTGCTCGGTCAGCGGAGGGCCTTTTACAGCCGTGATGCCGCAAGAGCTGAAGCCTTCCGGTGCTATGCCGGGGGATTTCTGTGCTTGGGGCCATTGCGGCGCCTGCGGCAACGGAGTCGTCCGGTTCTGCGCCGAGGTTCCGCAGTGGGAGTTCCGGGAAGGCGATCTGCTCTACGGTGATTTCTCCACCGAGAAATGGCGCAAGATCAGACTCTATAAGGATGCGGAATGCCGGAACGGTGATCTTTACCGGGGCGAGTGCATCTCGTTCGGCTCGGAAGAGGAGTTCCGGCAGTTTCTCTCCGATTACGAAGGAACCGTATTTGCGGCTCCCGATCCGAAATCCGTCATCGTTTGGTGCTATCGGGACGAGCAGACCGCCGTATCGCAAGAGAAATGGAATGCGCTCGATGCTCCCGTTTCCGAGCGACGCATCTACAATGCGCCCCAACCCGTGAAACTCGTCAAGGATCACGGGCGGCACACCACGGTCTGCTATTTCGTCAGACCGAAATTTTCTTATAAATAACTTGACTCTCTACGATTATGAAAGACAAAGAAACACTCGAAAAACTGCGTGCCTATCAGATCGGCGTCATCCGCTCGGTCATCGCCAGCCGGCAAGGGCGGCTGGGAACCTATTCGGCCGATGCGACAGACCGCGAGCGGCTGGCAGATACGGACGGCCTCGCCTACGAGGAGTATTACGAGTCACCCCTTACAATCAGATACGACGGCCTTTATCGCAATGTAATCTCCCTCGAATTTTGTGAGGATGGGCTGACGCCCGTCTGCCTGATGGACGGATGGGACGGGGATGATTTCCCGCTTCCGCTTGAAAATCTATCCTGCGATACCCTGCAAATCATCGCTGAATGGCTGCAGGAATATGATTTTATCCCGTCCGCCGAAGCTGCGCCGCAGACGACAAGCGACCTTACGGCAGATTTCGTAGAACGCTGCCTGCCGGAATACCATACGCGCTACGACGTTTTCCGGCTGGGCGAGTTGCAGAACTTCCTCGACGGACATGAATCCCCGGAATTCGGGCTGAACCGCGACGAAGCCGTCGCGGAGCGCGACCGTCTGCAGCTTCGGATCTATGCCGAGGCCATTACCGCCTTTATGAAAAGGCAGCCCGCAGCGCTTCCGGGCAATGTGTCCCTGCGCGACTATGCCGAGGCGCTGGTCGATATCGCCTATGAAGCCGGGCGCAGGAAGTTCCGGCCCTCGGACAACTTCCGCGATACGGCTGCGACGCTCATTGCCTGGGGCGACGAGTTCTCCCGGCGGCACGAGGATACGGACTGGGCGGAGAAGGAATACCTCGACAAGATTTACCGATTCACCGACGAGAAACTGCGAAGCGTTCCGAGCAAGGACGATCCGAATGCGGAGTTCGACATCGCCTTTCTGAACCGTACGGCTCTCGAAAGACACGGATACGATACTGCGACGATTACAGACAGCGATCTGCAGGAGTTGGCCGGACGGATGGGCGATTATTATTGCGAGAGCAGCAAGTTCAGCGAAGATCTGCGTACGGCCTGCGGCGATTTCGGATTGAAGCTCCGGGACACGACCAATCCGAAATAACACGACACTTCACGTATTGTCAAATCAGGCCGCAGCCCTAAAGCTGCGGTCTTTTAATTGCATATCATTATGAGCTATCAGATTATAACACGTATCACCATTACTTCGGACCTACGGGTGATGGTGCGCATGGCGGCGAACAACATCCGCCCGCTCGACTTCCGTTACGACGAGGTCGTATCCCTGACAGAAACGCTGCGCACGAAAGGCCGTCCGACGCTCGAACTGGAACTGCTGTCGCTTTTTTTCAAGGGCCTTTGGCAGGGCCGAACCCGCTATGACCGGGCTGTCGGTTACACGCTGCTGACCGACGGCATCGACAAATACGAGGCGTGGGAACGCTGCCGCGGGGACAAGGAGTACGAACGTGGCCTGCTGCTGCGCATGCGGGGCTTCCTGCACTATCGGCCCGTTCCGTGCCGCTGCCACCTCGAATATCAAAGAAGCCCTGTGCGGCGTATTTATGTCGGATACATCTCTTTTTCGCGGCAGAGGCGCCGCATCTTTCCGAGCGTCCTCGACGCGCAGGCTGCACTGGTCGCAAAGGGCTGGAATCCCGGAGAGTTCCAAACCGTAGAAGAAGATACCAAAAATCTTAAATCTCAGAAACAATGAAAACCTATCGCATCAACAAATATGCCGAGCGGCTCGCTCAAGGGACGGGCTTCGCTCCCGAATTGATCTATAACATCTCGCTTGTCCGGTTTCAGGGCCGTAACGGCCGCTGTATCGCGGCATGGACACCGGGGATGAAGCGCCCCCCCCCGGTATGTCTACAAGGCCCACACCCCGGAAGAATACGACAAGGCTATGGAGCGTATCCGGCAGGAGGCCGAGCGCTTCCGCCGCCATGACGAGGCGCAGGAAAAGGCTGCTGCAGCTTTCCGCGAATCGCTCCGTGTCGGCGACATCCTCTACTCGTCGTGGGGCTGGGAGCAGACCAATATCGACTTCTATCAGGTCGTGGCGATCCGCGGCAGTGCGGTAGACCTGCGGCAGCTCGACCAGCGAACTACCGAAGACGGCTATATGTGCGGAACGACCGTCCCGCTGCCCGATGTTTTCAAGGGCAAGACCCATACGCACCGTCTGTCGAAAAATTATATCCGCATCGACTCATACCGTACTGCGTGGAAATGGGACGGGCAGCCCCTGCGGTGCAGTTGGTATGCATAATATAATGCTATTGAGAATATCATTACGCGCTACCGCCTGCATAAAACGCAGTGCGACAAGCGCCGCAAGGAGATCGATCGGGAGATTGAACATCTGAAGCAAGAACGGGAGCGGTTGAATGATCCGCATTGGACGGAAGGGCTGCTCCGTCCGGTCATGGCGGAGATCGTCCGCCTGACTCCTGAGATCGACTGGGAGAATAACGACGAGTTTTATCCGATAGACCTGCGTGGTGCTATCACGGTTTTCGGCAGAACAAAGCGGGGAAGACCTGTCTGCATCACCTTTACCGAGTCCGGACACGATTTGCAGTTCGATTCGGGGCAGATACACAACTCTTTCTCATTGAAAGTGCTGAAGGATATTGGCGGAACGAACAACATTATGGAATCTGTCGGCGACGGAGAACCGCTGCTGCATTATATCCAGCAGCGGATGCTCTTTCTGGAACAACACCCCGGAATGGGGAAATAGACCTAAAAATCAAGCCTTATGAAAATCATGTGTCAGGAGCACTACGATAAGGTAGTGCAATACGCCGAAAGCATCGGCGACAGCACGCTTCGGGAATGTTTGGAGCGCCTCGAACGCCGTGAGCAAAATCCCCATCATCCGTGCCAGATCGAACTTTACAGGGACTTCGCGCCCTATTCGTTCCTCTTCAAGGAACGCTATCCCGACGGGAGTCTGGGCGTTGTCGGCGGATTGGTTTACCACGGCCGCCCGGATCGGTCGTGCTGTTTTATCGACCGTCCCTTTCACGGCTGGGCGACCCACACCTGAAAAACCGGTTATTTATGCGTATGAAAATTTTGCGCTATGCTGCAGACAGGGACAATCGGTTCGGAGATGTCCGTACCACCGTATCCGACCTTCGTCGGGGAGTGTATATCCGATTTGTCCCATGTTTGCTGCGGCGAATGACGAGCGATAAGACACAACTCTTGAAGGCGTATGCCGGACAAAGCACGGAAATTGCATATCATCAGGATAATTCGTATATTTGGCTTCGCCGAAGATACTCCGCCTCGGTAAACTCAAAACAAGTTTTGGTTTACTCTCGGCTTATCCGTATCTTTGTAAAACGAAACGAACTCCGGCTCATGACCATATTCGATGACTATATCCGAAATAAAGGCTGCTGCAAGGTCTCAAAGACATTACTTTGGGACTATGACTTGACGCAGTTCGACTGGCAGCGTTCGCGTAAGGTCGTCGTGCAGCGCATCATAGAACGGGGATGGCTCCGGGACTACTTCGCGGCGTTCGACCTCTACGGAGGCATCGAAGGCTTCCGGGAAATTATCAAAGAGGTTCCGACACTCTCGGCGCAGGATATGAATTTCGTATGTACGGCTTTCGGCCTTAAAAAAGAGGAATTGAGATGTTACACACGCAGACAGTTGCGCCGCAGACACTTGGGTTGTTGAAACAGTTGGAGGCCGAGCCCCGGCTTGCGGCGTTCAATCTGGCCGGAGGTACGGCTTTGGCCTTATATCTGGGGCATCGTGTGAGTGTCGATCTGGATCTGTTCACTCCGGAGTCGTTCGACGCCGGGGAACTCGAAGCGTTTCTTTCGCAGCGATACGGATTCCAAACGGCCTTCAGGCGCCCCGACACGCTGAAAGGCATGAT
>ENA-OZGB01001167-OZGB01001167.1-human-gut-metagenome-genome-assembly--contig:-NODE-1167-length-13077-cov-6.793196_pt1 | contig 13077 bp, 9 predicted proteins | sample MGYA00245113_ERZ653651 | MGnify/ENA primary metagenome ERZ653651 (study PRJEB26926, sample SAMN06165095) | human gut metagenome | biome: ENVO:00009003; feature: ENVO:2100002; material: ENVO:00002003... | reverse complement strand
TTAGCTGCAGTCTCGTGGGCTCGGAGATGTGTATAAGAGACAGAGATGCTGCAGAGCATCAGCCCGGCCTTGTCAGCCTCGTCCCGGATGGCCTCGACCTCTTTGCACAGGCAGTCCACATAGGGCTGCACCAACTTGCGGTCACGGTCGAGGTTGCAGCTGACGAAGCTGCAATAGCTGCACCGGGAGGGGCAGAACGGGATGCCGATATAGAGGCTGTAGGTCTTGGGCGCACTGCCTACTTTCAGGATAGGCTCCTGCAAGTCCGCGATGGCCTTGGCCATGCCGTATTTTTCGGGCGAGCAGTCGAAGCGCTTGAGGAAGAAATCGTCGATTTCCTCTTCCGTCCAGCCTGCGGCCCGCTTGTCGTGGACAAGGCGCACCGGGCGGACGCCGGTCATCTTGCCCCAGGGCGGGCGGATACCCGTCCAGCTGCGCAGCAGGTCATAGGTCAGGCTGGCCAGCGCAAATTCCGGCGTCTCGCCGCCCTCTTCCACGGGAATGGGCAGAGGTGCTTCGGCGGTCTGGCTCTTGCCGCCCTGCCGCACCATGGCCCAGAGCTTGTCAGGCCGCTTCTCGGCCCAGACGCAGTCTGCGCCGTCCTCGGGCGGGGTGAGGGTGAGCGGGGCCATTGGGTAGAACAGACGGACGAGGTGCTCCACCTCGTAGCCCGAGCCGAGGCCCGTGATATAGATATTCATGTGAAATCCCGCCTTTTTATGCGTTTCTCAGCGCATTTTTGATATAGAAGTTGGTGGCGGCCTCCTGCCCGAAGGTGGAGAAATCGCCGTGGCCGGGCAGCACCTGCGCCTCGGCCGGGACGGGCAGGGCCGCGAACTTGCGCAGGCTCTCGTCCATCTTCCGGCTGTCGCCGCCCTCGAGGTCGGTGCGGCCGATGCTGCCCTGAAAGACCGTGTCGCCCACGAAGAGATAGTTTTCGCACAGCAGCACCACGCTGCCCTCAGTGTGACCGGGGGTGTGCCAGACAGTGAAGCTCAGCTCGTCGAGGGGGATGACCTCGCCCTCTTCGTAACCGCTGTCCGAACCCTTGAGGGGCAGCAGCCGGGTCCCCCGACAGTCGGCGGGCTCACAGTAGAGCTTTGCGCCCCACTCGCGGCTCAGGACCCCCGCACTGCCCACATGGTCGTAGTGGCCGTGGGTGCAGAGGATAAGGCTCAGCTTGCCGCCGTGCTCCTTTAAGATCTTATCGTACTCCTGCACCTCGGCGGCGGGGTCGATGACCACCGCGTTGCCTGCGTCCGAGATGAGCAGGAAACTGTTGGTGTAAAACGGCGCAGGGCCGACCAGATGAAATGCCTTCATGGTTTATTTTTCTCCTTTATGCCACTCGTCGGTGTCGATGACGATGGTGCAGGGGCCTTCGTTGACCAGCGACACCTGCATATCCGCGCCGAACTCGCCGTGCTGGACATCCTTGAGGCCCTGCTTGTTCATCTCGGCGAGGAACAGCTCGTAGGCGTCCACAGCCAGCGGCGGTCTTGCCGCCTTGATGAAGCTGGGACGGAAGCCCTTCTTCGTGTCGCCGTAGAGGGTGAACTGACTCACCACCAGTGCAGAGTACCCGAGGTCCTTTGCACTGAGGTTCAGCTTGTCGTTTTCGTCCTTGAAAATGCGCAGGCCCGCGCATTTTTCAGCCAGTTTCGGCACGATGTCGAGAGTATCGGTGTCCTTGACGCCCAGCAGGATGACGAGGCCGGGACCGATGGGGCGCGGCTCGCCGCCGTTGACCCGGACGCTGGCCGAGGATACGGCCTGAATGACTGCACGCATATTAGCTCCTTGTTACCTTGAGCACATCCTTGACTTTGGACAGACGGGCCACGACCCGGTTGAGGTGCTCTGTATTGTTGATGCCGATGGTCAGACTGATGACGGCACAGTTGTTCTCCACCTGACGGGCGTTCATGGCGTAGATGGGGACGCGGATGTCAGCCAGCGCGGCCAGCACATCGGACAGCAGTTCGTTGCGGTTGAGGGCGATGATCTCCAGACCGGCCTTGTAGCTGTCCTTGACGCTGTCGGCCCAGTAAGCCTTGACCCAGCGGGGGGCGTTGGAGGGGTCTTTCATGCTGGACACCGCGTTGGCGCAGCTCTGCTTGTGGATGGAGACGCCGAAGCCCCGGGTGATGAAGCCCACGATGGGGTCGCCGGGCAGGGGCGAGCAGCACTTTGCAAACTTGATGGGGGTGTTATCGAAGCCCTCCACCACTACGCCGTCGGTGGCGTGGACGCGGCTCAAATCGACCTTCGGCAGATCCTCCACCGACTTGTTCTCAGCAGCCTCGGCGGTCTTGAGCTTCTGCCACTCCTCTTTGAGCTTGGGCAGGCAGTTGGCGATGGTCATGCCGCCGTAGCCGATGGCAGCGTAAATTTCCTCCGCGTTGTTCTGGCGCAGACGACGGCTGCAGCTGCCCACGAACTCATCCAGCTGGTCGTCGGGGATGAATATCATCTCCCGGCGCAGCTCTTTGGCCAGCGCGTCGCGGCCCTGCTGGATGTTCTCTTCGCGGCGCATCTTCTTGAACCAGTTGCGTATCTTGCTCTTGGCCTCGCTGGTGCGCACGATCTTGAGCCAGTCGCGGCTGGGGCCTTTGTCCGCCGGGCCGAGGATGACTTCAATGATCTCGCCCGTCGCCACGACATGGTCGATGGGGACGATGCGGTTGTTGACCTTACAGCCCACCATCCGGTTGCCGACGGCAGAGTGGATGGCGTAGGCAAAGTCGATGCAGTTGGCGCCCGCAGGCAGGTTGATGACGTCGCCCTTCGGGGTGAAGGCAAAGACCTCCTCCGGCAGCAGGTCGCTCTTCAAATCGTGGAGCAGGTTGCCAGAATCCTCGCTGACGCGCTGGTTTTCCAGCAGCTGGCTGACCCATGCCAGCCGCTCATCCAGTTTATCGTGGCCCTCGAGGCCCTCTTTATACTTCCAGTGGGCGGCAACGCCGTACTCGGCCTGCTCGTCCATGGTGCGGGTGCGTATCTGCACCTCAAAGGGGATGCCCTCGTGGCCGATGACGGTGGTGTGGAGGCTCTGGTAGCCGTTGGGCTTGGGGGTAGAGATATAGTCCTTGAAGCGGTTGGGCAGCGGGTGGTACATATCGTGGATGAGGCCCAGGGTGCTGTAGCACTCAGCCAGGGTGTCCAGGATGATGCGCACCGCGTAGATGTCGTAAATTTCATCGAAGGACTTGTTCTGCATGATGGTCTTGCGGTAGATGCCGTAGATGCTCTTGACTCTCCGCTTGATGGTCGCGCCCTCAATGCCGCTCTCCTCGAGGCGGCTCTTGATGACGCCCGACACGCTGGCCAGAAACTCGTCGCCCGCGCGCTCGCTGAGCATCTTGTTGATCTCCTCGTAGCCCACGGGGTCGAGGTAGTGGAGGCTGCGGTCTTCCAGCTCCTCCTTGACGTTCAGGATGCCCAGACGGTTGGCGATGGGAGCGTAGACCTCCATGGTCTCCCGGGCCTTGTCGCGGCGCTTCTGCTCCGGCCATGCGTCGCCGGTGCGCATATTGTGCAGGCGGTCACAGAGCTTGATGATCATGACGCGGACGTCACGGCTCATGGCCAGCAGCATCTTGCGCAGGTTCTCGGCCTGCAGCTCTTCGATATTGGAAAATTGGATCTTGGTCAGCTTGGTGACACCGTCCACCAGCGCGGCCACCTCTTCGCCGAAAGCGGCAGTCAGGTCGGTCAGCGTGGTGGGGGTGTCCTCCACCACGTCGTGGAGCAGGGCGGCAGCGATGCTCTCGCTGTCCATACCGAGGTCCAGCACGAGGCGGGCCACAGCCAGCGGGTGGCAGATATAGGGCTCACCGCTGCGGCGGCAGACCCCCTTGTGGGCGTCGTTGGCCAGGTCGTAAGCCTTTTCTATCATGGCCATATTGTAGGCTTTGCCGCTGGCTTTGATAGCCTCCACCAGCTTCTCCCAGGTCACGATCTCGGGCCGCACCTCCGAGGGAAGGGTCCCCTCAGGAGCGTTGGCCGGCAGGGCCGTTGCGGCCACAGTAGCCATCTCCGTCACCGGCACGGGCTGGTGGAGATGGGTCTTTGCAGAGTAGCTGTCCTCTTTCGCCGCAGCCGGTGCTGCGGGCGAAGGGGCGACAGGTTTCTTTCCCTCAGGCATCTTTATCGTTCCTCCAGACATTTCAGGATGGGCGCATCGGCAAGGTTCTTCTTTCCGGTGGCAGGCACGAGTTCCCAGAACTTTGCCCCGCCCCGGTCAGCCGCTGTGATGAGGCCGACCTGTTCCAGCGCGGCGATGGCCACCAGCGTCCGACCGGTGTTCTCCTCGCCGAGTTTTGCAAACAGGGGCTGCAGGTCTTCGGCGTGCCAGCGCCGCGCCTGCAGCTCCCGATAAACGGTGATGATATGGCTGCGCTCCGGGGCGATGCTCTCCTTCTGCTCCGGCGTCAGGGGCGTACCCCGGCGCAGCGCCTGCACCAGCGCGGCCTGCTCTGCAGCTGTGTTGCCGAGGCCCGCCGGGTGCAGCTCGATGATGCGGCCCGACAGCTGTGCGCCCCGGGGCGAATCGTAGACCGAAAGGCTGATGGCTGCGTCCACGACGTCGCCCGTCGAGTAAGGCACCTGTTCCGGGTGCATCCCGAACCAGACAGCGTAGATGCTGGAATTGCCCTGCCGCAGACGCAGGCGGCAGTGCTTGCCCTCCGAGACGGCGTAGACGCCCTCCACGACAGCCATTTCCAGCACGAAGACCGGGCTGGGGTTGTCGGCACCGTAGGGTGCCAGCTGGTCGAGGCGGCGGACGCTCTCCACCGTCAGGCGGTCGAGATGGACGGACAGATCACATTCCAGCGGCGGGGTGCGCAGCACGGGACACTCCCGGGCCGCCCAGTCGTTGAGCCGCTGGCGGAGCGTCTGCAGATCCTCTTCCCGCACCGAGAGGCCCGCTGCCATGGCGTGGCCGCCGAAGCGGAGCAGGATGTCGGCGCAGGAGGCGATGCACTCGTGCAGGTTGAAGCCCTGCACGCTGCGGCCGCTGCCCTTGCCCTCGCCGTGCTCATCTACTGACACCACGATGACCGGGCGTCCGGTCTTTTCCACAAGGCGGGAGGCCACGATGCCGATGACGCCGGGGTGCCAGTCTCTGCCCCAGAGCAGGATGACCCGATCTTCGAGGCGTTCCGGCTCAGCGTCCAGCAGCTCCTGCGCGGCTTTGACGATCTCCATCTCCGTCTCCTGCCGCTGGATGTTGATGTCACTCAGCTTATGAGCCAATTCTTCGGCTCGGTCTTCGTCTTCACAGAGCACCAGCTGCAAAGCGGTCACGGCGCTGTCCATCCGGCCCGCCGCATTAAGGCGGGGCGCGATGGCGTAGCTGATGTTCTCTGCCGTCACCGGCTTGCCTGCAAGGCCCACTTCTTCCAAAAGGGCGCAGAAGCCGGGTCTGTCCGTATTTTGCAGCTGGCGCAGACCTGCTTTGACGATGGTGCGGTTCTCCCCTGTCAGGGGCATGACGTCGGCCACGGTGCCAACAGCGGCGAGGTCGCCGCAGTATTCCAGCATCTCTTCCGGCGGGCAGCCATCCAGCGCGGCGCAGAGCTTGAAGGCCACGCCCGCGCCGCACAGGCCCTTGAAGGGGCTGTGGTCATCGGCACGGCGGGGGTCCACGATGGCCACTGCCTGGGGCAGGGTGTCGTGGGGCAGATGGTGGTCTGTGATGATGAGGTCGATGCCGAGGCTGGCCGCAAATGCGGCTTCCTCTACGGCAGAGATGCCGTTGTCCACCGTGACGATGAGGCGGCAGCCCTTATCATAAATCGACTGGATCGCGTTCTTCGAGAGGCCGTAGCCGTCGCCCTCCCGGCTGGGCAGCATACACTTGACGGCGGCGCCCATCCCTTTCAGGTGCTGATAGAGCAGGGCCGTGGCGGTCACACCGTCCACGTCGTAGTCGCCGAAGACGACGATCGTCTCCCCTTCGTCGATGGCCCGCAGGATGCGCTCACAGGCTTTGTCCATGTCGGTCAGGAGCATGGGGTCGCTCAGCTCTTCTTCGCCCGCCAGAAGGGTCAGCGCCTCGGCGGGGTCGGTGATGCCCCGGGCAGCGAGGATGCCGGCCAGCAGGCCGGCTTCTTTCTGCTGGGCCGCGAGGACAGAGCGGTACTTTTCCTCGCTCCACTCTTCGTCCATATTCTGGTATTCCAGCTCTTCGGTGTTCTGCTGGGCGATGGCCGCTGTCAGCTCTTTCAGGGCGGCACGGTCAACGGTCTTGGTGTTCCAGGCCCGGTAGGTCATCGCAATCCCTCCCCGGCCAGACCATCGTTCGCCAGCATCCCCTGCAGCGCAGCGATCTCGCTGGAAACGTCCAGTGCCACGTCCGACAAAAGCTTATCGTAGAGGTTATCATAAGCCTGATTCAGGGTGTGCAGGATGCCCGCAATATCCCGGCGGATGGCCTCCGCGTTCTCGCCCTGCTGGCTCTGCACATCGTTGTAGGTGTGCAGGAGCTTGAGGGTGGTGGGGATATAGTATTCCGCAAAGCGGCGGGCCTTGGGCAGGCTCTCGGGGTGGGCTTCCAGCCAGGCACAGATGGACTCGGTGGTCTTCTGCATATGCTTCAGCTCCTCCACAGCCCGCTCATCCTCCATGAGCTCCTGCTCCTTCTCGAGCACCTGCGCAAAGCGGCGGGTCGTCTCGAGGTTCAGAGGGACTTCTCCGGCCTGTTCCGGCGCTTTTTCCGGTTCGGGCTGGGGCTGATTTTCCTGTGCAGCGCGGTAGTCCTCTGCCGTCAGGTAGAGCTTGTCGTTTTTCTCGTCCAGCCAGGCACTGAGCCAGCCCTTGTGGATGAATTTCCGCAGCATCTTGAGAGCCTTGGTCTTCTTTTTATGCGTCAGGTCGGCCAGCATGGAGAGGGACAGGCCCTTGTGCCAGTCGAAGCCCTCGGCGGTATCGGCGTAGAGCTCCAGGGTCTTGGCGGCCTTCATACGGGATGCGCCCGCTGCGGTCAGCCAGCCGAACACAGCGGTCACAGCGGCAGAGCACCACCCCGTCACCGCGATAGCACCCAGTGCGAGATCACCGATGGCACTGAGGACCGTCATATCAGCCGCCACTATCACGCCGCCGGACGTGAACGCCCCCGCCGTGCCGAAGCAGGCGATGGCCGTGATGCTGAAGATGACGGCGAAGGTGATGCCGGTCGCCAGCATGGCGACGCCTGCACTGTGGCGCTTTTTCGCGCTGGTTCGGATATTCTCGATGGCCGTCGGTTCCGGCTTCTTCGCAAAGAAATTGCGCGCCCAGTCGGTCATCCCGCTGGCGCTGGCACTGCTTCTGGCCTCCTCGGCCCGCTTCTGGTACTCCTGTTTTCCGGCCTGAAAGGCCCGGCCTGCCTCCGAGATGCCATAACCGGCGGCGTTCACTGCGGCGCGGCCCACATCCCACACACGGTCGCCGATCTCCTCGCCCCGGCCCTCAAAGCCGTGGCGGAAGGAGTCGGACATGGTGTCGCCCAGCTCGCGGAGCTGGCGTTCCAGCTCCTGCTGCACCTGACGGCCCTCGCCGTCCTGCGCCGTGCGGTTAAAATCGTTTTCACGATCAGTCATTCAACTTCTCACCCTTCTGCCGGGCTGTACCGGCTGATGATGGCGCGGGCCACCCGCAGGCCATCGACGGCGGCACTCATGATGCCGCCCGCATATCCGGCACCCTCGCCGCAGGGATACAATCCTGCCAGCTGGGCGCATTCAAAATTTTCTTCCCGTTTCAGCCGCACCGGGCTGCTGGTACGGGTCTCGAGGCCGGTCAGAATGGCCTCGGGGGCGGTGTAACCCGCAATTTTCCGCTCGTAAGCCCGCAGACCGGCCCGCAGGGTGTCGGCCAGTTCGGTCGGCAGCAACGCGCCGAGGTCCGCAGCGACGACGCCCCGGTCATAGGTGGGCTGGACGCGGCCAATGTTCAGCCGGCCCCTGCCCTCCAAAAAGCTCTGGATGTTCTCCGCCGGGGCAGCATACTCTCCGCCGGGACGGCCTGCCGCATAGGCCCGGGCTTCCAGCTCCCGCTGGAAGGCGATGGCCTTCCGGGGGTCATTGCCGAAGTCTTCGCCGCCCACGCTGACCACCACGGCCGCGTTGGCATTCCTGCCGCTGCGGGCGTGGTAGCTCATGCCGTTGGTCACGACGCGGCCCTTTTCGCTGGCCGAAGCCACCACCTGGCCGCCCGGACACATACAGAACGTATAAACGCACCGTTTTTCAACGTGCTGAGAAAGCTGATATTCGCCGCGCGGCAGGGCCGGATGGCCCGCCGCCTCGTGGTAGAGGCTCTTTTCGATTTCCGATTGGAGATGCTCTGCCCGGAAGCCGACACTGAAGGGCTTGCACTCCAGCACGAGGCCGCTGTCCATCAGCATCCCGAAGGTGTCGCGGGCCGAGTGGCCCACCGCGAACACCAGCGCCTCACAGGGGAACGCACCGTCCGTGGTCTGGATGCCGACGAGCTGGCCGTCCCGCCGCTCGAAGCCGGTGAGGGCTGTGTTGAAGTGGACTTCACCGCCCAGCGACTCGATCTCTTTTCGAATCGAAGTGATGACGCCCCGCAACAGGTCGGTGCCGACATGGGGCTTCTGCTGCCAGGCAATTTCCTTCGGCGCGCCGTGCTCGAGGAACACTTCGGTCACGAAGCCGCAGAGCTCGTCGCCGATGCGGGTGGTGAGCTTACCGTCCGAGAAGGTTCCGGCGCCGCCCTCGCCGAACTGGATGTTGGCGTTTTCGTCCAGCTCACCGGTGGTGGAGAAATGCTCCACGGCCTTGACGCGCTCATCCAGCGCCGGGCCGCGTTCCAGCACGATGGGCCGGTAGCCCTGACGGGCCAGCAGCAGCGCCGCAAAGAGGCCCGCCGGGCCGAGGCCGCAGACCACAGGCCGGTGCGTCAGCGGCAGAGTGCCGTTCTGCACCGAGAGATCGGTCTTGCCCCGGACGGTGACGCTGCGGGAAGCACCCGCACAGGCGGCCTCTTCCCTCTCCTCTTTCAGGGTCACGGCCACGGTGTACACCAGCTTGGGCTGGCCGTGGCGGGCGTCCACCGAGAGCCGGGCGATGCCCAGATGGCTCACCTTTCCCCGGGGGATGCGGGCGAGGCGGAGGGCTTTTTCGTAGGCCTGCGGCTCCCCGGCGGAGAGGGGCAGGCGAATATCATGGATCAGGATCATATACTCAGTTACTTTCTATCTTGCACTGCACCACATAGCTGCCCAGCGCAAAAATTTTGTCGTTGGCCGGCACATAGAGGCGGCAGGCGATGTTCTGCTGGCCGATGGCGACATAGAAGTCGTCGGCGTCGATCTCAATGACCACCTGTTCCGGATTCAGTGCTTCCAGCGAACCGGCCGGGCCGCAGAGGGTGACGTTCATCAGCCGCTCCGTCTCCACGGTCAGGGTGTAGGTGGAGGGCAGGTTGATGACCTGCACACAGCTGGCGGGCAGGTTCATGGTCTTGGTTTCCAGACGGGAGCTGTCGAAGCTGACCGTGATGCTGGAGATGTTGTCCAGCAGACGGATGCCGCTGGGCAGTTCGATGGGCATTTCGTACACCTTATCCAGTGCAAAGGTGGAAAGGTCGATGGTACCCACCGACAGGGTGGACAGACGGTCGATCTGGGACTCCGGGCCGGCCACATTGAGGGTCTTTTTGCTCAGGGAATAGACCAGCACCGAGGGGTCAAAGTCGCGGGGCGCGTTGATAAAGCTGACTTCCACCGGCAGGGTGGCCAGCTTATACACCTGCAGCGTGACCTCGACGCTGTCCGTTTCCAGAGTAGTATACTCAAATTCCACCTCTCTGCCGCTGCGGGTGTAAAAACGCAGGCTGGTGTCAAGAGTGACTGGGCTGGTCAGCTCGCCGTTGTAGGTCACCTCGGCGGTGCAGGTCTCCACCTGGCTCAGCTCAGTGCTGGGTCCGGAGAGAGTCACCGTCTCCTTCGAGATGTCGGTGCCGTAGAGGATATAGCCGTCTGCTATCTTCAGGTAATTCGTCGTCACCTGGATGGGCAGGGTCTTTTCTTCCACCACATCGAACACCACGTCCACGGTGTTGTCGCCGTCGATGGAGACGGATACACCGGTGAGCAGGGTGCTCTGGCTCCGCACCTGAAGGCGCAGGCTCTTTTCGCCGCTGTCGCGGACGCTGGACCAGTCGGGGTAGACGACAAAGTCGTTGGCCGACAGGCTGCCGATGGTGTAGCCGTCGCCGGAAAGTTTCAGGTTGACCGTTTTTTCCTCCGCATTGACGATGCTCAGGCCCCGGGAAGTGTAGGCAGCCGAATCATAGGTAAAGTCCACCGGAACATTATAGATGGTGGTGGTGGTGCCGGGCTGCACGACGATGGTGACAGCCATCCACGCGATGACTGCACCCAGCAAAGAAAGCAGGAGCCGGATGCGGCGGTCGTTCAGCAGATTGCGCTTGGGGGGTACGGCAGGCTTGCCGTTGTTCTGCTCAGTGCTCATTGCTGCTCATCCTCCTCCTTGTTGTTCACCCAGTTCAGCAGGCGCTTGCCCCGGGCCTTCCAGCCCTCGGCAGCGCTCTTCTCGCTGGCGGTCTCCTTGGGTATCATCTCATCCACCAGCCGGGTGTAAAGGGTCTGACGGTCAAAGTGGCGCATGAGTACACCGTTTTTCGCCATCGAGATGATGCCTGTCTCCTCGCTGACCACGATGGCGATGGCGTCGGAGTTCTCGGCGATGCCGAGGCAGGCGCGGTGGCGGGTACCCATGTCCTTGCCCAGGTCTAGGTTGTTGGAAAGGGGCAGCACACAGCCTGCGGCCTTGATGCGGCCATCCTCGATGATGGCTGCGCCGTCGTGGAGGGGGGTACCCTCGTAGAAGATGGTACCCAGCACCTCGAGGTTGACTGCGCTGTTCACGGGCGTGCCGGTGCGGACGATCTCAGAAAGGTTGGTGTTCCGTTCCAGCACGATGAGCGCGCCGGTCTTGGTCTCCGAAAAGCGCTCTGCCGCGTCGCAGATGGCGATGATGGCGCTGCGCCACGCGCCCTTGAGGCTGGTGTCGTTGTAGCGGTTTTTATTGAAGAAGCGATAGGCCCACTGGTCGGTCTGGCCCATCCGCTCCAGCGCACGCCGTATCTCGGGCTGGAACAGCACCACCAGCGTCAGCAGACCGACTTGCAGCAGCGAGTTGAGCAGCCAGGTGACAGTGCGCATATTCAGGATGTTCGCCACCAGATAGACCGCCATGACGATGAGCGCTCCCTTGGCCAGCTGGCCGGCGCGGGTGCGGTTGACGAAGCCCAGCAGCTGGTAGATGAGGAACGCGATGATGAGGATGTCCAGCAGGTCTACCAGCTTGAAGGTCTGGAAGTTTGCTACGATAGAGTTCAGAGTCATGGGTCACATTCTCCCGTTCACACTGCTTCGATGAGGGCGACGGCGTGGGCCGCGATGCCCAGCCCCTCGCCGGTAAAGCCCAGATGCTCCTCGGTGGTGGCTTTGACGCTCACGGCGTCCACCGGCATCCCGAAAGCCTCGGCCAGCTTTGCCCGCATGGCCGGGATGTGGGGGGCCAGCTTCGGGCGCTGGCAGAGGATGGTGGCGTCGATGTTCTCGATGCGCCAGCCGTGCTCGGTCATGATTTCTGCCACACGGCGGGCCAGCATGAGACTGTCGGCCCCGGCGTACTCTTCCGCCGTATCGGGGAAGTGCTGGCCGATGTCGCCCAGCGCCGCTGCGCCCAGCACGGCGTCCATGACCGCGTGGGCCAGCACGTCGGCGTCTGAGTGGCCCAGCAGGCCCTTTTCATACGGCACTTCCACGCCGCCCAGGATGAGCTTGCGGCCCTCCACCAGACGGTGGACGTCGTAACCATGACCAATGCGCATTTTCTTTCCTCCGTTCTCGGTCCGGGGCAGATCCTCCCGGGTGGTTATCTTGATGTTTGCGTAGTCGCCCTGTACCAGCTCCACCGGACGGCCCGTCAGCTCGAACAGGCTGCAGTCGTCGGTGACGAGGCGGGCGCTGGCCTCGTCCAGTTCATCCAGCGCCGCCAGATAGGCGGCCCGGTCGAAGCACTGGGGCGTCTGCACCGCATAAAGGGTGCTGCGGTCGGGGGTGTTCTCCACCATGCAGCCTTCCGGCACAGTCTTGCCGTTTCCGCCCTTTGCCTGCTTGATGGTGTCCTTCACCGGCACTGCCGGGGCAGCGGCACCGCAGCGGGCAGCGGCCGCTATCGTATCGGCGATAACGCTCTGGCTCACGAAGGGCCGGGCCGCGTCGTGGACGGCCACCAGTCTGCCGTGGGCAGCGGCCACGCCGCTGCGGGCGCTCTCGGCGCGGGTCGAGCCGCCCTTCACCAGCCGCACCGGCTTTTTGCAGCGGGCAGCGGCCCGCTGGGCATTCTCACTGGACGCGCCGGTCACGATCACCAGCTCGTCCACCTCCGGACACTCGTCAAAGGCCCGGACGCTCCGCTCCAAGACGGTCTCACCGCCCAGATCGAAGCTCAGTTTATCAAATCCCATCCGGGTGGAAGAACCCGCCGCCACCAGGACTGCCGTTACACGATGTTCCAATTTCTTACACCTGCCCCATTTTATTCCTGCCCTGCGCCGCACTGCACAGAGCATATTATTATTCATTGAATATTATAGCGTATCCACCCACAAACTGCAACTGCCCGCGCCCATCAAAAATGCCCCCGTGCAGCACTTTTGGCGCTGTACGGGGGCATAAATTTTTTATGAAATTTCTGCGTTATGCGAGGATGGGCTCGATGGCAGCTGCCAGAGCATCCTTCTGAGCCTGAGCCTCGGCCAGATCCTTGCCCAGAGTGGTGAAGTAGGTCTTGATCTTCGGCTCAGTGCCGGAGGGACGGACGACCACGGTAGCGCCGTTGTCCAGAGAGTAGATAAGGACGTTTGCGGCGGGCAGGCCGGTCTCTTCGGGCTTCTTGTAGTCGGTGACCTTGACCACCTTGTGGCCGGCCAGCTCGGTGAGGGGCTTGTCACGCAGCTTCTGCATGATGGAGGCCATCTTCTCCATGCCGGTCAGGCCGGGGAACTCGAAGCTGTCCACCTTGTTCA